>Ga0209491_10005240_pt1 | contig 19137 bp, 20 predicted proteins | sample BON02_FD_187213 | JGI IMG/M metagenome (GOLD analysis project Ga0209491, IMG submission 187213) | Freshwater microbial communities from Lake Bonney liftoff mats and glacier meltwater in Antarctica - BON-02 (SPAdes) (version 2) | ecosystem: Environmental > Aquatic > Freshwater > Ice > Glacier... | reverse complement strand
GACAATACTTTCCAAAGAACACGGACTTCAAGAAGGTTGAGCAGATAGAGGTGAAGCGGGCACTGAGGCGGCTTAACTCTCGACCAAGAAAAGACCTGGACTTTAAAACTCCAGCCCAGATAATGAACGATCATAGGGCTGCGTTAGCAGCCTAACCTGTGATGCACTTGGAATTTGAATCCGCGGAATAAGAATGCTGGAAAGAGACTTGTCGAGATTTTCCTTGACGTCCTTCAGCACGCGGCCGCGAGTGGGTTTGATGCCCAATTGGCTCTCGACAAAGCCCGGCGTCACAGACAACAGCACGGCTTCAAGTACGGAGCACAGGAAGGAAACGCCAACCGCGATCAGTAGATAGACGACTAGCAGGGTCATGGGATTACCTATTCAGAAAACGTCTGCTGTTCAATTGTCGGTGCAAAGCGACCCGCTGCACAAAAATTCATATCGATACAGCACCTTGTAAGTACCGCCGGGAGAAATTCGCATAGTGCGATGAGGCTCGATAGATAAACTGGTTTTCTATTGCAACAGCTTGTAAATGAAAAGCAGTACAAAGGCGCCTGCAGTCGCGGTGACAATGCTGACTAGATTCACGCCACTTGCGGCACCTCCGATACCCAGCAGGGAACCCAGATACCCACCAACAAACGCACCGGCAATACCCAACACCATAGTGAGAATCCAGCCGCCGCCGTCTTTGCCCGGCATTAACAGCTTTGCCAGTGCGCCAGCGATAAGACCCAATATAATCCACGCAAAAAATCCCACATTCCACTCCTGCCTGATTAGACGATCGGTTGCGGTCATTGTGTGGTAGGGCTGCAACGATGGCAACCGTTATGCCGCCTTCCTTGCGCTACCGCTTTATCCAGATCATAAGTCACTCTATAAGCTGCCGCTGCGACCAAGCAATGCGCTGTAGTGGATAAACGCAGGGCGGCTCGGCAACGGCAGGGGTGTTTTATCGCATTGCCACGGCAGCGGAGCCGACCCGTCATAGATTTACCTGAGGCAGTAACGAAGACACTGCGGGCACCAATCTGAGCGCCGATAACCGCGTTGTGCGTATGTGCGGCGCTGCTTCCCTCAAAATCCCCCCCGTTTCATTGAGCGTCAGTCTGCTCGTCGCCGTATTCTTCAATGAGTGAATCGGATAACACTTCTGAGGACTCAACAATAACCCCGCATGCTAAGCGGCCTCCCGCGTTGCCCGCGGGGTCAGATTCAAGATCATCTGCGTCAGCATGCACCACGACGGCTTTTTGCAAAATTGATACCGGACCTGCAAAACCCAATCTCGGGGCGGTCAGTGTAAATTCTGCCATACCATCAGCGTTCGCTGTAATGTTGCCCAAATCACCCAGATGATGCCGGGCGTCACCGGGCCCACCGTGCTGCGCGTTAAAGGGATTAAAGTGGCCACCGGCAGACGATGCGTCTTTTGCCGAGCAATCTCCCACCGCATGAATATGAAAGCCGTGCTCACCGGGAGTCAGGCCATATAGCTTACCGCGCACCACCATTTCCTGTGCCTCTTCATCGAATTGAAATATGACTTCACCGCCCACCACTGAATTTTCCGTGGGTTGCAACACCGCTGAAGCACTCGTGACCAGAGAAAACTGGGCCACGCGCTGCGCCTCACCGTCGCCGAGAATGCGCGTGTCTTTATCAACATCGCCTGTTTGAACGTTATCGGGGTCAGCAGCAGCGACGCTACTGACTGTCTTTCCCTGTATCTGGCTCTCCTTCTGCAGGTCTTTATGGTCACCCGATGCGCTCTCACCCACAGGCTGCATGGACGTTGATCCGCGGTCGTCATCGCAAGCGCTGAGTGCCAGGCAAGCCAACAAGACCCCCGCTGATACCATGGCAGTCGCTAACGTGTTGGGGCGATATCTATTTCGTACGTCCGGGCCTTTGGTTGTGAAATATGTCATCAATCTTTCTCCTGAATCTGGTTTGAGGGTACTGACTTGCTGCCAAGGATGCTGTGCTTAGGCATTAGTCACGCTACGGATATCAGCCCGCTTTGCTACCTGAGCCGGCATCTTCTTCAGGCTCATGCCCCAGAACGCGCATCGCATCGTGTCTGTCCTGTAATGACGTTGTTGCACTGGCAAGCATAGTTTCTTCGGTGGCCACGTCTACTTTTCACACCTCAAATTCCCAAGCTTTTAACGCAATAATCTTGGTACCGGGCTCCAGCTCTTTGCTTTGGACAATGTCCGTCGGACTGAAAAAATAGCTCGCGGGGTTGAAAGCTATGCCAAATTCTATCAGCGAGACCCGCACACCGCCACCATGCAATTCTTCTCAAACACCACAACAACTGGCGAAAACTGCTCATTTGTAGGCTGGATCACCATGCGCTCGTATGCATCGCTGCCAATAACAGCGATGTAATTGCCACCAAGCTAAGTTGGAGGCGCAGGCGCGCATAATAGAGCGGCTGGAGGTGGAACAAGCTATGTTGTCTCTCGATCACAACTACTGCGAGAAACAGCAGCGCGCCAAGCAGGAAAAAAGGCCCAGACGCCAGTAATACGTGGCCAAAAAAGGCGACCAACACCACCGCGTTACTGAGCAGCAGCGCCAACGGGCTGCGCCGAATCAGCGCAAGCCCCCACCATGCGCCCACCAGAAAACAAATAATCACCAGCGTGTAGCTGGCCAGACTTTGCGACCAGAGTTGCTGATGATGCGGGTCCAGATACAAAGACGCCGACAAGCCGACGAAGGGCAACAAGCCCGCTCTCCCCAGCCAGATGATCGTTACAGATGTTTTGTCTTTGGCCACTGTGCGCTGTTACCCCACCCATGATGCGCAGCCACTAGCGGCGCGCAGCGTTTCTCAGTTAAAGGGGTCGACGCATATTCCCTACCAGTGACCGGTGCCGGGCTCGCCCTTGAAAGGTCCGGTGACGCCCTGCGTTACCCAGCCGCCATAAAATGCACCCGGTTGTGGTTTGACCTGTTCACTGTTAACGCGGCAGTCCACACGGCTAGGATAGAACGAAATACATCCCTCGATAGCGGCAAAGCGCTCGTTTGGACTCGCATAACTCCACGCCACGCCTCCCGCTTCGGGGTCTGATGCCAGTGCCCAGTAGGTCGCCTCGCCTTTCCATTCGCAGTAGCTACTGCCGGTTGTTTGCACCAGCCGTGACCACTCCACATCCTGTGCTGGAATGTAATAGGTGGGTGGGCTGGCAGTTTCCAGCACGCGCAGGCAGGCATTGGAGCTGGCAAGGCAGAGTGATCCGGATCTAACTTCCACCACCGCATCGCTGCTAACCAGAGCGGGTGGCCGCGGATAATCCCATACCGACTCCTGCCCGGGGCCGGGCTGGTCAGCGAATGAGGGACGCTGCTGCCCAGTATGCTTCCACATAACATGATGACCCGAATAACGTGTAGGGATATACGCCGGTTGCAGTCATCGAGATCACGCGGACGAGCCAACTGCATCTCTATAAGTCACCCGCTGTTTCAACTGCCTATCGATCTGTTGATCGATACGCAGCAGCGCAGCGGATGGACGCTGAGTACTGGCGCACTATAATCGTTCATGTGCCTGCTGTGCCAACCACAAAACAAATAACTTGTAGAAGATGGACAGTATTACTGCGCCTGCGAATAAGCCAATAATCCCCGACATAATCATGCCGCCAATAGCGCCAATCAGGATCACTGGCATCGGTATATCCAGGCCCCGGCCCATCAGCATAGGTTTCAGTATGTTATCGCTGGCACCGGCAAAAAGTTGATAGACGGTAAAGATGATAGCAGCGGTGGTATCGGCCGTGGAAAATACCCACACTATGATCGGCAAGAGTATAAGCAGCGTCGGCACCTGTGCGATGGCGAGAAACAGAATGAGCGCGGTCCATAGGGGTGCCCCTGGTATGCCCATAACGAAAAGGCCGATACCAATAATTATCGTCTGGATGATGGCGACGCCAATAACGCCCTGCAACACGCTGCGCACGGTAGCTACTGCCATATCAGCCCAATCACCGCCCGGTTTCAGCCCGCCCACGCGGACGAAGAACCGATGCGCCACATTGCCGCAACTCTCAGCATAGGTCATGAATCCACCGGCGATCAGAAGCGCCGCGATAAACATCAACACGCTGACAACACTACCGCCAATCCGCTTGAGCAATCCTCCGGCCAGTTCTTTCAATTGCATGGCGTTCTTCTCTGCGAATGCCTCCAGATCGTTGCTGACATCATTCCAGATATTGTAAACAGACTCACCGACCAGCGGCCATTCCTCCACTTTGGGAGACGGCGGCGGTATTTTCAATTCTCCCGCCTCCAGAGCCGCGGCAGTCTTCTTGAGGCCGCCAACCGTGACATCCATGACAGACCACGCGGGGATCACCAGCGCCAATACAAAAAACAGTGTGACCAATGTTGCCGCGAGGCCTCTGCGGCCACCGAGTTTCGGCTGCAGCCATTTCACCATCGGGAACGCCGCCATCGCAATGATTGCGCCCCACAGTATCGGTGTCAGGAATGGTCGGACGATATCGTACGCCAGGGTTAGCAACACCAACAAAAAGCCGATACGCAGCGCCGATTCGATCATGTTGCGCACAAAGAGTGGATCAAAGCCTGCGCTGGATTCTTTATTGTCCATAGTGTTCTCCTGTCTCGTTGATCTTCATTTTGATTTTCTGATGAAGCCGCCAACCATGCTGGCGACGACTATAGCCATGTAAAACGTTCCGGTGATCGCCTGCAGATAGGCCAGCGTCCGCGTGACTGCGATGGCGGGGGTGATATCGCCATAGCCGACAGTGGTCATAGTGATGTAGCTGTAGTAAGCCACCTGACCGAAGTTGTCATGCCATTCACGGTCTTCTATCCCGTTAATACCTGCCGGCCAGAATTGCAGGGTTATCAGGTAAAGAAATGTCCAGATCAGGCCCAATAGTAGGTAGACAGCAATCGTGCCAACAATGGTGTTTAACTCAACGCCACCGGTGAAAAGAACTTGCCGGGCCGCCGCAAAGGCCATTCCACTGAAAAAAATCAGGCACACACTCAGGCCCACTAAAGGTGCTAAGGTCCAGTCAGTGAACTCTCGAAAGACCTGCCCCACAATCAGGCACACAAACATCAAGCCAACAAACCGTCGCCAAGCAGGACTGAGGTTAAGGCTGAAAAATGCGACGAGCTCCGTCACCAGTATCACCATCGACATTACCCGGGTGTTTTCGCCATCGGCCGTCGAATTAACAAAGGCTGACACTAACAGCAGTAACACCAGGCTTGCAGTGAAAAAATAGAAATTATTGTGAGCATTGATTTTTTGCATATTCGATTATTCTTCCGCTGACGAAGATTGCTGATCGGCCATTACCATGACGGAAGCCGTCAGCCCAAAGCGCAGTTCCACACCATCCGGGATGTCTTCCAGCTTGATACGCACAGGAATACGCTGGGCGAGGCGTATCCACTGAAATACTGGTTTAATGCTGGGCAGGAGTTTAACGCCGGTATTACCGTCGGACGGAGCAATACCCCAGCCCAGTGATTCAACAGTCCCCTGCAATGGTGTATCGGGATAAGACATAAGAGTGACCTTTGCCGGATCGCCAATGGCAAACTTACCGATCTGACTTTCGCGAAAGTAGCCGAATACCCAAAAGCTGTCACTCTCCACCAGGGCCAGGATAGGAGAGTTGGCGACGGCTTGTGTGCCGATCTGAAAATCAACATTGGATACGTAACCGTCGACTGGAGCCGTAATGCGCGTATAGCCGAGGTTGAGGTTGGCACTGCGCAATGATTCTGACGCGACGTCAATCTGGCTCAGGGATTCCAGGTAATTTGCCTCCCGGCGATTGAGGTCTTTCTGGGATATCGCGCCGGGATCCTTCTTGAAAATATCCTGTAGCCGGTCGAACTCGATTTTCGAGGCCCGGGAGCTGATGCGGGTGCGCTTGAGATTAGCTTCGGACTGCGCAATAGCAATTTCAAAGGGTTCCTGATCGAGCTCAAACAGTGTATCCCCCCGATGAACATACTGATTATCGATGACAGGAATTCTGGTCACCATGCCTGTCACTCGCGGAGCGATTTGAATAACATTACCTCGCACCTGCCCATCGCGTGTCCAAGGATTACTAAAATACTCTTCGAAAACAGGGTAGGCGTACCACGCGACCACAATGATCAATGCCAGATTGATTGTTCCAAGAATGACTTTTTTGATTCGCTGCATGGATTACGACACCTATATCCCTATCCAGAAGGCATTCATCAATAAAATGTACAGCAACATAAGCGTCAGAAAAGTTACCGAAGGAAACATGATATAGCGGCTCAGACGCAGCTTGTTCAGCAATACTGCACTCAGCCAGGCGGCTAGCAGGGCGATGGAAAACACCGGCACCAGCGGTGAAAGATAGACATCTCCGATCGCGAGCTCATGCGGTATATTACTCACTTCGACCCTCCCCGGACAGGGTGTCGGGCTGCAGATAGTCACCCCAGTCGGTGCGCGATTCCATTTGCTCCACAGTCTTCGGGCTCACCACTGGCTGTGCGCGGAAAGGCTCCCATCCGCCGCCCAACGCCTTGTACAACGCCACAACCTGATTCGCAATACTGCCACGAGTCTGCGCGTAGGCATCCTCACGCAGCGTCATTGTTTCTACCGTACTCAATAACCGCTGGTAAGACACCAACCCATTATTGTACTGATTGAACGATATATCGAATGCCCTGATCGCAGCTTCTACCGCACTGAAGTCGTACTTACTTTTCTCCATATTGTAACGATATCCCTCCATGGCATTTGATACTTCCCTGACAGCCTCCAGTACGCTCTGGTTATAGTTTGTGAGGGTCTCCTGAAAAATCGCATCCTCAATACGCACGCTGTTTTTGATACGGCCGTACTGAAAAATATTCCAGCTCAGCCCCGGGCCGATACTGGCAGTGACAGCATCAGACAAGTCGAAGCTCCTGCTAGACCTGACAGTCTGACTCACACCGACCGTACCAAACAGGAAGAACTGTGGATAGAGGTCTGCTTCGGTCAGCCCGATGCGAGCGCTCTGCGCGCGTGACAGCAGCTCCGCCACCTGCAGGTCGGGGCGGCGCATAACCAGCTCCGCGTCAACACTGTCTTTGAGTGCGGGTGCAAGCGGAATCACCGAATACTTGCCATAGCTCGCCGGGGTTAACCCGCTGCGCTGGGAATTCGTAATGCGCTTTTCAAGATCAGGTATCAGACGGCTTTCATTCCGGGTGAGCACAGGCTCAACGTCCTGCGGCAGGGTACCGAGCAGCACGGCAATGGCATTGCGAGCCTGTAGTCGTGAAATTTGCAGCAGCGGAAGCGCCGACTGTGTTCCGTAGAGTTGCGCCTTAGCCTGCTGCACATCGAGCTCTGAGACGTTCCCCGAGTCGAACTGAACCTGCGTCATTTCAACAACGCGCTGCTGTATGGCGATGTTTTGTTGCGACAAAAACATACGCTCCTGGGCGGTGCGATAGTTAATGTAATTACGCGCAATCTCGGCACTGATGCTCACCAAAACATCATGGTATGAAGCAATTGAGGCGTACAAGCTGGCCTCACTGGATTCGATGCCTCTGGCGTACTTACCCCATACGTCCATCTCCCAGCCGACATCGAAGCTGGCACCAGCCGACTTAAACCAGTCTTCATTGCGGTAGAGACCGGTGAAATTTCCGTTTACCTGCTGTTGTTGCGGAAATATCAGTGCGTCACTGATACCCAGTGCAGCCCGAGCCTGCACGATTCGCAAACCAGCCGCTTCTATCGAAAGATTTTGTTGTGCACCCTGCTCGATGAGGTCGCTCAGTACCGGATCATTGAAGCGCTGCCACCAAGCGCCGACTGCGAGTGTTTGCTCGGCGGCTTCCGTGTCGCTCCATTGAGAGGGCAGTCTTGGTTGCTCCGGCGGCTCATAGTCAGGCCCTACACTGGTGCAGGCAGCAAGCACTGCTGACAGCGCCAGAAGAATAAATCCCCGCAGACTTGTTGCTACCGTAAGCACAAATGGCGGCGTCTCTAAAATCTTGTTTCTCCCAGGCGTTGCCAATCCATTGCCGCTTGCGCGTCGCGACAGGCTATTATGCTTTCGAGTAGCGACGCTTGCAGGTTCAGGTAAACATAAAATTGCGCCAATTGGTGTGCATCATACCGCTCCAGATAGTCATCACCCAGCAGCTGATCGAGTCGCGCCTCAATGTCCTGCTCAGCAGGCAGTAACTGGGTAAATACCTGCTCTGAACCGCGGTTAGCGAGGTGATCGCAAAGGGCAGCCAATGCACTACCGCTGCGCTTACGTTGCACGGTACTTATCAGGGGGTTACGCAGAAATTCATGCCGACGAAGTTCCAAAACCTGTAGCTGACCAAACAGTAGTTCGCAGGCCCGATTCAGGTTGGCGACTTGTGCCTGGCCATCGCCAGCGAAAAGGTCGTCGTCAATTTGCGCTCCCCATGTCGTCATCTTTGTCAGTATGGCAGTACTACTGCCTATCGCAGCGTGTGATATGAAACAGGTAAGTGGGTTGCCGCTCGTATACAGCCGAAACCATCGGGCACAAAGCCGGAAGAAACGACAGCGCAAGCTGGCATACAATGTCTGGGGTTTACTGGGAAAAGGGAAAGATGTGGCGATAATAAGGATCGCACAGACCATGTAGAACATCAGCATGCTCAGCAGGATGGCGTCGACGTGGTAACTCATCGTATTCTGGATGCCCAGCGTAAACAGGCCCAGTATGAAGAATATGGAAACCGGCCCCTGAAAGAGGTAGAAGCCGAGAAACGCATAGCTGAACAAAAAGGCCGCCAATTCCAGCCAGTGGGTCATCTGCGGCAGCAGGAAAACGTAGGCAGGCAGTGCAAAAGCGAAGCCGAGCGTGAAAAGTATAAACAGCAATTTCGGCGTGGCCGGTGTGTAGGAAACGAGGGGTATGAGGATGGTACACAAGGTAACAAACATAAAGCCGCCCGGTGGATTGAACTGTATCCAAAGAGCAGTGGCCATCCAGAAAGTGGCAAAGGACCTTCCCGCAGTCTTCAGATTCTCCACATCCAACCAGATAAAAGCCGGTTTACCCTGTGGCTCACGCCCCACAACAAAAGGTCCCTCATCGAAGAGCATACTATCCAGAGCGGCCAGCAAATCCAGCAGTGAGCGTTGAATACTAACCAATAATTCGGCGCGGGTAGCGACAGCGGCGGCTAACAGGTGCGTGGCATCGCGCAACCTCTCTGTCTTAAGCACAATCTCCAGTTGCTGCGCGGGTCGCTCGGTAGGGCGCCCGTGCCATGCTTCATCAACCGCTTGAAACAGTCCCTCCAACTGATCCAGCACGGGTTGGTAGTCATCTATATAATGGGGATAGTTCAGAGGCTGGTCCAGACGTTGGCCCGCCTGCCGTTTCAATGCGGGCAGAAGGACAGCTTGCAGTTCTTCGTAGCTACTGGCCACACTGTTCCATTCAGGCAGATAGTCCGTTACACCATCTGCGTGATTCTTGACACTTGCTAACTGCGCCTGGAACGCATCACCACTGCACAGCAGGTCGGAAAGAAAATCATCGATTGGCAATGGGTCATGGATGTCCCGCTGCACCAGGCGCCCAAATGCCTCTCGGTATCCGCCAGCGACTCCTGCAGCAAGACTGAGTGTATTGTCTGCACTCCTGACAGGCCAGAGCATGCTGGCCACCACGGCATAGACAATCACACCGAAAGCGGAGAGAAACGCGCGGTCGACACCGTAAAGGAATGCGCCTTCCGCATCGCCACCGTTAAATACCATCAGTGTAACGACTGCCGTAAGCATGAAAAAAGTACTGTCCCCCTGGTAGGCGTTGTACAGATAAATAATGATCGCAACGGTGCAGGAAACCGCCAGTAGATAGATCATCCGGTCCTGCGGAAACAACGCGATAAGCGTCAAACCGATAGCAGCCCCGAGGACGGTCCCAAGAACCCGCATCACCCCTTTTTGAAGTGACTCAGACACCATACCGGTCGCCGCTATAAGCATGACAGTTGTCGCGGCCGTTTGCGGCATTGGCCAGCCCAGACTCATGGGAATCAGGTAAGCCAGCGTCAGGCTGAGAGCAGTCTTAACTGCATACTTTAGCTTTGTGCTATTCGCAGCGACTGCTGTCGCGGGCACGCTACTTTCTTGCACGTCGTTCGCTGCCATACAGTCACAGGCCCTGATTATTTTTATACTGGCGTTTGAAAGCTTCTTAGGGAGTCTATCTGATGCAGCGTAGTTCAGCGACCAGTAACGAATTTGTATTTACGGTGCCGCCTTTTATACTTCAGCATATCGCACAATCAGAAGAACATTGTTGTACGATTAAGAATCATCGGGCGATAACAATGACCGCACCTCGAAAGACAGTCATCCTGTCGCGCGGGCTGCGGACTTCGATTGTAAAAGTTGAGCGCAGTTCTCGTCAAAATTCAGACTATCAAATCGTGCCGCAACGTCTCTACTAATAGGGACAGCCAATCCAAACCATGTACTCGATAGCATCAGCGCAGGGTTCAGGCCGCTGCCCAGCGAGAAGACCCGGCAGAAAGGGGTGCGATATCTGCAGGATCTGTGACTGTTGGGATTACCAGACGAGGACGGGGGGCACTGAATCTAGCCATTCACCATGAAACTGGAGACGCACTCTGTAAAGGCTTCTGGTTGCTCCATATGAATAGAATGCGCAGCACCTTCGATAACTACCTCTGTTAACGCTGGTATTGCCTGCAATATGGCAGCGCTGTCTACAGGCGGAAATAATAGATCTTCTTTCCCGCACACCAATAGAACCTGCTGTGTAATAGCCTATAGCTTGCTACGACAATCAAACGTCGTGATGGCCTGCACTTGATTACCGAATGCGTTGTTGTTTTAAGCATAAGGATCGGCAATGGCATTCTGCACAGCGTCTTCCACCCGCTTCTCGTCAGCAAAAAAATCCTCGGACAAGATCCAGTAGAAAAGATTTCTGAACCAGTACTCCGGCTTCATGCCTGACTCGACATAACGGAACCAATCGTAAAGAAGAGCGTTATTGCGCTTGCAACTGATCGCCGAGGTGGCCGCCAGGATCAATCTGGAAACTCTTTCTGGGCAGCGGATCGCACAATCCAGCGCCACACCCCCCCCATGGAATGACCAAGCAAAGTGACAGAAGGAAACGCCGCGACAGGGGCTCTACCACGGGGAGCCAACTCCGGGAGTCACTCGCGAGCCCCGCGATTAGCATCAAGGGCTCGCCTTCACCATGGCATTCATAGTAAAGATTAACGCCATTAATTATTGTGCTGGGCACTGGCTAATCACCTCGTGGCGGACAGCAACCATTGAAAGGCGTAAACCTTTTGACTACAGATAGTATAAATAGCTTGCCAATAGACCCGCGAAATAGACTATAGGGAACACCCATTGCGCGATAAAGTCTGTGAGTTCGGCGAGGGGTTTATGCCCCGCCCGGTACAATGAGTAGACAATCAGACTTTCGAAGATGGCCACACACATAATCACAAAAGAATAGAGCAACACGGCATCGGTAAACGTGAAATAGGAGATTCGCGGCATCGTCCCGTCGATCAGGAACTGATAAGCGACGATCGTCAGCACTCCGATGAAGGCCAGGTTCAATCGCTCGGATAAATTATCGACCTCCAGCCAAAAAACCGCCCACATAAGCAAAACGAGGACAATGAGAGGAAAGATTACCTTCCAGACAAAGCTCGCTGATTCGCGCGTTAGCGAGATGGTGAGATGGATTTCCGAGAAGTCCTTGGCGCCGCCATAGTAGCGGAAATCCGCCGTTCTGCTAGTGAGCTCCAGATTTTCAAAACGCCATTGAGCAATATTGACCTTCTGATTCTCCTCAGCAAATTCCTCGGTCGCTCCGAGAATACGCTCATCGACTTGCAACACAACCTGATCGCTGTAGTCGCCGAAAGCGATGATATTGGCCTCCAGTATCTGGTTATCGAAGGGAAAACGTTGCAGCTGCATCGGCGTCTCAAGCGTCACGTTCCGCTGCGCCAGATAACGTACCCGGCCATCGGGGTGGATCACCAGCCGCACTGCGTTCGTATCGCCAGTCCCAATTTCATTGACGATCAGGAGCTGCGGCCACCAGCCGCTGAAAACTTCGTCAAACTGCCACGATCCCTGGAAAAGCTTTTGGTCTACCCCCGCCTCAACAGGATCGAACGCCAGCCGGGGATCCATCCACTCTGCTCCGATAATCAGTTCTGCCTGAAATGTTTCGTTCACCTCGTCAAGATTAACGATGTCCACCAGGAAGATCCCAACCTTCACGATCGTGGGCGAAGCCGGCGGGTTCGGCATGCCGGCGTCGATGGCGACGGCCTGCTTAGCAAGCCCGAGGAGGGTGAACAGAACAAGACATCGAATCAATCTTGGGAAGTAGGTTTTCGTCAGCAAGGTCATTTTTCCTTTAGGGGGACAACATGTTTTCCCAGTGTTCACGCTTGCGTCACTGCGATGGCAGCATAGTACCCCAGATAATCTGGCATCACTGCACGACGACGTCGAAAGTAACGTCAAATAGGTCCTCTCCCCGCATTAATGCCACAAATGGCCACCTCACGACCCAGAGCATCGACCACACGAACATTCTCGACACTTACCCAGGGAAGCGAGAGCAGAACGCTTAGGCTAGGGTTCATCGAATGCGGTGTTAGTCCGGCCCGTGCTGTCTCCTTATACGCTGGATTCCTTACAGGTGAAAACGCTGCTTCAGTAGCGACAATTATCGAGACAAGGTGCATCGATCACAATATCAAACTCAACGGGCAGCAAGTCGTGCTGTCCGCGCCCATGAATGCCAGAACCTTCGACAACAGAACAAGCGCACGGCGCGAGCCACCTAGTAATGCTGTGCGCCGCACGGGCAACCGGGGGGTGAATATTTAGATCAATGGCAGGCAGAACACGCATTGCCTTGGCCCGATATTAAAAAGGCGTGGGACTCCCATTGGGATAAAAGCAAGCCAGTGTTATTGGAGAAGAGCCCGCCGAACCTGATTCGCTCACGCGACATTCTGGCGAACTTCAAGCCCGTAAAATTTATTGTGATGGTCCGCAACCCCTATGCGCAGGCTGAAGGTTTGATGCGACGCAACCAATGGGCAGCACAACGCGCCGCCAACTTTTCTATGATGTGCCTGAGCAAGCAGTTGGCGAACTCACGGGAGCTGGAGGATACGCTCGTTATGACGTACGAAGCACTAGTAAGTGATCCTGCGAAGGCCTGCAAAAAGCTGGCAGATTTTATGCCCGAACTGAGCGATTTGGATTATCAGGCAAGCTTCGAAGTGCATTCCATAGACGGCACCCTGAACCGCCCCATCACCGATCTCAACAGCAAAAAAATGGCTGCGCTGTCAACCGCCGACATTGCAATAATGCACGAGATATTTGAAGGGCAAGTCTTTTCCAATATGAAATGAGCCTGAAACGAAGGAAAGCACAGGAAGCTGTTTCCAATATGAAGTGAGCCTGAAATAGCCCTTGATGTCGTTCATGATCAATGGATGAAAACGATCATGAGCTTAGAACAACTGACCACCCTGGATGCCATCAAACAATTCCTCGACGGCACCCAGTCTGTGGCTTTCAACGTGGCCACTGATAAGCCTGAGCGCTACCGCTGGGTACAGAAGACCCTGGTGAAGCACCGGTATTTGCTGCTTGGCAAAACAGACCGGGGAACCGTCACTCGCTACCTGATGAAGGTAACAGGCTACTCCCTGGCCCAGATCAAGCGCCTGATACAGCAATACGTCAAAACAGGCACAATCTCAGCGAAGCCAGCTCGCCGTAATGGCTTCAAACGCGCCTACACAGAGGCCGATATACGCCTGCTGGCAAGTATGGACGAACGACATGGCCAGCCTAGCGGCCCGGTGCTGAAAAAGCTTTGTGAGCGAGCTTACCAGCGCTTTGGCCAGGCCGACTATCGACGCATGGCGGGCATTTCAGTTTCTCACCTGTACAACCTGCGGGCCTCCAAGACCTATCAGAGGCAGCGCTGTATCTTGACCAAGACACGGCCTAAAGCCGCCTCCATTGGCCAGCGGCGAAAGCCCTGCCCCAATAACCAACCGGGGTATATCCGCATTGACTCAGTCCATCAAGGTGACCAGGACAAGCGCAAAGGGGTTTACCACGTCAATGCCGTGGATGAGGTGACGCAATTCCAGATCATCGTCACGCTGGAACGTATTAGCGAGGCGTTTATGCTGCCAGCCCTCGAGCATATTCTGGCCGCCTTCCCCTTTAAAATACAGGGCTTTCACGCAGACAACGGCGGTGAATATATCAACTACACCGTCGCTCAGCTACTGGACAAGCTGCACATTGAATTCACCAAATCACGGCCTCGGCACAGTAACGACAACGGCTTGGTCGAAAGTAAAAACGGCTCAGTCATCCGCAAACTCTATGGCTATACCCACATACCTCAGCAGTACGCTACGGACTTCAATGAGCTCAATAGCCAGCAAGTCTACCGGTACGTCAACTTCCATCGACCCTGCTATTTCCCCACGACGATCACTGACGACAAAGGCAAACAGCGGAAGAAATACCGCTACGATGACATGATGACGCCCTATGAGAAGTTCCGCTCGCTGGACAGACCCAGCCAATACTTGAAGCCGGACATCACCTTCAGAAATCTGGATGCATTCGCCAATGAAATGACAGACGATGACTCCGCTGAACATCTAAATTCAGCGCGAGATCACTTATTTAAACAACTCCATGAGCGACTCAAGATTAGGGCTTAATACACCCACCGTTCAGGCTCATTCCTAGATTGGAAAATACTGGGCACGAGGACACAATCAGGGCCTGGGGCTATGATGTTATGATTGGCCCATCAGGAGAAACCAAACGCAAAGAATAAAAAAAAGAGCAGAGCATGATGCGAACCACTACCACTACCGCCCTTGTCATATGTCTTACCACCGTTACAGCCGCCTGCAGCAATTCCAACAACAACAACAATAACAATAACGACAGTACCAATACCGCACTGACACTGCTGTCTGAACGCTATGAACTGACCAGCACCGACAGTGTTCCGGAAGGTGTCACGTTCGATCCTGAAAAACGTGATTTTTACGCTACCAGCTTACAGGGTGGCAGTATTGTTCGAATCGGCGCCACCGGTGATGAATCGGTTTTTCGTGCGGCGGATAACCGAGCAGAGTTGGTTGGCGCGAAGGTCGATGCCGAGCGACGGCGCCTGTGGGTATGTGCTCAAAAGGTCGATGGGGGCGACAACCGTGTTTGGGTATTCGATCTCAACAGCGCCGAATTGACTATGGAGTTTTTTCTGGGCGCCATCACCGCCAACGGATCCTGCAACGACCTGATACTGGATAGCGCAGGCGTTGCCTATGTGACCGACCCAGCCAGCCCATTTCTTTATCGACTTGACCCTGCCACAGGGAGTGGCTCGATCCTGGCCACCGATCCATTGTTTGCAGATGTCACCAGCGCTGGCCTCGGTCTGAACGGTATCGCACTCACGCTGGATGAAACAGTGCTGCTTGTAGCAAAATTCTTCCCTGCGTCGCTGCTGCGCGTGAGCCTGCCCAATGGCAGTTCTGTTACACCAATAGCATTGACCGGACACGCCCTGCCCTCCCCGGATGGCCTGGTCGTATTAGACGATGATGTTTACGCCGTCTCTGGCGACAGTGTCAGTCGCGTGCGCCTGAACACCGATTTCAGTGCAGGCGAGGTTACAAACATCCCGCAAAAAAGCGGACTGTCCACCGCGACTATCGCGGAATCGGATATCTATGTCATCAAGAGCGAAGTGACAAATTTTGTACTCATGCAACCGCTTAACATACCATTCGAAATCTTCCGGTTGGATACTGAAGCGTTTGAACAGTGACACGCAGCGCTTGATTCTCTCTCCTTGCGCCAGATCAACCGTTTGTAAATCGCCTGCGCTATGATCAAGCCGATAGTTTTTCAACTATAGGTATGCCATGAACAAGCACGCTCCCGCCCGCAAGAAACGCCATCGTAAATTGTTCCGAACGGTGGAGGTGCCGGACAATCTGGAGGACGTGCTGGGCATCGACACCGCCGCTAAGGTCAACCCTGCCCTAGCTGACCATAGCATGGAAGCTGTGGAGACCCTCTGGGAGACATGCGAGAAGCTCTAGCGCTCCGGCGTCTATCCTATGCTGTCATTTTGACTGCGGCGCAGGGGCGAAATGTTGATCGCACAGCAACTGCGCCTGCCCCCATGCCGCAAGACGCGGCAGGTCTTCAACAGGAAATCCCAGTCGGGGGCAGGCCATAGTGCTGAGAGGGTGATTAGGTGTTTTAGCTCCCCTGCCTCAGGAGTCTAGGTGATATTCGAGCTGTATAAAACAGGTAATACTGTTTGTTTTATACTGCCGAACCTCCGCTACTGGACCTCTCTGCCGTGCATCAGATCATCGAGTTCGCCGGGCATCCGCCTGGGCATTACAAGGCGACTGCGCCTCTGCGTGTCGGTAGGTTCCCGCAAGCGAGCCCGCCGGCAAGGCAATGCTCAATCCATTGGCTGCGCCATCTCTACTGCACGACGCTCTGATTTTTCCCACACACGAATGTAACCCTCTGCAGACTTGAACAACGGCTCAAGTTCCTCATCAGTAACACCGTCGCGGCGCACATCTTCTATCAGTTCCGCGACCAGGCCAAGATGAACCATGCCCTCGGTATTGAAGTCCAGCGTGCGATTGCCGACCACGGGTTGCTGCAGCATGACATCACCGGCGTAAGACGCGAAAGGATAGGTGATGGGGTCGGTTTGCGGATCCCTGCAGCCACTATTTTCTCCGAACCGCGGGCCCGGCGCACCGGCAAAACCGTTGAGGTCGAAGCCGAAACCCTCCGCTTCGAAAGCACCAGCCTCGCGCATCAACTCGACGCGCGACTGCAATCCATCGTCCATGGTGGCAGGCTCGCTGGCAGAGCGACAACGGCCGAAATTAAACTTGGACATACCACCCAGCTTGTATATCTCACCATTATTATTGCGACCGTGGGTGCCGACGGCCGGATAATCATACTCCTGCAATATCTCAAAAGCGCGTTGGTAGCTCCTGCGTGGTAAGTGATCCACTTCAATGACGATGCCGCGCTTCATCATCTCGCGCATGAGAAATTCACCCAGATCGGTGAAGCCGTGGTTTTGGCAATAGTCGCCCTCTAGCCGTCCGCCGCTCAACAGACTGATATTGGGCAGCAGCGCGCCAATGGGGCTTTCATCAAAGCCACTCATGTCAAACGGCGGCGGTGAATCGTAGATATCACGTGGCTGGTTGAGGTTGGCATAGGTGACGCCACCGTTGTCAAAACCGCCGGGGAAGGTCAACAATTCTGGCGGGCATATCGAGAAATTGGAGTAGTGACCAGTATGGCCAAAATTACCGATATCACTGACACGCCGGTCACCGTCGCCGGCAGAAAATGCATTGTCGAATTTGTGGACAGGGAAAAGTACCCGCACTCCCTTGGCATGGTAATCATCCAGCTTGGCCAGGACATCCGCCTCAGTACACTTACTGAAACTTCCAAAAGGAACAAGATAGCAATCAAACAGGTCAGAAGTCTCAATACCCAGCACTACGGCCAGATTGCCCGCTTTGATCTGCTCACGCGCCTCCTCCGGGCTGAATACGATGCGGAACCAGCCTTGGCCCGGGCCACCGGAAAGCGCATCAATATAACGCTCCATCGCATAGGTATCTTCGATAATTCTGTCGACCGCAATCATGTCATTACAATCGTAGCGCTTAGGATTGGCGCCGATACCCGTGACCAGCTGGCACAACACCTGGTTGGTGGTCGCGTGCTGCACCAGTAAACGCAGCCCGGATAAGTACGCGCGTTCAATCCACTTGTAATACTGAACCTGGTGCGTGGCGCTCACGGGTGCATTGGGCCAGGATGTGAAGGTGGGGTAGCCGTCCGTGTCGTGATCCTTCTGCGGCAGCTGGCCGACCGCTATGGCCGGTAGCAATTCATTGAAATCACCTATACCGTCGCTGAAGGTCGCGCCCATAAAATCCTTGCGCCCGTCAACGCCGTGGGTCAGCTCACAGCTGGGCAGCGCATGTTCAACGCCCAGCGGATGGTAGGGCGCGCCGTGGAACACACCGCCGCCGCCAAAGCCCAGATTGGTAAACACATGAGAATGCGTTTCCACAAAGCCAAACAGCGAGCCGTCCTCAAATTCAGTAAAGGTTACCCCTCCGGTCGCATCGACGGTCAATTCGGGAAATTCCGCACAATCGGTTTGCTCGACAAACGACAACGCAGCGCCTTCAGCCGCAGCAACCATGGCGCCATCCACACCGATGTAATTTCCCGATTTAATATGTTGCAACATGAACTTCGCATCCGGCGCAGCCAGCAATTGCCACTCGCCTTCAGACTGCATGCGGTCCTCGACTACAACCTTGTCACCCACCATTGTTGTGTCGAATGCGAGCGCGATCTGCCTGGTCAGCTGTGCACCATCGGACGTAAGGTAACCCCGGCCCTCATCATAAAGCAGGTATTTCCCCAGGTCTGAGGGCCGCAACAAAAAGCGGCTGGCGTCGGACGCCACGCTGGCCCCAAGCCCGAAGAGCCCGACAACGTTGCCCGCAGCCAGAGCAGGCGCATCACCGACTGCGATAAAGCTCGCGCCATCATCCGGTGATATGGCAACACAGCTGTTTGCCACTGCAAATACAGACTCATCATTGGGCGGAACGACCACGGGATTATCAACGGGCGGAACGACCACCGAATTGCCGGCACTGCTACTATTATTATCATTATTGCTACTACCGCAGCCTGCCATCGGCAGTGCCAGCACCGTCAAGTACATCAGCCGGATCATTATATTTCGCATAGTCGTACCGTTATTAATTATTGAATGCTTGGATTCAAATCTGAAGTGCATCACCTAATCAGGTAGAAGAAGGGGCCAGCTGAAGGTAAGCTCTTACCCTTTTTCTCCGGCAAGAGATTAAGTGATGATGAGAACTTACCAACAACTGACCTAC
>Ga0209491_10005238_pt1 | contig 19139 bp, 14 predicted proteins | sample BON02_FD_187213 | JGI IMG/M metagenome (GOLD analysis project Ga0209491, IMG submission 187213) | Freshwater microbial communities from Lake Bonney liftoff mats and glacier meltwater in Antarctica - BON-02 (SPAdes) (version 2) | ecosystem: Environmental > Aquatic > Freshwater > Ice > Glacier... | reverse complement strand
GTGACAAAGGGATGTCTCCGGTTAAGTTGGGCGCGCCGCGTGGCGGGCCTGCGAATAACAGCAAAGGCGGCCAATCATGCCACCCCCGATCTGGCGTTGTTTAGCCGCCATGCTAGCGCCAGTCCAGTGGACATTCCGGCGCAGGGCAAGGGAATGCGGCACGAATGACGCATTTTTGGCACGTTAAGTGACCCAACCAGCGCGCACAGGTCACGCGATTCTATTTAATATTACTAAAACGGGGCCTTGAGGGAGAGGCGGCGGAGGCCTAGACTGAATAAAAATTGTGACTGCATAACTGAAAGATCGCCCCATGTTGCGAACCGTTGCCCTGGCTGGAGTTATTGCCATCTTGTTGCCGGCTGCGGCCAGCGCGGAGGTCGAGCTAAGCTTTTATGGTGGCATTCAAAGCGCGCCACATTCCGATGTGTTCACGTCGAACGCGGATGGCTATCCGTCCAATACCCGGGTGAAGTGGGAAGGACGTTCCTTCGATATGCCGCCGTATTACGGTGTTAGGGCGACCTACTGGAGCTCCGATATTTTTGGATTCGGCCTCGATTTCACGCACACCAAGGTCTACTCGGATGATGCATCACGCGACGGCACGCCTTATACGGTGCTGGAATTCACGGATGGCATGAACACGTTGACAGCCAACGCCTATCGCCGTTTCCAGCCGATGGGTGACTTTGCGCCTTATGTCGGTGCCGGTATCGGTTTGGCCATTCCGCACGTCGAAGTGTCGAACGGCGTCACCTCGACCGAGGAATATCAGATCACCGGGCCAGCAGCGACGCTGCTGGCGGGTGCAAGCTATCCGATCAGCCAGAGGATGTCGTTGTTTGGCGAGTACAAGTTCACGTATTCCCAAAACGAGGCTGACTTGAGCGGTGGCGGTACGCTGAATACCGACATCATCACCAATGCAGTGAATGTCGGCGTCAGCTTCAGTTTCTAAGCTTTAGGCGGGAACAACCGTCGCCAGCATCGAATCGCGTTGCATGAATGTTTTGTGCCACGCAGCCAATGCGTTCTTCCCGCCTCGCCACCCGCGTGCGTCGTGGCGCAGGTCCAGATAGGACAGGGCGCATGCGACACCGATTTGGCCCATATCCAGGGGACCGTTCAGGTGCGACATCCAGCGATCATCGATTGAGGCGACCGCACGGCTGACCTTGGCCCATTGGGCGTCCGTCCACTCTGGCATCTGCTTGTCCTGCGGGCGCATCCGCGCTTCGTAGGTGATGGCAAGCGCGGACTCCATGATGCCGTCGGCTGTGGCCTCTAGCGTCAGAACCTCCCACAGGCGGGCGTTCGGATAGAACCCCGTCCCAGCGTGATCGTCTAAAAATCGAGTGATGACCCGGCTGTCATAGATTGCGGGGCCGTGCTCTCGCAGTAAGGCAGGGATCTTGCCCAGAGGGTTTGCGGCGGCCACATCCTGCGCGGTGTCAAAGGGGGAGGTGCTGACATTCACCTCGGTCACTATGTCCAGCAACTGTGCTTCGCGCAGAAGAACGCGGCATTTGCGAGCGAAGGGAGAGGCGGGGGACATCAGCAGTTTCATGGGGCGCGATCCTTTGAGGTTGGGAAGAGCCAATCACAAGGCCTGCGGTCTGGCAAGCGGGAGAGGGGTGCTAATTCAGGCGCGCAGATTGGTGAATTCTGCCGCAGTGATTGTGGCCGTCACGATTCGGCTTTCGGGCTGATCTGTGTCGAACTGCACTTCGGCGAACTGGGCCGTTCGGCCCATGCGGGGCGATTCCATCAAGATCTGATGGGTTTGTCCGATCTGGGCAGTCAGGTGGGCCTGAACCGCGGCGTCGCCGGCTGCTCTTAAGCGGGCTGCCCGATCCTTGATCGCGGGGCCGCGCACTTGCGGCATGCGGGCTGCAGGCGTGCCGGGGCGGGGCGAGTAGGGGAAGACATGCAGCCAAGTCAGGTGGCAGTCCTTCACCAACGCAAGCGAGTTGGTGAAGTTGTCCTCGGTTTCCGTGGGGAATCCGGCGATGATATCGGCACCGAAGGTCATGTCTGGGCGCAGTTTGCGCGCCTCTTCAGCGAATGCGATGGCGTCATCACGGGAGTGGCGGCGCTTCATCCGTTTCAGAATTAGATTGTCGCCATGTTGCAGCGACAAATGCAGATGCGGCATCAGGCGCGGTTCGGTGGCGACGGCTTGCATCAGTGCGAGATCCACCTCGATCGAATCGATCGAGGAGATTCGCAGGCGGGGCAGGTCGGGCACCAGTTTCAGGATTCGCAGGACCAGATCGCCAAGGCGCGGGGTGGCGGGCAGGTCGGTGCCCCAGGAGGTCAGGTCGACGCCGGTCAGCACGACCTCGGCAAAGCCGCGGTCCACGAGGCGCTTGATCTGATCGACCACCACGCCAGCGGGGACAGAGCGAGAGTTGCCGCGCCCGAAGGGGATGATGCAGAAGGTGCAGCGGTGGTCGCAGCCATTCTGGACCTGCACATAGGCGCGGGAACGGGTGCCGAAGCCGTCGATCAGGTGGCCGGCGGTTTCGGTGACGGACATGATGTCGTCGACCTGAACGGGTTCTGTAGTGCCGGTGAAGTCGGGGGCCATGGCTGCCCATGTTTCCGGCCGCATCTTTTCGGTATTGCCGATAACCATGTCGACCTCCGCCATCGCGGAAAAGGTGGCGGGTTCGGTCTGGGCGGCGCAGCCGGTGACGATCAGGCGCGCATCAGGGTGGGCGCGGCGCAGTTTGCGAATGTCCTGACGGGCCTTGCGCACGGCCTCTGCCGTAACCGCGCAGGTGTTCACGACAATGGCGTTTTGCACGCCCGCCGCGGTGGCCAGTTCGGTCATGGCGGCGGTTTCATAGGCGTTCAGGCGGCAGCCGTGATTCGAAAAGATGGGCGCGTCAGCCATGCCAGACTCCGTCAAACACATAAGCAGTAGGTCCGGTCATCCAGACGCCGTCATTGCGCCAGTCGATATACAAGGTGCCCCCATCAAGGTCGATACGCACAGCGCGCCCTGTCAGGCCCCGCCGGGCGGCGGCAACGGCTGTCGCGCAGGAGGAGGAGCCGGAGGCGAGGGTGACGCCTACGCCGCGCTCCCACACGCGCATGCGCAAGTGGTCGGGGCCGACAACTTGCGCGAACTGGACGTTGGTGCGTTCGGGGAACAGCGGGTGATGCTCTATCTCGGGCCCGTGCGCGGCCAAATCAATGGCGGTGACATCATCCACGAAGAAGGTGCAGTGCGGGTTGCCCATGCCGGTCGCTGCAGGCGTGCCGTCGATGGGTAGCGACAGTGTGTCCATGGCCGATGCTAAGGGCACATCAGCCCAGTCCAGCAATGGCGCGCCCATGTTCACGGATGTCAGGCCATCGCCAGCGCTGCGCGCCTGCAAGGTGCCGCGGTCGGTGGTGATTGTCAGGGTGTCCGTGCCGCAGCGAGCCATTTCCCACGCAGCGATACAGCGGGTCGCGTTGCCGCAGGCGGCAGAGGTCGAACCGTCGCTGTTCCAGAACGTCAGGTGCAGGTCGCCCGATGGACTGTCGGTGATTTCGGCTAGCTGGTCGAAACCCACGCCGCGATGGCGGTCCGCCATGGCGATCGCAAGCTGACCGGTGACGCGCAGACCTGTCCGCGCGTCTACCACAACGAAATCGTTGCCGAGGCCGTGCATTTTCATGAACGGAATGGATGATGTTTGGACCTGCATACCGGGCCTATACGCGCCGCGCGAAACTTTATCCAGAGGAGGTAGCAATTCGGGGTTGACCCCATTCGCCCCACCGCCTAGATCGCCCAGGTGGCATGGGCCGGTAGCTCAGTTGGTAGAGCAACTGACTTTTAATCAGTAGGTCTCGGGTTCGGATCCCGACCGGCTCACCACACACTCTTTACCTTCATACATGGCGATAAAGAGTGTGCGGTGGCGTGCCACTGGTCGCGGCAACGCGGATTCTGGAGTTTTCTGAGGTATGTATTCGGGCTCAGAACGACTTAGAGCGCCCGCCTAGCGCGCAAAGCGGCCATGATGGTGCCGTCGTCCAGATAGTCCAACTCTCCGCCCACCGGGACGCCCTGCGCGAGCGAGGTGACAGTCACGCTCGTCAGTTGGTCGGCGATGTAGTGGGCGGTGGTATGACCGTCGATCGTTGCGCCAAGTGCGAGAATCACTTCAGTCACGTTTTCTGATGTGACGCGGTCTAAGAGGCGGGGGATTCGCAAATCTTCCGGGCCGACAGCATCCAATGCAGACAATGTGCCGCCCAGAACATGATACCGGCCTTTGAATTGCTGGCTTCGTTCCATCGCCCACAAGTCGGCCACATCTTCGACGACGCAAATCTCGCCATTGGCGCGGCGATCGTCGGAGCAGATGTTGCAGATGTCGCCCGCGGCGATGTTGCCGCAATTCAGACATTCGCGCACATTCGCCCCAACCCGCTGCATCGCTTCAGCCAGCGGCACTAGAAGCTGGCCCCGCTTTTTGATTAGGTGCAACACAGCGCGGCGGGCAGAGCGCGGGCCGAGGCCCGGCAGCTTTGCCATCAGCACAATCAGGTCATCCAGATCAGTGTTACTCATGCGGCTGCACCTCGCAGAACGCCTCCGGCAAGAGTGTTTTCGGTACGATGATAGCTAGTCCGCACCTTTAGAACGGCATTTTCATGCCGGGGGGCAGGCCGAGGCTTTCGGCTATCTTGCCCATTTCATCCTGCGCGCGCTCTGATGCTTTAGACTGTGCGTCCTTGATGGCGGCAAGGATCAGATCCTCGACCACTTCCTTGTCTGCGCCGTTGAAGATGCTGGGATCGATATCAAGGCTGGTCAAATCGCCTTTGGCAGTCGCTGTTGCCTTGACCAGACCGGCACCCGCTTCACCCGTGACTGTGATGGTTTCCAGGTCGTCCTGCATTTGCGCCATCTTGGCCTGCATATCCTGCGCAGATTTCATCATCTTGGCCATATCGCCAAGCCCGCCCAAACCTTTGAACATTGTGCTGTCTCCGTCGTCGTGAATATTTTAACTCAGGTATGCTTTGGATGGGGCGGAACAAGGGGCTTAGCCGTCATCGAAGGGATCCCATTCGTCTTCGACTTCCGCCAAGGCGTCCGATTCTGCCTCTTGGGCGCGGTCGGCTTCGGTGCGGATGTCGGTGATGCGAGCCTTGGGGAAGGTCGCAAGTACCGCCTGCACCAGCGGATGCGCGGTGGCCTCTTGTTGCAGCGCGGTGGCGGTAGCGTCGCGCACTTCGGCGATCGTTGGCTCGCCTTCGGCATTGCTGACGATCACAGCCCAGCGGTTGCCGGTCCAGGCCTGCAGCCTTGCGCCAAGGCGTTGGGTTAAATCGTTCGCGGCGTCGCCCGTGGGGTGCACCTCGATCCGGCCGGGCTGATAGCCAACGAGGCGCAGGCCTGTTTCGACCTCGACCAGTAGTTTCACATCGCGGTGGGCTCGGATCAGATTCACGACATCTTCGAACCGGGCGTAGTGCTGCAACGCGTCTGTCGCAAGCTGCGGCGCGGTGGCGGCCGAGGCAGATGGGCCAGACGGGCCGTTGTGCGTGGGCGTGTGGGTTTTTGAGATCGCCTGCGTCGTGCCACCCGCCGGTGCCATGCGCGCCCCGCCGCCGCCAGAGGGCGGCGGGGTGGCATCCTTAAGCTTGCGGACAAGCTCGTCGGGCGTGGGCAGATCGGCGACATGGGTCAGACGGATCACGGCCATTTCGGCGGCCATCATCGCATTAGGTGATGCGGCGACCTCCTCGAGTGACTTAAGCAACATCTGCCATTGGCGCGACAGCACGCGCATCGGCAGAGCTTGCGACATTGCAAGGCCACGCGTGCGCTCGTCCGGGCCAATTGTGGGGTCATCGGCGGCATCAGGGGTGATTTTGATGACGCTGACCCAATGGGTGACCTCTGCCAGATCGCGCAGTATCGCCATGGGGTCGGCCCCGTCGGCGTATTGCGTCGACAGCTCGTTCAGCGCCTCAGCCGCGTCGCCGCGCAGGATCATGTCAAACAGGTCCAGCACGCGGCCCCGGTCGGCAAGACCCAGCATGGAGCGGACCTGATCGGCCGTCGTCTCGCCTGCGCCGTGGCTGATGGCCTGATCCAGAAGGGAGGTCGCATCGCGTGCAGAGCCTTCGGCCGCGCGGGTGATCAGCGCGAGGGCGTCGTCGCTGATTTGTGCGGCTTCGGATCCGGCGATTTTCTGCAGCAGACCGATCATTACCTCTGGTTCGATCCTGCGCAGATCGAAGCGTTGGCAGCGCGACAGGACTGTGACCGGAACCTGACGGATTTCTGTTGTCGCAAAGATGAATTTTACGTGCGCTGGGGGTTCCTCCAGCGTCTTCAGCAGCGCGTTGAAGGCGCTTTTGGACAGCATGTGAACTTCGTCGATGATGAATATCTTGAACCGCGCGGATACGGCTCGATAGCTGACGGTTTCGATGATCGCGTCACGGATGTTCTGCACGCCGGTGTTTGATGCAGCATCCATTTCCATGACGTCGACGTGACGTCCTTCCATGATGGCGACGCAGTGTTCGCATTTGCCGCAGGGGTCTGTCGTCGGCCCGCCGTTGCCGTCCGGCCCGATGCAATTCATGCCCTTGGCAATAATCCGTGCGGTCGTGGTTTTGCCGGTGCCGCGAATACCCGTCATTATAAAGGCCTGCGCGATCCGGTCGGCGGCGAACGCATTTTTCAGCGTACGCACCATCGCATCCTGACCAACAAGGTCGGCAAAGGTCTCTGGCCGGTATTTGCGAGCGAGGACCTGATAGGCGGGTTTGTCGGACATGGGCGCTTTCTGCTTGCGGATCGCTTGCAATCTAGGCGTTGCAAGCCGCCGCGTCCACCGACGGTATGTCTTGTGCCAGTGTTTCCACTGCAAGCAGTAGGTCGGCGACAAAGGCATCCTCTGCAGCCGGGCGTCCCGCAGGGGGCATCCGCAGTAAGGCGCTGGGATGCAATGTGATCAAAACGGGACCATGCGGCGTTTGTTCGATCGTGCCGCGTCGGGCGGTGACGCCTTTTGCGTTTCCGGTCAGCGCGCCCATCGCCGTCGCCCCTAGCGCCAGCGTCAGGCGGGGTTTCAGCAAGGTGCGTTCCGTGTCGAGCCAGAACTTGCAGTGGCTGACCTCTGACGTGTTTGGGTTCACGTGCAGGCGGCGTTTGGCTCCTTCTTTGAATTTGAAGTGCTTCACCGCGTTCGTCACATAGGCACCGCGGCGGTCCAGCCCGGCCCTTGCTGCGAGTAAATCAAAGAGCTGCCCAGCTGGGCCAACAAAAGGCACGCCGGCCAGATCCTCTTGGTCGCCGGGCTGTTCGCCAACGATCATTAAGTGCGCGTCATGGTGGCCATGGCCCGGTACGACCTGCGTCGCGGGGCCATGAAGGGGGCAACGTGTGCAACCGGACAGGCCCGCGGTCAGCAGGTTCCATGACGCGGGTTGCGGGGTGGCCTGTAATTGTTCACGGATTCGGGCGACGCGGGCAGGTTCCAACGTCGGCGCGGCGGCGGCCATTTCGCGGACCCGCGCCTTTGCCGTGGCGATCAGGCCGGGGATGAACTGTGCCTCTGGCAGGTTTTTCCAATATTTCTTCGGCATCTCTGACGTCATAGCCGATATCTTCAGTCGCGCAGGGTTGAAGATGTTTTGGAAATAGGTGCCCCACAGCGCCTCTGCCGCGTCGTCCGGCAAGTCTGGTTTTTCGCGGCCCTCGTGGAAGGTGAGATCGCCATCGGTGAACTTGGCAGTCACATTCGGAGTGACGATCATCCAATCCATGTCGGCAAAGCGGCGGGCAAAGAAGGGTGCGCACGGTTCTACTGTGTGGTGGGTCGGTTCGAACCATGCGGCAAAGCTGCGCCGCGCGCCGCCTGTGCGCAGATCGCGAAACCGCACAAAGGCGCGCATCTTGTGCTTACAGCGATGCACGGCCTTTTCCATCTGGCGCAGGCGTGACAGTTCCGCGTCGGCGCGGTCGGTCATGATCCCCTTTTCTAGCCGGAGTCTCCACAGCAGCGCGTAAAGCCGGGCGAAACGCTGCGGATCTTTATGCCAGACTACCCACTGCGCCATTTGCACGAAGTCCGCGGGCACTTTTATCGCCTTCCGCGTTGTCGGCGGGGGGATGTCGGTGGCGAATAGCTCGCTCGTGGTCCCATCCCAGTCCCAGACGATCTGCTCGGGTGGCACGCGTGCGGCGAGCAGCGCGCGGGCAGCATCGCGCCACGCCTCCCATGTGCCGATGCGGGGCAGGGGTACGGTGAACATTTAGAACAACGTCAATTGTTCGGGCGGCGGCGCAAAGCGCGCCCGCAAGTTGACACTGTCGGTCAGGCTGCCGGGAGTCCAGTCAAGCGCCGTTACAAAAGCCTGCGCCTTTTTCAACGATGCGCCCAGCCGAAGCAAATCGTCATAGCGCAGCGTCCGATGGCGGCGCGTGGTCAGGATTCGGTTGACTGTCTTGGCCCCGAACCCCGGCACGCGCAGCAGCATGTCACGCTCGGCTTTGTTCACGTCCAGCGGAAATAAATGACGGTTCTGCAGAGCCCAAGCAAATTTCGGATCGATTTCCAGATCCAGATTTCCCTCATGGGCGACCGAGGTGATCTCTTCCACGCTAAAACCATAGAACCGCATCAGCCAATCGGCTTGATAGAGCCTATGTTCGCGCATCATTGGCGGCTTGATCAGCGGCAGTTTTGCTGTGCTGTCAGGAATGGGCGAGAAGGCCGAATAGTAAACGCGGCGCAGTTTGTAGTTGTCATAAAGCGAGGTCGACCGCGTCAGGATCGTCGCATCCGTCGCCCCGTCCGCACCAACGATCATCTGTGTCGATTGCCCGGCCGGGGCAAAGAGGGGCGGGCGCTTGCCGGTATGACTTTTGTCCTTTGATGCGCTACGCAAGCCGCGGATATTGCCCATTGCAGCACGGATCGTTGCAGGATTTTTTTCCGGCGCAAAGGCCTGCACTGAGCGGTCCGTCGGCAATTCAACATTGATGGACAATCGGTCTGCATAAAGCCCCGCCTCTGCGATGATTTCGGGCGCGGCATCGGGGATCGTCTTAAGATGAATGTAACCCCTAAAGTTCTCGACTGTGCGCAGGCGTTTGGCGATGCGTACCATGTCAGTCATTGTGTCATCGGGGTTGCGGATTACACCAGACGACAGAAAAAGCCCCTCAATGTAGTTGCGGCGATAGAACTCCAGCGTCAGGCTCACAACCTCGTCCACAGAAAAACGGGCGCGCGGCACGTTGGATGACACGCGATTCACACAATAGGCACAGTCATAAATGCAAAAATTCGTCATCAGAATTTTCAGAAGGCTGATACAGCGCCCGTCCGGTGCGTAAGCATGGCAAATACCGGAGCCTTCGGTGCTGCCCAATCCTTTGCCATCAAGACTGTCGCGCCTGGTCGTCCCGCTGGATGCGCAAGAGGCATCATAGCGGGCAGCATCCGATAGAATTGCAAGCTTGTCCTGAAGTGTCTGTACCATGATGTTCATGTTATGTTCTGTCCCTGAGGCTTTCAAGCCAAACCAGTGGATGCGCGGTCACTCTTTGGAGAGCAGTCAAACCAGATCGGCTATTCGGTTGGCCAAAGGCTAAGTTTTCTACGGCATCGCGATCGATGCCGATGATTTCTTCTGCAGAAGGACAACAGTCTTCGACACTTCATCGTTTCGCTCAGTTTTCACGTTCGTTTAAGGTTTCTTTCTTATCACGGCCCTCTCTGTGGTCTTAAACTGTCCTTCTAATAATATCGGTTGATCGTGGTGTTAACTTGCGCCTCGACCTCTTCGGTAACGTTTCGCCAGCCCATAGACATCTGAATATGAAGCCTGCGCTGCCGACTGATTATAAACGTAAACGAGGTCGTGGAGCCATGATCCTGTCTCGAGCGTCTTCATAAATTACAAAATCTTTCTGAAAGCCAAAGCTGTTCCGGCCAGATTGCCAATATTAGGCCCCTGTCGACAGATAATATTTCCGACAGCGTTGGCTTCGAGCAGGCAAGGTTGCATGGGGCAGCATCATTGGTGAAGACAGATCGGGGTTTAAGGCAATCTCGAACGGGCCTAAAACTGCTTCTAGCTTTACTGGGAGCCCCCGCTCCGATCAGATCGGACGCCGATAACACTCTTTGCCCACTTCAGCTTCACCAATAAAGCGCCCGCTAAGTCAGAGTTCGACCTCAGTGTGACTTGGCCTCGGAGGGTGACTTAGTTGCTGGTGGTCAGGCAAACCGACATTCTTGGTCATCGACTTTCATCATAGCTGGGCAGCTAATACCTGCACCTGCGATCCAAAGCGTCCTTCATAACGAAAGCGGCCCTTGGCTGTACCCATGACGGGTGACCGCTTTGCGGAGCGGGCTCAACTGATCGACGCAACACACTCCGCAAACTTCTCAGCTGGTGTTCGATATTGCAAGTGTCCAGCGAAATTCGGATCTGGTCCCGGGGCGACATGAAGAACTGGCCCTGTGGCGACACGGGGAACTGGCTCCCTCGCTAAGCTGAGAGGGAAGTCTGGATGCCCAATCCAACAATTGAGACGCTGTCGCAGACCGAAGTTATGCGGAGGGATGAGATGAAGGAGCCGGATGATGTTTCGGCCATGCTGAGGCCGAAGTCGCTTGGATGGGGAGCACGCCGGATCGCGGCGGGAGCTCGGGTGTTCGCGAACGACGGCCCGGCGTTGGCTAAAAGAGGGTGTGTGGCACCGGCCGGCACCGCCACCGCGATCACATGTTAGAGATTTGTCGAGTTCGCGCGGCAATTTCTGAGCCTATTTGATCAGCCCAGAGGCGTTTTTTTGGTGTCCTTGTTGGGGACTTTGGCCAGCATCACATACCTCGAATGGCGTTCCAGAGCGTTGCGACATAGCTGTTCCTGGAGCCGCCAATCAGGTCACCTACCCATTGTCCTGGAACGGCTTGGTCCTCGACAGTTGCAGGCCTTTCGCTGCATAGCAGAAGACTGGCAAGGTGGGCTTCTTCCGGACCTTCGCTGTGCACAGTGCGAACGGCAGATCTAGGAGGCAATGAAGGTGCTCGTGTCGAAAGGCTTGCGCAACCCTGTTGGTTGTCGCTGACCGCAGGTGTCGGTTTTTCGAGCCCCCAGTTGATTTATTCGATGCTAATCAGGACTTCGGCAGCCTTCATAAGGATGAGAATATGGTTGTATTCAAGCTCCGGTCGGGTGTTTTCAGGTGTAACCTTTGAACGTTGTCGAGCGACACGAATGGAGTTCAAAAATCCTAAAAACAGAAACAAAAGTTGACAACCGCTGGGCGGAATTTTTGAACAAATTGTGCCGACTTTTTTATTGTGCTCTCTAAAGTCAGCGTAATTGAAAAACCTGAAGTAATGCCAAATTCCACTCGATTTTCCTCTTGTTTCCTTAGTGTTTGCCTCTTAGAAGCGACCTCGGAGATGTGGCCGAGTGGTCGAAGGCACGCCCCTGCTAAGGGCGCATACCGGAAACGGTATCGAGGGTTCGAATCCCTTCGTCTCCGCCACTTGACCTCAAGGAAAGTTTCTCCCGCCCCGGCTGCGGCTGAATTTTTCCGTTATATTCAAGGGTTATGCGGGGTAGGCTGTTAACCCCGGGCGGTGCTGTGAGGCCAAGAAGCATTCTCTCGGGGCCGATATTCTCCGGAGCTGTTGCCTGCGCCGATTTGGTGAATTTCCTGTAAACTTATGATTTAAAACGACATTCATTAGGTTAAATTTTGCCAAATTTCGGTGAATTGCCCGCCTGCCAGGCGCGACTAGCGTCGGAATTTCAGCTACATGACCCGCTTCAGCTGGCTGTCGACCTGAGAGCCGCAGACGATTTTAGACACGGGCCATCTCGCGCCATTGCCTATTGGTTCACAGCCGTCCCGAGTTCGGATAGAAGTGCTTCCGCCTGCGCCAGCACCCCCCGAACAGCGGCGTCTTCCAGGTCGGGTGGGTATCCATATTTGCGTAGGGTCCGCTTCACGAGCACCCGCAAGCGTGCACGGGCGCTGTCGCGGTGCGCCCAGTCGATGCTTACGTTCGCCCTCAGGCCTTTCAGCAACTCGTGCGCGATGATCTTCAGCTGATCATTTCCAAGGATATCGACGGCGCTCTGATTATCAGCCAAGGCATCGTAGAAGGCGATTTCTTCTGGGGTCAGGCCGGTTTCTTCGCCCCGGTTCCTGGCTTCTCGCACTTCCTTGGCAAGTGCGATCAGCTCTTGCAGCACCTCGACTGTGCTGATGGCGTTGGTGTGATAGCGCGAGATCGCCTCTTCTAGCCGCTCTGAGAACTTCCGCGTTTCGATGACATTCGATCGACTGCGGGACCTGATTTCGTCGTTCAGGAGCTTTTTCAGGGCCTCCAATGCGAGGTTTTTCTTCTCCATCTGCCCTATTTCGGCAAGGAACTCATCCGACAGTATCGAAATGTCCGGTGAAGATAGCCCCGCCGCCGAAAGGATGTCGACGATCTCGGTCGAAGCGACGGCACCATTTACGATCTGGCGAATGGCCAGATCCCGGTCGGCGGCAGAGCGTCCAGAGGTATCAGCGGCCTTGACCATTGCCGCCCGCACGGTCTGGAAGAAGCCGACTTCGTCGCGAACATCGCGGGCGGTATCGCTGGCCGCACAAAGGGCAAAGGCCTTGGATAGCCCCAAAACGGAATCCTGATACCGCCGGTGCGCGGCTTTCTTGGCCTCTTTGTCAGTTTCGCGCTGGGCCGCCTCGTCTTGCTTTGCAAGGATCCAGTCGAGAGAGCCAGCCAAGGCGACGAGGCGCTGATGCGGCGTGCCTGTAAGCCCCGTGGAATAGTCAAAGCCGTGGAACATGGCGCGCAGCACATCCAACCGCTCCAGAAGTGCTGCAACCGCCTCGGCCTCGTCGATGCCTGCTTGTTCCTGGTCCGATTGGGAATATTGGCCCAGCGCGGATTTCAGGTTCTGCGCGATGCCGATGTAATCGACGATCAGCCCGGCAGGCTTGTCGGTGAACACCCTGTTAACGCGCGCAATTGCTTGCATCAGCCCATGCCCACGCATCGGCTTGTCGATATACATCGTGTGCATCGACGGGGCATCAAACCCAGTCAGCCACATGTCGCGCACGATCACCAGCTTGAGGGGGTCTTTTGAATCCTTCGCCCGTTTAGCCAGAAGATCGCGCCGCGTCTTGCCGCCTATATGGGGCTGCCAGCCTTCGGGATCCGAGGCAGAACCCGTCATGACGATTTTGATCGTGCCGCCCGCGTCGTCATCAGAATGCCATTCCGGGCGAAGGGCCACAATTTGACTATAGAGATCCACGCAAATGCGGCGGCTCATGCAGACGACCATGGCCTTGCCGTCCATCGCCTGCACGCGGGCCTCGAAATGCACAACCAGATCCTCGGCAACCATGCTCAGCCGCTTCTCGGATCCCACAAGCGCCTCGACGGTGGACCATTTTCGCTTCAGCCGCTCCTGTTCGCTGACGGCTTCATCTTCAGTCAGCTCTTCGATTTCGGCGTCGACTTTGGGCTTTTCTGCGTCGGGCAGCTCGATGCGGGCAAGTCGGCTTTCGTAATAGATCGGGACAGTCGCCCCGTCCTCGACAGCACGGCTGATGTCGTAGACGTCGATGTAATGACCAAAGACGGCAGGGGTGTTGACGTCATCCTGTTCTATCGGCGTTCCGGTGAAGCCGATGAAAGACGCGTTGGGCAGCGCATCGCGCAGGTGTTTGGCGAAACCATAGGCGATGGCGCCGGTTTTCTCGATCCGTGCCTTGAACCCATACTGGCTGCGGTGTGCCTCGTCAGCGATCACGACCACATTGCGGCGGTCGGTCAGCATCGGATAGGCCTCGCCCTTCTCGGGGGCGAACTTCTGGATCGTAGTGAAGATGACCCCACCTGAGGCCCGCGCCAGGGCCTTTTGCAGATCCTCGCGGCTGTCGGCCTGGACCGGCGTCTGGCGGATCAGGTCGCGACACATCGAAAAGGTCGCGAACAGCTGGTCGTCCAGATCGTTGCGGTCGGTAATCACCACGATGGTTGGGTTTTCCATAGCGGGTTCGCGGACCAGTTGCCCAGCGTAGAACGCCATCAGCAGGCTTTTGCCCGAGCCTTGCGTGTGCCAGATCACACCCGCCTTGCGATCACCCTCAGACCGGCTGGCCTCAACCGTGCTGATGACCGCCCGCTTCACCGCATGGAACTGGTGATAGCCTGCGATGATCTTGGCGATGCCGCCTGGGGTGTCGCCAAAGACCGTGAAATCCCGCAGCAGCGACAGTAGCCGCGGGCGGGCGAAGACCCCTTCGATCAGCACCGACATTTCCGGCGCGCCCTTTGGGGCCACATCCACGCCATCGGTCGTGCGCCAGGGCATGAAGCGTTCAAGGTCGGCGGTCAGCGAACCGATACGCGCTTGGATGCCGTCGGTCGTGACCAGCACCGCATTGGTGCGAAACAGTGATCCGATCTGCGCCTTGTAGGTCTGTAGCTGGTTGAAGGCAGCGCCCAGCGTTGCGTTTTCCGCGCCTGGCTTTTTCACCTCGATCACGCCAACCGGCAGACCGTTCAGGAATACCACCACATCTGGGCGGCGGTTGTGGCCGTTCTCGATCACCGTGAACTGCGCGATGGCAAGCCAGTCGTTGAGCTGGTCCTCCGGGTCGATCAGACGCACCGCGTCGCCGCGTATTGTGCCATCCTCGGCACGGTATTCCACCGGTACGCCAGCGACCATGGCGCGGTGCAGGCGGCGGTTTTCCTCGATCAGCGAGGGGCGCTCCACCGACAGCAGTTTGCGCAAGGCATCCTCACGGGCATCTTCGGGGATTTGCGGGTTTAGCCGAGCGACGGCCGCGCGCAGGCGTTCAGGTAGGAACGTGTCGGAATAGGCGTTGCGTTCCGGGCCGCTACCATCGGGGCCAGAGACCGCATCATTGATGCAGGTGTAGCCCAGCGCGGTAAGTTGATCGAGAAGCACAGCTTCCACTTCGGACTCGGAGAGTGTGGGCATGAAAACCTCTTACCTGAAACGCTTTATGGGCTTGTCGCTCACTTGTGCGCTACAATCTGATTTGTGGGTCGGATTTGCGCTAAATGTGACCCACAAACGGATTTGATGCGCATAAGTGATCCTCAAAACGCCGCCCGCCCCTCGCAGATGTTCAACAACTCCGGGAAGGCCAGCACGGCGGGCCGTCTGCCGCTGGAGGGGCGGATTTCGCGCAGCAACCCGTTGTCGCGCACCAGCCGCAGGATGCGTTTGGCGGTCGGTTCGGGAATATCGGCCTGCGACACGAAATCTGACGCCGCAAAAACGGGTCGGCTGAAGAACCAGTCGAGCGCGCGCACCCCGTATTGTGACCGCGTCGCCTCGACCATCCAGTCCTTGCGGGCGGTGTACAGCGCGTGAATGGCTTGCGCCTTGGCTTGGTTGGTGCCCGCCTGATCGATGATTGCGCGCAGGAAGAACCCGCACCAGCCGGTCCAGTCGCCGTCGCGTGAGACCGCCAGCAGCCGTTCGTAATATTCGTCGCGGTGCGCTTCCAGATATTCCGACAGATAGAAGTTCGGGGCCGACAGCAGCCCCTTGGATTTCAGGAACAGCGGGATGATCAGCCGCCCCAAGCGCCCGTTGCCATCCAGAAACGGGTGGATCGCCTCGAACTCGGCATGCAGGACGGCAAGCTGGATCATCGCATCCGGGGCCGGGGCGTGGATATAGGCTTCCCATGCGGTCATCGCGTCTGGCAGGGTTTCCGCCGAACAGGGGATGAAGCGGGCCGCCTCGATGGTGCAGCCTTCGGGGCCGATCCAGTTCGGGATGCGGCGGTATTCGCCCGGCGCTTTGTTGCGCCCGCGTACGCCTTGCATGAGACGCTCGTGGGTCAGGCGGATCAGGCGTTGCGACAGCGGCAGGTCATGCAGCAGGCGCGCCGCCTCGGCCAGGGCAGCGCGATAATTCAGCACCTCGTGGATATCGGCCTTTTTGGGCGTGCTTTCATCGCCCGGCTGCCCTTCAGCCTCGAACTCCAGCACCTCTCCCAGTGTCGCTTGCGTGCCCTCGATCCGGCTGGACAGCACGGCCTCTTGCGAGGTCAGCGGCGAGAGCAGCACATTGGGGTTGGGGATGCCATGCAGCACGCCCTCATACCGCGCGACAGCGGCATTGGCCGGGCCGATCAGCGGCAAAAGCCGCGGCCAGTCGAGCGCATCTGGAGGAAAGCGGCCCTGATGATAGGCAACGGCCATTACAGCACCGCCTCGACGGCGTACTCAGCCCCGGCCACCCGCAGTTCGCCCGACATCAGCCGGGGCAGCAGCAGGTCGCGGGTTTGGGCGAGGGTCGAATTTTCGCCTGTGTTTTCAAGTGAGCGCTGAAATAGCGGACTTATGAGTTCACAGAAAGCTTTAAGGGCAATATCGTCAGGAGTTGTAATAGGAAATGTAAGCAAATCCTTCGTGCTGACGTTTGCCTGAGCAGAGCCATGCGCCTTAGCTTCTGCATAGGCTTTGAAATCGGGTTGTCGAACGGCGGTAAAGACAAATGCCTCTAGACCGTCTTCTGGTAAAAATCTTCCAACCCGCTGATTGAGCATTGGGGGGATGTCTGTAGGTGGAACTCGACCAGTTTCCCCAACGTATCCTGTCAAACCAACGAGCATGTCTCCTACAGATAGTCTGAAATTCGATTTATCTGCTGCCAGATCGTCGTTGACGTAGCTAACTTGATCAATATCTACAAATCTCGGTTTTACAGATCCTATCTTCACAACAGGAATTCCGCTGTCGCTCCAATCCTTGCTTTTGAAAGCGTATCCGTTTTGCAGCTTGGTAACTGATCCGAGTTCATGGATTGCCCACCCCTCCGGTTTGCCCGCATCGTCCAGACGGTCGGGGAAGAGGGACCAGAGATCGGGGGAGAGGTAGGGGGTGGTGCCTGCCATTTTGGCGCGGGTGGGGCCGAAGTCGACGAACCAGTCGCGGAACAACGCCCGCGCCATGGCCTCCAGCGTGGCGTTCATCTTCCGGTTCAACTCGATCTTGTCATCCAGCGCGCCGAGGGTGGCCGCAATGGCGCGTTGTTCGGGGAGAGGGGGGACGATGATCGGACATGCCGATAGAATAGATGTATTAAGATTGGGCATAGTCGCCCCGTGGGCGTGTCTCACAATCCATTCTCGGGTTTCAGCTGCCCCGAGATAGAACGCTGCGAAAATTGGATCGACTGGCCCGTCGCCAAGTCGGACACGAAGGCAGCCTGTGCCGCACAGCCACCCATCTTCACTATCGCGCACGAGAGCACGGCGTTCAACATCGCCGCGTCGACTGTAAACGATGTCGCCCGGCTTCACCCGGTACTTTGAGAGGCGTTCTGCATCCGCCAGTGTGATGCGGGCAATCCCGTCTGCCGAAATCCGATTGTCGCCAATGTTCTGCGGCATGATCGATGGGATGCCGACTGGCACATAGTCGGCAGCGTGAAGCTGGCTTCCGAATGGTCCAGTCTGAACAGCACCTCCGCCTTGTGCGCACACCTCCCCCAAAGTCCGGTAATCCCATCCTTTTGGTAGTTCGCCGAATAGTTCTTCGACGCTCACAACCCAAACCCCGCCAGCCGCGCCCGGATCGTCGCCGTCAGCGCCTCGGCCTCGGCAAACTGCTCCTCCAGCACCTCCTGCAAACCCGCGAACCGTTCGGCAAAGGGCACGTCGTCGGCCTCTGCCGCTTCGGCCCCGACATAGCGCCCGGGTGTCAGAACATGGCCATGCCCCCGGATTTCCTCCAGACTTGCCGATTTGCAAAAGCCCGGAATGTCGGCGTAGCCCTCCCCCAGTCGCCAGGCGTGGTAGGTCTCGGCAATCTGCGCCACGTCGGCGTCGGAAAACTCCTTGCGGGTGCGGTCGACCATGAAGCCCAACTTGCGGGCGTCGATGAACAGCACCTCGCCGCGCCGGTCGCGCAGCTTGCGGCTCCGCGCGATGCCGTTGGATTTGTCCTTCGCCAGAAACCACAGGCAGGCCGGAATCTGGGTGGAATAGAACAACTGCCCCGGCAGGGCGATCATGCAATCCACCACCTCACCCTCAATCATAGCTTTGCGCATCTCGCCCTCACCCGATTGGGTCGAGGACATCGAGCCATTGGCCAGAACCACCCCCGCCGTGCCCGAGGGCGCCAGATGGTGCAGGATATGCTGCAACCACGCATAGTTGGCGTTGCCAGCCGGGGGCGTGCCAAACTTCCAGCGCCCATCCTCACGCAGCCGCTCACCGCCCCAGTCGGAAATGTTGAACGGCGGGTTGGCCAGGATGACATCGGCGCGCAGGTCGGGCAGTTCGTTCTTGTGGAAGGTGCCTTCCGAGTTCCACTTGATGTCGGCGTCGATACCGCGCACTGCAAGGTTCATCTTGCACAGCCGCCAGGTGGTGTAGTTGCTTTCCTGCCCGTAGATGGCAATGTCGCCCAAGCGGCCGCCGTGCGCCTCGACGAACTTTTCCGACTGCACGAACATGCCACCTGACCCGCAGCAAGGGTCATAGACGCGACCTTTGTAGGGCTCTAGCATCTCAACCATCGTGCCGACGACCGAGCGGGGGGTGTAGAACTCACCGCCCCGCTTGCCCTCGCTGCCCGCAAACTGGCTAAGGAAATATTCATAGACTCGCCCCAAGAGGTCGCGCGCGCGGTCCTTGCCCTCGCCCAGCGCGATGCCAGAAATCATGTCGATCAATTCGCCCAGCATCACCGCGTTCAGCGCTGGACGGCCATAGTCCTTGGGCAGAACGCCTTTCAGCGTCGGGTTGACCTTTTCGATGGCGATCATCGCCTCATCGATCAGCTTGCCGATGGTTGTCTGCTTGGCATTCGCCTGTAAATGCGACCACCGCGCATCTGCCGGAACCCAGAAGACGTTTTCGGCAAGGTATGCGTCAGGGTCTTCTGCGTCTTCGGGGTATTCGGCCAGAAGTTGCTGGCGCTTCAATTCAAAAGGCTCAATTCGCATTAGCTATGCATCCGCTCCCATGATAGAACGTTAGCAGAACAAAGGGGGCTTGGATGGACCATCAGGCGTATTTAACCTGGCTCAATGAGATTGATGATCTCTCACCCGAGCAG
>Ga0209491_10005237_pt1 | contig 19140 bp, 13 predicted proteins | sample BON02_FD_187213 | JGI IMG/M metagenome (GOLD analysis project Ga0209491, IMG submission 187213) | Freshwater microbial communities from Lake Bonney liftoff mats and glacier meltwater in Antarctica - BON-02 (SPAdes) (version 2) | ecosystem: Environmental > Aquatic > Freshwater > Ice > Glacier... | reverse complement strand
AAGGTGATTCTGGGTTTAGTGTCCAGGTCATTGACTCTCCGCAGGAAATGGAGGCATTGCTTTTGGTGAAGATCCAAGAGGGTTTCGGTGCCCGGATGAGCGCGGGCTACTGCTGGAAGTGGAGTGACCCCAATCAGGATGGATCACTGGTGGCTGACGTTGTCGTTGACGGGTGGTCCAAGCCGTGGAACCTGAAAGGGGATCGTGCCGTTGGGGGAGCGCCACCGTCTGCACTGTGGGCCACTGATCCTGCGGGCTTCGGTCAGGTGGGCTGCATCTACACCGCTCAAGGATTCGAGTACGACTGGAACGGTGTGATCATTGGCCCTGACTTGGTGTGGCGCACTGACCGGTGGGTCGTGAATCGCTCGGCCAACAAAGACCCTGACTTTAAGAACACGAACAAAGTCAGCGACGTTGAGTTTGAAAAGCTGGTCAAGAATGTCTACAAAGTTCTACTCACACGTGGGTTGATCGGTACCTATGTGTTCTCCGATGACCGCGAGACCCAGACTTTTCTTGCTGGATTGATTTCGTCTTAATCTTTAGCGCTGGCACCAATGAGGAAAATTTGAGCTCTTCATTTGGCGCGCATGAGCGATTTAGTCGTAGCCAATTGCATTGAAAAGTGCGCAATTACGAGAACACTTACGCCGGTGCGTTGGGGATATTCGATGAAATCAGAAGCGCGCGAAGCTTGCCTTAGTTGACTTCAGAGTTTTGAAACCCTAGTCGGTAAGAACTGAACGAGGAATAATTCGAGGTCAAATTGGCCGAATAGCCCGCTCGGTCTGTGTCGCGAGCCACGAACTACTTTCTTCAAGAGAATACTTTCCAATATCAAGTATTACGGCTTGCGCCATTTGATGAGACCCAACTTCGCTCGCCTGATCTAAATTATTCTTTCCCCGTCGAAAGGCTTTGGCAACGAGGGAGTACCTGCGTGCCAATTGTTTATGGCCAATGAGTTCACCGTAAGAAATTAGTGAAATTCCGATACCCAGGCCAAGGGCCCAGGCGAGCCGGGAGAAAACTTCCACGTCTGAAGACGCATTCCCCCCAAGAAATATATTGGATGCGTCAATGAGCAATGCAACTCCTGCAACAGCAAAGGCGAAGGTCGCTTGCTGGACTAGCCGTCTGTATCGACGACGGTGTCTATTTATTGCACCCTCAGCAGAAGAGGAACCTTCATAGTAGAGAATTTGCTCGTCCATCCAGTTGCGGGCGACATCAAATTCGAAAGGAGTACGCATGTTGATTTTATCTAAAAGCCACGAGCTTCTCAGCGTTGCTCTGATCCATTGTCGTGAGGATTCCTGACTGGAGGTTAAGTAATCCGCGACGCCGAACTTGATCTGAGCGCTCTGCCAAACGGTCTGAACTCGAGAACATTCCGCTAAGTAGCGTGCTTCTTGGAATTGTTCCTTCAATCTCGATTTACTCAAATAACCCCACAACGAAAAGTTCAGTACAACAAAAATGAGAAGCGACCATATAAATAAATTGATTTCAGTTGTTTGCATGGCGTCGATCGAAGCCACGGCTAGGATCGTGAAGCCCACCATGACCCTGAGCACGGTCAGGTAACGCTTTTGTAATGTTGAGGCAAGCAGGTCACAAGTCTGAAATAGAGCGCTGGACTCAGTTTTTCCTATTGAGTTTGAAGCTGGCAGCCGGTGAATTGTTCGATTAAAAATATTGATTTCTTGCGAAACCGCATCCGCCTGCTTTGACCAAGGAACTGCATTGCCAAATTCGTCAAGCACTTGAACGCCCACGTGAGGCAATGGATGTTCTGAATCGCTGATGCGAGTGGTGGGGCACCATAGGATGACGCCTTGATCAATGTGTTCCTTTTCGCCCTCATCGATGTTTGACGCCAAGATTGATTTAAGTCTCGCTTTGTAATAAACATTGTCGGCAGTGCCTCCTACCAATTCAGGGCTCTTCCCATCCCATGCCGCAATTAAGACGTGACAATTTTTAGCAAGCCACCTACCAAAGTGTTGATAGTGAGCATCACGGCTCAATTCCTCGGAGACTGAACGCGGTGATTGGATCGTCGAGGACACATCAAACTTGAAGTGGCATTGGGCAAGTAATTCATCAAGTTCTTGATTAGATGCCAAATCAAAGTCTTTTCGATACTGACCCAGGCGCATTGGTAACGCTGCAATTATTTTCACGTTTTGTGTTGCAAGGGCCGACTGGACTGCGATGCGATCAGCACCCTCGGCAAGCCCTGTAATCAAGTAGATTTTGGTATCAGGCAGAGATTCAGAATATGTCTTGAAGATGCGATCCAACTGCAGTCGAAGGACCTCTGAATCGCTCTCAGAAATATCTCGATGGCCGGTTATTCCTATAAGCAGTGGCGCCTGACCTAGGTCAATTTTCATTCATGTCACCGGGAAAACAGTTAATTTTCCATCATCGTAATTCCACACGCATGTAGGATAGTGCATTAACGCGAGCAAATTGAAGTAACAAGAAACGGGGAATAATGAGTCGTCCTTTGATAGTAGCTGGAAGGCTTTCACTTATTTTGCCTGCCATAGTCGGCGTCGGATTGCTCACTTGGATCTCCTTTTTATATCCAGGACTTCGAATGGCGAAGAAAAGTCGTAGTTGGCTCTACGTTGCATACGCATACTCGGGATTGGCGGTATTGCTGCTGGTTCTTTTGGTAGCCGCTCCAAGTGAAGGTCCTCTTGCAACTACTTCTGCATTGATTTTGATTGTCACCTGGTTATCGGGAATCGTGCTCTACATCATCATGTTGAAAACGTGGCTACCTTTTTCAAATATAGAAATCGGTACGCCAACAGTGCAGGCGGCCAATCTAACTACCCCACAATCCGACGCTGTTTTTAAGACGGTTGATTCATCGCATGTCAATTCAACTTCTGAAAAAGTCGACGAAGGATTAGAGCAGGTGCCCAAGTACATTGCGCCCGCTCGAGTGCAGGCTCCCAGAGAAGGGACGATGGTATTCATTAGCCATGCATCTAAAGATCGACAATTGGCTATTAATTTGTCCAAAGAGCTTGAAGTTCAAGGCATCCAAACTTGGCTTGCCTACCGAAATGTAGGAGTAGGGGCGAACTACGCTGAGGAAATTGTCAAAGCCATCGTTTCAGCAAACTACCTCTTAGTAGTTTTATCTGAAGCTGCAATTGAGTCACCGCATGTGCGAAGAGAGGTAACAATTGGGATCGACAGAGGTGTCCCGTTGCTGCCAGTGAACATGAGCGCATCGGAGGACTTCATGTGGGACCTACCGGTGGACTGGACTTACTGGTTGAGTTTGGCGCAGGTCCTGCGCCATACCGATGAAAGTACTACGGCCATGGAACTAGCCCGAAGAATCAATAGGTGAAAGGTCTGCTGCCTAGTGGAGTCAATTCCAACAGTGAAAATTTCAACGCCAAATAAATCAATGGTCATGCAGCGCCACTAAGTCAACATTTCAGCATCAAAATTGCAATCTGGTCAGGCTGGGTTGATACAAATAATGAACTCACTATTTGCGCCAGCGAACAGATAGTCTTCTGAGATGCAATCGTCGCCAGAGTAGGAATCGGTGCTCAGGACGTTGGCGATTATCCAGTCCGCTGAACTGGAATCGCAAGAGGCTTCAGCGAACCCACCAGTGGAATCTTCACTCAGACAAGCGCCCCTGAGGTCGTACATCGTCCCAGTGCTCTGGCGATTAGTTCCAGACGATTGAGATGGGGAGCTGGAGGTCGCTGCGCCAACGCCAATCAGTGCAACTACTGAGAGAGCAATGCCTGAAGAGATTAGTGCGCTTGGTCGTTTTCACCACTGTCGAGAGATCGCGAGTGGGACCGGCGAGATTGTGTATGCACCGGGGTAGCGACCTTGGGGGTTGCCAAGCGATCGTGTCTTGGATAGCGCCGCCATGTTGGAGACGAAGGCGAACAAAGTCGCGAAAAAGGAGAAGATTCCCCACCAGCCACGTGTAAGGGTGTTGCGCTGGTTTTCGTCATACATTGCGCGTGCGCACAGCTTGCACATTCGGGCTTCGAAGGTGTACCAGCGCATGAAGATTACGAATCCACTGACAGAGTTGAATTTCACTTTGGCCGCAGGTCCCCAGCCGCAGAGATCGCAGGATCGACTTCCATCAGACCAAATAGGGAATCCAAAATTGTCAGGTGGTGGGACGTCCTGTGATCGAGGCTCGTATGTGGCTTGGCCTGGGGGTTTTTGCATGACTTCATAAGCTTCATTGAGTTGGGCCATTGCGCTATTTGCGGCTGCTATTTCATCCTTCGTGCCACCAACAAGCCGGTCAGGGTGTAGCAGCCGGGCTCGAGTCAGGTAGGCCTTTCGCGACTCAGCGGGTGTGGCGTTTTCACTGATGCCGAGTAAAACTGCAGCGTGGGATCTTTTCATGGGGACTCTTCTAACATCTTCGCAATTTGTTTGATGCGTGACTTCTGACCAACGAGTTCAACACCGTCAGTGAATTCAATAATTCCATTGGGCGTGAAGAATGGTGCAACTAAATTCCATGTAGGTCGTTCAATGATGGGTAATAGAACGGTTTCAAAGTCAACAAGCCCGGGATAGTTCGGACTTAGAGCACTCAAAGGTGAGTCAGATAAAAACATTAGGTGTCGAGGGCTTGCATACAACCACCCATCGAGAACCAACCGCTCACTGGCAATCATGATTCCCCCGGCTGTCTTAACGAGATAGGCACCAATAAGTGATGTTGCTTTTTGATCGCGCGCTACCGGGCTTAGCATTTTTAATCCTTTTCCCTTTGAAGTTTTTAATCAAGGCCCAGTGACTTGTGCGTGGAAAGTGTCTGAGACTTCTTCACTCGAACCGGCTTGTTTGGGGAAGTAGACCTCGTACCAGGAGTTCTTCGTGACTTCAATTTGCGGGTAGGTAGTGCGATATGGGTATTTTGATGAACAAGTTTTGTCTTTCCAACCGGTGTAACTGTCAACGCGCTTCCACTGCTTGCCTTTAACCCATTTCCATAATTGCGATTTTTTGGCACTCCAGCAATAGTCGTATTCCCAAGGGCGACCTTCGAAACAAGTTTTTTTGATGTCGTCACCTTGCATACAGGTTTTAGGATTGCGATCGGGTGATTCTCCGGCTGTCGTGAGTGCAACAGAAATAACGTCAGTGTTTGCTGAGGCCACTGCGCCGTCGTCATACGTGTCAGCGAGCGGCTTGGGCTTGTCACAGGGGAGTCCTTGGCCGCCGGAGAGAGGTCCGACATACAAGATCTCATTACCAACGCGAGACATCCAAGGTCCGTCGCTGTCGCCACCGCACGTACCCGACGTTTTATTACCCGGCACCTTGAATGATCCAAGATCTGAGTTGTAACCCCAAGTGAGTTTTTTACTCAGGCCGTAAGGCACGACGGAAACAGCACCATTGGGATCGACTCTGGGGGTTGTCGTTCCGCACCCCACAAATTCCACGCGAGCTGAGTTCCAAGTAAGGGTTGCAACCTCCATCGGGGTTGCCATGCGCGTCCACGCAGAAGATCCCAGCGGCCGGTCCACAATAAGAAGAGCAAAATCTCTTCCAGTGCTTTCTTCTGAATCTTCAGCGTAGGTAGACCAATTCACATCCATGACAACGTCGGTGACGATTGCCTCGGAATAGGGCCCATTCGTGTCTGCGCATGGAGCCCAAACGTGAATCTCACTTGCTTGTATGGCATTGCCCTCTGCGTCTTCAAGGCAATGCGCCGCAGTTGCGATGATCCTGGAGCGCCAGAGGGATCCTGTACAGAAATAGCCGGCATCTGTCTCCAATGCGAGCGCGGCGCCAGCCAGCACAGGTGAAGGAGCACCCCCGATCACGGCGGGTTTGAGGCTTGGACCTAACGCCGTCGCGCCAGAGATACCGCCAACAAGCCCAAAAATTGCAGCCAGAGCGAGAATAGCTATACGAGAAGAGTTAAAGCGTGTCATGTGAATCCCCCGATTTGTAAAACTGATTCGCAGAGCACTCCATTTGGCTGCCGATAGCACAGTTTCGGCTTCCTCAAGGCGAAAATTCTCCCGCTGAGGTTTAGTTCGAAGTGAGTCAATTATTCAGGAATAGCCGGGATCGCTTGCGCTACTTAACACTGCTGTCTTACACTCACGACAACCCCGGGGGAAATTAGGTGGTAAATCCCGTGGAGGTCAGTTTCCGAAAACTTCTGGAGGCTTAGTATGAGGGGACACGGGGATTAGTTCAAACGGGGCTGGGAACAATGTCGACTTTGTCGCATCGATTATGCGCATGCGTGAATTGCGTCTCGTCGACACACAAGTGTGGCATTCTTGCCATTTGGTGTTCTGTTTTAGGGTCCCGTCAAAGTTAATCAGTGGCGGGAGTGGATCTAGTTGAGCCAGTCAAGACTGCAACTTAAATCCTGGATGCTCTACGTCGCTATCTCACTTTTAGCGGTGTCTTCGTTGCTTGCAATCATGATTTTCCCACAAGTGAACACTAACGCCATGTTGCCTTATGCCATTGTCGGTTACGTATTGACGCCATTCGCCGTTGCTGCATCTTTGATGTGGGCTAGGCATCAGGATCTTCGGTTTCAGGGAAATCCACTTTATTTGCGGCTCGATGGCCAAGCATTGATCAAGAAAATTGGTGTTCTCGTTGCATTGTCATTCATCCCAGCGTTCGTCCATATTTGGTACATCGCGAGCTACTTGAACGCAAACCTGTCATGAAAAGAAAGATCAATTTGGTCCTGGCTTCGGTAATCGTTTTTGCTTTTTCCTTATCTGCTGTGGCCAACGCTGTGAGTATCCGTTCACTTGATAACTCCGGTTCGGAAATTGCTCAAAAAGCGTTTGCTCAAATTGGAAGTTGTCTTGCTCCAGCGAATGCCTTGCTGAATGTTCTTTTTGTTCTTGATGCTTCTTCGTCTCTGCCCGAAGACACGGACAAGGAGGGATTGAGGGGAGATATCTTGGCACAGGCGATTTCACAGTTGGAAGTTGTGTCGGAAAATCGCCCTGTCAATATGGCTGTTTCTTGGTTCGATCTCATTTACGAACCGGAAATTGGGTGGACGGGGCTCAATGCAAAATCAGGTGAAGATATCCGAAGTCAAATCCCTGATTGGGTTGCGCCTGATGGGCGGTGGGGAAATGGCCAAGGAACCAACTGGGAGCAGGCGCTAGCCGGCGGAGCAGAGACCATGCAAGATTCTCCTCAAAGCAACCTCGCTTGCAAGATGATTGTTTGGCTGACCGACGGTGGAATCAATGTCGATGGAGTGAAAGAAAATAAAGTTGCAAACAAGCAAGCGATGGAAAATATCTGCGGGACCAACCCGGTTAATGGTAAACCGCTCCAAAACGATTCAATCGTTGCTCAGTTGAGAGCTTCTGGAACCCATCTCGTGGGTGTTCTATTAAAAAGCGAGGAATATTTGAAGGATGTTCAGCGGAAGCCTGATGGAAAGAAGAAATTAGCCGACGAAGAATCACGTTTCTCATACATGCTCCCGGTAACGGAGGGAGAAGGTCCGGTAAACAACACAGCCTTTACTCAAGAAGACCCTAGAAATTTTGAATATCAGTGTGGGAATATCCCCGTACCTGAGGGACAAGCTCTTGGAGCACTGCTTTCTGGGAATTCACCAATATCGCTAGCATTTGCGTTCGCTGACCTCGGGAATGGAATTCGGGGCGGTAGTCGGGAAGACATAGGAAATAATTTTCCAAAGTCTTTTGATATTGAAAAAGGCATTAATGCGGCGAGTATTCAATTAGCCGGACAATCGTGGACCCTCACGGACCCAGAAGGATTTGTCTTCACCAGCAAAGGCAAAAAGGTTCCCGGACTTCAAATTTCCCAGGAAGGTGACTTGGTAAATGTTCGTCTGGAAGGCACGGCCCTACCCCCAGGTGAGTGGTCCCTTGATGTGACGGACTCACTCGCGTCGGCCGTGGTTTACCGGGAAATTAGGTTTGAAGGGGCACCAGCTGAGATTGTGCCACCGCTTCAGTCAGGTGAATTGGGTGAAATTGTCTTCACTCTCACCGATGAGTTCACTAAGCAGCCGGTATCCAGCGGGGTGTACAAAACTGATGGACTATCTCTGATTCTCATCGAGGGATTTGATCAGTCTCAACCACTTGAGTGTATTCAGAGCCCAATCGTGCTGGAATTTACATGCAAAGTTACCCCGGAACAAGTCGGTGAAGCAATCGTGTCGGCCAGTTTGACCTTGTCGACCCAGAGTGGCAAATACCAGCAACCTTTCTCAGGAGATTTTGAAACGGAAATTAAAGCTAGTGCTGAATTCCCAAGTGTTAAAAGTATAAATATTGTTTTGACTGAACTTACGGGTACTAATGAACCTGCCTCCGGCTCACTAACTTTATTGGGGCCAACCATGGGCGAAGGGCAAATTTGTCTACCAGTGTCAAGCGAAATATCGGTCTTGAGTGATGTCATGGACAGGGCTGATTCATTCTCCATTGAATGGCCGGATCAGTCTGAGGACTGTATTTCACTTCAGCAAGGAGAGGAAGTGGAAGTTAATTTATTGATCGGATCTTCTGAAGCTGCGTCTGGCGAAGTCGAACTTTCCTTGCCATTTACCTTGAAGTCTGGTGCATCAAGCAAGGAGCTGAGTCAGGATGTATCTGCCAAGTTCAACACCATACGAAAAGGAACGCCAAATCTCCTCGTGTTTTTAGGATTCATAATCTTGGGCCTGGGAGTTCCAATTGGACTACTTTTTCTTCAGGCACGAATTGCCTCAAAGCTCTCGCTTAAAGGGCTTCAGATCGCAAATGTCCCTGTGAAAATTTTCATGACTGGCGACATCGTTCGAATTCAGCGTGAGTCCAACAGCAGTGGTGATCTCTTCCAAATAGATGACTGGGCATATTTCGCCAATAGTGGAGCCAGGTCACGTTCTTTCTTGGCTCCGAACAGTGTAAAACTTGTTGCGAAAACCCCTAAAAATCCTTTAGGTCCACTTTCTGCTTTTGCATTGGCCCCCGTGGACGCACGTGTGATTTCATCCGAGGGTGGGGTAACAGACGGCTCTTTCGCTCGAGTGGGACTCTCGCCGGCAAATCAGTGGATTCTTAGCGTCAAAACTTTTGACTTGATTGAGGAACGAGAAGAGTTCTTAGGTCAATTGATAGCGTTCGCAAATCCAAGTGGTGGAGCTCTTGATCAGGCGAATCGTGAATTAAGTGCCTCTGCCCAAGATGGCATGCTTTTGGGCTCACTTATAACTGTCCGCGACACAATTCGGCTCCTAGAAAATTCAGCAGAGCTGAAGCAAAAAACTAACAATCGCGCTAATCAAGTGAAAACCAACGAGAAGGACCCTGAGTTTGAGCCTGAAACAGAATCCGAGTATGAAAACGAGCAAGGCGAGCCTTCACCATTTGACTTATTAATTGACGGCACCAATTCAAGCGGGAATAAATCAAATGGAAAAAAATCAAAAGGTCAACCCAAAACAACACCGCCGCCTGCGAGTCCTGACAGCGGATTGAACAACCCCTTTGAAGATCTGTAAATGATGGGAAAACCTCATCGCGATGAAAGGAAATACACATGTTGCGCCCAGTCTTACTAATAGGTGTTGGTGGTTCAGGTGGAAAAACTCTGCGTGCCATGAGTCAGTCACTAATGCGAAAACTACGCAAGGCTGGCTGGGACAGCAATCAGCTCCCTGAAGGTTGGCAAATGCTCTGGGTTGACTCAGTCTCGCAGCAAGACGAAGACGCTTTCCCAGCACCTCTACTTCCTAACACTCAATACGTTGGGCTTGTGCCCCCAGGATTGGCATACGCCGACTTAAGAACAACTCTCGAACAGTCGATTCCGCCAAAAGAGCGTATGTCGGCTCTAGCCGGTTGGGTTCCCGAAAGTGTTCCAATTTCAGTAGCAGCTGGTGCGGGGCAGGCGCGCGCGATTGGTCGTGCGATTTCAGCTGCGCAAATCTCACCTTTGAAGAAAGCGATCGAAGACGCGAACAGTCGATTAAGCGGAATCAATGTCACGACCGAACTAGCTGAGATTTCTCGGCTGTTTGGGCAGTCGGACAGCGCACCAGTCACTATTCCAATAGCGATTGTGGTGTCTTCTGTGGCTGGGGGTTCTGGTTCGGGCATGTTCATGGACGTTGTTGAAACTCTGAAAACGGTTAACCCTGATTTTGCATCACCAGATGGAATCATCACGATTCTTTACACGCCTGACGTTTTCGCAAGTATCGAAGGCGCAGGTGGACAGATTCCCCCAAACACTTTGGCTGCTGCTATGGAGGTCACTTCAGGAGTGCTCTCGCAAGGCCTAACAAGTGGAAGCGTGAGCATGCTTCAGTCTCGTGGGCTAGTAAACAGATCAAGACATGGGTTCGGTGCGAAATGCAACTTTTTGGTGGGGGCCAGCAATAAGAATGTAACTTTGGGCTCCCAATCAGACGTCTACTACGCGGTCGGGGAATCGTTAACCTCCATCGTGACCGATGACAAGGTGCAGCAGAACCTGCGTGCGTTTGTTCTAACGAATGTTTTCTTACAATCGGGAAATTCAATGCTTGTTCAAGATAACTCACGAATGACCGAAGCCTCCGACCTTGACGAATCAATGCCGTTTTCCGCTATGGGCATGGGTCGTGTCAATCTTGGTACAGATCGCCTTTTGGATTACATTGCTCAACTTTTGACCCGTGATGTAACAGAGCAACTTCTTTGGCCTGACTATGAAAACACAATTCAAGCGGATGGTCAGAGGAAGACACCGGAAGAACTTATTGATGATCGAGTTGCTCGAACTTTCTCGGAGTTCTTGATTTCATCGAAATTGAATGAGCGCGATCCCGCTAATAACGTCGTTGACGCACTGGTTGATGAGTCACAGATGCAACAACGGCTCATGCAATGGGCACGTGAAGGGCTTAACAAAGCTAGTCAAGGCGTCGATGGAAAGGGTATGGCACCTGGCGAATGGTCGAATCGCTTGCAAAATTACTATGACAACAACATTGCGGTCCTCAGGGCACAAGAGAAAGCGATCACATATCAGCATGCCCAAGAGTGGGCCGCCACGATTCAATCAAATCTATCGCAACTGGTTTCGCAGTCTGCTGTTCGAAATGGACTAATTGTGACCAGTCGTTTACTCCAGCGGCTCATCGAAGAAATGAATTATGTGACTCAAGAATTAAACACTCAGGTTGCCACTAAACGTGCGCAAACTCAAATGATGTCGAGTGGGATTCAACAGGTTCTTAATGTCGGTGCTAATAAACTTGAGTCAAACGACGATGCACTGAACAAAGCAGTGAAAGCTCTTCAACTTGGATCTGGTCTTGAAGTGGATGCAGATAGATTCGAAATAGCAGGTGGTCTTGTAAGCGACTTAGCTGAGCACCTACTCAAGCCGCTACTTAAATCAGTCAAATTTGCGCGTGCAGAATTGAGTTCCTCTGTCAATGCCAATCAGCTTGCTGATGGGCGACCAAACAATTGGTCACTCCTGCCTGAGTACGGAAAGCCAATCCCAACGCAATTACTGCCGGGAGCAACGGAACGAGTTTTGATTCAACCTAATCGTTACGAAGCTGTTCTCAAAGAGGAAGTTGTAGCCTGCCTCAAGAGTTCCGAAGATCAAAAGGCTTGGCGCAAGGTCTTAAGGGAACGAGCCGCTCTAGGTCAAGTTCTTGATAACGGACAAAATGAAGGTTTTGGCCTGATCACTGAAATACAAGCTTGGATCCCAGAGGATCCAATGGCGTCCCTGTCGCGGATCGCTGCGGAGCCTGCTGAATTTAGAATTCCGAAATCCTTCACCGCTCTGCAGGACACGATGGAGGCTTGGATTACCGACGTCAAACTCTCAACAGGTCTGTCTAAATTCCTTAAGCAAGGCCTTGTGAAATATGTCGAGTCCGGTACACCTGAAGAGCAGATTCAGCGTCAAACTGAATTCATTGCAGCGTTCGGTGAAGTAGTACAAATTTCGGCTCCGTTTGTGGAGATTAATCCTGCGGTTAAGGCTGCCCTTCATCCCAATGTGAGTGATTCGGTAATGCCGCTTGTTTCGACAATTCCATTTGTTGAGGGCCATCCGTTGTATAGCCGGATAACTTCTGCATTGAGCGCAGGAGGGCTGTGGTCCGATAGGCAATCTCCAGAATGGTTCGGGACTTCAAATGCTGACCAGATCAGTCTCTTTACAATGTCGGGCAAAGCCATGATGCCGATGGTGTTTGACAACCTAATGCGACCGATTGCTCAATCATGGGCGTCAAATTCGAATAATACGGATAGGCGTCACGCTTTCTGGGCAATGCGTAGAGCTCGGCCGATTTCGGAATTCATTCCAGCGGGGCCACGTCAAATTTCCGCAATGACTCGGGGTTGGTTCCTATCCGGGCTGCTTAATCAGCGTGTCATGTCAGACGAAGGAAGCAGTGGGTGGAAAGTCCAAGTATGGGACGAGGAATCGCGGGATTTAGTCGATTTCCCGTTTCCTCTTCTCAGTGCAAGGTCAGTCACCCAAAATGCTGTCCCAGCAGCTATCTTGAAGTCTCTGGCAATTGCTTTTGTGAAGGTAAATGAAGCCGGCAGTATTGCACCGTTAAAGCCCTACCACCGCCTTTTGGATTTAGGTGCCGAGTCAAGGTTTCCAACGGTCTTGAGTGACTGGATCAAGTCGGGTGTTGTGGCTGGGCCGGGAGCGCCAGCTCCGGATCCGAAAATTGCGGGAAGCTCGTCATCGACATTGGATGAGCGCCGCGATGCAGTTGTAAATGTTCTCGAGAAAACATTGGACAAATATGAAAAGGAATTTGCAGAAATAGAGGACAAGCCAAATCCCTACACTGCTCCGCCTATTTGGGAGTTGCGTGAGTACATCGTGCCCGCACTTGGTGCTCTCATCCTCGCGGCTCAATCCGTGCGCGATGACGAGGGCACACTGTAATGAGTGGGCTAGCCAGAAGAACTGCAATGCGGCGCGGGGTGGCGGCACAAGTTGTGCTTCTTCCAGCCGGGCAAGTAGGTACCGAAGTTGTCAACAAAGTAGAATTGTGGTCAGCAGAAGGCCTGCTTGATCCTGTTTTTTGGGTTCCTGCTGACATGGTTCACGCACACCATACGATGCCCGCCCGGGTGACCGCGATTGTCTTTGGGCGCCGTGAGGATGGCTCGCAGGAGCGACGGGAAGTGCCTTTGTTGGAAACACTTGGGCGGGAAAGTCTCGAAGAACTAATAGTGACAAGTGTTCGGTGGTTATCAAGTGATCAAGCAGACAGGGATTTTGTTTCTCAGGCAGCTACGAGACTTCTTTCGGCCATCAAAGACGCCATGCCCTTGTCGAGGCAAGTTGGAGAAGTTTCAATAGGAGGAACCGAAGTTCGATCCCTCAATCTCGTCTTCGCGTCGACAAAGGTTTCCTCCGATGAACTAGCTGCACTGATCTCAAATGACTGGCAGGAAAACATTCTTGTCTCACCGGAGGATCGGCAAAGGCCAAATTCTGCAGATCGGTTCACTGACGCCGATGACATCGAAACTTGGGCTGGTTTCGTTGCCGCATCAGTTTCCTCACTTGCTGGATTGTGGACAGGCTTTGCCTCAAGCCCCATTTCAAAATTACCTGGATCTGGATCGGCCAGTCAAGTTCCAAAGGTTCGAGTCGCGCGAACATTCGCTCGTGCGGTCGTAAGCGGCGACTTCTCAGTTGATCTTGCTCGGTCTGTTGCGGCTGCTTTAGCTAACCCGAAGACTCCATTAATGGATCCGATCATTGCTTCTCAGATCACGTCAGTTACCGCCATGGACTCCGCTGAGGCTGAGTCTTACATCGAAAATCGTTTGCAGACACTAGTCAAGGCAGATAATGGCGCTTTATCTTTCAAAAGTGCCGCAATGCATACAGCGAGCCGCCCTCAGCGAAAAGCACTCCGCGGATCGTCACGAGATTTCCTAGTTTTCGCCTGGGATAAAATCGTGTCTATTCCCGTTTGGTCATGGAATTGGCTAGCAGACAAAATCGGCCGAGGAACTAAGGCTTCTCTTTACGGGAATTCTGAACAAATCCATGTTGATGCCCGAGGTTCCATGCGAGCCGAGCAAGCTGATCGAGACCTAATGGAAAGCTCAAATTCCATTCTCCAGTTACAAGCGCAGATTACGAGGGCCTTGAATCAGCCACCCTTGCCCGTGATTAAAACGTCAGCTCCGACTCTTTGGAGTTCACTAAGATCCGTTGTGTTTTCCCTAGTTGATGGCGGCTCTGACAATCACGAACTCGAATCAATTCGTAAGGACGGGCGTGTAGCCGTCGTACCCGATGTCGGGATGGTGATTCCCGCACCATGGGATGTTTGGACATTGCCGACCGAAGCAGCGCAACATTTGACAGGGGACAGCGGAACCGTCACCACGGTCGAATGGACTGATACGGCAAGTGCTCGCGAACTTCTTGACCACCTAACAGAACGTTCTGCTGACCTGGACTTACGTTTGCAAGAGATGAATGAAAAGGTCTCGCGTTCTCGTCTCGAACTCATTTCCTCTGAACGGGATTACGTGGAAGCTCGAGAGTTATTCGAGGACTTTGATGTTGATCTGGATGAAGCGCGTGAATCAATCCGCCTCTTGTCAGAGGATTTTGAGGAGGTCAATCATGGCTGAAAGTGACATGAATTCAGACGAAGTGGAGGCTGAAGTCACAGCACATGAGGAACTTCAGGAACCACTATTGGGTAGCGATAGCGCGACATCAACAGAGTTTTCAGTCGAAAAGGATGCGGAAAGAATCGTTGCACTTGAGGAGCAGCTTGAGGAGCAGCGGCTGCGGGTTTCTCAGTCAGAGCGAGCGGTAAGTATTCGCAGACAACGACTCCTGACCAACAGGGAGAAACGTGATCGAATCAGAATTAATCTCGGTCATTTGACATCATCGAGGGACTCGCTAGGAGCTTGGCTTCACGAGCGATCTCAGTCATTAGCGCTAAAGCTGTTGCAGTATGTAGAAAATCAAGAAAGTGCATTAAAGGCCGAAGAAGGTTCGATCCGAGCTTGGGCAGAACTCCCTGCTCCCACAACGGTTGAGACCGCAGCACGCCTTCGCAAAAGATATGTTGGTGCCGTTTGGTGGTCCTTAATTGGTGCATTAGTGATTCCTTTATTGCTATTAGGGCTCAATGCTGCTCTTGAGGAGGTAGACAGTCAAGTCCCTTGGGTGGAAGACGTCTGGTGGCGTTACTTCGTAGTCGGAATGCTTTTGCTCCTTGCCTTTCTATTTATCTCAATAGCTTCTTATCATCGCGGATTTATTCGCATGAAGACCGACATGGATTTGCGCTTAGATCATGGACGGTACTTGCTGGGAGTGATCGAGCAAGTGCGTCTGGAGCGAGCAAGGATTGAAGGTTTGGCGCCTCAACTTCGAGATCGCCTCCAGTTCTTTGGAGCGGTACTTCAAGAACCATGGCGAGTACCAGGATTCGGTGCTAACACTGATGAAACGGAGCGATTGAACAAAGGGTTGCCGGCTTTGTTGCAGATCGCAAAGACTGCCCACTCCAATGACCCGGCGATTATTAAATTACGGGCACAATTCATTGCAGAGCAATATCGAATTGGCATGCGTCGACAGGCAATTGATGAACTAATTCGTGTTGCAGCTGAGCGTCGCGGCATTCCCAGCGAGCAAGCAGATCTGCGGGTAATTGATCGAGATTCTGCGACTTATGGACTTCGAGCAGCATTACATGACATGGTTCGAGATCCAGAAGTTCTCGAAACTGTCGGGCGTTCAAAAGTCTCTGAAATCGCATCGCATATTCAAAGCGGCATGACACCATCAGGCCAACGTCCAGGGATAGCGCGCACTAACAGCGACACGCTCCACGGCCTCAGCGTGAATCATGACCTATTAGCCCAATGGTCAACGGATCAAATGTCTTGGGACGAGTACGTTATTGAGATTTTGGAGAATGGTGCAGCGCTTTCGCGACTAGCCTTTTCACCGATTGGGATGGCGCAGAGTCGGCACTTGAAATTCCAATCTATTGCGGTAGCTCCTGAGAGGCTCCATGAGCATGCTGGTGAACTAATTGAATTCATCAAGATTGATAGTGGAGTGGTGAGTGGAACTGAAATCGTTGCACGAATAGACATCACCCCCGTCATGGACGTTAGTGAAGTAGCACTTTTTGAAAGTCAAATTAATAATTCGTGGACTGGAACGGATTACAGTGGACTTTCAAAAGGCGAGGAAAACACATATGACTTTGAGACTTTGTGAGTGGTCGTGGATGATCCGTTTGCTTCGCTTACAAGCAACCCAGAACCTGACCGTGGCATTTCTGACTCGCAATCTAGTCCCTTTGACGAACTCGCAACTGGCACCAAAAACACGCGACTTCGAAATAGGTCCTTTTTGTCGCTAGGAATAGTTGCTTTTTTGCTTATTGGCGTTTGGTTTGTTCCTAGGGCACTAGGTGGCAATGATGCGGAGCCAGCAATTATTGCTGAATCAGCGGCTACCGAATCACCTCTAAGTCAAGATGCCGCGGAGACGGTGATTGAAGAGGATTCAAACTTGGATTCAGGAAACGTGGAAGAATTCGACCTATTTAGTGCTCCTGGCAACCTAGATCAGTTCATATCAGAGGTTACTGGCAGTACTGTTCGGATTGAGTGTGCTGCATCACAGGGAGCGACGGTGGTGTCAACTGGTAGCGGTTTTGTGACTGACGTTTCGTCATTACTCGGAACGTCAAGCCTTGACCAAAAGATCGTGACCAATCACCATGTCGTTGAAGACTGTGTTGACGGCAGGGGAGTCTTGTTTGTTGGAATTGGTGACAATTTCTATGAATCTTCGGTTACCGGATATGACCTGGCAAATGACTTAGCTTTAGTTGATCCCGCGGGAATGGGTTTTGCTTCAATTCCTATGTCACCAGAGATTAAATTGGGCCAGTGGGTCATGACAAGTGGAAGCCCACTTGATATCGAGTCGAATGTGACATTCGGTCAAGTCACGAGCCTCAAGGTTTTATCTGACGCCGGGGGCCAAGATCTTATTGCTGCTGATGCTGTTATTGGACCTGGGAATTCGGGAGGACCGCTAGTCAATAATGTGGGCGAGGTTATCGCTGTAAATAGTGCAATTTATGTAGACGTTAGTGGATTGGCACTATCCGTTCCCATTACTCATCTATGCCAGAAAATTTTATTATGTCCAAATTAGGTTACTGGTAGCACATGGATAATCCGTTTGATGAGCTCAGTCCAGCCAAAAATCTCGAATATGGCAATCAAGACAGTTCAGAACCCAGTCGCAGAACAATCAGGCGAAATAGAACTGATCAAAAACTTAGAATTGCGATTGTTTTTATTGTTTTACTTGGCAGCGGACTACTGCTGGGTTTCCTGCTTAGTTCAATAGTGAGTGGCTCAAGTGATTCGGCGTTGAATGAGAATCAACAACCACCTCAAGTGTCAACGAGTCCTAGCCCGCTACCACGTGAGTCTGAGCCCGAGCCAGCGGAAGCAACTCCTACAGTGACCGTGACGGTGACGGAAACCGAATCCCCTTCGGAGATTTTTGCGGATTCCGGATCCGACATTGCCGCAATAGTCGGAAATAACTCGAATAATGTTGATTCCAAGGGACTGGACCCACGCTTCACCTATTGCTATGAAGCGATTTCCTCCGGTTACGGAGACTATGTGAATGGTATTAATCCAGAATATGAATGGTATGACGATCGAGATCGCGATGGTGTTGTTTGTGAGAGGTGACATGGCCATGACCTTGGTTGGGAACCATTGTGCTTGGGCTACCTCCGTTTGTGAACCGGGTGAAATGGCAGTCCAAAGGCAACGTGGGGAACTGAACGTGGCAAGTTTGCATGCGCAGTTTTGCAAGGTGACTACAAATACCGACATGGTATGTACTTCGCATTAGAAAATCAGCACTGAGATAAATAAAGGAAGATGGCACATGAAATCTCAAACACTGAAAGTTCGTGTCTTGGCAGTAGGACTCGGAGTGCTTGCCCTTAAGGCGTCTCTCCTAGTTGCACCGACAGCCCAGTCGGCCCCGAAAAAGCCTGGGCTATACGGTCCGACTCAAGTTACAGTTGGGCAGGAAGTTACTTTCACTTCCGTTTTCACCGGAGCAGTCAAGAGGAACGGATGCTTTGTTCCCATTTTTGACTTCAACGATCAAAATGGTGTTCAAATCTTGATTTCCGATGGTGGGGTCTGCCCAGAGTTTGGTTGACACCTTGACATGCCCCTAGTTTTGTTACCTTTTTCTTGTTGACTTTAGGCGGGTTGTTGTTGCAGGTTGACTTCGAACTCGACCGGTGAAATGTAGCCAATTTTGGAGTGTCTGCGTTGCCGATTATAGAAGACTTTAATGAATTCGAATATTGCCGTTTTTGGTCTACTTTTCAGTTGCCGTCAACACTCATTTGTGTTGGCACTCAAATTCCGAGATTAAGTCTTGGGCTGAGACGACCCAGATGCCGTCAAGAAATTGCGCCACGTGAACCCCCGTTGATGTTGTTTACTTAATTCTAACCGCAGCCACCTCCCTGTGGATTGTTCTTATTGGGTTGTTGAATCGTTAGTCCTGTCTCGACATTTAATGAAGAAATTGGGCCGGTGGTAGGGCCGTAAATCATGGCCACCTAAAAATATGTCATCAATGCGATATCGCATTGATGACATAAAACGTTTTCATTTCCGATTTTGGAGGTAGGAATTTTCTGGGTAGTTAATCCAAGAGCACTGCCGGTGATTAGGAACATTGGCATGACCTCTTGTGGCAGCTCCGGGAGATGTGTGGGATCAGCGACGACCGGTCGACAGGTCGACAGTTTGTCGTTCCCTTGGGACCTTTGACCTCTAATAATCCGAAAGGCTGACACGGCGGGTTGCAGCGGGTTAGCATCTTGTATCGGATGGGGAGGCCCAATGGATGCGAGTTATCGATCGCCCACCCTTATTCAGTCGGTGCAGCGAGCCTTGCGTTTGGTTGACGCTGTTGGGGCATTGGACGGACGAGGGCAGGCAAAGGAGTTGGCGCGCGCCGTCGGGCTGAACCTGTCAACCACGTATCACC
>Ga0209491_10005233_pt1 | contig 19149 bp, 14 predicted proteins | sample BON02_FD_187213 | JGI IMG/M metagenome (GOLD analysis project Ga0209491, IMG submission 187213) | Freshwater microbial communities from Lake Bonney liftoff mats and glacier meltwater in Antarctica - BON-02 (SPAdes) (version 2) | ecosystem: Environmental > Aquatic > Freshwater > Ice > Glacier... | reverse complement strand
TTTGGCCAATATTGGCCCGAGTCTCTTTTCGATGCTCATGGGTCGTAGGGGGTGAAATGCGGATTTCAACCTCACGACCCTTTTTGATCTTTACCAAATCAATGCCCGAAAACTGCTCAGACTATTAGACAGGATAGTTTTAATAAATCAAATATTAAATACTCTTAAAATGATCCATTTAAGTCGTTATAACGAATAGTAAATCACTATTTACTTACCTCCACCCAGACCTAGAAAAAGCATTGTCTAAGCCTCTAAACTATTTCGTCTTGCTTTCGCTCGCCTCTGTTGAGCGAAACAGAAACGGGACAATAATAAATATACATCCTCCGGACTCTGTTTACAACGTATCTCGTCTAGCGGAGATGAATAGTACTTTATACAATGCGCTAGTGTGTCTTCCGAATGATCATTTACTAAAAATCCAAAACGCCGGGCCTAAATCCTATTCATCCATAAATAATTTTAATATGAGTGAGTGAACGGTAAAAAGAGTGTGTCCAACGGCACCAAAACGTATAGTTGCATAAACTCGCTACACAACGACCCACCCATAAACACAGGTGTTTGGTACCCAGCTACGGCCCCTCTCCCAGTTAGTTATAACCAGCCCCTTTTAAAACAACCTACAATTTTGGTAAATCAGAAAGAAACTAATCCCAGGTTTTCGTAACTTTCACTGCCCCTTCCGCCGTATGTCCACCGGTTGGGCGTTAGCACAGTAAGTTTATGTCAACTAGTATCCGATTCCTTTCATTATTTTTCTTGCTGGTAGTCCCGTGGGACGCTAAGGCTCAGGATGCTTATGTTTCACTCAGTAACGGTGAACTGATTGTCATTGATGTGCCGCAATGTACCAGTCGCCGGATCGGCAATACCATCATTCCAATGTTTGATATTGCAATTAGTCCCGGCGGGGTCCTGTACGGCAATGGGAAGGACAATCGCCTATACCGGATCAATTCCCGAAACGGACTACCCACTCTCATAGGAGCGCTCAACCCCGCCCAAGACGATGATTTCAATTCTCTGGTTTTCAGCGCTGCGGGCGTACTATATGCCGCTACCAACAAATCTACCGACTTGTACCGCATTGATACCACCACGGCTAACGCTACGGTGATTGGCAACATGAAGTTTCAGGCAGCGGGCGATCTCACGTTTTTTGAGGGAAACCTTTTTTTGGCTGCCCAGAACAATCAGTTGGTGCAGGTGGATATCTCAGACCCCGGAAAATCAAAATTGGTGGGAAAGATGAATACTAATAGTACCATTTTTGGAGTAGTGTCCATTGGTACCAAAGATTGCCGGGGCGGGCAACCGCGGATGTACGCACTCGGCGGGAATCAAATTTATGAAGTATCGTCTACGACGGCCTCTACCCGACAAGTATGCCCCAATCTGCGGCTTTCGGGCGAAATTTTCGGGGCAGCTTCGCCCTTGGAAGCCACGCCGCAAACCCGAGCCAACGCCGGAAAAGACACGCTACTGCTGCTGTGCGAAACCACCAACCGTATCCGGCTGAATCCTTTGGTTGGGCCCAAGGAAGAAGGCGGTAGTTGGTACGGGGCGTCCAATACTCTGCTTGCTACCGACCCTGAGGTGGCGGTAGCCTCCCTACCTCCCGGCGACTATGCGTATCGGTATCAGGTAGGGCAAGCCAATTGCAGCGATACCGCTACGATTCGGCTTCGGATCAGTCGTCTCAACCCAGGATTACCCACCGATACTACCTTGTGTGTCAACAGGAGTTGGAAGATTAGTTTGGTAGACCCCGACGCCAGGTATCAATGGCAGGATGGGAGTAACAGCTCGTTGTATACCATTAGCGCACCGGGGACGTACACCCTTTCGGTAGCCAAAACATGCGGTAGCACCGCGGCCACCATCCGGGTAGCCTACGATGACTGCGGGGCGTGTAACCTATTTTTACCGGACGCTTTCTCACCCAATGACGACGGTCTGAACGATACCTTCGGGCCAATTACGGATTGTCGGTACCAGACTTTTTCTTTCAGGATTTTTAATCGTTGGGGGGAAGTAATTTACAACACCACCAATTCCGCCGATCGGTGGGACGGCCATTATCAATCCGCAAGGGTACAGGCCGATCATTACCTTTATCAGCTTGTATACCGGCTAGAGGCCAACCCTACCGAGATTCAGACGCGTTCGGGTAAGGTACTTTTACTTCGCTGATTGGCGTTACTTCTTTGGTGTCGGAGACTACCTCTGATGCCGGATCGGGGAGGCTATACGCAATGGGCCAACCGGAAAGGGTTTCGTCTTCCCGGTCTTCGGACCATTGCCGGAAAGATTCGTTAAACGTTTTGAGATTGACGCACATAGCTGAATAGATAAGTGGTGTAGTGAAAAAATCCATCGGCCCGTATTGCTACGTGTCGATGGATTAATAGGTTAAAACTGAATTTACCGCCAACGTTTGTATTGATTGATGAGGCCGTTAGTAGAACTATCGTGATCGGCAATGGGCCAGTCGTTTTGGAGCTCCGGATAAATCTTGTTGGCTAATTGCTTCCCAAGCTCAACGCCCCATTGATCAAAACTAAATACATTCCAGATCACACCCTGCACAAAAATCTTGTGCTCGTACATGGCAATCAGGCTTCCTAGCACGCGAGGAGTAATCTTCTTGACCAGTATAGAGTTGGTGGGACGGTTGCCTTCAAATGCTTTAAATGGCGATAGGTAATCAATGGCCTCTTTGGTATAGCCCGAAGCTACGAGTTCGGCGCGAGCCTCCTCTTCGGTTTTCCCGTTCATGAGGGCTTCGGTTTGGGCAAAAAAGTTGGATAGTAACATTTTGTGGTGGTCGCCCAGCGGATTATGACTCAGAGCCGGGGCGATGAAATCGCAAGGGATTAGCTTCGTACCCTGATGGATCAGCTGGTAAAAAGCGTGCTGACCGTTGGTGCCGGGTTCTCCCCAGATAACCGGACCAGTTTGGTAGTGTACCGGCTCACCGTTCCGGTCTACATTCTTGCCGTTACTTTCCATATCGCCCTGCTGAAAGTAGGCCGCAAAGCGATGCATGTACTGATCGTAGGGTAAAATAGCGTGCGATTGCGCATCAAAAAAATTGTTGTACCAAATACCCAACAAGGCCAGCATGACGGGTATGTTACGCTCAAACTTGGTGGTACGGAAGTGGTTGTCCATGTCGTGCGCCCCGGCGAGCAGCTGCTCGAAATTGAAGAAACCAATGGAACAGGCGATGGAAAGACCAATGGCCGACCACAAGGAGTAACGCCCTCCTACCCAGTCCCAGAAGCCAAACATGTTGAGCGGGTCAATGCCAAATTTTTCAACCTCCGCCTGATTGGTAGAAATAGCAACAAAATGCTTCTTGACGAATTCGCTGTTTTGGGCGTTATCCAAAAACCAGGTACGGGCAGTGTGCGCGTTGGCCATAGTTTCTTGGGTAGTGAAGGTCTTGGAAGCAATCATGAAAAGTGTCGTTTCAGCATCCAGCCCTCCAAGGGTTTCGGCAATATGGGTACCATCCACATTAGAAACAAAATGAACGTTCAGATCGCGGTCGCTGTACGATTTGAGTGCCTCGGTCACCATCACGGGTCCCAGGTCACTACCCCCAATCCCGATATTCACGATGTCCGTGATCTTTTTTCCGGTAAAACCCTTCCAGCCACCAGAGCGAACCTTCGTGGAAAATACTTTCATTTTTTCCAGCACTTCGTTTACATCGGGCATCAGATCTTTGCCGTCGACCATCACTGGTGTATTGGATCGATTTCGAAGGGCGGTGTGCAGCACCGCCCGGTTCTCGGTAGCGTTAATTTTTTTGCCGGCAAACATCTGATCAATGGCCTCTTGGAGATTGCATTCTGTGGCCAACTGCACCAAATAAGCTCTGGTACGGCCGTTGATGCGGTTTTTGGAGTAGTCGATTAAAATATCACCCATCCGGATCGAAAACTTCTTGAACCGGTTGGAGTCTTCCTCGAATAGTGCGCGTAAATGCTTTTTAGATATAGTCTTATGGTGCGTTTTTAATTTCTTATGAGCAGCCGTTTGGTCAAAAGGAATTGCTGGAAACATAGAGAGGTTGTTTAGTAATTCAGGTATTTTGGATGGAAGAGCACGAAAATAACTGTTTAAACCACTTTTTCCTTGTACTATCCATCATTTTCTTTTTTAATTACAAAAAATTAGAGGAATTATGAAGGACTTCGATTAGGGTCAGGGTACTAAGGGGCAGAACAGAGTGAAAGGTGAATATAATCATACTTTTAGAAAAAGTAATGATGCCAGTAGGATTACCATCTCAGATGCGTAAAAGTTTGGAACAAATCTCTTTTCGGAGGAAGAAATCAACATTAAAGCCAACTAATCTAGATGAACCCCTACCCGGCAACAGCAGCCATCAGCCACGGAAACGGCACCTTTTCCATCGAAAATATCGAAGTATTCCCACCTCAGGAAGATGAAGTACTAGTAGAAATCAAAGCCGCCGGAATTTGCCACACCGACTTCGACTCCTTATCCTGGAGAAAGCCCGTCGTCATGGGCCACGAAGGGGCGGGTATTGTAAAGCAAGTGGGGCCGCGCGTCACGAAGGTAAAACCCGGTGATACCGTACTACTCAATTGGGCCATTCCTTGCGGTAGCTGTTTTCAATGCCAGGAGGGCAATCTGCATATTTGCGAAGTCAATTCCCCGGTGGTCGCCGGCAACAAGGCCAGCGGCGGGCACGCTGGTCTGGAACGAACCCGTTGGCGTGGTGTACCCATCGAGCGGTCGTTTAGCTTGGGTACTCTGTCTTCCCTCACTGTGGTGCGGGAGGCGGCCGTGGTCCGAACGGATACGTCTATACCTTTTGCTTCCGCGGCCATTGTGGGTTGTGGGGTTATGACGGGCGTAGGGTCGGTACTCAACGCTGCCAAAGTAAAACCCGGCAGTTCGGTGGTGGTGTTGGGTACCGGAGGAGTGGGGCTCAATGTCATTCAGGGTGCCCGCATCGCGGGGGCAAGTACCATTATTGCGGTTGACCTGAATCTAACCCGATTAGAAATGGCCCGACTGTACGGCGCCACGCACCTACTCCAAGCCGAACGCCATGATAAGGGGCTACTGCAAGTGGCCGAAGAAGTAAAGTTACTCACTAATGAACGTGGTGCCGACTATGCCTTTGAATGTACGGCTATTCCCGAACTGGGGGCCGCCCCGCTCGCCATGATCCGCAATGCGGGAGTTGCCTGCCAGGTCAGTGGTATTGAACAGGAAATCAGCATTGACATGAATCTGTTTGAATGGGATAAAGTATACATCAACCCACTGTACGGGCAGTGTAATCCGGAACGCGACTTCCCCCGCTTGCTTGCTTGGTACAAGGAAGGAAAGCTCCTGCTGGATGAATTAGTGACGCGTACCTACGAGCTGGAAGAACTCAGTCGGGCCTTCGAAGATATGCATCAGGGAAAAAATGCGAAGGGAGTCATACTTTTTTAACAAAAGACTAGATTCACGAGTACCTTCCGACCCCAACTATTATGTAATTTGCGTCCCAAAACCAAGGACTACCCGCCATGCATAAAATTCTGCTGCTAGAAGACGACGCCATTCTATCCAACGAAATAAGTACTTTCCTGAAAACCAAGGAGTTTTTGTGCGATACTGTATTTGACGGTAACGTGTTTTTCCGGCAGTTGAAACTTCAAACGTACAGCGTGTATTTATTGGATATTAACGTACCGGGTATGAACGGTCTGGAAGTATGTAAAAAAATCAGAAGTGCTGATAAGTCAACCCCCATTTTGATGTTAACGGCCTACGGAGAAATTCAGGATAAGTTCGATGCTTTTCAGTTCGGAGCAGATGACTATTTAGTGAAACCCTTTCACCTCGATGAATTGTACATCCGGATCAAGGCAATGCTCCGAAGAAGTACCCAACCCCAAGATACCAGTGAGGTAATCAGCATTGAAGACCTGAGGATTAACCTCACCGAAATGAAAATTCAACGCGGTGATCAACCCATTGAATTGACCCCGAAGGAGTACCAGCTACTGGTACTATTGGCCAAAGCCAAGGGGAGAACGCTGTCTAAACAAACCATTGCCGAGCAGATCTGGGATATTCACTTCGATACCAACCTCAATACCATTGAAGTGTACATAAACTTCCTGCGTAAGAAAATAGATAAAGACTTTGCGAAAAAATTAATCCACACCCGTCCTGGCTTCGGGTACTATCTCAGCAGCGAATAGCATGACCCTGAAACGTCGAATTTCTATTTATGTCAGTGTGGCCTTCTCCATTCTCTTCGGATTGGGTATCACCATCGTCTATTTGGCTTTCGCCTCGTTCCGTCAGGTCGAATTCACGGACCGTCTCCAAGAAAAAGCATTGACTACGGTAAACCTGCTCCTAACCGTCAAGAATATTGACAAACAACTACTTAAAGTAATTGATCAGAATAGTATCAACAAACTATACAATGAAAAAACACTCGTTTTTGACGAAAATCTAAATCTGATTTACAGTAGTATCGACGATGCTCCCATTCGTTGGAACCGTCAGGATTTATTGAGCTTAAAGGAATCAAAAAAGTTTATCAAAGTAGATAATGGCCGTGACTTGGTAGGGTTATTTTATGACTCCAAAAAGGCTGATTACTACGTCCTTATCGCGGCGGAAGACAAGTACGGCAACAGCAAGCTGAGGTACCTTTCCTACATTCTTTTGTCCACTTTTTTGGCGGGGATAACGGTAATGTGGATATCCACCTACTTCATCATAAAAAAGCTAACCAAGCCCTTGGAGACTTTCCAGAGAAATATAGTTCATATTTCAGCCAACGAGCTCAATACGCAGCTTCCGATCAGTAAATCACGCAATGACGAAATTACCCTCCTTACCCAAACATTCAATCAGATGCTGGCCCGGATTGAAATGTCATTTATTGCCCAACGGGAATTTACGGCCAACGCATCCCACGAATTACGAACTCCCATTAGCCGGATCACCTTTCAAATTGATAATCTCCTGCAATCAAACGAACTGGCAGAAACGACCCGAAACTACCTTACGAGCATTACTGCAAACGTCAATCAGTTATCCGAACTGATCAATTCGCTATTACTGTTGGCAAAAAGCAGCCCCTTGGATTCGGGTGAGCAACTTTCGGAGGAGCGGATTGATGAAATATTTTTTTCTTCCTACGAGCAAGCCAAGAAGAATCTCCCGGATTTAAAGATGAATTTTGAAATCAACGAGAGTAAGTCTATTTCCAACGGTTTAGTCATACAGGCCGCCCGATCGGTATTAGTAATAGCCTTCGCCAACCTACTCAGAAACGCCTACCAATACTCATTTGATAGAACCGTTAGCGTATCGATTACCCAATTGACGGAGGAACAACTAACCGTTACATTCTCAAACTGGGGTGAGCCACTGAGTACACAGGAAAAGTCGAGGTTATTTCAACCCTTTACCCGGGGAAGAAATTCAAGAAATACGCAGGGGTCTGGCTTGGGCCTAGGTATAGTCAAACGAATTCTGGATTACCACAGGGCTACCGTAAATTACTCTGCCTCGCCGGAAACTCACCATCACTTCGAAATTATTTTTACGATTTAAGGTTTTTTTAAGGTTGATTTAAAGGTGTTTTTAAGATGCCAATACCACATTTGCGATGTAATCAATAGTGCATCCGCCGATGAAGTACCTGATCATCCTATTCTCCTTTACTCTTTTGCATGCCACAAATGCATTTTCGCAAATTACCCTGCGGGAATGTGAAGATTCCTTTCGTCAAAACAACCTGCTTCTCTTAGCTGAACAATATAATATTAACGCTGCCAAAGCTGCCGTTATCCAGTCACGCATTTGGGAGCTACCCTATTTATCCGGTGAATTTAACGCAATCAATCCGCAGGATAGAAGAGTATTGGAAGTCGGTAGCCACGGTCAAAAGAGCCTGGCGGTGCAGCAGCTCATTTACCTGGGAGGAAAGAAGAAAAATGAAATAGAGTTCGCTAAATCCAATGTGGTATTAGCCGAACTTCAATTCGAGCAACTACTACTAGCGCTACGTTACCAGCTCCGCCAGGATTTTTACAGTATATATTTCAACCAACGGAAAATTGAAAGTATTTCCGCTCAGGCCAGCCGACTCGATACCCTTATTACTGCCTACGCAGTGCAAGTAGAAAAAGGTAATATCCCCCTGAAGGATCTGGTCCGTTTACAATCCTTGTCTTTAAATCTGCGCAACGAACTGATCGCGCTCCGGCGCGAAACCATTGAGCAACAAAACGAGCTAACGCTGATCACCGGACTGGACCAATCCATAAGCCTGGTAGTTAGCACGGAAGAGTTGCAGCTTAGCTACCAGAAGACCATCAAATTTACGCCGGACGAGCTTCTTACCCTGGCCCTGGATAACAACCCTGAGTACCTGAGCTACCTTAAAATAATGGAAAGTAACGAACTCTACCTCAGATGGCAGGAGTCACTGTCTACCCCCGATCTTACCGCCGGACTTTCCTACGACCAACGGGGAGGAGCTTTCGGTAATCAGGTCAACGTTACGGTGGGTATCCCCCTCGCCCTCTGGAACCGAAACCGGGGAAACATAAAAATAGCGGAGGCTCAACTGGCAAAAGCGAATATCCACAAGGACTTCAAGGTGCAGGAGCTCCGGAGTCGGATTCGGTCTGCCTACCAGATTTGGGAACAGCACTTTAATCAATACGGCTTGTATAGTCAAGGTGTCAGCAACCTGGACGACGTATACAATACCATGATTCTAAACTTTCGAAAGCGTAATATTTCCATCATGGAGTTCACCGACTTCATGGAGAGTTATAACCAAAGTATGCTTCAACTCAACGAGATGCATAAACAATTAATCTTGTCCGGCGAAAACCTCATTCAACTTGTGAATACGCCCGTATTCTGACTCTGAACCATTGTCTCATGAACTATCTATTTAAATACGGTCTTCCTACCCTTTTTTTACTATCCTCTTGCAGCCATGAAAAGCCACCAGTGGAAATGGATGAAACATTCGTATTGAGCGATAAAATGTTGGCCACCACCACTACTTCCGAGGTAACTACGCAGTCTCTGAGGAAGGAAATGACCTTCTTCGGGAAAATCACCGCCGATAATAACAAAATGATCGAAGTATACCCGGTGGTAGGTGGTAACGTAACCAAAGTCTACGTTGAGCTAGGTGACTACGTAAAAAAAGGACAGTTACTGGCTACGATCCGGAGCACGGAGGTAGCTAGCTACGAACAGGAACTGGACGACGCCCAGAATGATGTCGTGGTAGCCAAAAATAATCTTAAAGTAGCCCAGGAATTATTTGAAGGCAAACTCAACGCCGAACGGGATGTCATACAAGCCAATGGTCAATTGGAAAAGGCCAAGGCTCAATTGCAACGTATACAGGAAACGTTTAAGATTTACAACATCAAGAAGGGTGCTATCTACGAGGCCCGCTCCCCCATCAGTGGCTTTGTAATTGAGAAAAAAGTCAACGATAACATGCTACTCCGGGGCGACAAGACGGACAATATTTTTGACATCGCCGAGATCAACGATGTATGGGTCATTGCCAATATCAATGAAAGCGATATTGAACAGGTAAAACTTGGGATCGATGCGGCAATTACTACCCTCAGCTATCCCGATAAGGTGTTTCACGGGAAGGTGGATAAAATTTTTAACATCATTGACCCCGAAACCAAGGCCATGAAGGTTAGAATCCAGTTGGCTAATCCCAATTATCTTCTCAAACCCTCCATGCGGGCCAGCATCAAACTTTCCTACACGGAAGACCAGCAGATGCTGACGGTTCCTTCCGCCGCCGTCATTTTTGATAAGAGTAAAAACTTTGTGATGCTATTCAAGGACCGGAATAACATTCAGACCCGTCAAATTGAAGTATTCCGTCAGGTGGGTGATATTGCCTATGTCTCAGTCGGGCTCAAAGAAGGTGAAAAAGTAATCACCAAAAATCAAATATTGATCTACGACGCCCTAAATGACTAGTCTGATATGAATAAGTTTATCAAGAATATCATTGCTTTTTCGCTCAAAAACAAAGGGTTTACATTTTTCTGGGTAGGCATCCTCGCGGTGTCGGGCTTCGTGGCGTTCCAGAATATGCCCATTGAAGCTTTCCCTGACGTTACTAATACCCAAATTATTATTGTTACCGAGTGGGATGGTCGTAGTGCCGAAGAGATTGAGCGTTTTGTAACAACTCCCGTTGAAATCGCCATGAACTCGGTCCAAAAAAAGACCAGCGTCCGTAGTATTACCATGTTTGGTTTATCGGTTATCAAAATCATTTTTGAAGATGAAGTTAATGACTCTTTTGCCCGCCAACAAGTTAATAATCAGCTTCGGACTGTGTCATTACCAGAAGATGTAGAGCCGGATGTTCAACCCCCCTACGGACCAACCGGAGAAATTTTTCGCTACGTGCTAAAAAGTCCACAACGCGATACCCGCGAACTCCTGACGATTCAAAACTGGACCATTGACCGGCAAATTCGGGCTATTCCGGGCGTGGCTGATGTGGTAGCTTTTGGCGGTCAGGAAAAAACGTACGAAGTGAGCGTGGATCCCAATCGCCTGGCAAAGTACGATATTACTCCCTTACAGGTATTCGACGCCGTCAACCAGAGTAACATCAACGTAGGTGGCGATATCATTGAAAAGAACGGTCAGGCCTACGTGGTTCGGGGCGTTGGTTTGCTCAATACCACCGAAGACATTGAAAATATTATCATTGATGATGCCGGCGGAAACCCAATTTTGGTCAAAAACGTGGCCGATGTACTCGAAAGCTCCATGCCGCGCGTTGGACAGGTAGGGCTCAACGACAACGATGATGTAGTAGAAGGAATTGTGGTAATGCGCAAGGGAGAAAACCCCAAAGAAGTGCTGACGCGGGTAAAAGAAAAGATTACCGAACTAAACGAGCGGGTACTGCCTTCGGACGTAAAAATGGAAACCTTTTACGATCGGGATAACCTCATGAATTTCACGACTCGCACCGTGATGCACAACGTGATCGAGGGGATTGTATTGGTGACGGTTATTGTGTTTCTGTTCATGGCCGATTGGCGCACGACGGTTACCGTGTCAATTATCATTCCGCTGGCTTTGCTATTTGCCTTTTTATGCCTCCGGCTAAAAGGTATGAGCGCCAACCTACTCTCTTTGGGTGCGGTAGATTTTGGAATTATTATCGACGGAGCCGTGGTAATGGTGGAGGGTATATTCGTAACCCTTGATCACCTGGCTCGCACCAAAGGGATGGATACATTTAATAAGCTTGCCATTGGTAGTGTCATCAAGAAAACCGGAACAGAATTGGGGAAAGCCATCTTCTTTTCCAAACTTATCATCATCACGGCATTGATACCCATTTTTTCCTTTCAAAAAGTGGAGGGTAAGATGTTTAGCCCGCTGGCCTACACGTTGGGGTTTGCCTTATTGGGAGCGTTACTATTTACCCTAACCCTCGTGCCCGTACTATGCCATCTATTCCTGGATAAGAACGTTAAAGAAAAACATAATCCTTTTGTCAATTTCTGGAACAGAATCGTGGAGAAAGGCTTTACCTGGACCTTTGCCCATAAAAAGAAAACGTTGCTGGCATCCCTGGCATTAATCGGGATCACCTTTTTCTCGGCCACGTTTCTGGGAACCGAATTCTTACCTCAACTCAACGAAGGGGCACTTTGGGTGGAGGCCAAAATGCCCATGAGTTATAGTCTTGAAGAAACCACTAAAATGACCGCCACCCTCCGCAAGGAATTACAGGAATTTCCGGAAGTAAACGGGGTACTTTCCCAGGCCGGGCGGAGTAACGATGGTACCGACCCGAGTGGTTTTTACTACGTACAGATGCAGGTGAACTTAAAACCCAAAGATGAGTGGACGCGGAAGATCACCATGGATGGGCTGGTCAGGGAAATGGACGACTCCCTTTCTAATTACCAGGGAATAGGGTATAACTACTCCCAACCCATTATTGACAACGTAGCCGAGAGCGTAGCCGGCATCAACGCCTCTAACGCCGTCAAGATATACGGCGACGATCTGGATAAGCTGGATGAGATTGCCAATGAATTAATTAAGGAAATTGAGCATGTGCCCGGCATCAAGGACGTGGGTATCCTTCGGAACGTGGGCCAACCCGAAGTGAGCGTACTGCTCGACCGGGAAAGAATGGCCGCCTATGGTATAAAGGTAGCAGATGCCCAAGCAGTATTGGAGATGGCCTTTGGCGGTAAAACGGCCACCCAAAAATACGAAGGCGAGAAAAAGTTTGATATCCGGGTGAGGTACCTCAAAGAATATCGAAAGGATGAAAACGATATTTCAGCCTTGTATGTGCCCACTATTCACGACACGAAAATACCCTTAAAGGAAATCGCCACCATCCAAAAAGTGACCGGACCAGCCTTTATTTATCGGGACAATACCAAGCGCTTTATCGGTGTAAAGTTTTCTGTTCGTGATCGGGACTTGGGCAGTACCATCGCCGAAGCCCAAAGTAATGTCGACAAAAACATCAACCTTCCCACGGGCTACAAGGTAGGCTGGACCGGTGAGTTCGAAAATCAGGTTCGGGCTACCAGTCGCCTGGCTGAGGTAGTACCCCTTAGCCTGATCGGCATTTTTATAATCTTGTTTATCATGTTTGGCAATATCAAAGACTCGCTCATTGTATTAGCCAACGTACCGTTTGCCATCATCGGTGGCATCATTGCTCTGCACGTCACGGGAATCAACTTTGGTATTTCGGCCGGGGTAGGATTCATCGCCCTTCTGGGCATCTGTATTCAAAACGGGGTAATTCTTATTTCTGAATTCCACAACAACATTCGAAAAAGGTTTCCCCTTCCCGACGCTATTCTGGAAGGAGTAAAAACCAGAACTCGCCCCGTTGTTATGACCGCGCTCATGGCTTCCATTGGTTTACTTCCGGCCGCTATCTCCACGGGTATCGGCTCAGAATCTCAAAAACCATTGGCAGTTATCATCATCGGGGGGCTTATCACCGCCACGATTCTAACGCTCTTGGTGTTTCCAATTATTTTTTGGGTGTTCAATCGAGATAAACATGCGATGCTCAATTAACTAAAATTTTTGATCTGAATTCGGACAATCAAAGCGACTAAAAAACGACTCTACTTCTGATTGTCATCTTGCCCAAAAAGCTACTACGTAAACGTTTTTATTTGGTTACAATCAAAGAATACACATACTAACCAACAGTAGCATTCTCTCAATTCATAACATACTTAACCATGCAAAAGACAACTAGTGCCCAAGAACTAAGAATATCGGTTCGATTTTTCTTTATTGGAGTTGCCGTTTATCTGGCCACTACCTTGATTTTGATTGTTTGTAAATTTATTTTCTGGAATACGATGAATGGATGGTGGATATTGCTGCCACCTCTTTTCGTAACCAGTGCCGGTATTCTGGATGTTATGATTGCTGAAATTAGTTATAGAACAAAATCATTGATCCAAACCCGACGCTTTGGTATCAGATTTAAATCTCCTTTCTAATCGATCCATTAAAAGTAAATAGAAAAGTTTAGTTAGTAATTTTGGGTGATAGTGGTCGGAAAAATTATTTCCGACCACTATCACCCTTTTTTTCTCCATTATGGCGGTAATCTTGTTAAATAAAAGAACAATACCTGTTAGACCGTCTACCAAACTGACTTTCTAAAATAGAAATAGACAATTTCACCACATCCCATCGTATGAGATTTAAATTACTACTGTTCGTTTCAACCTTCTTTGTATGGGGAATCCATTCGTATGCCCAGGATACCGGGAACATATTTGAACTAAATCGCAAAATTGGCAGGGGTATCAACCTTGGGAATATGTTTGAGGCACCTAGCGAAGCCGAGTGGGGAAATCCGTACCGAGCCGATTATTTTGAAAAAATTGCCAACCTTGGTTTTCAGAGTGTTCGTTTGCCGATTCGTTGGGATACGCCACAGAGGACACAGCTTACCCCTACGTATCGTTTGGACCCCTCTTTCCTGGCCCGTATAAAAGTAGTCGTTGACGACGCAAACCGCCAGGGTCTGTATGTAATCATCAACATGCATCACCATCAGGCATTATTTGATACTCCCGAACAAGCCAAACCCCGGTTTTTAGCTCAATGGGAACAGATTGCTACCTACTTCAAAGACTACGATAAAAAGTTAGTTTTCGAAGTACTCAACGAGCCAAACGGTAAGCTTACTCCGGAGCTTTGGAACGCCTACTTTGCGGAAGCCTTAGGTAGTATCCGTAAAACCAACCCAACCCGGGCGGTCATTATGGGGCTACCCTTGTACGGTGGCTTGGGTGGGCTTACCTATATTAAACTACCCAAAGATGACCATTTAATTATTTCACCCCACTATTATAGTCCGTTTCGTTTCACCCACCAAAGGGCTGAATGGGTAGGCGAACAAAGTACTAGCTGGCTCGGAACTCAATGGAAAGATCTGGAATTTGAAAGAGATGAAATAAAGCAAGATTTTGAGCCATTGGTTCAGTTTTCTAAGCAAAATAATATTCCAGTTTACGTGGGAGAATTTGGAGCCTACAATAAAGCCGACCTCGCCAGTCGGGCACGATGGACTACCTTTCTCGCCCGTTGGTTTGAAGAACAAGGTTTCAGTTGGTCCTACTGGGAATTCAGTGCTGGTTTCGGCATCTACAACCCTGACGCGGGGCAGTATCTACAACCTTTGGTGGATGCACTACTACAAAACCCAATACCCTCACCTACCCCTGTATACGTAAATCCATTGTACGGCAGCGCTTTTGCCACTACCCTTGATGGTTGGAATTTATATACGCAAGCCAGCACAGCCGCAGTCATGCGCCAAGTAAGCGGTGCTTTACAAGTAGATATCCGGAAAATATCCGATCAGAATTGGCATATTCAACTAGTAAAGAACACCATACCGCTGGTAAAAAATAAGCTATACCACGTAGTAGTAAAGGGTTTTTCAAATTCAGCCCAATCCTTTACGGTGTACGTTGGTAAATCATCCGCCCCGTACAATGCGTATTCTGATTACAAAAACTACACCATGACCAATCAAGAGAAAGAGGTTTCTTTCGTTTTTAAAATGACCGAAGCCAGTGATCCGATGGGTAGACTAATATTTGATTTAGGTAGTCAGGTCGGGACCCTCTCTTTAACGTCCGTAAAGATAGAAGAGTTAGAAGATACCATTACGGGTCTTAGCCCTTCGGACATAGAAGTCACCATCGTGGTGAGCCCAAACCCTACCCAAGGAGACGTCAAGCTTATCGGACTCAAAGGGTTTTACACGTTAACGATTCAAAATATCTCCGGGGTAGTCATAAATTCATTGGACTTAACTGGCCAGGAAACCTATAACCTAAGCACAGAAGGGCTAGGCACTGGTATTTATTTATTAAAGTTACAATCTGTCGATAAAACCATCACCCGTAAACTCATCAAAAGGTAACTACATGGCGTCCTCCCGATTTCGAACCATCCAGGTTTCATCCCCGGAATATACCCACGATGGCCTTCATTTTATCACCGTCAAAACACCACACCTGCGTGGTCGGGGAGACATCACGGTGTACCTACCCGATGGGGAGGATTACACGGCTATCCCAATGGTAGTTCTTCTCCATGGAGTGTACGGAAGTCACTGGGCTTGGGCGCTAAGAGGTGGTGTTCACCGGGTGGCGCAGAGGCTAATGGGACAAGGAAAACTACAACCCATGGCCCTCGTCATGCCATCAGATGGACTTTTTGGTGACGGGAGTGGGTACCTTCCCCACTCTTCAAAGGACTTTGAAAGTTGGATTGTAGAAGACGTACCAGCTGCCGTTCAGGAAGCATTCCCCTTTGTACAGTCCCAAGTTGCCGGTATGTGCATAACCGGCTTATCCATGGGAGGCTACGGAGCGCTGCGCCTGGGAGCAAAATACCCTAACCTATATCGTGGGTTTTCTGGCCATTCTTCTATTACTCAGCTTTCCGAACTAGGGTATTTTGTGGAAGAACCATTGGGTTTGTATCGCCAAACTGATCCAGAAGAAGAAAATATTCTGGTCCAACTTGTAAAAAATCAAAATAACTTACCGCCCTTTCGATTTGACTGCGGTTTGGATGATAATTTGCTCGAAGCAAACCGAGTTTTGCATAAGGCTTTGGTAGCGAAAAGAATCGCCCACACTTACGAAGAATATCCAGGAGGCCATGAGTGGCCCTATTGGACCAAGCATATTGAGAGTACCCTCCTCTTTTTCAATTCCCTTTTCTAAGTGGTTTGAACGTGAGGAAAATTTTTTTTGAATTACATTGCTTGTAGATTGCCTCCAAAGGCTTTAAATATTCTTAACCTAAACCCTGCATTAATGCATTTACGTGTATCTGCAATTATTAAGCTTGACCAAATAAAACAAGCAAAAATCCGGGAGTATATCAATGAAAAGGGCCTTCGTATACGTGAAGATTTCGAACGGCTAAAATCTACCACTCACAAGGCGAGTGAGATAGATTCTTATCATGTACATACTGATAACTTCCTTATTCTGGCTGATATTGAGACGGTGTGGAATACCTACCTGAGCATTACCCCAAAAGATACCTGGAACAGCGAAATCGTGAGTTTTGGATGTATGTTTTGCCAAAGTGTAGGCACCATTACTTACGTGGATGACGCCTACCATGGTCTACAGGAAGGGCAAATTCTTTTCCTAAATATTAGTTTATTTTGGAATAAGGTCAATATTGCGGTGGCCCATAAGATTATGCAAATTGTGCCCGATAAAAAATACATTGAGTTTTCCTATATTGAAGGAGGTAAAACCGAAGGAAGTCAACGACTTATTTTTTCAGAAACTCCCGAGGGTCACACCCGGATAGAACACCTGACTACTTACCGGGGCCGACCAAAATCATTCCTGCGGGAAAAAGTTATTTATCCTATTTTTCATACCAAGGTAATTTCAGCCTTCCATTCTAATGTAAAAAGGAAGATTTTAGGTTGATCCTCTTGAAGACTAAACTCCTAACCAAACTACTATGCTACGTTTTCTACTAAGTCTGTTTTTTCTGCTTCCGATTTTCTGTTCAGCCCAGCAAAGTACCCGCTGGTACAAAGGTAACACCCATACCCACTCCTATTGGAGCGACGGGGACGATTTTCCGGAAATGATTCTGGACTGGTACAAAACGCGGGATTATGATTTCATCGCCTTATCGGACCATAATGTACTTGCCAATAAGGAATTCTGGAAGGAGATACCCTCCCATCCATTCCGGCAAAGGAGATTTCAGGAGTACCTCGCCAAGTATGGCGAGCAATGGGTAACTTACCGGACGGATTCCGACGGAAAAATCAGCGTTAAACTAAAAACGTTGGATGAATTTCGACCTTTGTTTGAAGAAAAAGGTAAGTTCCTGATCATCAAGGCGGAAGAGGTCACGGATAAGTTTGAAGGCAAGCCTATCCACATGAACGCGATAAATATTCAAGATCTAATTCTGCCCCGGGGAGGAAATAGTGTAGCCGAGGTAATGCAGAATAATCTAGACGCCGTGTGGGAGCAACGAGAGCGTACCGGACAGCTCATGTTTCCACACATCAACCACCCCAATTTCGGCTGGGCCATCAAGGCTAATGATATGATGGGACTGCGGGGTGAACGGTTCTTCGAAGTCTACAACGGCCATCCACACGTGCACAACTACGGTGATTCTACGACCTACGGCATGGAAGAGCTGTGGGATAACCTGCTCATCAGGTACTTACAGGATGGTAAACCTCCGCTCTACGGACTCGCCACCGATGACTCACATCATTATCTGGAATATAAGGTAGGGCTCAGCAATCCCGGTCGGGGTTGGATTATGGTCAGAGCCAATGAGCTTAGCCCCGATGCCATCATTAAGGCAATGGAAAGTGGCGATTTTTACGCTACCACGGGAGTACTACTCGAAGAGCTAAAAACGGACAAAAAACGATTATCAATAGAAGTTGCTGCAAAACCCGGCACGCACTATACAATTCAGTTCTGGGGAGCTAGGGCCTCAACGTCGAATGAAAAAGAAAGGGTATTGCTTAAAGAAGTTAAAGGCACGAATGCTAGTTTTAGACTAACAAAAAAAGATCTGTTTGTCAGAGCAAAAATAATCTCAGATACCCCGCAAACAAATCCTTTTCAAGATGGTGACGTTGAAACAGCCTGGACTCAGCCACTGACAAATTGAGGATGAGCGTGCCTTTGGTCCGCTTATTTTATGGTAATTTAGTTATGAACTATTGCACTTTAAGGGTCTTTCCTATACTATTCATTCTTTATTTTTTCATTACTCCACTTCAAAAAACTTTTGCTCAAACTACCGTTCCACCCAAAATTTTTCTGAACTGCATCGTTAGTTGCGATAAGGATTATGCGCGATCAGAACTTAAATTCTTTGACTTCGTTCGGGATCGTTACGTAGCTGACATCGAAATATTAATCAATGGTATCCGCACCGGTTCTGGTGGTTTTGAATATACCCTGACTTTTTACGGATATAATCACTACAAAAGTATCTCAGATACGGTTACATTTGTGACACAACAAGCCGATACCCGCGATATGATCCCAGAGCGGATGGTCAAGAACATCAAGGTAGGGCTTATAAAGTACATTTTGGGCACGGACCTCATTGAAGCAGTATCCATTGGTTTCCCTAAAACCAGGGTTATTCTCAAAGAAGATGTTAACCCCGACAAATGGAATTTTTGGGTATTCTAACTCGGAGGACGGGGATCATTCGAAACTGAAAGTAACAAGAAAAATTCGTCTACTAGGACAGATTTAAGTATCAAACGGGTTACGGATGCATCAAAGTACTCCCTCTACTCCTACCATAATCAATACTTTAATCGGTACTTGGTAGATGGTGAAGAAGTTAGCGCGAAGAGTAGACCACTCTCTTAAATAATATTTTCTAAATTTGTTCGTAAAAAACTGACTATGAACGATAAGTATAAGTTATTGAAAGAAAATCCCGGAATTTGTAAACGCCTGTTTGGTATAGAATTCGGTGATTTCGAAATTGTACTTGGAAAAGTTT
>Ga0209491_10005231_pt1 | contig 19152 bp, 14 predicted proteins | sample BON02_FD_187213 | JGI IMG/M metagenome (GOLD analysis project Ga0209491, IMG submission 187213) | Freshwater microbial communities from Lake Bonney liftoff mats and glacier meltwater in Antarctica - BON-02 (SPAdes) (version 2) | ecosystem: Environmental > Aquatic > Freshwater > Ice > Glacier... | reverse complement strand
GGGGGGTGGGGGGGGGGGGAAGAGGATGCAGGCGAGGAGTGGGAAGAGCCAGAGGAGTTCTAGCTCTATGTCGTATGCGAGCGGGACGAGCGAGCCCTCGCATTTTTCGGTGTGTTTTGGGGAGGCTCCTCGGTTTGCCCACCCGCTTTATACCTTGGTAGAGAGCAATAAATTGGAAGTGGCTGATTTGTCCGTGCCTGTCACGGCGCGGGATTTGAATTCGGTCATGGACGCGACGGCGACGTATGTGGTGGAATGCATGCGGTTCTACTATGGGGTGCAAGACCTCCTTCTCGTCTCCGGACCGGGAGCAGGAGCAGCCGCCAGCTTGGATGGTCGCATCAGCAGCAATACCAGCAGCAGCTTGAGCGGTGGTACGGCTGGCACGGCTGGTACGGGCGTGAGTGTGACATTTAGCAAGGCGATGGCTTTGGGAGGGGAAGGGGGAGGGGGAGGAGGGGGAGGATTGCCACCGCGGGGGACGGTGATGGTGTCAGAGAATTGGGAAACAGCACGACAGATCATGGTGCTGGTGCCCAACCACCACGGACATTCCCCTCTTGGTATCTGGAGCCGATCCCTGTGCATTGACCAGGGGCTGCGGTTCGGGACGATGCTTCCGTATATCGACACCGCCTATAGAGAAGGATTTGCTGTCATCATCTGTACACCTGCCCCAGCCACCCCTCCAACCACTTCCTCCGTCCCTTCCTCCTCCTCCTCCTTATCACCCCCACCCCCACCCACCGCCACCGCCACACCGACTGCTGCCGCTCCTCCTGCTGTTGCTGCTGCTGCTGCTCCTGCCGCTGATTCCCCACTATCACTCACCCCCGAAGAGCTCATGGCGTGGGTCTACGACCACCTCCTCACACGGGCACAAGCCGAGCACATCGTCTTAGTAGGCTACAGCCACGGTGCCCGCCTTTGCAAAGCCTTGCTCCATCGCGCCCTCGCCCACCGGCAGGAGCAACCCGGACACGCCAAGCCCATTTTAACACTAGCGCTCGTAGAATCCTGTCGACTAAAGGGGAAGGAGGGGGAGGACGGGCCCGAGATGCTTGCCTTCCTGAAGCAGAACACGGTGAATTTGAAAAAATCCCAGCATTCGATCGGTCGGCCCTTGCATGACGTGGCGGCTGCGATTGGGGTGGGGGATTGTTATTCTCTGGGCACTACGGGTCCAGACATGAATTTGGCTTGGTCTCTCTATCAGGGCATGGGGGAGGTGTTTAAATACTGCCAGCGTCGTCCTCCCCCCGTGCCGGAGAAGAAATCCCCTCGCCTCATTCGGAGCTTCATGGGATTGATGCGCTCGTCGGGAGGGAACAACCACGCCAACAGCGGCCACAGCGGGAGCTTAAGCAAGAAAGCCGCGGCGGCTGCTGCTGCTGCGGCTGCTGCTGCGGCTGCTCGCAATGCTTCTGTAGCTGCTGCTGCGCCTGCCAAGAGCGTGTCACCCTCCCCGTTGTCGTCGGGAGCGACGCATATTGGTACGGTTAGCACGCACTCTACTAGCTCGGTGCAGGATGGAGGGGGAACGGTGGCAGGGTTAGAGAGCGCGGAGAGCGGGGGGGAGGGGGGGTCGATGCTGACGAGGGTGGAGGAGCAGCAGTTGGGGGTGTTGAGACGGACGGATTCGTGGGCGGCGTTGTTGGATCGGAAGGCGTGCATGTCAGTGGAGAATTTTGTGCTTGACCGAGTGATTGGCAAGGGGGCGTTTGGGAAGGTGTTGATGATGCGGATCCGGAATGATGTCTCTAGGCATGTGTATGCAATGAAGGTGATCAATAAATGCGAGATTATTAGGAGGGGGTACGTGGAGAGCACGAAGCTGGAAAGGCGGATTTTGTGTGAGTCCGATCATCCGTTTTTGGTCCATTTGAGATTTGCGTTTCAGAATGCGGCGAAGCTTTATTTGGTGACTGATTTTTATAATGGGGGCAATTTACTAGTGCATTTGAAGAGGAACGTCGTCTTTACTGAGCCGGTGGCTCGGCTTTTTGCGGCGGAGGTCTTTTTGGCGATCCAGTATCTGCATTCGAGGCATATTGTTTATAGGGACTTGAAGCCGGAGAATGTTTTGATGGAGAATAGTGGCCATGTGGCCTTGACTGATTTTGGGTTGTCGAAGCAGTTGTTGGGAGGGGTGAGGACCTCGACGTTTTGTGGGACTGCGGAGTATTTGGCTCCGGAGCAGTTAAGGAGGGCGTCGTATGGCACGTCGGTGGATTGGTGGGCGTTTGGAATATTTGTCTATGAGATGATGATGGGTCGTTCTCCTTTTTATAATCGATCGAGGACGTCAATGTATGATCGAATCGTGAATGAAGATCCGGTGTTCCCCGCTGAAATGTCTCCGGATGCCCTGGATTTGATTAGTTTGTTGTTGAAGAAAAACCCGGAGGAACGTTTGGGGGGCATGGCGAGCGAGGCTATCCAGCATCATACTTTTTTCCAAGGGATGGACTGGGAGCTACTCGCAAGCAAGGATGCCGCTCCCTTGATCACCCCCGAGATCACCCGTGCGTCCGACTGCAAGTACGTCTCCTCCCGCTATCTCAACCTTGAGCCTCGTGATACCCTCGCAGGCGACGCCGGCCAGCGCTTCACCGACTTTACCTTTATTGGGGAAGACACCTACCACCGGGCCTTAGCCCAAACCCAGTACCCTTCTTATAAATACCAGCAGCAGCAGCAACAGCAGCAGCAGCAGTTGAAGGTGGGCCGCCTTCCTACGGTTCAGGCAGGGATGGGGGGAGGGAGGACTGATGGCTCTTATACGTCTGGCTCCTCGGACGTAGCGCCTTGGACGTCGTCCTCTGCGCTTTCCACCACCTCGGGGGTGACTGCTCCTTCGCGTGGTGCTGCTGCTGGTACTGGCGGGGCTGGGCTGCCTGGGGGGGTTGCTTTCTTTGGGGAGGAGGCGATGAATGGTGGGGGTGAGGGTGGAGGCGGGAGTGTGCAGTATGCAGAGGTGCCGTCGGTGGCGGTGATGACGACGACGGGAAGCAAGGCCAAGCTTGCGGTTGTTGCCGCGGCGGCGCCTGAGTACGTCAACTCGGCCGACTTGCTGGCACATCCTGGAGGAAGCAGCACTAGCTTCAGCGGTGGTGGCGTTGGTGGGGGTGGGGATGGAGGGGGGGTGGAGACGGGCACGGGAGTCCTGCGCCGGGAAGGGAGCAATCGGAGTCGGCCCCTTTGAGCGACTATGAACAAGTGTGGATGCAGTTGTGGTGTGGCGCAAAATATTTTTTTTGCGGGATTAGTGAAGGGAAGGATGATCATGAATGCATCAGTGAATGATAATCAATGCGTGATTGCGAGAGATTGAGGGAGGTCACACAGTGGCGGAGGCAATTAAGGAAGAAAGAAAGGCGGGAGATCTAGGCAAGAAATATGTGTGTGTGTGTGCAAGAGATAAAAAGGAAAGTGGACTGGTTGCAACGAGTAATTTATCTTGCGTGTGCATGAGAAAAGCCGGATACAAAAAGTATTTAAAACCTGCTTGTATGAATGATGAAGTCAAACAAACAAAAGCAGCAGCAGCAACCCAAATTGAAGAGAAAACAAATGTCAAAAGAAGAAACGATTCTGTAAGAACAACAAATACATATGCACAAACTTCGAATATTGCCACGGCCCGTCCTCTTTCCTTTCTACTTCACATAATTATCATCACCATTTAATCTCCCGCAGCAACTTAAGAGCCTTTCCCACAAACGCCTCCGTCACTTCAGGAATCGTCTCGCACGTCAACCACCCATAACTCCCCCTCCATTTTTCACAATGATCAAAATCCATGCCATTCAACAGCTGGGGCAATGCCGTAGCAAAATAAGCGAGAAACTCGAGGGCGATATCGCTTTCCATCTCTTCTCTTGTGTATATTTGCGCAGTATCGTCGGCAGCGGCAGGCAAAGCGGCCTGCAAGGCATGATAATACGCATCCAGCAACTCGGCCTCGCGTCGCACCCCCTCCACATCCACCCCCGACCACAAGAGGTATGCCACGTCCGCCATCCCCGAGGACGCCGCGCCCGTCCATTGGAAATCGATCAAGCTGCACCTCAGCTGTTGTTGTTCCCCCGCTCCTTCTCCGCCCCTGCCACTGCTGCTGCTGCCTTTTTCGTTCTCGCTGGCGTTCTCCAAGGAGAAGAAGAGATTGGAAGTCTTGCAATCTCCATGGATGAGAGTCCGCGGGCCCTTGGCACGCACTTTCTCTGACAGCTCCTCGGGCACACGCGCCTGGAAGCCCCGCATCAACGCGTGGTTCTCCGGCGTGTCCAGCAACTTAAATTCTCGGGGGAAATTCCGACAGAGCGACGCGAAAGACTCAGCGATGGTGTCGTACTTGACGGACGGGCGCAACTCGGGCCGCCACCACCCACCGTGATTAAAAAGGTCCTTGAAAATGCCGGGGGTCTTTTGATTCTCGCCGCCTTTCCAATAGCAACCGTGAAAGCGCGCAAGCGCAGATAAGGCCACCTCTGCTTGCGCAAAGGTTAGCTGGTGATGTTGGACGTACTGCGGACGCGAAAAGTAATCGAGGAGATGCGTAGAAGTTTGCAGCTTTCCCACGTCGTCATATGTCACGCCTTTGTATTGACACCCCGGCAGATGGACGGCCGCGGCTGCTAGTCGTTCGCTCTCGGCCGTCGTGGAGCAGTGATGGTAGAAGCTCGCTTCGTTTTGAAAGGACTGGATGGAAATGGCCCACTTCTCCTCCGTCTTGGTGATGCGCTGCTGTTGGGCGGGTACATTCACGTACTTGATCAGGAACTGCTCCTCAGACAGCTCGTCGTCGCCACCCACGTGCCTGGCATCGCACCCCTTGTCGCCTTCCCCGTCGTCGTCGTCATGCATCTTTTCAGCGTCGCCTTCCTTGAAACTGCTTCTTGCCCGCGCAAATAGCACCTTGATCACCATCACGTCCGACTGCTCCAGTTGCTTGACAGGCTGCTGCACGAACCCCCTAAGCGTAGCACCACCATTGGGGAAGGACTGCTGGTAGAGGTGGTAGAGCTCGTGCCACGTAAAGCTGCCCAGGATTGGTGTGTCGGGGGGGAGAAGAAGCGGTCCGTTGTCGTCCATGGCTCTATTAAAGGATGTAAAGGGGTTGATAGCGCGTTAGGCAAGTGTAAAGTTGCGGCGTCGAATGCTTTGTGGAGGCAGGAGGTTGCTTGGGAACATATTGCTACGTCAGCAGCAGCCACTTTACCCACTCATTAACCCACCCATGCCCTCCCCACGTCCACAAGCATGGCCTCGAGCACCACGGCGCGGCAGCTGGCGAGAATTGGGGCCGTGGTGGTGGGCGGCGGCGTCACAACGTGGTGGCTTCGAGGCGAGGAAGACGAGGGCAACGGTCTAGACGAGGACAGCCCTCCATGGCCGCGGCACCGCTTGGTGGACCACCTGCACGTCACGCTGACGACGCCAATGCCAGCGCTTCCGTCTCCCCTCCCTGCCTGGTTGCTGCCGTCCTTGTCGTCAGTGTTGCCGCCCCCGCTAGCTCCAGAGGAGGAGGAAGCGGGGCAGGGCCAGCAGCAGTCGCAGCAGCACCACCGTCCGCCCCCACTTCTATTCTTGTCCTGCGCCGACCCCTTTGTCATTGAGAATCTGGTTCAAGATGTGTTTGAGAAGCGGTACGTACGGGGAGGGCTTTGGGTACGCATAGAAGGGAGGTTGTAGGTTCAATGTGACAGGGTAGAGGGAGAGCAAAGACGCTCCTTAATTCTCGAGTTCAAGGCATTTTCCTCTCATCACTGCCCTGGCTGCTGCAGGGTTGTCAAGGCCTCTATCTTTGTCTTTAGATTCTTGATTGTTCTCTTTGACTTTGAAGTCGCTCACCTTTTCCCCATCTAAATCCTATAGAAGCAGGCCAGAACACCAACCCCACGTCACGGTTTACTTCAGCAGCCAAGACGACGGCCAAAGCATACAAGCCACGTGCCAAGCCCAGCCTGGAAGCCAGCAGTCAAAGCGCCTGTCTTTTCTTGAGGAAACAGAAAGCAAGGATGCCGAGGCCGCACTACTAAATGGGACTGTTGTGCTACACCTGAGCCCGCTCTTGTCCCTACCTAGCGCCACGCCCGCCACCAACGAAATGCTGCGGCGCGCCGTGGAATGGATTAAACGGCGGCAGCTTTCTGACAACTATAATCACCAAGGCCATGAAGAAGGACAGCAGAATCTACAAATCGTCCTGACTGCTACGAATCCTCTTGGGCTCTGGCGTCTGCAAAACTTTTTCCGACAGCAGCAGCAGCAGCAGCAGCAGCAGGAGCAGCAGCAGCAAGACGGCGAAGTCAACAAGAAGGAGAAGAAGGAGGAGGGGGATATTCCCATCTTTCATCTTGAGGTTCTTGGTCCCACCCATGGCTATTTGCTGAAGCAAGCCTCTTTGCTATTGGGGGTCTCCTCTTTACCTAATGAAACAACGGCGACGACGGCAACAACGTCAGAAACGACGGAAACGGCAGATTTGGAACCAAAACCAGAGCAGCGAGGCGCCGAAGCGGCAGCAGCAGCACCTCCACCAATCTTCAAAGCCGACGACGAGCATGACCAGCCATCAGACCAGGAGGAAAAGTCGATGGTGAGCAGCAAGGCTGCAAACACCCTGGCCCTTCAGCAGTTCCTCTCCCTTCAACCGACCTTAGGGGTACTCTCCCACTTCTCAGAGGCCCACGATGCAGACACAGCCGGCCAGATCTTTCACGATCTCGTCGCCAAGGAGACGCAGCGACTCCGAGCAGCTTTTGGGGTTAGCAGCAGCAGCAACAGCAGTGACAGTAGCAGTAGCAGCAGCAGCAATAGGAACAGCACCGCGGCAATTATTTTTTGGGATGTGCTGCACGCAATTCACGGAGAACGGGTCGATATGTTGAGTCAAGGCCGAGTAGACGGAAGTGGGCAACCAGGCGTGGTGGCCCTTGAGACAGTGCTCCAGCTCTGTGACAACAATTTTCGGATTCTGGAAGCTTTGATTGCTGAGGGGTGGGTGGAGTTTTGCTATCCGGAGTTGAAAGGCAGCAGCGTGGAGGAAGGCTCTTCTGCTGCCTTAGCAGCGTCAGAATTAGCGGAGGGAAGAGGGGAGGGAGAGGAAGATGGACTTGAGGACGCCGCGGGGCCACCGCCGCCCGCTTCTTCAGAAGGAGGCGACGAGGATGTATGTGTAGCAGAAGCAGAAGCAGAAGCCGAAGCAGCGACACCTCTGACTCACTGGCTCATGTGCCGCGGCTCCCTAGAGACCCTGCAAGGAACAGTTATCAACAGCAGCAACAGCAGCAGGGAGGGCGAGGAGAAAGGAGAAGGAGGCCTAGACTCTATCCCCCTCCCCAAAAGGCTGACCACTCCCGCCGCCGTTACTATGGCGTGGAAAGCACTAGAAATGGACCCAGCACTCGCTCAACATATGCATGCTCGGGCCGATGCCCGTCATTTTGTTCAAGAGGCGAGTTTGCTTTCATTCCATCGTCAAGCCTTGAGTGCGGAATGGGCGCAGCTACACGAAGCTCGGATGGTGTTGAGGGAACGAGCGCCTGATCTGACAGACGCAGATTTTATTGGTTTGCAATTAGAATTGATTCGGCTGGAGAAGAGCGCGGCGTCAAGGGCTCTGGAGATGTCGTTGCGGTGTAAGCGTATGGAGGGGATGCATGAGAAGTTGAGTGGTGTGTTGGGAGCGGAGGAGGTGCCCTCCCTCGCGATGCTTGGCGAGCAGCTCGCCAGTAGTGGCAGTAGTGGTGGTGACTGGGAGGAAAGGAAGGAGGAGGACCTTGTTGGTGTAAGTGGGGAGGGGAATGCGCAGTTTTGGGTTCCGATTGAAGAGAAAGTGTTGGTGGAGATGGGACGTGGCGTGCGAGGTGTGCCGGTGGTGGATGTCACGTCGTCGATGCAGCCCTCGTCCTCTTCCTCGTCTTCGTCTGAGGAAGATGAAGAGGGAAAAGGGAACAAGTCGAGCGCTAGGTGGTGGAAGCGGGGCTGGTGGCCTTGGCGGAAGGGCTCGGAATAGAACAACAACAATAAAAGCGTCTAAAGAATAGAGACAATAGACCAGGACAAAGTACGACTATGGAAAATAAACAAAGGCAGGATTTTCTCCAGCACAAATCATCACATCATGTGAAGGCAAAAGACCGAAGCACCAACAATCAACACAATCCTACTGTTCATTCTTTCTGTCATCCCTATATCTATATCTACTAGCTGTGGCTTTGCACGGAGGCACCACCCTCGCACATGCTCTCTCTCATGTATTACTTTCCGTTCGTCGTTTGGTCCTGAGTTTATACACATTTCAAACAGCACCTTGACAATACAGCAATTATTCCCTGTGTACCCGCTGCAAACCCACACAAACGTCTCTTCCTCCGCGGGTGCTCACCAGTAAGCGAAATTGTCATTAAAACTACATTTGAATATCCTCTCCTCAGTCTATTTTGATTTTTGCATGCGCGGAGATCGTCATTTCCATCCCCCTCCTTCCCCTTCTTCCTGTATTTCGTCGTCCTCCTACCCCCTTCCTCAAGGCTCCCCATCATCCCCCCCCTCCACCACCGGCTCAAAACTCCGCCACTCCCTCCCACCCCTTCCTCCCCCCCATCTACCACCCACCCCATCCAAAGACTGCCCCGTCGGTTCATACGGCAACCAAAACGCCGTCATCGACCCACAAATCGTCGTCGCCCCCGTCACCGTAAACAACAACGCCACATTATGCTCCAAGGAACCATTGACAAACATCGCAATCAGCGACGCAAATCTCCCCGTTCCCGAAAGCAGGCCCATCCCCGTCGTCCTCGTCGCGGTCGGAAACGACTCCGTCGACAAAGCATCCAGCGCATTCCACCCCGCCACCGAAAAGGCCTGAAACAAACACGCCGCCACCACCGCCAACCACACGGCCCGAGAGCTGGTAAACGCAAACAAAAACGCAGACCCCGCAGCAAGTAACATCGAATAAGCCAACAACCTCTTCCGCCCCAGACGTTCAATCAACACAAACGACGCCACATTCCCCGGTAAATTCGCCAGAGCGAACAAAAAAGTCGGCAAAAACTCATTCTCAATCCCAATCACCTTGAAAATATTGCTGATCCACGTGCTCAGCCCATACGTGCCAAAGCAAAGCGTGAACCACACCACCATCAATCGCAGCGTGCTTAGACGCAAAGGCCCCCCAAATACAGCTTTCATCCGATCAAAGCCTTTCATAGGCGGTCGTCGATGGCTCCGACGCGAAGAAGACGGGCCCGAAGACAACCCCGAAGCCGAGGTCGTCATACCCTCTTCTTTATCCGCAGCAGCAACCGCAGCGAGAGGGTGGGCAAGAGGAGCGCCTGTTAGGGGGTCGGTCTCTTTATCAACATAATGATAACCATCGTCATCTCCCGCAGCCGGCACGAGGGCATCCGGGCTAACCGTCCGCCCCGTCAGCTTATGTAGATTCTTGGCTGCTTCTGCGTAGCGACCCTTGTGAATCAAATAGCGGGGGGACTCGGGGAGGAAAACCAAAGCCAAGGCCAACGTCAAAAACACGGGCATCACCGCCACTATCACAAAGGCCCGCCACGTCCACCCCGGCAGAATCCGCTCCCCCTGCACGTTTAACCCCAGGATGATCCACGCAGCAGCCGCAGCATAAATGGAACCCACCATCCAAAAACTGGCAATGTACGACAAATACACCCCTCGGATCTGCACGGGAAAAAGCTCCGCGCCCAACGTAAACAAGCAAGGCACCGAAGCACCCACCCCAATGCCAGCAAGCACACGAAAGGTAGCCAAGCAACCCAAATTGGGAGAGGCCGCCGAAACGAGGCCAGCCACGCCGTTCAAGGCCAAGGAGCAGGTCAAGGTCCGCTTCCTCCCCACAACATCCGAGAGCCACCCTCCCACTAGCCCACCCACCAGCATGCCCATGTAAATCGATCCGGTCAACACACTCTTGTCAGCCCCGGAAAGCTCCGAGCCGTCCTTGTTCGTGTACACAGTCAGAAAGAAGCCCACGGCCAGCACTTCCACGGCATCGGCCGCGTTGGCGCAGGCCAAGACGAGGGTAATAAGTTGCATGGTGCGGGGCTTGAGCCCCAGATTCAGCAGCTCGTCCACTTCTGACATGGTGCCGGCGACCTTTGTAGTAGTGTTGGAGTCTGGGTTTCCTTTGCCGGGACTGCTGGGAGTGGCTTTGCTGCTGCTCCGGTCGCCGGTGGGTAAGGCTGCTGCGTTAGCTGCTGCTACTTCAGCTGCTGCTGAAGGTGGTGGTGGTGGTGCTGTTGCGGGGCGGGGCGTGGTCATGTGGTTGGGTCTGTTGGGAGAGGGGGTGGATGATGTGTGGGCGTTGGTGGGACGTTGACGAAGCCGTCGCTCGGAAAACCAAACGGGCCTGGGAAGTAAGTAAGGGCGAGAAGGGGCGCGCAAGGATGGTGCAGCGGAGGCTCTGTGCATGCGCGTGTGTGTGGTGGTGGTGTGTGTGGTCAGAGGTTTGGGGTTTGAATGTGTCGTGGCCGTTTCCAAGTTGAGGGGTACGTGGCCGACCTCCCCACCGCCATTTTGCATTTCCTCTGCTTTTCCCATCACAGAACGAGAGCGGAAACGAACTGATAGACTGCGCAAAAAATCAATTGAATTCCATGTCTTACAGTGTTTTTTCTTTTACGTCCAATTTTCTTCCTCTACCCTCCCTCCCACTTTCCCAAGCTCCCCTAAACTACAAAAGCGACGCCAAGCACTCGCCCAAGCGGGTCAAGGCCGTGTCCAGCTCTTCCTCCGAGGTGGCGTACGAAATCCGAATCGTCGACGAGGCTCCAAACGAATCCCCAGGGACCAACGCTACCTTGTACTCCTTCAACAGGTACATGCACAGCTCGTGGCCATCTCGAATAAGTTGGCCCGCCGGTGTCTTCTTGTGGTAGTACGCTGACACATCAGGCAGCACATAAAACGCCCCTTGAGGGACCGAGCACGTCACACGGGGGATCTTGGCTATAGCAGCCATGACTTGATCGCGTTTCTTGCGCATCACCGCCACCGAGGGTGCCATCGTTGCTTCCGGCAGACCCAAAGCCACCGTGCCCGCCCGTTGGGCAATGCTGCTGGCGCACGACGTAATCTGAGACTGCAACGTGGTACATCCCTTGATAACTGCCAGAGGCCCAGCGAGGTACCCGAGCCGGTAGCCCGTCATGGCATAAGCTTTCGAAAATCCATTGATCAACAAAACGCGATCCCGCAGCCCCGAGACGGCTGCCAGGCTCTTGTGTGGGGTGTCGTAGACGATGCGCTCGTATATCTCGTCAGACAAGGCCCAGACGTGCTTGGCATGGGAACGTTTAAGGACCGCCCCAACAGCATCCACGACGGAGGGGGGGTGCACGGCACCAGTGGGGTTGCAGGGGTTGCAGAAGATGAACTGTTGAGGGAAGGGAGGGAGGGAAAGAGGGAGGGAGGGAGGGGTGAGTTTATGTGAAGAAGGCGGGAGTAAGGGAGAGATGAAGGCATCTATTACTGGTATACTTCATAGAGCGGCTCGGCATTCGAATTCTCGTTCCAAAAAGGATAGACAGACAAGATACTTTTACAGCAAGCAGATCTACCCCTCTCCTCCTCCCTCTCCCTCTCCCTTCCTCCTTCCCTTACCATGCGAGTCTTAGGCGTAATCGCCGCCGACAGCGCCTCAGGATCCACCAAGAACCCATCCGCCGCCTTGGTCTCCAAGATTACGGGCGTCGCTCCCGCCAGCTTGACAATCTCCGGGTAGCTAGGCCAGTAGGGCGCAGGAATGATGACTTCATCCCCCGGTCGACACAAAGCAAGCACTGCTTGATACACCTCTTGCTTGGCTCCATTCCCAACAATAATCTCTTCCGGGGCATATTTAACGCCCTTTCGGGTTTTGAGATCCTTGCAAATGGCTGCCCTCAGGGCGGCCTCGCCCGTGACGGCTGTGTAGCGGGTGTGGCCCTCCCGGACCGCTTGGATGGTGGCTTCGATTACCTCTGTGGTGGTGGGGAACGGGGTTGGGACGTGATTGAGTGAGTGATATGTGGGTCGAAAGAGAATTAATAGCCTTTTCATGGCGTGCCCCTGACAGCATATGATCAAAATTTTGTAGCCAAGGAGGTTGAGAAAGGAATGAAGAGGGGGCGTATGACGACCGCAATCGATCTCAGCCTCTGCCTGTCCAGCCCCCCCCCCTCTCATCCAAATTCTACAAACGTACCGGCAGGTGGGGGGAAATCCGGCTCTCCCACGCACAACGACACGACCGCCTCGCCCCGGGCCTCCATGTTCTTGGTCATGGCGTGGATCTCGATCGTCTTGCTCACGGCTACCGAGCTCAGCAAGGGATTGAGCAGGCTCTCCTTGCCACCACTGCTCCCGCTCCCCTCCCCGCCGGCCGCCGCAAGGGCACTGCATGACGACAACATGGCTGGTCGCATGGACGTGGAGGTCGACGGTGAGCGAGAGACAAAGCTTTGGGCACCCGGTAGCAGGAGAAGCAGGACGGCAAGCACGATCACCAACGGCAACAGCAACGTGGGGTGGAAGTGAAGTGTAGTGCTGCGGCGGCGGCGGCTGGGGCTGCTGCTGCCTGGTCTTGGCGCCATGCGCGTCGGCAGGGTCCCTGTCTGCTTGTGGATGATCAAGGATGTGGGTTAGTGAGGTCTTTGGGGTCTTTGTGTCCGATTGATTGCTTGGTGCAAAACGAGGGTCTCTTTCGCATCATCGAAATCAAATGGGCCTTGCGACACGGGCATTTGCGAGGCCAACAGCACCACTGATCGCTTGAGAAGGCCTCGTGCTTTATTCTGGTAAGCATTGGCCAGGGCATTTTTCCTGCACATGCCAACACAGCCAAGGAAAAAGGAGACGGACGGGGCAGCGGGGGACGGCCTGAAGCAGGAAGATGAAGAAGCGGCAGCCAGGCTTTTGCGCTTTTGCGTTGTCTGCGAACCCCGCCCCATAACCCGCGTCCTGGCGTCCTCCTGGTTAATGGCTAATGGAAGCGTGTACATTGTGCTGACGGCTGGCACGTTTTTGCGGTTCATTCACAAGCGTGGTGTGGTGGGGCAGACGGATGAGGACACTTTTGGGTGGAGAAGTTTAGGAGCAAGTGCATTGAGGCGACATGCCCTTATTGCCGGTCGCCGTTGCCGGAGATGGGGAGTGCTTGAGGTAGTTTTTTTTGCGCTCTTTCTATTGAAGACACTGGCCAGAGCATATGAGACCTGCACACACGCAGCGCCATTATTTATCAGCCTCTGAGTGGGGAGGTAAAAATAGAGTCGTACTCGCATTGAACGCAAATCACAATATATATTATACCTCGCTTAGTCTTCTGCTTCGTCCGTTGATTTTCTTACTTTATTACATCGCTGATGTGCGTGTGAGTGCTCTCCTATCTATTTCTCTACCTATTTCCTGTCTATCTATCTCCATCTATGCCACCCACCCCCACCCTTCCCTACCCAATGTGCGCCGCCAAGCCAAACTGCCACCGTTGCTCAAAATCTTTCCCCTCCTTCTTCAACGGCACCGAGTAATTCAACTCCACCCTTGCCACGCCCACGCTCATCGCCAACCCCGTCCCACACGACACCCGCATATCACTCACCATGCTCGCCAATGGCGCGGACCACGGCAACAAATTGCCGGCATCCGCAAACACATGCCATCTCAACCCAAACTTATCCAAAAGCGGTACAGGCACCGGCACCGTCAACGCCGCCGTTGCCACATACTTCAAATCCCCCCCCAACGAATCCCCTCTCAAACCACCCCCCTCCTTCCTCGCCGCCCGTGGCCCCACCCCCGAGTACCCAAACCCCCTCAACGTCTGCAGCCCCCCCAACACATACCGATCACTAAACCTCGTCCTCAGCAACCCCTCCTCCCCCCCTCCCTCCCTCACCCTCCAGCTCGTCGGTCGCACCACGCCCACCACGCCCGATAAATGCGCACTGATCCCTCCTATTCCCAACGACTTATGCGTAGCCCCCGCAACTTCTGCCTTGACATATGCCACATCTCCCACCCCTACCCCCGCCAACTCCAACAGACCCGAAAAGAACGTCCCATCTGTGGGCAAGACACTGTCATTCCGCCGGTCATCGGTGAATTTGTATTTGAACGCTGATTTGAGGGAGGGGGTGGCTTCGCGCATTATGGAGAGGGAGGCGTCATAGGCGAAGGGAGTGGTAAGGTGCCTCCTGGGGAGGATGTCTCTCAAGGCCATTTCGTATGTGAGACGATGCCGGCGATTGTGCGTGGTGAGGTGAAAGGCGAGGGCTTGGACTTTCTCACGGAGGGAGGAGGTGCGTTCGTAGTTGAGCGTGTCTTCGTGGAGCTCGCAGTCGAGGCGGACATTGGCGCCACGGACGCGCGGCTTGCTGAGATTTAGTCTCACAGAGCGATTTCCGAGCTGGGAACGGGAGTAGGTGCCTTCGAGGATTTCGGCGTATCCCGTGGGGTTTCGTAGGGAGCCGGAAGCTTCAAAATTGATGTCGTCGCGGGTGAAGCTCGTGCCGGTGTAGGCGGTGAAGATGCCTTTTTCCGCGACTTTGATTAGGAGGTCGCTTTCCCCTGGGTTGTGGCTGGTGGCTTCTTGCATTTGGATGTCGATGCCGTGGAAGATCCCGAGTTTTTGCAGGTTTTGCGTGGCTCTGTGCGTTGCGTTGGGTGTGGTTAGATGGGGGAGGGGGGTGAGGAAAGGATGGTTGGGAGAGGGGAAAGGAGGAGGCTGGGGGGACAGTTGGAGCGGCTCAGTCGTTTCCAAACAAAGAATGCCTCGCTGCAAAATTCCACGTACAATGAAGAGAGAGGGGAGGAGCTCAAGCAGAAGGGACACGCCCACTCGCACGACCCCTCTTTCATTCATCTAAGAGACACGTACCTCTGCAGCCCTCGATGGACGCCCTCCACGGTGCTGGCCCGGTACGCCTCCTGCAGCTCATCCTCGATCACCGACGGGTCCGTGCGCTTGTTGCCTGCGTGCATGACGTGGTGGTGGACGGCGTCAATGTGTGTGTGGTGTTCTGTGGCGCTAGGACGCATGCCCTCATGCCTCCCCTCCCTGCCCCCCTCCATCCTCCCATCCCACTGACCTTCAACAACGACGCGGTTGATCCGCAAGGGCGTGTCCGCGCGCACCATCCTACAACAAGTCTTTGTCAAGCTCCTCCTAGTAGTGGTGTTGGTGGTGCGGGTATGGTGTAGTGAGAATAATGTGGTCACAAGCCAGCAACCTCCCACCCCCTTTTTTGCTTCTTCCAGGTGGACAGCTCAGCATTTGTGATTGCTCGTACAGCGCGTCCACCCAGGCAAAACATGGCATCACCACGCTATTTTTTACGTCCTAATGCTCATACCGTGATCCTCCCAATCCCCGGCACAGGCAGACGTCCAGGCCACCCTGCCCTCGCTCTCCAACTTCCCCTGCCCCACTCCCTCAGTCGGGACCCCGCAAAGCCAGCATGTACCCGCAGCTGAGCCCGCACGCACAGGCCCTCTACATGAAGCTGACGGCGTTTGTGGACGAGGAATGCCTGCCGGCGGAACAAGTGTTCGAGGAGCAGCATGCAGCATTGCCTTCCCGGTGGATGGTCCCTGCAGTCGTCGAGACCCTCAAGACGAAAGCCAAGAGCTTGGGCCTCTGGAACCTTTTTATGATGGAGGAGCACGTGCACCACTCGGGACTGAATATGATTGAGTACGCCGTCATGAGCGAGGTCATGGGGCGGTCCTTCCTGGCGCCCGAGGCGTGTAATTGCAACGCGCCCGACACGGGCAACATGGAGGTCCTCGCCAAGTATGGCAACGCAGCACAGCAAGCCCGGTGGCTCACGCCGTTGATGGCGGGCACCATCCGCTCCACCTTCCTCATGACCGAGCCTGCCGTGGCCTCATCAGACGCGACCAACATTTGCACGACCTTCCGGCGGGAAGGCGACGAATACGTCGTGAATGGCCGCAAGTGGTGGAGCTCGGGCGCCATGGACCCTCGTTGCCAAGTCGCCCTCGTGATGGGCAAGGTGGACGGTCCCGCCACCGACGCTGCTCGTCGGCACCAGCAGCATTCCATCTTGATTGTACCCATGGCTACACCCGGGCTCAAGGTCTTACGGCCTCTGACGGTTTTTGGCTTCGACGATGCCCCCCACGGCCACGCAGAGGTGGAGCTGGTGAACGTGCGCGTGCCCGTCAGCAACCTCGTCCTGGGGGAAGGGGACGGCTTCAAGATTGCGCAAGGCCGCCTCGGCCCGGGGCGCATCCACCATTGCATGCGCGCGATTGGACTGTCGGAGCGCGTGTTGGCTTTGGCGATCAAGCGGGCCATGACCCGCAAGGCCTTTGGGCAGGAGCTCGCGCGGCAGGGCACCGTGCAACAGGATCTGGCGCAGTGCCGGATGGAGTTGGACCAGGCGCGGTTGTTGGTCTTACACGCGGCCTGGCGGATGGACACGAACGGTGGAGCCAAGGGTGCGCAGCAGGAGATTGCGATGATCAAGGTGGTGGCGCCGAATATGGGTCAGCGGGTGGTTGATGCGGCCATACAGATTCATGGTGGGATGGGTGTGTGCCAGGACACGATTCTGGCGCGAGCCTTCGCGTACATGCGCTCGCTGCGCATTGCAGACGGGCCGGACGAGGTGCATGCACGAACGGTGGCGCGCTACGAATTGAAGCGGGTGATGGACGGCAAGACGCAGCCGTCCGCAGACACCTGGTATCGAAGCGCCCAGGGAGTGGCGAGCGCAAAAAGCAGGCTTTAGGCTAGGTCCAAGAGAACAAAATGAACGAAATTGATAGAATATTTGTGAGGCTTGAGTTGCCGTCGTTGCAATCTATTGGTAAAAATTTGGACATTTCTTTTGCTTTGCGCCCTTGTCCACCATTTACTACAATTTTCCCATATAATCTAGACTTGACAATACGCTTCCAAACACGGAGTACACTGGGGCGTGGCCGCCCAAAAGGCCGCCCTGTCCTGCCCCGGCAAGCTGGCAGCAAACAAGCATGCCAAACATTTCTTGAAATCAGAGGCCCCGAGCTGATCCTGTCCGTTCTTGACAATGTCGTTGACGTCGGCGGCTTGCAAAGGGTCCGCGGGAATGCCAAAGATCTGATTCAGCTCCAAGACACTCCGAAGGGCCGTGAAGCCACTCTTGCCACTCGAGACGACACGGTTGGGTACGTATACTATCGCAGTGACGTCCGGCTCGCGGCACCCAAAGAAACTGACTTGCGTGGCATGTCGTGGATTGGCAGAGCCCGGTTTAGGAATGTCTGCGGGCAAGGTGTGCTCGTCGCTGAGCATCGAGATGCGAAACAGGTCGTTCAGGGTCGGATCAGCGGTGGGCCAGCATGAGTTGTCCAGCAAAGGCGCACAGGTACTACAGCATTTGTTGTTCAGGCCGCCGCCAGCTTCATAGTATGAGTTGGAGGCGCAAGTGGCCGAAGCGCCTGGCGCCGAGTCGGTGGCGCACGAGGCCCCTGGACCCGTCGACATGGGTGCGTCCGAGGTCTCCTCGCCTTCACGCCCACTCGAATCAATCACAATCAACACGTCCGCCTGTCGCGTCGGAGTCACAAAAGGCCACACCGGATTGTTGTACGTGGCGGCCCCGTCCAGGACCCGGGTTTCGGCGCTCGTAAAGAGGTCCGGCATGCCTTCTGCCGCCGCCGCCTGACGACTCGGCCCCGCGTGACCAACAAACGGATTGTTTACCAACAAGGGCTGGCACGCACTTCCGGCTTCGCCGCACACTACCGACTGCAGCGTGCCATCCCTATATTCCTGAGCCAAGGGAAAGATCCAGCCTGATATGCCCATGAGCCACGACAACTGATCAAACTGCGTGGTGCAGCGCTTGTTCGCATCCGCCACATCTGTACCCAGCAATGCGGTGGGGTAGGAGACGTGCACATCGCCCTTATGCACGCCCAAATCAAAAGGAGACACCTCCCAAAACCGGAAAGCACTTCTCTGGGCGTTCTGTAGAAGTATCAACGGCAGAGGCGCATTGTGATTCGAGAGCAAGCCGTCTTTGAGCAAACCCGACATTGTCAGCCCCATCCCCGCATCCTGAAACGAGGCTCCGAGCATCTGATAGGCCAAGGCTCGGCCCCAGTATTCAGCCAATGCAGGATTGCCAGCCTGGCTAGCTTTGGTCGCGGGGCTCTGAAACTTGAGCTCACTCTGACACAGAATGTTTGCCGTCGTCGTCGCCGCGCAAGCCTGAAAGGCAAAAGGCGCCACAGGCAAGGACGCCACGCCGTTGATGCCAAAATTGGTCAGAATGTCATTTGCGCGAAAAGTCCCATCAAAGACAGCCTTGGTCAGGTCCGCCATGCGCGCACTCACAAAGGTCGCCGGGTCAATCAAGCTTTCCTTGCCCAGGCTAGCCCCATACACACCGCCCAACAACCAACTCCCACCCGAGGACCCCGCCATCCACGTCGCAAGGTCAAGCACGCCCGCCCGCGCCAAGCTGGACGTCACACCCGCAGCATTAAAGAGAGAGCGCTTCCCGCCTCCTGAAACGGCAATGGCCACTTTCAGGTCGGTGCGCGCGCCAGGGTCCAACGCAAAGAGGTTCTGCTGAATGAAGGTTGCAAGCGTGGGGCCTGTCTTGAGCAAGCGCTGCGCCACCCAGTCCTTCTCCTCTGGGTGTAGTCCGTCAAAGGTTGCACTGTCTAGGATCCGGGACGCCGACGACGTTCGCTTGGGAAAGGCGGGGCAGTCGGCGCTCGAGGCCGAGAGAATAGGCACGGCCGAGTCGATTCTGGCGAGTCCTTGCGCCGCACTCCCCGGCAAACACACCATACTCGTGGCTGGGGCCGTGACGCCCGAAAGGCCAATGGAACGCGTGACCCGGGGTACGAGCACCAGGTCCATTCGCAGCGGCGCCGAGGACCTGCCGCATTTGAATACAATTGCGTATTCATTACTGTAATCAGCAGCAGCGTAGTTGTCCGTATAAAAGCTTGGCTCCTCGCCTTCCAAAGCCATGGTGTTGTTGTTGTTGTTGTTGTTGTTACTGTTGTTGTTGTTGTTGTTGTTGTTGTTGTTGTTGTTGTTGTTGTTGTTGTTGTTGTTGTTGTTGTTGTTGTTGTTGTTGTTGTTGTTGTTGTTGTTGTTGT
>Ga0209491_10005228_pt1 | contig 19156 bp, 20 predicted proteins | sample BON02_FD_187213 | JGI IMG/M metagenome (GOLD analysis project Ga0209491, IMG submission 187213) | Freshwater microbial communities from Lake Bonney liftoff mats and glacier meltwater in Antarctica - BON-02 (SPAdes) (version 2) | ecosystem: Environmental > Aquatic > Freshwater > Ice > Glacier... | reverse complement strand
GTCTTGATGCCTCTATGGCTCAGTTGCTTGTTAGTTTCAGGCGATGTTACGAAAGCTGGTGCTACCCATGATTTGTACCAAGTTTGAATAAAAGCTGCATTAAGAGAGCTGCACATCCTGTTGGCTTAAGTCCGATGCGGGTGATCCGCCAGCCTTATTTGGGTTCTGTCGCAATAGTGGAGTCTGGCCGAAAGGAGTTGCGTCGCTGAGTTTGTAGTACTTCGGTTCTGTCGCAATAAGCGAAACCGACAATCCAGCGCATGCTTGATTTCCGCAAAAACTCAATCAACAGCGCCCTGCGCAAGGTCTTCAAACGACTCCACTATCCGCTGGAAGTGATGCTCACATGCGTGCGCTGGTATGTGGCCTATCCGCTGAGTCTGCGACACATTGAAGAAATGATGCAGGAGCGCGGTGTTTTCGTGGACCACGCCACAGTGCACCGCTGGACGATCAAGATGGTGCCGGTGCTGGCCCCGCCGTATTTCGTCGGCGCCAGCACCCCGTTGGCAAGCGTTGGCGGATGGACGAGACCTACATCAAAGTGGCCGGCCAGTGGAAGTACCTTTACCGGGTGGTTGACCGCGCTGGCGATACGGTGGACTTCCTGCTCACTGACAAGCGCGATATAGCTGCTGCCCGGCGCTTCTTGGAGCGAGCCATCAACCTGCTCGACTTGCCAGAAAAGATCACCATCGACAAGAGTGGCGCCAACACCGCAGCCATTGAAAGTGTCAAGGCTGACGCCTGTGTCGACATCCTGATGCGTCAAAACAAATACCTCAACAACATCGTCGACCAGGACCACCGGGCCATCAAGCGGATCACCCGGCCGATGCTGGGCTTCAAGTCATTCTGGAGTGCCCGCATTCTCATCGCCGGCATCGAAACCATGCACATGATTCGCAAGGGGCAGATGGACTGCCCCGCTGGACAAACCATGTCCGCAGCACAGCAGTTCTACAGCCTGGCTCTTTGATCACCAGGTCAGCGACGCAACTCTTTTCGGCCAAACTCCACTAATGCGACAGAACCCTTTTTAATCACCCCAATGAAGTACCCCCGGGGTGGGGTTGTTACCCACCTAATAGACAGTTTGAGGTCTGCGCTGCAATAAATCCTGAGACACCGCTTCGTAGGCGTGCGCGAGTTGTAGCAATGCCAGATCTCCTCTCGGCTTGCCGATTAATTGCATCCCCATTGGCAGCCCTTTCTCATTAAAACCGACTGGTACGCTTATGCATGGCAGTCCTGCAAGTGTGGCGTAAATCACTACCTCCATCCAACGGTGATATGTGTCCATTGCAACGCCGTTGATGCAATTTGGCCAGCGCTCCTCAGCGTCAAATGGCCAAACTTGCGAAACAGGTAAAGCCAAGAAGTCGTATTGTTCAAAGTGCGACAGTAAATGTCGGTAGAACACAGTGCGTTGTACGCTTGCTCTCATGAATTCATTGCCTGTCAGACTTGCGGCTTGATCGTACTCCCACAAAGCTTCAGGCTTAATGAAAGCACGGTTTTCCGGTTTCAACAACATCGGCGCAATGCGGGAGGCGACCAGCGCACGCCGCCAAACCAGCCATGACTGCCAGACATTCTCGGGGGGCGTTCCAAATGCTGTTGGTTCGACCGCACAACCGAGACTTTGCAACCGCGCAAGGCCCTGTTCACAAATGTCCAGAATACCGTGCTCCATTGGCAAATAGCCAGACAGATCGCCAAGCCAAGCGATGCGAACATCTTTGCCGTCGAAACCGCCCAAAGGTGCGTTAAATCGCACACCATCCGAAATCGACAAAGGTGAACGCTCATCAAATCCCGCTTGTACATCAAGCAGGCGCGCTACATCCTGAACAGTGCGCCCCATGGGCCCCTCAGTTCCAAGCTGGGCCATCCAAGTGTCTTGGGTGGGCCACATGGGCACCCGTCCCTGACTAGGGCGAAAACCAAATAGATTGTTCCAACCTGCCGGATTACGCAGACTTCCCATAAAGTCTGACCCATCTGCCACTGGTAGTAACCGCAAGGCCAAGGCAACAGCGGCACCGCCACTACTACCGCCTGCCGAGAGGGTCGCATCGTAGGCGTTTCGCGTGATCCCAAACAATTCATTGAATGTGTGCGATCCCAGCCCAAATTCTGGCGTATTGGTTTTTCCAACTACGATGCAGCCTGATTTTTTCATGCGCTGCACCATCAGGCTATCGGTAGCCGGAATAAAATCTCGAAGCAGCGGCGATCCGTGGGTGGTGACGATGCCTGCCGTATCACTCAGGTCTTTAATCGCCTGCGGCATCCCGTGCATCCAGCCCATGGAAATGTTCTGAGCCAACTGGAAATCTCGCTCGTCTGCCTGCGCCAACAGCAGGTCTGCATCCTGCAGAGAAACGATTGCGTTGTAGTGCGGGTTTAGCTCTGCAATGCGATCAAGCGTAGCGTTCATCACCTCACGGCAAGACACGTGCTTCTCATGAATAGCATGAGACAGAGTACTCGCGTCCATGTCAATGATGCGCGTATCGCTGGGAGGTATTGATTTCATTGGGGCCTTTGATTTTCAAAAAAGAGACGTTATCGCTAAAGAGATGACTCCGCAACAGATACCTTATGCGATGGCTAAAAAGTGTCTGCCTAGTAAGTACAAGAACTGTGTGGAAGTCACCCGCTTTGTTATTCCAAAATTAGAAGAGCTTGGCACCAAGATATTTGATATTCTTAAAAAATTATTATTTCGTTTAAGCGCAACCTCCACAATCAAGCACCAATGTTTTAGAAATAAATTTATGACGTGAATTTTTATTCACTTATTCAAACGTCACAGACTCGAAATTTATCAGGATCTCAAAATCTACTTATTCAATCGGGCAATCTATACCAACGGGGATATGGAGGCACTGACGCCCTTGTTCCAAGAGTCTATAGTCCTTATGAAATCGGCAAGCGTATCTATGAACGTGTGGGCTGGTAGTAACGGCTTTCAATTCAGAACCGTTGGTTTTTCCGTCGCCTATGAATCGCTGGCTGCACGGGCCGCAGTCAACGCAAAACTGGGTACCAATAAATCATGGTGGGCTTTAGCCCGAAAGATGACTGAGTATGCGCGCAGCTGGGAGCCAGATACCATCTATCAGTACGTCCGTGGCGGAACGATGGGCACCGTAGTGAACCAAAACCTAATTCAGACCAAAGGGCCCAATGAGTGGAAGGCCGCGATCCAATGGGCCAATGAGCATGCCGAGTTGTGCAAGCAAATTACTGGTATTGATACCAATGTCCTTCACACTATTTACGGCAAGCTTGGCGATGTCACCATGCTGACGGGTATGGCAAATGCAGCGGCTGTGGACGAGTACCGCGCCAAGTTAATGGCCAGCGCTGAATTCATGCCTAAGTTCCTGGAGGGTGCTTAATACGCTATTCCAGAAACCATTGTGAAGCGTCAACTTGTAAAAATTGCTTGATTGTGTCGGACCTAATGGACAATGAGGACAAGCGATTTTGACCTTCTATCCAGATGCCTCGCTTGCGTTAGGCCGCGATCTTCTCGCGCACCTGTTCTCCAGACTACTCGCGTTCAAACTGTGCAAAGAACAGCATGATGTTGAGCGTCAAGCCCCCCATGGATGTGGTGGTGTTGAAGGACTGGGTGACCGACACAAAGGTCACCTTGTACTGAACAAACAGTTCGACCAGTTTGGCAAAGTCGGCAAGCGACCGTGACAACCGATCGATCTAGTAGACCACGATGGTGTTCACCAGTCCCTTACGGACGTCTTCGAGCAGTCGCTTTCACGTATATGTGCAGTTCCTGCAGTCGGTCATTTCCAGTCGCGGATAAATCACTAACGATCGGCCAGCAAAAATGCGGCGCCTTTTTCCGCGATCATCATGGTCGCGGCATTCGTATTGGCGGAGGTCACAGTCGGCATCACGGAGGCATCGATCACACGCAGGCGCTGGACACCGCGAACGCGCAGTTGCGGATCGACGACCGACGTCGGGTCGCTGCCCATGCGACAGGTGCAGCTCGCATGGTACACAGTCCCGCCCTTGGAGCGCGCATATTCCCATAGATCGCCCGGGCCAGCATGACCCGGTCCGGGTAATGTTTCCAGGTCCCACAAATCGCGAAAAGCGGGTTGGTGATAGATTTCCCTGGCCATCTCCAAGCCGGAGACGATCACCTTGCGATCGTGCTGCTCGGAAAAATAGCGCGGCTCGATCTTCGGTTGCTCGAATGGATCGCTGGAGCGGATGGTGATACGACCGCGTGAGTCTGGTCGACACTGCGCAACAGACACGCTGAATCCCGAATAGTCGTGCAGCGGCATGCCGGGCCGGTCAACTGACAAAGGCATCACATTGAACTGGATATCGGCGCGGTGGTCACGCGCATGTGGCGTGCGGGCAAAGCCGCCCACCTGCCCCGCCCCGACGGTCAGCGGGCCGCGGTTTGCGAACAGCCATTGCAGGCCCATCTTGGCGAGTTCAACGGGGTTGCGAACCTGGTCGTTGAGCGAGATTTTCTTCTTCAGGCGCACGATCACGCGCGCCTGGTAATGGTCTTGCAGGTTCTCGCCGACCTCAGGCGAGTCGGCGATGACGGGGATGCCATACTGTGCGAGTAGAGTCGGCGGACCGATGCCCGACAGCTGCAGCAATTGCGGCGATTGCAGCGCGCCGGCGGCCAAGATGACCTCGCTCAGCGCGCGTGCGGTTTTCTTTTCGCCCTGCTCAATCCACTCCACCCCCACCGCGGTGACGCCCTCAAACAGGATGCGCGATACCTGCGCATGCATGGTCAGGGTCAGGTTCGATTGCTTGCGCACCGGGCGCAGGAAACTGCTCGCTGCCGAGGCGCGCCAACCATCCTTGATCGAAAGCTGGTATGCGCCGACCCCGTAATCGGTCGCGCCGTTGAAGTCCGGATTGAAGGGCAGTCCGAATTGCTGACCGGCTTCCACCCAGGCGTCGCAATAGGGATGGTCGTTGCGCAGGTCGGATACGCTGAGTTCGCCCGATGCGCCGTGGTACTCCGATGCCCCGCCCATGTAGTTCTCGCTACGTTTGAACACCGGCAGGACAGAAGCGTAGCCCCAACCTTGCGCGCCGGCCGCGGCCCAGTCCTCGTAGTCCTCGTGTTGTCCGCGTATGTAAATAAGGCCATTGACCGAGGACGAGCCACCGAGCACCCGGCCGCGTGGCCAGACGACGTTGCGGCCACCCGAACCTTCACTCGGCTCGGTGTCGAACTGCCGCGTGAAACGCGGATCCACCATGGTCTTAAAATAGCCCACTGGCAGGTGGAGCCAGAAGTTGCGATCGGGACCGCCGGCCTCGAGCAGGAGCACCCGGTGGCCAGCAGATGTAAGGCGGTTGGCGAGTAGGCATCCCGCCGAGCCGGCTCCGACGAGGATGTAGTCGTATTCTTTAATGCTCATCGCAGCAGACTCGGCAACCACAGGCTGATCGCGGGCACCAGCGTGATCAAGGACAGGACGCACAGCAGTGCGAACAGGAACGGCAGCACCGACATAAACATCTTTTCGATCTTGATCCCGGCGATCTGGGCCGCGACGAACAGGTTCACGCCCAGCGGCGGGGTGAGGAACGCAATCTCCACGTTGACGATCAGGAGCATGCCGAAATGCACGGGATCCACACCAAAAGACTTTACCAGCGGTACGAGGATCGGGCTGAGGATGATGATCGCCGACATGGTCTCCATGAAGCAGCCTATGATCAGCAGCAGCAAGTTGATGAGCAGCAGAACGCCGAGCGGCCCGCTGGCCATATCGGAGAACGCGGTTACCAGCGCCTGAGGAATGCGCTCGAAGGTGATGACCCGCGCAAAGAGCGTTGAGCACGCCACCACGATCATCAACGCGCCAGAGATCATGTGGGTGCGCTCGAACGCGATCTTGAGCTTCGCCGGCTCGAGCGACTTGTAGACAAAACGCCCGACGATCAGCGAATAGACCACTGCCATTACAGATGCCTCGACCGGCGTGAACATGCCGGTGTAGATTCCGCCAAGGACAAGGAAAGGTAACGCCAGCGCGGCCTTCCCTTCCCAGACGAGTGAGGCGAGACTACGCCGGCCCTCGCCACCGACTTCGCGGTCGACTGTCTCGATCTTGTGGTAGCGGGCCATGCCGTAGGCCACGCCGGCAAGTGCCAGACCAACAAGCAGGCCGGGTATGACGCCGGCAATGAACAGATCCCGGATCGAAGCATTCGCGATCAAACCGTAGATGATCATTGGATTGCTGGGCGGGATCAGCACGCCCAGTGTGCCACCGGTGGCCGCCACAGCCGCCGCATAGGCGGGGGGATAGCCGTAACGCATCATTGCCGGAATCATGATCCCGCCGATCGCGGCCGTGGTGCCAGGGCCGGATCCCGAAATGGCCGCGAAAAACATGCAGGCAAATATCGTGACCATACCCAGGCTGCCGCGGATATGGCCGAACATATGGCGGAAGATATCGACGATGTGTTTCGTGATGCCGCCTTGTTCCATCAGATTGCCGGCCAGGATGAATGCCGGTATCGCGAGCAGGGGGTACTGGTTGACGCCGTTGAGAATCGTCTGCGATGCAAATTGCATCGGGCTGTCGGTGAAATATGCGACAGCGAAACCGGTCAGCCCCAGCGATACGTAGATCGGCACGCCGATGGTCAGCAGCACCGGGAGCAGCACTGCAAGAGTCAGTTGGGTCGGCGTCATGCGGCGGCTTCCTGTGCAGCACCTGGCGCATCACCGAACAGCAACATGAAGCGCTGGATGATGGCGAGGCCAAAGAACACGGCGGGAGCAAGAAACAGAAAGCTCTCGTTGAACCCGAGCGATGGCGATATCGTCGGGTAGCGAAGACCTTCGGCCACATTCAGGCTGGCGTACCAGAAGAACAGGGCATCAAACAGGACTATGCACAGAAACTGGATTTTCTCCACCAACCAGCGGGTGTAGCGCCATCGTGCGGCCAAGTCCGAGAAAACGCTGACGCGCAGATGGCTCAATTTTCCCGAGGCATAGCTGGCGCTGGTAAACACCATCACCAGGAAAGAAAACCGCGCGAGCTCTTCTGTCCAGTCGACCTGCCAGCCCATCTCGCGGGAAACAACCTGCAGGGTGAGCGCGCCGACGGTCAGCGCGATCGTCAGGTGGGAGGCCCAGACCTGTACCCATTCGAGAACGCGCAACAATCGGTTACGCAACGTGGTTTGCAGCATAAAATGCGCCCTTCAATTGGGCGGGCCGTCAAACTAGGCGGCCCGCGTTGACCTCGACTGTGGCCGTGTTGCCTACTTCTGTACCGACATCTTCTGATAGTCGCTGACGATGCCCAGCGCCTGCTTCGCCAGGGCCTCACCATCGGGGCCGATAGTCTTGTAGTACTCGGGCCAAATGGCGCGGGCCTTGGTCACCCACTCGGTCTCGTCCTTGATGTCCGTGACTTTCACGCCTGCAGCCTCGGCTTTTTTCCACCAGGCGGCCTCGTCCTGCGGCTGCCACCAGCGGATGTAGTCGGTCGCTTCCCGGCCAGCGCGCAGGATGGCTTCCTGGTGTGGCTTGGATAGCCCGCTGAACCATTTCTCAGACACGATGATCGGGTGGGTCAGGATGGTGTAGTGAAAGCGCGTCATCCGATTGATAACTTCATGGAATTTCATACCGATCACATCAGTCACCGGGTTGTCCCCGCCCTGCACCACGCCTTGCTGGAGCGCGTTGTACAACTCGGACCAGCCCAGCGGTGTGGGTTGCCCACCCCAAGCCTTGTATGAGGCAATCATGATCGGGTTTGGCGGAACGCGCATCTTGAGCTTGGATAGATCCGAAGGCTTCTCGATAGGGTTGTCAGATTTGTAGAAAAATGCGCGCCACCCGCTATTCTCCCACCCCACAATGCGCACATTGGCTTCCTTGATCACGCGAGGCACAAGGGTCGGCGTGAGCTTGTCCTGCAGGTAGTTGACCTCCTCGGTGCTGGTCGCTATGTAGGGCAGGATGAACACGTTGAGCGAGGGAGCCATCGCCGACAGATTGTTGGTCGCCGGCAGCGCGACGTGGATTTTGCCCTGCCGAACCTGCTGGCTCATCTCCAGTTCCCCACCGAGTTGAGCGCCCGGGAAGATCTGGCCGCGGATCTGGTTGTTGGTATAGATGGAGACCAGTTCGGTGAAGCGTTTGAGCACCGCAGTATGCGAACTCCATTCCATATTGACCGTATGGGCGACAACCATCGAAATCTGACCGGGTTGTTTCGGCAGATTCTGGAAATCGTACGGGTTGGGCTCTGCAAGCGCTCCCGTCGAGGCCGAAGCCAACGCGGCAAGTGCCGCCACTGCAAAGATCTTTCTCATTTGTGTCTCCTCTTGGTTTAAGGTGTATTTGAAACGGAAATCGGGTTAAATACCCTTTTTCAAAATCTAATGTACCATAGTTAGAACGTTAAACATATTAAGTTGTTTGATAGGATTTAGCCCCCTAACACATTCGAGTATTACTTTGGCATCTATCTCTCGCTCTAGCCCGCATCCACTTTATGCGCAACTGGCAGATCTGCTACGCCAGCGGATCGCGCGCGGCATGTGGACGAAGGGCCATAAGCTTCCGTCCCTTGAGCAACTGATGCACGAGTTCGACGTGGCGCGCGTCACGGTCCGACAGGCAGTCAACTTGCTCGCGCAAGAAGGGCTGCTTTCTCCTCAGGCGGGCCGGGGCACCTTCGTTACCGCGACACTCGCGCAGGATCGGCGGCTGAAAATGCAAACCTCACTGCGCGAGCTGGCCGACGTGTACAGCAACGACAAACCGAAACTCATGTTGATCGAGGAAGCGTCGGCCGTGCCTCCGCTGCTGCCAACCGACGGAAAACCGGCCGCACAGTACCACTTCATGCGCCGGGTCCACTCCGCCAAAGGCGAACCGTACTGCATCATCTCAATTTATCTCGACGACCGGGTTTTTCGCATGGCTCCCGCGCGTTTTCGTAAGGAGACCGTAATCCCGGTCTTGCTCGACCTGAAGAAGGTCAAGATCGCACGCGCCCACCAGAGCGTCACCATCTCGACGGCCGATGCCGAAGTGAGCGAACACCTGGCTTTGTCCTTCAATTCGCCCGTCGTTCTGGTGCGCCGCGTATTCACCGCCGCAGACGACACGGTTCTGTACTTGGGCGAAGTCACGTACCGCGGTGACTACATCCATTTCGAGATGGATTTGCGGCCTTGAGACAACAACGATCCATGCAACCAACCCAACATCCTGGAAACCATCCATGCAAGCACTGAGTCCCGAGGAAATCGAACGTTATCAGCAGGACGGCATCGTCGTTCCGGCAAAAGGTTTTGATCCGGCCACTGTCGCGGCGATGCACGCGAAGCTGGATTCCTTTCTTATCGACCAGGGGATCACCGATGCGGACTACGTACCGGACATCATCGAGCGCGATCCGAGCTGGCTCGATTTTGCGGTCCGGTCCGAGATCCTCGACGCGGTCGCGCAGCTGATCGGCGAGGACATCATAGTCTGGGGTTCTGCACTCTTTTGCAAAGCCGGCAAGGGCGGACGCGCGACACCCTGGCACCAGGACGGACACTACTGGCCGATCCGTCCACTGGAAACGGTGAGCGCATGGATAGCGATCGACGATGTCAACACCGAAAACAGCTGCCTTCGCGTAATTCCCGGTTCACATCGCGACCGTGTCAGTTATTCGCACGACACCGACAACAGCGATGCCATCATCCTCAACCAGGTGCTCAAGCCCGAACACCTCGAGGGCGCGCCGCCGTGCGACATCGAACTGGCACCTGGACGTTTCTCGATCCACGACGTATATCTCGTTCACGGCGCCAACCCGAACAACTCGGGCAAACGTCGCGCCGGCATGGTGTTTCGGTACATGCCCGCGACCTCGTATTTCGACCGGGAACTGGCAGCCGAGCAGGTCCGGGAGATGGGCGTGCTCGATCTCTCCAGGCGAAAGCTCCATCTCGTGCGCGGCGTCGACCGCACGGGCCGAAACGACATCCAGCACTGACCAGGACGCGCACCCATGAGCCTAACCATTGAGAGCGTCGAGACTTTCGTCTACCGTGCACCCATAGATACTCCGGTGCAGACATCCTTCGGCATCATGCGTGACCGGCCTGCGGTGTTCGTCCGGGTGACCGACAACGAAGGCGTGCAAGGCTGGGGCGAGGTCTGGTGCAACTTCCCGACCGTGGGAGCAGAACACCGCGCCCGACTGGTCGATTCGGTGTTCGCGCCGCTGCTCGTGGGCAAAACCTGGGTGTCGCCCGAATACGCCTTCCGCGACCTCACCGCAGGGACCGAGGTGCTCGCGATCCAGGCGGCTGAATCCGGGCCGATAGCCCAGTGCATCGCCGGGTTGGACATTGCGATGTGGGACCTGCATGCGCGCCGCATGAACCAGCCGTTATGGCAACTGCTGGGCGGAACATCACCGGTCGTCCCGGTCTATGCAAGCGGATTGAACCCAACTGCGCCCGAACGGCTTGCCGCGCGTAAACGATCCGAAGGTTACCGTGCATTCAAGCTGAAGGTCGGCTTTGGGCGCGAGCGTGACCTCACCAATTTGAAAGCGCTGCGCAGTGTCATCGGCGACCTTGCGCTTATGGTCGACGCTAACCAGGCCTGGGACCTAGGAACTGCGACCGAGATGGCGGCGGCTTTTGTGGACTTCGATCTGGGCTGGCTTGAAGAGCCCCTGCGCGCCGATCGGCCCTGGAGCGAATGGCAGCAATTGGCCCGCACATCCGCGTTCGCCCTGGCCGCGGGGGAGAACATGGCGGCGGCGAACTCGTTCGATGCCGCGCTGGAATCGAAAGCGCTCGGCGTTGTGCAACCCGACCTGGCGAAATGGGGCGGTTTCACGGGCTGCCTGCCCGTGGCAAAAAATATCCTCTCACACCGCGCGCGGTTTTGTCCCCACTTTCTCGGAGCAGGTATCGGCCTGCTCGCTTCCGCGCACTTGCTCGCTGCGGCGGGCGGCAACGGAATGCTCGAGATCGACGCCAATGACAATGCCCTGCGTACGCTGACCTGCGGGCCATTGGCCAGCATTCTCGAGGGCCGGGCTTCCCTGGGTACCGCGCCGGGTCTGGGGCTTGCGCCCGACCAACAGGCGCTATCCGAGTTTCTGGTCGCGCACTGAATGAACACTACCGCCGCAACCGGACATCGAGGCGCAAGCGCGCCAGCTGTCGCTTCAAATACCGGCGCATTCAATGCGTTTTCATACGGGCACCGTCTGGCGGTTGCCGAAACAATCTGGTTGCCGGGCTGGTCGACACAACGGGATCGCCGATGCATTCCCGACGGGCCAGGCAAGGCGAAGCATTGTTTGCTGAGGGCCGCGCGATTAATCCGGCCTCATGGTTGCGCAGTTCGACACCATAATTTGACCGAAAGATACAAGGTCTCAAAGTTCTTAATTACCGGGAGTAGATAAAGATGTACCGCAAAAACACGCTCACCAAGTGGCCAGGTCAGGGGACTGAATTCAACGTCGAGATGGGCGCCATGAAAGGTCCGACCCGTGTCGGAAACTCCTTCAACGCAACTATCCTGCCAACGGCAGCTGCAAGAACATGAGCAATATTGTCCGAGACCGCTTCTTCAATGGCCGTTGGACGGCTGCCCATGGCTCCGTGTTGGAAGTATTCAACCCGGCGCACCCGGATCGGGTCGTCAGTCGCTACACAACATCGAGCCCGGCCGATGTCGACGAGACTCTACAGGCTGCCAGTGAGGCGTTTCGAACTTGGCGTTGCGTGCCAGTGTTCGAGAGGTATACGGCTCTGACAAATTTTGCCGCAGCCATCGAGGCGGCATTGCCAGACATCGCGCAGGCCATCACGCTGGAGCAGGGCAAACCTTTGGCCGAAGCGCGTGCTGAGGCAGGCAAGGCCTTGCAGGAGGCACGTTTTGCTTTCACACAATGCCTGCAGCCATCCGGAGCCGCCCCGATGGGCGCTCGACCTGGCTTTCGCGACCTGGTGATCAGACGTCCTCGTGGCGTGATCGCGGCAGTCACCCCGTGGAACTTCCCGATCCTGACCCCAATGCGAAAGATCGCTCCGGCGCTGGCCTGGGGAAATTGCATCGTCATCAAACCGTCGGAGTTCACTCCCGGAGCCGTAGCATTGATTGCAGACGCCGCGGCGCAAACGCTGCCAGCCGGCGTGTTGCAGGTTGTCAATGGCGCGGCCGAGACGGCGCGTTCGCTGGTTGGATCACCCCGCGTGCAAGGTGTCACATTCACAGGCTCCATTGCAACAGGACGGCAGGTATATGTCGCTGTGGCCGAGTCACTTGCGGAGTTGTCGCTGGAACTTGGCGGCAAGAATGCTGCCGTGGTCCACGATTGCGACGACATTGATGCAGTGGCATCTGCCATCATGGGCGCAGCGATGCAATGTGCTGGGCAACGTTGCACTGCCATCAGTCGCGTCATCGTGCATGAATCCCTGCGTACGCCTCTGGTCAATGCATTGGTGCAAATTGCCGAGGCCGCAGTGCTTGGCGACGGTATGCTGCCAGGCATGACGATGGGGCCGCTGACCACAGCGGCGCAGTTGGACAAAGTCGAACAGATGGTCGCAGAAGGTTTGCAGGCAGGTGCGCTGTTGCGCACGGGCGGGTGCCGTATGCAACCGGACAATGCCCGCGAGGGGCGATTTTACGCGCCAACCATTCTTGATGCTGTACCCCCTTCATCCAGCGTTGCACGCGAAGAAATTTTTGGCCCGGTGCTCAGCGTTCTCGGTTATGACTCGCTGGAGCAAGCTATCAGACTCGTCAACGACGTGCCCCACGGTCTGACATCGAGCTTCTTCTCCAACGACTATCGGGCAGTTCGCAATTTCATGGAGCAGGCGCAAACCGGGATGCTGCATGTCAATCACGGCACTGTCCCCGACAGCCACATGCCCTTTGGTGGTATCGGTCAGTCAGGGGTGGGCGCCTATTCGGTCGGCGCCTCTGCTCAAGCCTTCTACACCACTGAGCACGTGGTCTATTTGCCATGACCGGGCGCCGACACATCATCGTCCACGAGAGCGACACCGTCAGCACACTGCTTGACGCAAATGCCGCCTATACACCGCTTGAAGACGGCAGGCCATGCGCGCAAGGCATCCCGTGCATCCAGCCCATGGAAATGTTCTGAGCCAACTGGAAATCTCGCTCGTCTGCCTGCGCCAACAGCAGGTCTGCATCCTGCAGAGAAACGATTGCGTTGTAGTGCGGGTTTAGCTCTGCAATGCGATCAAGCGTAGCGTTCATCACCTCACGGCAAGACACGTGCTTTTCATGAATAGCATGAGACAGAGTACTCGCGTCCATGTCAATGATGCGTGTATCGCTGGGAGGTATTGATTTCATTGGGGCCTTTGATTTTAAAAAAAGAGACGTTATCGCTCAATCTTCGAATTATTGAAGGTGTGTGATTTTGGTATTTTTTAATCCGTGCCCCATTCGCCTCGTCACTTTTCAGTATCTCTACAAAATGGCCGGACACTTGGGAAATCGGTTGAAGTAGCTGTGACTCGAATGCAGAAAAAAATCAGGACTGGGTCGACACCCGGCTCCACACCCCTGATGTCAAATGGGATCCCCTGCGAACATTTGTAGTGGGTTTCACTCAAACAATTAAAAAATGTGAAGATTTCATTCTGGTGGTTAAAGTTTGGGGGACACGGGGCAAAAACTAGCGCAACTCTGGGCTGTGAGGCTGCTGGCCCAATACCTGCACTACTTGTTGACCTGGCGCCGTTCCGCGTGTGCAAGCAGCCGATCAAGCAGCGTGCTGAACAGCGTCTGTTCGCCATCATCAAGGCACGCCACAATCTCGGTGTTCCGGTCGGAAATCACACGTTTTAGCTTCGACCATCGAGAGTTACCCTCAGGCGTTAAAGTCAGCAAAACACCGCGGCGGTCGTTGACACCAGTAACCTTGTTCACCCAACCCCTTGCAACCAAAGCCTGTGCTGCTCGGCTCGCTTGAGCTTTATCAAGGTTCGCGCGGGCGGCTAAATCGTTGATAGAAAGTGGACGGAACGCGCCGACTGCAGCCAGGCAGCGCCCCTCGCTGAGGCCGATATCAGCGCGGCTCTCGTAAGTGGCTTGTGTGACGCGATCGGTCAACTTACTCAGGGTATGCAACCGGTGCGTGAAGGTGCGATCAAGCTGAAAGGTTTTTTTACTCATGGTGTTTCAAATCTCTAGATACACGGCGGTGTCTTGACATTTAGTTGCGTACGCAACTAATATACAGTTTTTAGCAGTTGCCGTGCATGATGTCAACAAATGTTGTGTTGCAGGGCTATAGACAGATCGAGGCATCTTGTGACGAGCTATCCGGAATATGTTCCCTACCCCTTTCAAGCTGAACACCATGTCGCGACGCACCCAGTTTGCACCAATGGATTAGAGGATCACAGCCACCGTGTGGTGATTGCTGGTGGCGGTCCCGTTGGGTTCGCGACCGCCTTAGGGCTCGCCAAACAGGGTGTTGCAAGCGTCGTGCTCGAGGCCGACGACTCGGTTTGTTTTGGCAGTCGCGCCATTTGTGTTTCACGTCGTAGCCTTGAAATTCTGCACCGCTTAGGCGTTGGTGCAGGTTTTGATGCAGTTGGTTTGCCGTGGACGGGTGGTCGTAGCTTTTACAAAGGTCAAGAGGTCCTGCGGTTCGAAATGCCACAGGATGACAACCAACAATTTGCCCCCATGGTCAACATGGCGCAGTACAGCATTGAGAAAACCTTGCTCGATGGGGTGCAGGCTTATCACCACCTGATTGAGGTCCGCTGGCAAACCGCTGTGACGGGCATCACCCGTAACGAAGACGGGGTGCGGTTGGCGGTGAAGACGCCTCAGGGTGCCTACCAACTGCACACTGATTGGCTGGTTGCTGCCGATGGTGGTCGCAGTACGATTCGCGAGGGCATGGGCTTGCGTTTGCAAGGTACCAGCTACGAGGGGCGCTATGTCATCGTTGATATTCTGATGAAGAGCCCCCGGCCTGCAGAGCGTTTAGCTTACTTCGATCCGCCGTGCAACCCGGGATCAACGGTGCTGGTGCATAAGCAGCCGGGGGACGTCTGGCGCATTGACTACCAGCTGCGCGATGGCGAAGACCCAGAGCAAGCGATTCTGCCCCACCAAGTCATGCCGCGTGTGCAGTCGTTGCTGGACATGATGGGGGAAACGGCGGCGTGGAACCCGATTTGGGTGGGGCTTTACAAAGCGAACGCCCTTACCCTCGAACGCTATCGCCACGGCCGTGTCTTGTTTGCCGGTGACGCCGCGCATCTAGTGCCTATTTTTGGTGTGCGGGGCTTTAATTCAGGTATCGACGACGCGGATAACTTGTCATGGAAGTTGGGGCAAGTGGTACAAGGTCGGGCAGCGCCCGCTTTGCTCGAGACCTACTCATCTGAGCGCGTTGCCGCGACCCACGAAAATCTAAGCTACGGCACTAAGAGCACCGAGTTCATGGCGCCACCGTCATTTGCGTTTGACTTGATGCGCCGGGCGGTGCTGAGCTTGGCGGTCAAGCACCCAGAATTGCGTTCGCTCATTAACCCGCGACAAAGTGCACCTATTGCCTACGGCGATTCCCCACTGAATGGGCCCGATGAATGGGGCACACATGGTCCACGCCCTGGCACCGTGTTACCCGAGTGTCCGTTGACGTACGTCAGCACGCACGGGGACCATGCTGTGTTTTTAAGTGACCAAGCGGGTCATGGCTTCAAGGCGTTTGTATTTACAGCCGATGGCGTGTTGCCGCAGGCTTGGTGTCAAGTGGGCGTTGACCGTGCGGCCGATGGCGCGATGATCGCACACGCAGCGTTAGCCGTACAAGCCGTCTCCTTGGGTGCGCCACACCCCGACGCCGTTGATGTGTTGTGGGACAACACGGTGCAGTTACCCCATTTGTTGGGCGCGCAATTGGGGGCCGTGCTTTTGATTCGCCCCGACGGTCACGTGATGGCGCGTTGGCGAGATGCCAATGTTAAAAGTCGTGCCATTGTCTCGGCGTGGATCAACCAGCTGTTAGCGGCAAATCAACCAACGGCCATTGGAGTGACCCCATGAATCCCACCGAACTCGATAACGCTTATTCCCACCTGTGTCACACAATGACGCGCCTCGGCGAGACTGATGCGCAACTTTTCTTGGCGCGATTGGCCTTGTTGGCGATGAACCGTTTTGAAGATGCAGAGGCTGCAAAGGCATGGATTGACGCGGCCGCAGCCAATGTGTCGTCTTAGGCGGCTCACTGAAGAGCTTTTTATCGGATTGTTTGAAATTACATCCAAACAGAGTCTTGGTAGTTCCTAGATACGAGCTTAGAGCGCGGGACTTTAAACGCTACATAAGTCAGGGAAGCTCTGCCAACAACGATGAAGGTCGAAGCGGAGCAGCAAATACTGGAGATGGATCGAATAGCCCGATGTCGTTCGGCAGGCTGTCTTCCAAGACATGGTGCGGGAACTGAAAGTCTACCTGCGCATACGGCCTTCGCCCTGCGTGAAATGGCAATTCCACCGCCACGCGACTTGGGCACCAAATGGTGGGCATATTTGAGGCTGGGTGGTATGGCCTGTCGCGAAGCGCGCAGCTCGCGCCGCCCCCGGGGGCCACAACATACGACACGCCGCGACCGGCTTGCAGCCACTTTATGCGCCAATTAGGTATTAGCCGTGGGGCATATGCAAGCGTGCCTGTCGACCAACGTGGGGGCGCTCACTGTGATTGAGCTAGCCCCCATCAAGTGCCCTAGGTGTTTAGGCCTTCTTAACCCACGCATTGCACCAGCCCTTGCCTGCGACTTGCTTACCCGCAAACAAGGGGCAGCCAGCCCGCTCGTCTGTGGCCTTGCCTTGGTAGAGCGAACAGTTGCTACAAAGTTGACCATTTGCGTACTTGGGAAACTTTTTCGTGTCCGTTTTTCTGGCGTCTTCAACATAGCCAAGCGCAACAGCCGCTGGGTCTTTTTCAGTGAGATTTTCCTTGGCTTGCGCCGCAGTTGCAAGCATAGAGCCGCTGGCAGCCAAGGTCATAAAAAACTGACGTCGGGTGTTGTTCATGGATACATCCTGAGTGGTTGATGATTTAAATAGACAATGCTTGTGTAAAAGCTTGTTAATACTACTGACATGCAATACCTGTCGTTGGCTAACGTGTACTCAGACAAATAGCCGGCTTGCCTGCAGCGTTTCTGTTTTGCGAGTAACTGCTGCAGTCACTTAAAATTAAAACCTGCGAGCGTTTGCTGCAGCACGCCACAACAACTTCCCAGCTAAACCACGACCATGACCATGAGCACTGCCCAACCCTCTACCCCAACCCTACAAATAGACATCGTCTCGGATGTGATGTGCCCTTGGTGTGTCATTGGCTACAAACAACTCGCTCGCGCCTTAGAGGCAGTGGGCACGCCGCACAACATTCGCTGGCACCCTTTTGAGCTCAACCCCAACATGCCACCAGAAGGCCAAAACATCACCGAACACATAGCTGAAAAATATGGCGCCACGCCAGAGCAGTCTCGCGCCAGCCGTGTGCAAATGACGCAAGCCGGTGCAGACGTGGGCTTTGAGTTTGCCTACACCGAGGACATGCGCATGCACAACACCTTTAACACTCACCAGCTGTTGCACTGGGCGGCACAACAAGGGCGCATGCATGATTTAAAAATGGCGCTGTTTACCGCGCACTTTACCCATGGCCGCAACCTGTCAGACAACGCGGTGTTGGCTGATATTGCCGCCAGCATTGGGCTAGACCAAGCGCAAGCAGCCGCTGTGCTGGCCGACCAGCGCTTTGCTGGCGAAGTCAGAGCCGCCCAGCAGTTTTGGGTGCAACAAGGTATTCAAAGCGTGCCAGCTGCGGTGTTTAACCAGCGCCATTTGGTAAGTGGTGCGCAAGGCGTAGACAATTTCACACAAATCTTGCACCAACTCAACAGCATGCCTGAGGCAGCTTAATTAAGCTTGCGACATTTACTTGCTAGCATCTGAGTTAAGCAACACCACCCTCATCTTCTAAATACATAGCCCACCATGACCGACACCATCACCACCACCACGCCTGAGCGCCCTGCACTGCCCGATCACCTGTCAATTGACCCCAAAAGCCCGCACCACATGGCGGCCATTTTTGAGCACGACATTGGTATTCGCCTAAACGACAAAGACCGCAACGACGTAGAAGAGTACTGCGTGAGCGAAGGCTGGGTGAAAGTCCCTGCAGGCAAAACGTTAGACCGCAAAGGGCGGCCGCTGCTGATTAAACTCAAAGGCAAAGTCGAAGCTTTTTACCGTTGATAGGTGGCTTATGACCAAAGATTTACGATGCTGCGCAAACGGCACCTGCATCATTAACGCAGGATGGATTTGCTGATGCGGCAAGTTTATGTGCGCTTCAAACGTGCATAGGTGTGCGATTGAGGCTCAGACAGCGACATGTCAAATACACCGAGACTTGTAGCTGGTTCTGTCGCAAGCGTGCAGTCTGGCCAAAAGGAGTTACGTGGCTGAGTTTGTAGTACTTCTCGCCCCAAAAATTTTCGAATGCAATGTGACAGCGCTGAGTGAAAAAGCTACAAAAGCGCTGAAAAAATTGCAATTTGCAAATTTTTTTGTTAGTCACATAAAATATTACACGCTAGCCTTTTTTCTATAACTCATTGATTTATATAAATTTTTCACAAGCCTGGCTTTCTGTTAATCCGTAGGTCACCGGTTAGAGCCCAGTTCCAGGATCCATAACTTAACGCTATAGACTAAACACTTAGCCCCAGAAGCTACGTCCTTTTTTTACGACTGATTTGTCATGTCGGCGCAGGTATAGGCATGTCGGCAAGTAGACATTGCCGGTATCTGCCTTCTCCATCCCCAATACACAGAAAGAAAATATGAACGACAAGAACGCCCAGCGGGTTCGCCTCGAAACTTTTGAAGACTTCGACAACGGCCTGTCAGACCTGATTGACCTCTGGTCTAGCGCTGACACAAACGTCACCGCAACAATCAAAGACGCAGCCCTTGCCAATTTCAAAGAAGACTTAGAAGAAGCCACTCTCCAATGGGTAGACAACAAAGCCAAGTC
>Ga0209491_10005217_pt1 | contig 19196 bp, 20 predicted proteins | sample BON02_FD_187213 | JGI IMG/M metagenome (GOLD analysis project Ga0209491, IMG submission 187213) | Freshwater microbial communities from Lake Bonney liftoff mats and glacier meltwater in Antarctica - BON-02 (SPAdes) (version 2) | ecosystem: Environmental > Aquatic > Freshwater > Ice > Glacier... | reverse complement strand
TCAACTCGACCATCAGGAGGAGTCGCCGGTGGCGTGGGGGGAACTGCCCTTCCGGGTGCATCAACTCGACCATCAGGAGGAGTCGCCGGTGGCGTGGGGGGAACTGCCCTTCCGAGTGCATCAACTCGACCATCAGGAGGAGCCACCGGTGGCGTGGGGGGAACTGCCCTTCCGAGTACATCAATTCAGGTGCCCATCACCGCGATTCCCAATCCGTACCAACGTCAGGTGCCCATTCCCGGCTGGATTCCTAACGAATACCACATACCGCGTCCACTCGTTGACGTGCCTTTGCAATGGCTCAGTACGCGCCAACGCACCGTAATTCAAGAAAAAAACTTGACAGTATTGAAAAAATACACAGACAAGTTGCCGTGCTGGGTGCCCGCTAGCGAAATTGCAATAGCATTCAATTTTTCTCAGGACGGTATCATGAAAGCACTGACACATCTTCAGGGCAAGCCTTTTGTGTGGGCAACAGAATTCGAGATTCGTCGCGCGAGTTGGATTTTTGATGAACAGGCGGTGGTCATAAACGGGCGTTCGTACCTGAGTACTCAGCACTACTTTGAACATCAGCAAGTCAATTGCATAAAAACCCACGGCCAGCGATATTGGGATTCATGCAAAGAACTAATCATGAAACAGGCGCTGGAGGCCCGATTCAAGAACCTCTATCTGAAAGAACTCCTGATAGCTACACACCCACACGAACTTTTTTGCATCAAAGAAGACACATTTTTTGGCTGGAGTCCTGTGAACGGCGGGCAGAACATATTGGGAATCTTGCTCATGCAACTTCGCCTGACGCTAGTAAACCAAGCTCGTCGTGATGCGGGACGTCTCGCGCGTCAGGAGATGCCCGCATCTCCCACACATCATTCAATACCGCCGTGACAGATGAGACACGGCAAACAGCCACTGATCTGACAGGCACCCACTCCCTCAGGACAACCCAAGAAGGACAGAGGGGGAAAAAAGAGGGAGGTTGCAGACGATGCAAGTGTATGATTGGGATATTTACTAATTCAATAAAAACGAACATTTGGACAAAGCCGTCTAACGATACACAGTCGCTGCGAAGAGCACGACTTCTGATGCAAACCGCGCAGAGTGGATATATATATAGATTGTGTTTTCCATAGTCACTTTTCATTTGGCATGCACGAGAGGATTCTCAATCCGTATCGGCTGACTAGACCAGTTGCAGGTGTTTGATTGGGGTATTCACCAATTCAATAAAAAACGAATATTTGGACAAAGCCGTCTAACGTTACACAGTCGCTGCGAAGAGCACGACTTGTGATGCAAACCGCGCAGAGTGTCCGATATATATATAGCTTGTGTTTTCCCTAGTCACTTTTCATTTGGCATGCACGAGAGGATTCTCAATCCGTATCGGCTGACTAGACCACTTGCAAGTGACATGTTTTCATTGTTCATGGACGGCACTTTCAAGCCGGCAGCGCGTGTGCGCGACGGCACCGTCGAAAATTCACACAACACACACAAGCCGCTGGTTCATGCGAAGCAGGTATCCAAGAAAAGCAGCAAGCGTTCTCCAGCAAGTGATTTTGCTGGGCCTGTCGGCCCCTTTGTGACTGGTCGCACCCTGGATGACGTCCGAGACGATGTCTTCTCTGACGACACTGCTGTGCACAGCTGTGCATCATTGTCGATGGCTGTTTTGCATGACTTTGTGATTGTCGAAGATCAAGACGTCGACAGTCCAGAGTTTGGAAACGAGGTCGAAGACGATTTTGTGTTGTTACCCACTCAATAAATGTCAAAACCAGCTTATGATCTTCCCACTGCAGTGGGAACTGTGGTCATGACGTACAGGTATTGCTGTATCCAGCAATCCAGTTCAGAGAGACGCATTGACAACGGCAGCGTCGAGCTGTCGATGTTCATCATCATCTCCATATTGGCAAGACGATAGTAAACGCAGGTGTCGCTGGTCTCACACAAACCAAAGAGCTGCTCTTCGAACACGCAGAGCTTTTGGTGGAGAGGATGAGATTCTCCTCGATATAACGGAATACGGTTCGTCTTGTCCATAACTCTATATTCGCCATCATCAACGACGGATGCATCCAACCCCCCCTCCAACTCCTGACTCTCTCCCCCAATACCAGCACACCTCCCACCCGACAGCATCGCTTGCTCCTGGCTGGTCGCACCCCACGAGGCTGCCTCGGGAAACACAGCAGGACAATATTTGTCCTCCGGCGACACACCGATGCACCCATCTCCGTAGACCGCAGTCGCCGAGCTGGAACTGTCTTTTGCTACGTCACACCCCTCCCCAACATCCCCTCCGTAGCCCCCTTGTGGGCAGGAGTCCTTGTCGGTGTCGATGTCGCTGCTCAGGGAAATCGTCTTATTTGGCATTTCCGTGACGTCTTCTTGCAGTTCCGTCACACCACATTGCCATTCCGCGCGATTCTTGTGCCACACCTTGCGATCGCGAAACATTTCACGTTTGGCGTCATATGTCCATCCGAAATGCTTTGAAATCCGCCCAGACACAAAGGAAACCAGCTGTTCCCACGTCTTGTCGCACCCTTCATTCTCCTTGGCAGAGTTGAACCAGGTGCACAGATTGTGTTTAGTGATGCATGTGCTGCGGATAATCTCACTGTGACGGGCGTTGAGAACCGCATCGAGCGACACCATAATCTTTGCGTTTTGCACCGGAACTAGTTCGTCCAGAAGCACCACCATTTCTTGTAAAAACAGCTTGGCGCCCTGCAAGGTCTTCAAAACTGACAGCACTTGCTCGAACAGTGGGAAGTTGATGTATGTCATTTTATGGTTTTTGGTATGAATGCTACACTTGCCGAATGCCGCAAATACATCCTCCAATTCTTTCTTCGGGGGGGCTCCTCTGGTGTGTGTGAGAAGAAGAGTAAAATGCATCTGGAAGTTGCGTGGCTTCACCTCCAGACAGTACATTGCGGTTTTGTGCATCGTATTCAGCTCGTCCTGCACAAACGACTTGAGCATGTTTGCTGAAGCGGGATCGCCATTGGTCTTCATGTAGATCACCTTGGTAGAGTGCAGCAGCTGACGATCACCACCAACATACGACAGCTCCGTCATAGTCGACTGCAGCGCCTGGTCGATGCTGATATTCAGTGACCCCGCGAGAAGCGACCTCGAAACTCCAAACAATTCCACGGCGGACACTACGTCGTCAACGAGAACGTCGGGACAGCACTTGATCAGCAACGTTACAACGCGCATGTGGTCTGCCATTGCTTGCTTGGTCATTGGTGGGTTATGTCCGACAGACCCGGATCGCAAAAAATGTTCGCGTGTCACTTCTTTTTTAGTCTTTCGTGTCTGGGAGAATCCGAATCTTTCACAACATAAGAACAAATACCAATACTCCTATTTTGGTCGAGGGGGCGGCAAGTCCAAACGTTAACCATGCTGTAAGTTTTTGTGCCGTCTAGGGAACCCATGTGGGACTTCAGACACACACGCACTAAATCCCCATGTTCACATCGTCAACTTCACAAAATAGAAACTATACGTGTGTGTATTGGGACTCTCAAAATCAGCCGATTCAAATCGGTCGCACAAAAAAGTGCCGGTGAAATGACGACCAGACCCAAAAACACTAACCTACTAATATGTGGGTTGTCTGTATTTCAGAGCACCCGTCGCCTTTTCCTATAAATAGGTGTTCATTTTGCCATTTAATGCGATTGTAAACAATTGAGAGGGCCAGAGAAAACATGACCTTTGTCTTGCCATGCGCGGACCCAGCCATCGACACGCGTCTGTGCGTTTGTGCTGCGCCGGGGCCGTTGTTGTCCGCGGAAAACACTGTTACTGTCGGCACCGACGAGGTCGAGGAGTGTGTTTTGACCATGGCAAGTTGTTGGGAACACGACGATAAGTCTTTTCTGCGTGGCAAAATTGACATGCTTGAGAAGGACATTTATGCAAAAGCCACGAAACTATTCGGTGTTCAGTCTTGGAAGACACTGCCTTCTCTAGTCGACGATCTTGAGGATGTCGGGTGCTTGTGCGTGGCTGGGTGTGGCCACAAGTTTTCTGGAGTACCGCTACTGTACACTTTAATGACGAGTGGGTTCAAGTGCCCGATCTGCCGATTTGGAGGAAATGCGGTTATTGATATTTCTTCGGATATTTCGATGGAAAACCTCAAAAAGGTCTGGGAGGTCATGTGCATCGTGTGCAATGTTGTCCGTAAAAGAGACATGGTTGAAAAGAACCACGACGCCAACTTCTCGACGTTGGAACTTGCGCGGCAAACAATTACGGTGGTTTACCAGACACTGCCCTGGGTGATGCGCTTTGTGCTATACAAGGAGGCGTGCCCGGTGATGAATAGCATGCCTTTTGCGCAAATTCAGATGCAACTTTCCGTGGATCGTTCGGCCCTCGAAAGGCGCCAAGGAGTATGGCCGGATATGATTGAATTGAGTGCTGGAGCAAGGGGGTCGTCTGCCAGGAATCTGTCAAAGCAGATGCGCGCTTGTGGGTCTTATTTTGTGGAAATCATTATCGACATCGAGACAACACGGCACGTCATTTTCCAGAGTGACAAGATCAACCACAAAAACGCGCCGGGTACGGGTCAGCCCCGAACGTGCCCGCATATGGAGCACACAATTGGCCAATGTGACATTTTCTTTGAAAAGTGCGTGTATCGAAACGAAAACTTCCTCAAACGTGTCTCGTATAAAGTCCAGGAGACGCAGCTGCGCGCAATGATTATTGGCATCGCTGGACTCACCTAGGCGAGGAAATGTACAAGACCCAGCACGATAACCAAAACGCCAAATAGTGGTCCAAGAGGACACAAGCGTCTGTTCACTTATGTTTTGAAACGACTGTTTATAAATAAATCCTGTAAAATATCAGTGTTTCCAGTAGTTTTTGTGTGGGTGTTTGTGTGGGTGTTTGTGTGGGTGTTTGTGTGGGTGTTTGTGTGGGTGTTTGTGTGGGTGTTTGTGTGTGTGTTTGTGTGTGTTTTTGTGTGTGTGTTTGTGTGGGTTTTTGTGTGGGTGTTTGTGTGGGTGTTTGTGTGGGTGTTTGTGTGGGTGTTTGTGTGGGTTTTTGTGTGGGTGTTTGTGTGGGTGTTTGTGTGGGTGTGGGGTCGAAGCTGAACAATCGTTTCAACTATATGAAGCGCCAGAACCGAAAGGAAGACAGCGTCAATTGTCGTGGGCTGGAAAGGGTTGTTTAATCAAATCAAAACGGATGTCCGAACATACAAATATGCCAGAACTACTAAATCGTTTCATGGAAACTAGCAACATTGCAATTAAGCCGGCAGGCACGCGATTACACCGTCTCGTCATTCTTCGATTTTTGTACTCATTCGGACAGTGTTCAGATGTAGCGACATGTATCGCAAAGCTCCTGGACAATGGCGTGGATCTTGGCGTGTTCAATCAGGGAACACTAGAGGTGCGTTCAATGTTGCCTCGACAGAAATCTTCGCCCGATGGGCTTTCCATACTCGGTCATGTTGAAAAATCCTGCTTAGATCCATCCCCACCAACACCACCGTCGTACCACAAACCACTCACATATTTTGTTGCATGGCAAGTCACAACTGTCTTGGTAATCCTACTGCACTGTGTGTTTTAACAGGCATCTCTTTGTTAGTGAATTTCGTACAAACCATACACAGACTGGACTCGTGCATAACTTGACGACGATGCATATTAGTGAATGGGTCGAACTCATCAACATGTTGCATGTCGAGACGTTCATGCCAATGGTGGCCGAGATGCGCGAAAGATATCAAGAAAATGAGCGGAATAGCAGCCCCGTCTTGATCATTTACACCACGCTACAGGTATCAACAAGTCCCAGTAAATGTATGACGAGCTTTGAAACTGACTTGTGGGGTGGCTACGATTAGTCTGCACGCATGCGCAAAAATCCCCATTTGCCGCATCACACAGCACAATTTGGTGTTGCATGTACATGTTCACGGAGCGAGAGGCGGCTGCCTTCCCTCCATATACCCCTATTTTCAAACTGCTTTAAGCCCTTGTGCTTGTGCGGGGTGGTGACTTGAATGTTGTGTGCGTGTGTTTGTGTATTTGTGTGTATGATGCGTATGCGCGCACCTGCGTCACAAATTCACACTCTTCCATGCATTGCAGCTGTGATGTGTTTGTTGTGTTTGTGCGTGTGTGTGTGTGTGCGTGTGTGTGTGTGTGTGTGTGTGTGTGTGCGTGCGCCTGAATCAAACACAGCAAAATAATGTAGCCCAAGGCAACATTGCCAACTTGACAATTCGACTATTCCTGGCCATCTACAACTGTGAAATGCACCGGGTGAACGTGGTAACAATGCTGCTGCAGAATGCTCAGATTCCAAACCACACTGAGATGCTTTTCCACATTCTAGGACACATTGGGACAAACATCACTACAGAAAACATCATGTTTGATCTGTGTTTGGTCTTGCAGAGCATGAGCATTCCACAGTATGCTTCACTATGTACAAAGGTTGAGAATTACGTCCAAGACCGCCAGGTAGGCACATCTCTTATGTCGAGTAGTCAGTGGCCTCGACAATGCAGAGTCTCGCTACGAAAAGTGCTTGAAGGTCTGAAGCACGACCACCAGACAACCGCGTCGCCAGAAAGCGAATACGTACTCCCAGACATGCCCATCCATGCAGTGGCATGGGCATCCAAATCGTCGACTGAACAAAAGGTTACCCTGCTGATAATGAGCATAAGACCAGAGTATCTGCCCCACAAATTTGAATTCATCACGTCTTTGTTTGGTAGCATTGTTACGAAAGAGGTGGACCTCTACACCGTGAAACACACACGCATCCAGGGCATCATCAGCACCACAGTGTGTCTTCTTCAGAAACTCAGCAACAACATCGACATGGCCAACACTACATTATTGCTGCTCATCAATCGCTTTGTCGAAGAGTGTTTCAGTGGCATTTTTGGGCAGGTCCACCGAACGCTCATGACGCTCTCCTTTTTCACACAAATGTACGTCATTGCTTACCTGGAAATGCCCATGCGCCTCAAATTCTATCAGCACATTGTCGAGACATTCAATCGACGACTCGAGACCAGTAACAAGGAACTCACTCTTTCCTGCAACATCCCGCACAATCTTGAGGCCAACATGGAATTCTGGGCTAAGAACAACCAATTTTCGACAGCCGGCTTCGAATACGTGCTCAAGGCCATGTGTATATAACAGCAAACGATGTCTTAAATTTACCCCCAGTACCAATAAACAAGCATAAAATCACAAACATTATCTTGGGATGATTGTTTGTAATAGCACGCGCAAAAAAGCCACACACAGCCTTTATCTTGCGACCTGTGACACCTTCTCCCACACGCCATCCTCAAGAAATACGCTCACTTCTACAGTGCCGGTGGCGACGCATGGAAAGTTGATTACAATGATTTTTGAAAGATTCAGCAACCTCGCATACCGTTCCGCCTGCTGCAGATGTGCCGAGGTGATTTTCAGCACTCGTTTCAGTTCAACCACCATGTAGTTGTCCACCACAATGTCTGCGCGTAGCACACCAATCTGCAACTGCTTGTACATGACTGGGATGACACGCTCCAGTTCATGCGGAATATGCTTTTCAAAGAGATCATACGACAATGCCTTTTGATAGACCGATTCCGAAAACCCAGGCCCCAACGTTTCGTATAGACCCATAGCAAGGGCTTGCACAAACGCATAGTCGACGACCATGGGTGAATTGTGAGCCACTCCGGGCTTATTCTCGACGGACGGAGATTCTTGAAAACTCTCCTCGTCGACCAAACATGCTGCGCTATCTGTGGTTTTCACGCGCTTTGACATCTGCACTCCGGTATCATTCTCATATCCGTCGTGCTGGTTATCGTGCTGCATTCCACTCGGTGAAAACGTGTTCATTGCTAGCCGTGTGTGCACAGCTGGTCTGTGTCAACAACACAGTGTACTACATAGACTGACACAACTATTTATATCCGTTGGCAACAAAGCTCAGCCGAAGCCCAGCGGTTTCTCTCGAGAGTATATACTATTGTTTTGGCTGCCTTGTCCCGCAAGTATATAAGAAAAGATACGGAATGCAGTACGACCCGCTCTGGGACGATGCAAGAAGACGACACAAAACACACCAAACTCGAAATATGCTCCTACCATCCCGATGCGCTTGCGAGCAACAAGAAGAGCCAGTTTCGTTTTTTCGCATTCAATTTGAGCACTGGACAGAGCATCCCTGTCTCTGCATATGACAACGTTCTGTCGCTGTGCACACACGACATACACTTTTCCGCACATGGTGGGGCGAGCGAAGCCAGTGTGGTGGAAAAACTCAAGGACATCATTGGCGTGTTGCCCGACAATTCTGCAGATAATGCCCAGCTCACAGAGCGTGCGACGAAGTTCAGACATTGTCTGCAGAGTGTACTTTCACTGTACAGCACATGTGTCGATACAAACACGCACTGTGGCGATGACACGGACACCAACATTGTTGAAGAAAGTATCGAAGCAGGGCATCACGAAATCGCCTTCATAGAGCTTACTTTCAGCATCGATAATGCCCCGGACTTCACTAATAACTTCGCAGCGATGGTGCCCATAATCTACAAAAACGGTGTGCTGTCGGCGATGTTGCCGTTCAATGGATGTCTTTGGGAAGAACCAATGAACAAACAGGGAGCTTGTTTCATCCAGTCCAAAGTGCTGCCGGACACGCACGGGTGTGATGCGCGAGTGACGCACCTGCGCAAGATATTCCGCGATCGGGTGTTGATGATGTCGGGCAAGCAATTGCTAGTCCCGTTTACAAATATCGAAAACGGCAGAGAACGCCGTGAGAATCTCCAGCGGGAAAAATACATGATTCTGCGGCAAAATACCGAGACGTATCTCATGCTGTACGGGACACTGGTTTCCATCGGACGCTCGCACGAGCTCATGACAGAACATGACATGAATATGTCGATTGTTCAGAATGTGATGCTGGCAGCCGTCAAAATATTCGGGCATGCCTCCCGGGTGTCAAGCCAGGATCTTATCAACAATTTTTTCACCATCATCTGCTATTGCATGCACATTGGTATGTTGGGCCATCGTGGTTATCGACTCGATGTTGTTGGCGAGGACATTCGCAAACGGTACGTTTTTATCAACGGAGGCGCTTTCTTTCACCCCGCGTGCACCTCTCACTACGCTGATTTTGAAAGTCGACCACAAGCGAAAACGCAGGATTGTAGGGCGCGAAATGGAGACTCTTGTGTCAATATGTCCGACGTGCATAAAAGCTCATGTAGGTGTGTAAAAATGCACAGGTGGAACAGTGGTCGTGGTACAGTGCCGCTGACTCCCGAGGATACACTGTTCGAGGGGTTCGACTGCGAGGATGCTGTGCAGTCTTTCATGCAGATCATACAGACTGCCGTGAAGTTCAAGGACACGCTGTTGAGGTGAGGGCAGATCTGAATGTGTTTGCATGTACCTATTTCTATTTTGCAACAGTTTCTGCCCGACCGGACAGACGTATTTGTCTAACATTCGCTATCTTTCTATCTTTACGGGACCCCCGTAGCTTTGTGCAGCACAAGATAAAAGAGGAACAGACGTCACGAGAAGAGTTCAACGACGAGCAAGGCGCCTACCCGAAAGCGATGGCAGACGTGTTTTGTAGCACCTCGATGTTGCAAAACACACCGTACATGGCGCGCGGTATCTACGAAGACGAAAGTGGCGTTGACCAGAATCACACGTTTTGCGTTATTGGTCATGAGCGCGGGCGCAATTTCTTCTTCTCTGTTGTTGAATGCGTCACACCGATCCTAGTACTCAACGTCCGGGGCAAAGAGCAGTGCAGGCAGAGGCAGGATGCATTCGCAAACCACTATGGCAACAAAACCCAGATGCACGTCATGAACAAGAAGATGATGTCACAGCGATACAAGCACATCTTATGGGTTGGACCCTATATGGTCTTCGAGTGCATTGCCGCAAGCGGATCCAAACACGCATACATCTCATTCGGTGCTGGTAGTTACCAGAATTACACAGGTGCGTGTGCGTGTGTCCAAAAGGAGTCCCCTTATGGGATGTGCATTTGTGCATGTGTTTGTTTTGTTGATTGCCAGTCTTCAATGTGTCACACCATACAATGTACAAAACTATATACCCGTTAATTTTGCGTATCTGTGCGCAGAAGGATGCACAACGCTACAGACGGAGAGCCAGGATGACCTGACTGGTTCCAAAGACGCCACGCTATCACTCAAGACGCAGCTGGAAGCGCTCGAGAACAGCATTTCGGACATGGATCCCAACACGCGCTCAGTGCTGCTAGTGCCAGCACATCAATTCTTCAACGTGGTGGTGTATAATTTCATGCTCAGGTTTGCCCTGGATCGCGACAAGTACATCGACAACGGTGGTGCTAACAAGAGCATTCACGACGCCACTGTACACCGCAACGGCGTTTTGCACGAAATGCTCGTACATTCCAAGTTTATGCATATTTTCGTGAAACACTACATCCACCCCACTTACAGCGAGACGGCTCTGCTGGTCGAAAAACGGAGCGACTTCTTCTTCCGACACCACCGTGCCGAGTACCACAACGTGCCACGGGGCATCTTTCTCCGAACCTGTGTACAAGGTGCGTTGATGAAAACCCATATTCCCGACCGACTGTTGCAGGGTGGAATCGCACCTAGTTTCCCGTGCGACGACCCTCCAGCACCGCCCGTCGTCGACTTCACTGGGAAACAAGAGGTATTGCAGCGAACAGACGAAACACACCCGCCGCCTGCACACCCGCATCAAAACATGACTCGCAACATCCCCCCGATCGTGCAGCCCACCATGGACAGCATACTGCATCTTGTGCGCATAGCCTCGTCGCATCTGATGCTTTATCTCGAAATCTGCACTCATCCTTGGATTCTCGAACACGTGTACCCGGGCATGCTACCGGTGCCGAGCGTGATTGAAGGACACCTGTCCATTCGCGACATTTTACACGAGCTTGTTTACATTATCAACTTCCATTTATGCGGGCGCTTCCAGGCGGGCCTTGCCCCACACGCATATTACACAAACTGCATCCTCGAAACAAAGATTCTGCAAGAGTCGGATGTTCAGTTTCTATTTGCCATTCTGGGCGATTTTGAAGCCCGCATCGCCGGACGTATCGTAGATGGAGATAGATTAAGGGAATAAACTGGGACAATGGGAGACGAGTCGCAAATAGATTCGACCGACGCGAGAACGTAAAGGCCCCTGGAAGGGGCGGCTAAAAATCATATCAAATCGTAGACATGGGCATGCCTGCTGTGCGCACAGTCATTGCTGAGGTCATTTTCGCCCAGACAATGCCTGAAACCATTGAAAATGGCGAAAATGAGAATGTCCACGTGACGGAACATCGTATTTCCGCCACAATCGTCCCATACACAGAAGGGGACCATTCGAATCTACATTTCTGCGGCGTCATTATATTGCTTATCTCTGTGCCTGGGTTGTTGTTTCTCGCGCGCAGCGTTGTTATCTCTCTCTCATGATACATATCTTGTAAGGATTTTGCATGTCAGTCCTAAATTTGCGTAGAATCCAAAGAATGTGCGGAGTGGTGGAAAATGTGTCGCAAATAGATTTGACCAACGGAGACGGTAAAAGACTTGAATAAAAATAATCCATTAAAACAATCGCACCGAAATGTCTACGGTTCCGCGACAACCACTCCAACGAAACATTCTTGCAGTGCGTCGCCGCACTGTGGGCCTTTTACCGACGCTCGATGCACACTACCCTGTCAAGCGCGCTAGAACCTCCCCTGACCGATTTGAGGACAAAATACCGCTTCCTCGCGGCGGTACCATGCGTGACCGTACACTCGAGGAACGGCTGCTACAGGTGGCATTTTTCGCAGCAGAAGGCGACGAGATCTTTGGCAACTGCATGTCCATTTTCCTTCCACTCTTTGTCGACGCCGACTACGCTGCACTGGAACGAACTGACAACGTCGACGAGCACAGCTTGTCGTTGCTCCTCTCTCGCGCACATCTGCGTCAGGAGCATGCGATGCAGGTGTCGCATTTGCAGGAGAAATTGACAGCTTGCATCAGGGCGCAGTATGTGCATCTTGTATTCGAAGAATTGCAGTCTGTGCGTTTGCGTATTATCATGCAGCAACAACAACTGCGGTTGCGCACACAGGCTCTAGGCTTGGCTCATTCTAAAATGCCCGTGGCGCCCCTACCCCACAAGGGGGCCCCTTGTGGGCGGGGCCCTTTAGGGGCGGCGGCGACAACTCTTGTTCCGTCGCATCACGTCATGTTGAACCCGGAAGAACATGTGCGAATTCTCACGCGGCTTATGGCTGAAGAAACAGTAGCGGAACAGGAACACGACTTTATGTGTCCACTCAGCCATAGTGTGATGATACATCCGGTCGCCACATCATGCGGCACAATGTATGACCGAACGAGGTGCGAGCATTTCTGTGTGATCTTGTACCCCCCCTGCGCACACGCATTGCGATACAGACGTGCTCTGCGTGTATTGCGTGGTATGCAACGCTGGGCACTTTATTAGACCACCAGCAGTGTAGTAGGATCCAATGGGTGTTTCGCCGCACTGCAGCGTCACAGAGTCATTCTGTGTTCCTGTGAAAAGCCAACGTCGTAAAATCCTGGCCAGCAGCGACACAGCCTGCTGTTTCCAGCTTTGTCAACCACTGTGCTGGTATTTCTGGGGCATGTGTGCATGCGCGAGTCAGTGCAATACAATGGCTGTCTGCACTCCTCGCAAAATGCCATGCACATGTAAAATCACTTGTTTTCACGCGTACAGCATCATTCCAGCACATAGACACGCAGACTGGAATTGGCCCGGTTTCTTGACCGAGGGTTTAGAAACCCGCTGGCAGCGATTCGGGTAGTTTCTTGATGATTTATAGAAACGGCTCTGTGCAAATTGGCCAGTCTGAAAACATAGCCTTTTTAAAACCTAATTACATGGTCTAAACAGCATTGTGGCACATTTTGCGGCGAACGTCCCGCGCAAGGCAGCTACTCGCGACCCGCTTTTTAACGTCGTGCTCAAGCACACACGACTTGTACCCAACAACCTACTCAAGACCAGAATCCAAGCGGCAATTGCCGTTGAAATGCAAAAAATAGCACTTCGCGACGCAACGAATTGCATTTAATCCGCGGCAATCTAGCATACGCGCATCTGCGTTTTTGTGTAAATATTTCTCGAATTTCCACAAAAACGCAACACTGCCCAAACTCCAGCCGCGTATCCCATACACGAGCAGTATATAATTGAATCGAATTTTGTCTGCCATCTATTTCGAAATGCACAAAACACACAATGCCTCCAATAATGAGAAAGTCCCTGACAAGCATGGCAGTCATCCCCCTTCTACTACACGGAAACATAGCGAGGCCACCAGAAAATGCCGTGGCTTCGGTAAGTTTCCCCGCAGCGACTCTTCTCCCGACCAAGGCTCACTGCGACCCATAAAAGAGCGTGGCAGAGGAATATTTCCTCGCAGTTTGTCCAATCCTACGCCGGAAAGTTTATTCACGATGAGAAATTCTGATGACCACAAACATCCGTCTGTACAAAGACAAGAAAATATACCAGCACGGGACATCGAAAAGGAATTGAGAGTGCTGGGGTGTTTGTCACCTGGACAGTACAAGGTCGTTTCCAAAAAGTCGCGACTGGCCAGTCGCGACAGTGCAGCGCGAAACGTGGATGCTACCAAGTCTCGACGTGAAAGTGAGTGTGGGACCGGATCCGGGAGTAATAATGACACGAGCGCATATTTTGGAAATGCTGCTAGCGATCGACAAAAGTCGGACAACGCAGTTGACGGAATAAAAACGTTGGCAGGTAGGTTTGATGGTGGAAAGTCACCATTACCAAAGCACTCTCACACCGCATCGTTGTCGGAAGTAAATCATGCTGTCGAATTATTCCGTGATAGACACAACAATAGTTTTGCAAAGTCAAAGTCACGGCGTGGCAGTGAAAGCGAGTCGGGAAAGAGCAGAGAGAGCAAATTGTCGGACACGAGCGCATATTTTGGAAATGCTGTTAGCGATCGACAAAAGTCGGACAACGCAGTTGACGGAATAAAAACGTTGGCAGGTAGGTTTGATGGTGGAAAGTCACCATTACCAAAGCACTCTCACACCGCATCGTTGTCGGAAGTAAATCATGCTGTCGAATTATTCCGTGATAGACACAACAATAGTTTTGCAAAGTCAAAGTCACGGCGTGGCAGTGAAAGCGAGTCGGGAAAGAGCAGAGAGAGCAAATTGTCGGACACGAGCCCATATTTTGGAAACCCCTCTAACCATCGACGAATGTCGGGCAACACAGTCGATCAAAAACACACTCATGTAGATTTGTTGGCACAATTCTTGGCAAATTCATGTGTTAGAACAAGGTCAGATAAAAGTAGGGAAGATAGCACCGCGTCGGAGAAAAACGACAATACTACTGTCAAACGCAGAATTAGCAGTGGCTCGGCGTTCTATTGCAATGTGGTAGAGCAGCAGCAATTCCACAACATGAAGGATGCTCGTGCGAGGGTAACGAAGACGGAACAAATGCTTACAGCCGTAGCCACGAAAAGTCTTATTTTTTTGATCCGTGAACATCAAGCGATGTGCATAGTATTTCTCTGCTGTCAGATATGCTGCATATCAGTGTATTTGTATGGTGGATTCGCGTGTTGATAAAATCGTGTGTGTATATGGCATATTCGCATGGTAATACATATCCGGTCTTTAAACAAGAGGAAAGACTGACCAAAAATCGAGATCTCCAGTGTGAAATCGAACGTGTGCATTTCAATCTCTTTCGAATCAAGGTGGTGTTTTTCGACTAGACGCATTTTGACAAGAAATTCTCGTGCTTGCCGGCTGAAAGGTATATAAGTAAGTTACGCAATCAGGGGCAGGAATACTATCTGCAGACGAAAGAACACAGAAAATAGACTAGAACACTTTGTGTGAAACACTTTGTGTTTCCCAATGTCTCGCACCACCATGGACCCCCTCGAATTCTCGTCCCAGGACGCCGATACCGTATCAGGCGCTCTGCGTGATTATGAAGATGATCGCGACCCACTGGGCACCCCGCAAGATCTCGGCGAACCAGTTGTCCAACCCCCTGTTCTGCGTTGGCAGGTTGGTATGAAAAAGCTGCCCTCATCCCTCCCCCGTACGGAGAGGAAACAAGATTCCCCTGCGTCCTCGGAAGATGAGGAGTCTGCTGTTCCTGCTCCTGCTGCTCTTGATGACAGTGAGGGCCAAACCCAGCTCTACCAGGCACCCACCACGCGCTCGCGCTCGCGCTCGCGCTCGCGCTCGCGCTCGCCTAAGAAAGCATCGCGCTCGCTCTCGCGCTCGCTCTCGCGCTCGCCTAAGAAAGCATCGCGCACGCGCTCGCGCTCGCCTAAGAAAGCATCGCTTTCGCCCGAGAAAGAACACAATTCGCCTTCGAAACTCCAAAGGGCTCATACACGCCACGTTGTGGAGGTGGCAGTCCAGGAGGAGGAGGAACAACCGGCGGCACTTATGCCCGAGATGACTCTGGGGAAACCCGCCAGCGTGCTCCTCGCACAGCATGTGCAGCGCATTCTTCAGGAAAAGCCTGTGCAGCCTGTGGCCGTGCGTATGATCCCTGTGCAGCCTGAGCTGTCGCAGGCGTACAAGGAATCCCAAAACGAGCTGTACAGGATCAATTTTGAAAAGGACAAAAAGATTCACGACCTCGATTCTGCTGTTCTTCTTGAACAGCAGTCCGAGACGAGTATCAATTTGCTCAGGGAGAACACTGCTCGTCGCGTGAAGGAGTTGAGGGACTTTGAGGGCAGGGCTGTGGCCGAGCAGTCGGTATACGTGGTGCCTCTCGCAGCGATGCGGGAGCAACATGAAATCGATCGCCAAGCTATCATTGCCCAACACGCGGAGCATGTTTTGGCGGAGAAAAGCCTCGCTGTGAAGCTGTTGAGCCAGCAGGACCGTGATCGTATCGAAGTTCACTCTCTCTACGAGATCAATACTGCGGACAAGAGGAGGACGGACTTTGTCCATATGCCTACTATGTCGGCTCCTGTCGCTCTTCCTGCCAAAAATGCTAGGCCGGCTCGTCCTGTTTCCAAAGGGAACGGAATGGTCCGCACCCAAAGCACCATTGTCAGGAACGACACCTATTACAAGCTTGCCAACAGGATCCAGGACGTCTGTGGTCTTCCCAATTTCGTCCTGCCAACTGTGCCTCTTTGCAAGCCAAAGGTCACGGTGGGCACGAAGCGCAGCGCGGGGGAGATTCTGGCAGCAACTGCTGTCGAAGTCACTGCGGCTGAGGAGAACCTCAGGGACGGTGCTCCGGCACAGCCGTCTGAGGATCCGGACAAGCGCATCAAGCGCTTGGCCCTCAACGAAAAGCGGCGCGAATCGAACGCAGCGGCGCGCGCTGAGCGCGAGCGCATGGGAGTCCCACATCCCAAGCGCCCCAAGAAGAAACAGGCGGAGGAGCCATCTGTCTCCACGGAGGCAGGTATCTAAGCGTCTCGCAGAGGCGAGGCGGGGGTTATGCGGGGGTAATGCGGGGTAATGCGGAGGTAATGCGGAGGTAATGCGGGGGTAATGCGGGGGAAAATGGTAATGGGAGGGGTGGTCAGTATTGGTCCACTGTGTGTTGTATGTTCTATATATTTGTATTCTTCTGGCATTCATCAGTCATTAAGAATGACCCTTTTTTTTTAGAGAGAGAGAGACAACTCTGGGAAAAACGGGGACACGGCATGGTGCGGCAGACACACAGCCTTTCGGGCGTTTCTGTGTTTGCAGACAAGGTTCGATTCCTTGCGTGTTTTTACTTTGCGAGAAATTCCTCAGTTGTTGCCCAAGTCTTTCAAAACGCCTTCTTCGCTTAACCAAAAAAACGAATCCAAAACACACTGTGTGTCGCTGGCCGGTCCCCGCGTGTCAGCGCACCACAATGAGAAAACGCAAGTACTGTAACATCTCCAAACAGGAAAACCAAACTGCTGCTACCCCCGGACATTCATTGATGCAATACCAAGTTTTGTCGGAGGAAGAGTGTCTGACTCGTCTGCTGGAACGGCTAAATAACAAGAATGTATGTCAGAAGTTCCGCAGCAAAGAGGAAGACTGCATGCCAACCACACACAATATGGTGTCGACCATTCACATCAAAACCAACAGCGACAAAATCGACCTTGACATGATTGCCGGTTGCATTCCAAACAGCGCCTACAACAAGAAAAGGTTCGCCGCCATAACCATTCGCATCGACGAGCCAAAAACCACAGCCCTCTTGTTCTCGTCGGGCAAATTGGTCATCACCGGCGCTTCCAGCAAACAAATGGCCATCTCTGCCATCCGCAGCACCATGTATATGCTTCAATCCATCTTCGCTCATGCCGATGTCTCTTTCTCCAATCATATCATCCAGAATATCGTATGCAACGTCCACATCAAGGACCTCCAAACTATCGACATAAAGCGCTTTCATAAGGACTTTGGAACAAGTTGTACCTATCAGCCCAGCATTTTCGTAAGTGTTTCCCGTTGTTTTGTCCCACTTTCCATATTTTACTCAGTCAGAGTAGTATTGCTCTTTTTGTTTTACAATTACCCTCTCGCTAACGTAAAAACACCAAAAAAACGCCCATTTTGCAGCCGGGACTTATATACAGGCCTGGTAAGAAGTTTTTCCCGCCATCGCAATGTTGACTTGATATTCCTGCTATGTATGTACGCACATGTATACGTCCTCTCACTTTTCTCTCTCTCTCTCTCGCAGATGACAGCCCAATCGTCTTATTGATATTCAAGGTCTGTCTCTCAGTTGCAAATTCATACAAATGTATTTGAACGCACTACTATACTCTCTGTCCATTGTGTCTGGTGCCCAGTCTGATACCCACTGTGCGTCTCCAGTCAGCGCGCATAGTCGTTACGGGTGGCAAGCAATATTCAGACATCAGAACAGGCTTTTCGTCCATAATCGAGACATTAAAGCAGTATTTTGTGTACCGAGTGTCTGTGGCCAATAGTGCTGCGACAGGTCAAGCGACAGACGCCATTTCCATTACACAAGTGTGAATGGCACTTTATCACATTCAATCTTCAAACAAAAATAGCACTGCAACAACAAAATTAACGAGCCCCCCCTATTTACGCTGGAGCTGCCACGCATGGACATCAGAGGATGCCCATGTCCACGCTGAATTGCGATGTCGGTAAAAAACGAGCTTGTGCTGCGATTGCGGTGGCCTGGAATACGGAGACGCACAATGATGATATGGCATCAACGTCATTGGACGCCATAGACACAAACACAAAACATTTCAAGATAAATCACAACAACACAGCTGACGACGAGGACAATTGCATGTTAGATGCCACACCGACTACTGGCTCTGTCAAGAGTGAACACCAGGGAATGTCCACCAACATTGTCGTTTCAGACCCCAAAAAAAATAAGAAATGTCCACATGGTATTTACAAGATTAGCTGCCGGATTTGCTGTCCACATATGTTCTGCGAGCACGGGCGGCGTAAGAGTGTTTGTCGAGACTGTGGGACTGGATATTGCGAACATGGGAGGATAAAATCACGTTGCACAGGCTGTGGGAATGGGAAAAAATGTTCACATGGTGTTGAGCCGTTCAGCTGTCGGATTTGCTCTCCACAGAACTACTGCGAGCACGGGCGGAATAAGAGAAAGTGTAAAGACTGCGGGACGGGCCATTGCGTACACGGACGTGGAAAAACACAATGTAAAGACTGCGGCACAGGACATTGTGAACATGGAAGGGCAAAGCACACATGTAAAGACTGCGGCACAGGACTCTGCGTGCACGGACGTACAAAAAAAGGATGTAAAGACTGCGGGCCAGAACGCTGTGAGCACGGACGGATGAAAGGACAGTGTAAAGAATGTGGCACAGGACACTGCGCGCACGGAAGACCAAAATCACAATGTAAACAATGCGGGACAGGAATCTGCGAACATGGACGACAGAAAGGACAATGTAAAAAATGTGGCACAGGACAATGTGAACACGGACGGTTCAAGTCACATTGTAAAAAATGTGGCACAGGACACTGTGAACACGGACGGTCCAGGTCA
>Ga0209491_10005216_pt1 | contig 19197 bp, 19 predicted proteins | sample BON02_FD_187213 | JGI IMG/M metagenome (GOLD analysis project Ga0209491, IMG submission 187213) | Freshwater microbial communities from Lake Bonney liftoff mats and glacier meltwater in Antarctica - BON-02 (SPAdes) (version 2) | ecosystem: Environmental > Aquatic > Freshwater > Ice > Glacier... | reverse complement strand
CCGGCCAGCGTGATGCCGCGCAGAATGAAAGGCAGCACGGTCGTCGGAAAATCAGCGCCCTGCGCCAAGCCGCAAGCAGCCACCACGCCGCCGTAGCGCGTTTGCGCACAGGCATTGGCCAGCGTCTGCGAGCCCACAGCGTCAACCACCGCCGCCCAGCGTTCTTTCTGCAGCGGTTTGCCGGGCACCGACAACTCGGCTCTGGCGATCACGCTGCTGGCGCCCAGCTGCTTCAGATAGGTTTCTTCGCTGGCCTTGCCGGTCGCCGCGACGACCGTGTAACCCAGCTTGCCCAGCAAGGCGACGGCCACGCTGCCGACGCCGCCGGTGGCGCCCGTCACCAGAACTTCGCCCGCAGCTGGCGTCACGCCGTTTTTTTCCAGCGCCATCACACACAGCATCGCGGTGTAACCGGCCGTGCCAATCGCCATCGCCTGCCGCGTGGTGAAAACAGCAGGCAGCCTGACCAGCCAGTCGCCCTGTAGGCTGGCGCGCTCAGACATCAGCCCCCAGCGGGTTTCGCCCAGGCCCCAGCCGTTGTGAATGAATTTGTCGCCGGCCTTCCAGTCCGCGTGGCTGGATTCGAGCACCGTGCCCGCGCCATCAATACCCGCCACCATCGGCCAGTTGCGCACGACAGGGCCCTGGTTGGTGATGGCCAGTCCGTCCTTGTAGTTCAGCGTTGAATACTCCACCGCGACCCGTACCTCACCGGCAGGCAACTGCGCGACTTCGGTGTCGGTGATGGCTGCCGAAAACCCAGCATCTGATTTGTTGAGTTGAAGTGACTTGAACATCGGATCGTCTCCAGAAAAAAGAAGGTGAAACAGCTGTAAAAAGCCTGCTCAGCTGAATTCTTGATTATGGATGACGGGCTTGCGTCAGCCGGCACGGCCAGTGGCCAGCACCTCAAGCGCTAGAAAATATGCAGCGCCTGTCGCCCGCGCTTACTGGTCCGAAGCGGAGAATTCTTCAGGATGACTACTTGATCAAGGCCTGCACATCCCGGAACAATTCATGCTCGGCGGTGCGCAGCCATTCATACGCCACCATCTCGGTGGTCACCAGCTCGGCGCCTGCGCCTGCCAGGCGGTCAAACGCGGCATCGCGGTTGCGCTCGGTGCGGGAGCTACAGGCGTCGGTGACGACCCAGACCTCGAACTCTTCTTCGAGCAGCGCCAGCGCGGTCTGCATCAGACAGACATGGGCTTCGCAGCCGGCCAGCACCAGCGTGCTTCGGCCCGGCTCTTCCTCGGGCACGGCTTTTTGCAGATGTTTCGGCAGGCTGCGCGCATTGCCGCCGCCTGTCGCAGCGGCTGACGCCTTGCGGGCTGGTGGTCGCAGCCAGTCGCCCAGGCCATCGTCCACCGCGTTGAAGTATTTTTTATTCAGGATTTTCCCACCGGCCTCTTCAATCGCCTGTTGCAGCACCGGCATGTTGGGGCCGAGCTTATCGGGTGTTTGCGCCGTGCCCCACAGCGGGACCTCCAGCAGCCTGGCCATGCGGGCCAGGCGCAGCGCGTTGGCGAGCACGAGCTGGCTTTCAAAAATCGCGGGCATCAGCAGCGTCTGGTAGTCCACCAGCACGAGTTGAGAGTCATCGGTATCTAGCAACATAAAAATCCTGAAAATTGATGGCGAGTGCAGTGTTACACGCTATCTGGAACACTGCATTAGTTTGAATGTTTTACAGCCGCCCCAGATCTTAAATCGCATCAACCACGATGCTGGTGCCTATGGCCATCAACAGGATGTCGGCAGCCACTCGCACATATTTGTGGCCAATCGGCGCGAGACCACAGGCGCGGCTCCTGGGTTTTTACGGCGTCTGCGGGGGAAATGGAATCAGTCAAGGGGCCGGCCAGATTGGGTGAAAGAGGCGAGATTCTAATCGCGACCAGGCCATACTGGATGATTACGTTAGCGCAGCCAGGGTTAGGCTTAACATCGCATACGCCAATCGCGTCCATGAAGGACAATCCCCCCCTACCCATTTTTACCCAACCGCAGGAAATCCAAAATGATTCTGGAACTCGCCGACATACGTATTCAGCCCGGCCAGCAAGCCGCATTTGATGAAGCCATCAAACGGGCTGTGGAAACCGTGATTTCCAAAGCCAAAGGCTTTCAGGGTTACAAGGTCAACAGGGGCATTGAAAGCCCCGAGCGCTACATCCTGCAAATCTTCTGGACGACGCTGGAGAACCACACAGTGGACTTCCGACAATCAGCTGCATTTGCCGATTGGCGCGCAATTGTCGGGCCGTTTTTTGCAGCACCGCCTACGGTTGAGCATTTCACTTTGCTGGCCAAATCCGTCTGAGCAAGTCTGGCTGTTCAGTTTTTCAGATCGCCCGGTGCATCAGGCATTGGGCATACACAGAGAGGAAAGCTCGTCATGAGTTTTGTATTTACACCCCCCGCTACGGTTTCAATAGCTGTTGTGGGGTCGAAAGAGCGTTTCCCGGTACACCGCATTTACTGTGTGGGTCGCAACTACGAAGAGCACGCCAAGGAGATGGGCTTTACCGGCCGCGAGCCGCCGTTTTTCTTTCTCAAACCGGCCGATGCGGCGGTGGTGGTCGAAGCCGGCCAGACCGGCACCATCCCCTACCCTAGCCTGACCAACAACCTGCACCATGAAATCGAACTCGTGGTGGCGATTGGCACGGGTGGTAAAAACATCAAGGCGGCGGACGCACACAAACACATCTTCGGCTACGCCGTGGGCCTGGACATGACGCGCCGCGACCTGCAAGGCGAGATGAAAAAGCAGGGCCGCCCCTGGTGCATTGGCAAGGCTTATGACCACTCGGCACCGATTGGCCCGATCACACCCGCGGCGCAGGCCGGCGATGTCGCCAATGCCGAGCTGTATCTGCAGGTTAACGGCAAAGACCGCCAGCGCAGCCATGTGTCCAAGCTGATCTGGAATATTTCCGAGACCATCGAGCACCTGTCGACGGCCTGGGAACTACAGCCCGGCGACCTGATCTACACCGGAACGCCCGAAGGTGTGGCGGCTGTTGTGTCGGGTGACACCATGGTGGGTGGTGTTACTGGCTTGAGTACGCTGACCGTGAAGGTCGCTTAAATCAAGTAAAACCGGATGCATACTCCCCCGCTCAAACACTGCCGCGCCTGTGGAACCGCTGTTGTTTACCGTCTGCCGGATGATGGTGATACGAGGCAACGCGCGGTCTGCCCGGCTTGCGGTATGGTGCACTACCAAAACCCGCTAAATGTGGTGGGCACAGTACCCATCTGGGATGAAGGCAATGGCGAAGGCGATGATTACGGCGACTGCAAGGTGCTGCTGTGTAAGCGCAACATAGAGCCGCGCCGCGGCAAATGGACGCTACCTGCAGGCTTCATGGAACTCAGTGAAACCACGGCAGAAGGCGCAGCCCGCGAGACCGTGGAAGAAGCCGGCGCGCAGTTTGAAATGCAGGAGTTGTTCACGCTGCTCAATGTGGTCAGGGTCGGTCAGGTTCACCTTTTCTACCGCGCCAGACTACTCAGCACAAGCTTCGATCCGGGCCATGAAACCATGGAAGCCCGCCTTTTTACCGAGGCCGAAATCCCGTGGGACGAAATCGCTTTCAAGACAGTCAAGGAAACCTTGCAGTTTTACTTTGCCGACCGAAAAGCCGGACAATTTGGTTTTCACACCCTCGACATTGAGTGATCGGCACGCTCACGGTACCACGTGAAAAAACGGGGTCAAAAATTAAGCAAACATAGGAACTTGACGTTGCTATTTTGACTGAGAAAAACACAGACGTTGATAAGATGACTATCCGTACGACATATCGTATTGATCTGAAAGCGGAATTAGACTTGATCACACTGCGGGCCGTTGTACCCAATAGCCCGATTTATCCACGTTTTTTGAAAGTGCGTCCGTCATGCTCAATCACCTCTCGACCACCAATTGTCTTCCTGTTGATGCAGCCAAAGCCACTCTGGTGGGTCGTGTCTGGTTAAACGATGTCGGGCCGGTGCTGGTATGCATCAAGCCCGATGGCATCTACGATCTCAGCTCGGCAGCTAGCACGATGTCAGAGTTGCTGGAGATGGAAGACCCCGTTGGCGCGGTGCGTGAACATGGCGTTAACCGCATCGCCGATACCCAGGCGGTGCTCCTGAATTCATCACAGGACGAACGAAGGTCTGCGTTGCCGTGGTTTCTGGCGCCCAGCGACCTGCAGGCGCTCAAGGCCGCCGGCGTGACTTTTGTGTCGTCCATGCTGGAGCGTGTCATCGAGGAACAGGCGCGAGGCGATGCCAGCAAGGCCGACAGCGTGCGCCAGGCGGTGGTGGCGGTGATTGGGGACAACTTGAGTAACATCAAGCCCGGCTCCGAGGCGGCGGCCACGCTCAAGACCGCACTGCTGGCGCAAGATGCTTGGTCGCAGTACCTGGAAGTGGGCATCGGCCCCGATGCCGAGGTATTCACCAAATCGCAGCCGATGAGCGCCGTCGGTGTGGGTGCAGAAGTCGGTATCCATCCGCACAGCCACTGGAATAACCCTGAGCCGGAAATCGTGCTGGCCGTCAACAGCCGCGGGCAGGTGGTTGGCGCCACGCTCGGCAACGACGTGAATCTGCGCGACTTTGAAGGGCGCAGCGCCCTCTTGCTGGGCAAGGCCAAGGACAACAACGCGTCGTGTGCCATCGGCCCCTTCATTCGCTTGTTTGATGAACACTTCAGCCTCGACGACGTGCGCCATTGCGATCTGGCGTTGCAAGTCACCGCGACCAACGGCTTTGTCATGCAGGGCAGCAGCTCCATGAGTCAGATCAGCCGTGATCCGCTGGAGCTGGTTCAGCATGCCATGGGCGCCAATCACCAGTACCCGGACGGCTTCATGCTGTTCCTGGGCACCATGTTCGCCCCGACGCAGGACCGGCATGGCCCCGGTCAGGGTTTCACGCATGAGGTGGGCGACTTGGTGATGGTCTCCACCGGCATGCTGGGCACCCTGGTGAACCGCGTCAACACGTCAGACAAAGTAGCACCCTGGACCTATGGCATCAGGGCGTTGATGGGTGACTTGGCCCGGCGCCAGCCGCGCTGACGCGTAAGCCTGCGCGCCGGTCATCACCTTCAGCGCACGAACGGCACCACCAGTTGGGTCTGCTCACCCTGACCCTCGATACCCCAGGTCATCACATCGCCCTTCTTGGCGTGGTTCAAAACCAATGGGATAACACTTTTTCGGTTGGCCATCGGTTGAGTCATAGGAAAACCATCCAAAAGGGTTACTTTTTGAACCACGCCCTGGTAGTGAGCTTGCAGACAAGCTTTTCGATGGGATACTTGGCCTCATGCGGTTGAATTTCCTATCCTTAGTGCCAGCAGACTGAACGTCATGCCCGGCACCCGGATCTTTTACGGCTGGCGCATCGTCGGCGCCGCGGGGGGGCTGCAGTTCCTGCAATCGGCGCTGATGCACCAGGCGTTCGGTGCCTATGTGGCCATGCTGTCCGATGAAAAGGGCTGGAGCAAGACGGCGCTATCGGGAGCGGCGGCGTTGCAATCGGTGGAGTCGGCACTGCTCGGACCGCTGCTGGGCTGGTTCGTTGATCGTTTTGGCACGCGCGGCATGGTCCGCCTCGGCACCCTGCTGTTCGGGCTCGGCATGATCATGCTCAGCCGCATCGATTCGCTGATGGGCTTTTACGCTGTGGTGGTGCTGATCGCGGTGGGCACCAGCGTGGGGGGTTACTTTCCCCTGACGGTAGCGATCGTGCACTGGTTCGAACGGCAACGCGCACGCGCGCTCTCCTCCATGAGTCTCGGGCTGGCCCTGGGCGGCACCATGGTGCCGCTGGTGGCCTGGACCATGCAGACCTGGGGCTGGCGCGCCACCGCGCTGGGCTCGGGTCTGCTGATCATCATCGTGGGCTGGCCGCTGGCCTCGCTGGTGTACGGCAAGCCGCAGGAGCGTGGCGAAACCGTCGACGGAGTACCCGCCCCGCTCGCTCCAGACTCGAAGCCGGCGAGCCTGGGTGGCGTGTCCAAGGTTCTGGCGCGGCAGGGATTCACCGTGGCCGAGGCGCTGCGCACCCGCGCCTTCTGGCTGGTCGGCCTGGGACATTCGTTCGCGCTGTTGGTCGTCACCGCCGTCAATGTGCACGCCATCACCCACATGAAGGAGTCGCTCGGCTATTCCCTCGCCGAGGCTTCGATTGTCATTGCGCTCATGACCATCGCGCAAATCGGCGGGGTGATGCTGAGTTGGACCTTCGGTGACCGCTACGACAAGCGCCGACTGGCCGCGGCCAGTATGCTGATGCATGGCGGCGGCCTGTTGATGCTGACCTTCGCCAGCGGCCCGCTGATGCTGGGCGCGTTCGCCCTGCTGCATGGCGTGGCGTGGGGGTTGCGCGGCTCACTGATGGTGGCGATCCGGGCCGATTACTTTGGCCGGCATGCCATTGGCATGATCCTCGGCCTGTCCACCGTGCTACTGGCGATCGGCCAGATTGGCGGACCAATGATCGCCGGCATGATGGCGGACCTGACCGGCGACTACCGTGCCGGCTTCACGCTGCTGGCGCTGCTGGCTGGCCTGGGTTCGCTGTTTTTTGTGCTGGCGCGCAAGCCAGAGTAGGCCAAGATCAGCCTGGCACAGATATCGCGCGCCGTGTTGCCGTTCTACGTGCCACTGTTCTTCACGCTGCTCGTCATCACCTATTGGGCCAGCTTCGTGCTGGCGGTGCCGAGGTTCTTCGGCAAGTCGAATTAGGGCCGGCGGGATGTAAGGACTGCTGGCGCATCAGTCGCCGCAGACCATGGAACACTGGCATCCCGGAAAACCGGTCACCGACACATCACCGTTCGTCCACCATTTAAAATACCCGGTGCTCGATATGAAACCGCACCGCATTTACACGAATGCACGCCGGACAAATCATCGGCACCATGACAACACCACAACGCTGGCAAATCAAAAGCGGTGATGGGCAATGCTACAGTCGGTGCTTACATGTCGTTTGTGCCGGTGGGCGGAAAAACCTTAGGAATTCAGATCGCCAGATCAAGAAAAGCACGATTCTTGAGGACGCATTTCGCTGCCATACTTGACCTTATACGGTTGAATTTCCTATCCTTCAAGCTAGTTAAAACAAGCCAGAAGATCAGCCACACAAACACAGAGGCTGCTCCGCCTTCCTATTGTCCGAGGACCCCATGAACCTAGACCCCATCCACGCCGCCCTCCTCGACCACCGCCAAAAGGGCATCCCAGGTGGCACCGCCCCGTTCCGCCTCGACCAGATCGCCGCCAAGGGCTGGAACATCCTGCGCGAGGACATGAATTTTCCCGTCGCTGTCCTCAAAGACAGCGTCCTCACCCATAACAGCGCCTGGATGCGGGATTTCCTGAACCGCTCCCGCGCGGTCATCGCCCCCCACGGCAAAACCACCATGGCCCCGCAACTGTTCCAGCGCCAACTCGATGACGGCGCCTGGGCCATCACTTTGGCCACCCCCCAGCAGCTTCAGGTCGCCCGCGACCACGGGGTGCAACGCATCGTACTCGCCAACCAACTGATCGGCCGCAAACCCATCGACTGGGTCCTCGCCGAACTCAAGCGCGATCCGGACTTCGACTTCTACTGCCTGGTCGATTCCACCGAAGGCGTCGCCGCCCTCGCTGAAGCAGCTCTCGCCGCCAACATCGGCCGTCCCCTGCAGGTATTTCTCGAAGGCGGCAGCACCGGCGGCCGCACCGGTGTGCGGGATCTGGAGACCGGTATGCGGATCGCCCGCGCCGTCAAGGCCGCCAGCCCGTACCTCGCGCTGCGCGGCATCGAAGGCTTCGAGGGCCTTTTCGCCGGCACCCGCGCCGACATTGAAACCCAAGTCCGCGCCTTCCTTGACATCCTCGTCACTCTCGCGAAAAACTGCGAAGCCGAGGACCTCTTCGCCCCCGGTGACATCATCCTCACCGCCGGCGGCTCCGCCTTCTATGACATGGTGCTAGCCCGCTTCACCGATGCCGGCCTGACTCGCCCGACCATGGTCCTGATCCGAAGCGGCTGCTACCTCAGCCATGACAGCGCCCGCTACCGCCGCTCCTTCGCCGAAATCGTCGAACGTACCCCTGACGCCGCCCAAGGTGGCGGCCTGCGCTCGGCCATCGAAGTCTGGGCCTACGTCCAGTCCCGCCCCGAACCCGGCAAGGTCCTCCTCACCATAGGCGCACGCGATACCCAGTCCGACACCATGCCACTACCCGAAACCTGGTTCCGCCTAGGCATGATCGAGCCCGCCCAAATGCCCCCGGGCCATGTCTGCACCGGCATGAACGACCAGCACACCCATATGACGGTACCGATTGAATCACCGCTACAAGTCGGTGACCTCGTATCCTTCGGCGTCAGCCACCCCTGCCTGACGTTCGACAAATGGCAACACCTCTACGTCGTTGACGACAACTACAACGTCATCTCCGCCATCCGCACGTTCTTTTGAGGGCCCCCACCATGCGCACTTTCGCCGGCACTCTGGCCACCGAAAGTGCCGGCATTTGAGCACCTTGCGCAGCTCGCCAATCATCGCCATCTGGGTCGTCTCTGTCGTACCGATAGTGTCAGGCATAGCTTATTGCGACCAAACCCTTTTTTGTGTGGCCATCAGCTACTCCAGGACGGTGCGCTATCGGCCTCACCGCCGCCTCAAAGAATGCCGAACCTCTTGAAGACGGAAGCCAGCGACTCACCCTTGCGCAGCGCGTCGCGTGTGTGGTTCTCGCCGGTGACTTTCTCCAGGGCTTTGCGCAGCACATCGTGCTCATGGGCGCGCGGGATCACCACCACGCCGTCCACGTCGCCGAAGATGATGTCGCCGCTGTCGATGCCCACACCGCCGCACTCGACGCGCACGTCGCGCTCCACCATGCGCGCGCGGCCCTTGGTATCGAGCGGCCCGATACCGCCGTGGAACACCGGGAACTGCATCTCCCGTATCTGTTTCACGTCGCGAACCAAGCCATCGGTCACGCAGCCGGTCGCGCCGCGCGCCGCCGCCGCCGTGGAGAGCAACTCGCCCCAGGGCGCGATGCGCTCGGTAGGCCCGTTGCAGGCCAGCACCACCACCTCATGCGGTTTCAAGTCGTCCACCAGCGCGATCTCCACCTCGTAGGGGTTCTCGCCCTCGCGCAGCGCGTAGGCCGGCATGTACAGCCCGGTGCGCGCACGCCCCACCAGCACCTGCGACTCGTCCAGCGGACGCACGAAGGACCGCATAGCGCGCACGCCTAGACCCAGGCTGTCCATCACGTCGGACAACACGGCGGCGCTCAAGGCATGAAGCTGGGAAAGGTCGATCGGTTTCATGGTGTCTTATATGGATGCCTCCCGGCTAGCAAGCGCAATTTGCTAAGTTTTCTGAAGAAGTCGGCTGCACACTTATATCCGGCCTTGTTTGCGTGGTTTGACTGGTTTCCCGTCTCGCCCGCTGGCCCCGATGTATATCCGCTGACAAGCACCTCATCTCCTAGAACGGACTTTTTATGTCCGTGCGCCACATACAGGTTTAGCTCGTCCCGGTCTGACCTATTTCACATCACTTCGCTCTTTGCCACCTACTAGCCTTCTAAGGCTAAAACCATATCCTTTCGTTTCGGTTGGTTGATAAATGGGCTCGTCCGTTTGTCACGCCGCTTGCGGCCTGACGCTCTTCAAACTTCGTTGGAAATCCCGCTCTTTGTACCAGCCGGTAAAAACGCCCTCACGTTTTCCTGTACCAACGCATTGGTCATATGCAATGTGACAAGTGTGTAGATGCCCGAGCTAAACCCGTAGCGCCGCGCCACGTTGCCAAATACCATGACCACGACTCAGAGCACGATTAAATATTCCCTCAGTTTGAACCGTCAACTGGTGGATGTATCCAGTAAATTTTGCAAGTTCGTCTTTCTTTTTTAGGTCATCTTCAGTATGGGCGCAGGCTGGTTGAGCCTGGGCAGGCGGAGGCGTGATGTCAGCACTTTTTCGATGTCGTTGTGCGCACTGTCAATTAACACGCGAATAGCTTTTTCGGCACGATCAGCGTCATGTACGATCACCGCATCAAGTACCTCCCGGTGCAAAGGCAATGACTGCATCGGGCTATCCTTGATACGGGTCGAGATTTCAAAGCTGGTACGCAGCAACGCGCCCAGTGCCTTGCTCATCTGCACAAGCATGCGGTTGCGGCTGGCACGCAACAGCCCCTGATGAAAACGCAGGTCGTAGGTAACGTAATCACCGCCCTCTTCTACCGCACGCTTCATGCCAGCGTATGCCAGTTCGATTTCAGCCACGTCTTGCAGTGTGGCGTGTTCGGCGGCCAGACGCATAGCGGCGGGCTCAACGACGCGACGCAAATCCTGTAGGTCACGTAAAAATTCAGGCGTTAAACCAGCCTTGGATTGCCAGGCGATGACATCCGGGTCAAACCAGTTCCAGCACTCGGAGGGCAGCACACGCGTGCCAACCTTGGGGCCGGTGGTCATCAGCCCCTTGGCAATCAGTGATTTGACGGCCTCACGCAAGACCGTGCGGCTCACGCCAAGTTCAAGGCACAGGATGGGCTCCGGCGGAATGGATGCGCCTATACCGTAGCGTCCAGCGACTATCGCTTCCCCAAGGTGATCAACCGTATTGCCATGAACGTTTTTGATCATGTATTTCAATCACGCACAAACAAAGTAACCAGCGGATCCGGCCCCACCTGGCGGCTCCAGTGGCCGTGCACGGCCGCGTCGAAGCTGGCGCCATCTGGCAGCAGATCAGCAGAGTAGAAATGCTGGCCCGGCAGAAAGATGCGCGATGTCCCGTCCTGTAGGCCGATCTCCATCTCGCCGCCCAGGATGAACACCCACTGCGTATGGAGGGAGCAATGAAACTGGCTACGGAAACCGACGGGACTGTGGCGCAGCTGGAAACCACCGGAGGGAAAAAGCGCCGAGAGCATGGCTTGCGGCGAGCCTTCGCCAAACGGCACGGTTTCCTCGCGGAATTTAGCGCGGCCATCGGTATCGGTATAGAGAATGACTTCGGTGAAAACGCTCACAGGGGGCTCCGATGTGAAGGGCTGAAAATTTGTCTCATCACGCCAATTCTCTGTCAAAAGCAATCTGCACCTTCATGGACTGGCGTTTGTCCCCCGCCAGCCGGAAGGCGTCGCCGGCCTGGCCGACATCGACAATATCGGAGATCACGGGCTGGCCATCGATCAGGCGCTGGTTCAGGAAAGCCACCGCCACCGCAAACTCGGCATGGAAACGGAAGGTGCCGCGCAAGTCGATCTCCTTGCCAACCAGCGTGTTCAGCGGCATGGCGATGTTGCCGCCCAGGCCGATGGCGACAATCACGCCCCGGGGCGCAATCACATCGAGTCCGCCGATCAGGGCTTTCTCGCTGCCAGAGGCCTCGAACATCACGTCGAAGCAACCCTTGTTGGCGGCAAATGGTGCCAGGCCGTCGGGGTCTTGCGCCAGGTTGATGGCCTGGTCTGCGCCCATCTTGAGAGCGCAGGCCAGCGGCAGATCGGCAATGTCGGCCGCCACGATCTGCGCCGCACCGGCGCGCCGCAAACCGGCGATCAGCAATGCGCCGATCGAGCCGCAACCGGTGACCAACACCCGCTTGCCAAACACTGACCCGGCGCGCGCGATGGCGTGCAGGCCGACCGCCAGCGGCTCGGCCAGCGCGGCCTGCGACAACGGCAGGTCATCAGCCACCGGGTATGCCTGCGCGGCATCAATCACCAAGCTGTCGCGAAAAGCCCCCTGCACGTGGGGAAAACGCATGGCACTGCCGTAAAACCGCATGTCCATGCAATGGTTGTGCAGCCCTTGCTGGCAGTAGCGGCAGATGCCGCAAGGCCGCGAGGGCGAGATCGCGATGCGCTGGCCGACGTAAAAGCCGGTCACCTCGCTGCCCAACGCATCCACCACGCCGGACACCTCGTGGCCCAGCACCAGGGGCTCCCTGATGCGCACCGTGCCAAACCCGCCGTGCTGGAAATAATGCAGGTCCGACCCGCAGATGCCACCGAACGCAACGCGTACCCGCAGCTGTTGCGGCCCCATCGCCTCGGCAGCGACGGTATCAAGACGCAAATCCAGCGGGGCATGACAGACCAGTGCGCGCATGACTTTCTCCGGGTAAGAAATGGGTCCGACTCACTCCAGCCGCTGGCCGCTGGCATCGTCAAACACATGGACCTTGGCCTGCGCGATCTCCAGATGAACAATGTCGTCGGGTTGGACACTGATCCGGCCATGCATCACCACGATCACCTGCGTCTCGCCGACTTCGAGCAGGAGCTCGGTCTCGGCGCCGGTGGGCTCCACCACAATCACTTTGGCAGGGATGCCCTGGCCGGTAGCAGACACGTTCATATCAGTGGGCCGCACGCCATAAACCACAGTCTGGCCGTCGTGCGCCTGCGTCAGCGTGTCGACGGGCCAAGCATGGCCCTGGGACTCGACCCAGGCGCGCCCGTCGGCCTGGCGCAGCGTTCCCTTGAGGACGTTCATCGACGGTGAACCGATGAACTGCGCCACAAACAGGTTGTCCGGCCGGTCGAACAGCTCCAGCGGCGCTCCGATCTGCTCGATGATGCCGTCACGCATGACAACGATCCGGTCAGCCATCGTCATGGCCTCGATCTGGTCGTGCGTGACATACACCGTGGTGGTCTTCAGGCGCTGGTGCAGCGCCTTGATCTCGGCGCGCATGGCCACGCGGAGCTTGGCGTCCAGGTTGGACAGCGGCTCGTCAAACAGAAACACCTTGGGATCGCGCACGATCGCACGCCCCATGGCCACGCGCTGGCGCTGGCCGCCCGAGAGCTCGCGCGGGTAACGCTCGAGCAACGGCTCCATATTGAGGATGCGGGCGGCGTCGCCAACGCGCTGGTTGGTCAGCGCCGCATCGGCCTTACGCAGCTTGAGGCTGAAGGCCATGTTCTCGCGCACCGTCATGTGCGGATACAACGCATAGCTCTGGAACACCATGGCGATGTCGCGGTCCTTGGAGTCCAGCTCGTTGATGACCTTGTCGTCAATCGCGATCTCGCCGCCGCTGATTTCTTCCAGGCCGGCGAGCATGCGCAGCAGCGTGGACTTGCCGCAGCCCGAGGGCCCGACCAGCACCACAAACTCGCCGTCGGTGATGTCAAAGCTGATGCCGTGAATGATCTTCACCTTGCCGAAGGATTTTTCAATTTTACGAAATGAGACAGAAGCCATGGTGTAAATTTTCCAGATCAGCTAGATCAGCTTTTCACGGCGCCGGCGGTCAGGCCAGCCACCATGTAGCGCTTGAAGGTGTAGTAAATAGCCGCGGGAGGCAGCGCGTAAATCAGGCCGGTGGTCATGAGCAGTTCCCACGGTGAATCATCGGCCGCGACAAAATTTCCAAGCGCAACGGCGAGGGTCACACTGCTGGCCTTGGACAGCAGCAGGAAGGCGTAGAGGTATTCGTTCCAGGCCAGCAACAGCGCATAGGTGCCCACCGCCACCAGCGATGGAACCATCAGCGGCAGGTACACCAGGCGGAACAACTGCAGGGCCGTGGCACCGTCCATCTTGGCGGCTTCATCCAGCTCCAGCGGCAGCTTGTCGGAGGCCTGCTTGAGCACCCAGATGCAATAGGGCGAGGCAATCGTGACCATCGCTAAAATCAGCGACCACTGACTGTTGAGCAGGCCGTAGTTGCTCATGGTCTTGTACATGGGAACAGCCAGGAAGGCGGCAGGAATAAAATAGGTAAACAGGGCCAAGTTCATCACCGTGCGGCCGCCCCTGACTTTCAGGCGGCTGATGGCAAAGGCTGCTGCGGTGGACACCGCCAGCGTCAGGGCCCCTACCGACAAGGCAATCACCAGCGAGTTGCCCAACTGAACCCAGAAGTAGTCGAGGTAGAAATGCTTCTGCTCGAACACCAGTCGGAAATTATTCAGTGTGGGCTCCTTGGGCCAGAGTCGACCCGAGGTTGCCTGGTCCCTGGGGGAAATCGAAAACAGGACCATGTGGTAGATCGGAATGATGGTCCACAGGAGCACCGGAATGCCGATCAGCAGCAGCTTGGCCTCGGTGCTCACCATCTTCCATGTGATGCGTTTCATTTAGATAACCTTTTCATCATGAAGTACACCAGCGGCAGCACCAGAGGCAGCGCCACCACGACGGATGCCAGCGCCAGGTCCACCTGGTCCAGGCGCAGGTAGCGGATACCTAGCGTCGCCAGCACATGCGTCATGTCAGCCGGGCCACCACCAGTGAGCAGGTACACGCTGTTGAAATCGCCCAGCGTCCAGATCATCGACAGGATGACGGACGTGAGATACAGCGAGCGAATAGACGGCAAGGTGATGAAGCGGAACTTCTGCCAGCTTGAAGCTCCGTCCACCGACGCCGCCTCGTACTGCTCGGCCGGAATCGCCATGCGGCCAGCCAGCAGGATCAGCGTCCAGAAGGGCAGCGATTTCCAGATGTGCGCCAGCATGGAAAACGCCAATGCCAGCGTGGGGTCGCCGAGCCAGTTCGGCCCGTCAAGGCCGGTCATCTTGAAGATCAGGGTATTGATCACGCCCCACTCCGGATTGAGCATGAAGCGCATGGAGAGAATGGTCGGGATCGACGGCACGGCCCAGGGCAGGATGAAAATCAGCGACAGCAGCTTGATCCACCAGCGCGTGTGCAAGAAGAAGCCCGACAGGAACAGGGCAACCACCATCTTCACGTTCACCGCCACAACGATGAAGATAACGGTGTTGATCAGGGTGCGAAAAAAAATCGGATCGGCGAAAAGCCTGACGTAACTTTGCGGATCGCGTGCAAGCCACAAGCCATAGCTCACCGGGTAAATGACGAAAACCAGGAAAACAAGAAGGTAGGGAATAACCAGGAATAAGCCCCACTTTTCCCACGAGGTCATGGCCGCACGGGCACCACGTACAGGGTGCCCAGGGGGGCTGATTTGATCGATGGTAATGGTGCTCATGACGTTGTATACGCGCTGCCTGCCCGGCACCCGGGGCGGCAGCGCGATTTTCCTCAGTAGACTTTTCTTTTAGTTCGCAACGGTCTTGATACGGGCAATCATTTCATCGACCGCCTTGTCAACCGGCATCTTTTCGTTGATAACCCGGTTCATAGCCTTGGCCCAGACGTTCTCGTTGTTGAGAACGGTGAACTTGTAGTTCTTGGTGAACTCGAAATTCACCGTACCGGCCATAAACTGGTTGTACACAGTCATGCGGTGCGGATCGGTCTTCCAGAACGGACTCTGCTGCGCTGTCTTCATCACCGGGAACCAGCGGCCCAGGGAGCCTTCGATGTAGGGCGTGAGATTTTCATCTTGCAGCAAAAAGGACACAAACTCCTTGGCACGCGCCTTGTTCTTGGCCTGGTTGAACACCACCCCGGTCTTGATCGCAGCCCGATACACCATCTTGCTGCCGTCAGGCTTGTTCGGGAAGGCTGCGGTGCGAATGCGCTCGGTGTAGTTCTTTTTGGCAACCTCGCGCTCCTCGGGCTTCAATGCTGCGTTGTTCATGTCGTCGAGCCACTTCGCGACGATGGAGATTGTCGCGTTGTGCGTCATCACCGTGGTCTTGTTGTGGAAGGCGACGTTGTTGTCCGGGTCTTTCCAGTTGTTGGAAGACGGCGGTGTGCAGCCTTTGGTGTAGGTCTGGGTGTAGTCGGTCATGGCGCTGATCAGGCCGGCGCGTACGGCGGGATCATCGACCAGCAGCTTGCCGGTATCGCTGACCAGCTTCACGTTATAGGCGTCCATGAAAGTCAGGAACGAATAGAACGAGTCAGTGGAGTCCACGCCCAGCGGCTGGCCGGTGCCGAAAGTGCGGTTGCCGCTTTTTTGGCGATGGGCCGGCTGCACCTTGTCGCACCAGAAGGCCCAATAATCCTTCCAGCCCGTGGGAATGTCCGATTCCTTGAACCCAGCCTCCGCCAGCATGTCGGCCCAATACTGAATATGGATGGTCTGCTGCCTGATCGGGAAAGCATGGTAGGCCCGCTTCTTGGTCACATCGTTGTACAGGAAGGTGGTATCGGCCGTGTTCGGCGAAAAGCCCGCACGGATCGGGTTAATCACGCTGCTGATGTCTTCGAGCTTGCCATCGAACGCCCATTTGCCGACGGCCTGAAAGTCAAAGGTGTTTCCAAAGGCGATGTCGGGTGGATCGCCCGCGGACAGCGCCGCAACAGACTTGGGAATCATGTCCTGGGTCGAGTACATAGACAGCTCAATCTTCACACCCTTGTGCTTTTCTTCATACTTCTTGATGACAGCGAACAGCGCATCATCTTCAGCTTTGTAGAAGCCCTTTTCCCACCAGACGGTGAGCTTTTCCTGCGCCGCAGCCTGCCCGGCTGCGAGCAGGCCCGCCGCGACCATCGCGGTGACGAGAATTGTCTTGAGTTTCATTTGATGTGTCTCCTGTGGAAGTAAATTTTTGAACCGGCGTAAAAATCAGACTTCAACCCTTCTGAAGTCATTGTTATCCTACAATGATTGACAGTTGTGATTCCTAGGGAAAACCCGAATGCTCAGCACCACTCCGGCACAGTATTCTTGACAGGCCTTGACAGGCAATGCAGCGGTCAAGACAATCATCTTCATACGGCTGAATTTCCTGTCCGTTCACGCAACCAGGTAAAGACCATGATCGGAGAACCCGTCGCACTTACCATCCGTCGCCGGATCGAGCGTCCGAGCGCGACATTGCTGAAGGTATTTCGCGGCGCGCCAAGCGGCTTTGTCACCGATGCGCATAACGGTCAGGGCTGCCTCGATTACCGTATCAAGCCGATAGACCCGAAGATGAAGATTTGCGGCCCGGCACTGACCTGCCTGTGCTCGCCGACCGACAATCTTGCAGCGATGGCGGTGCTCGATTTCGCGCGCAAGGGCGACATCATCGTGATCGCCGCCAAGAACGACCAGAGCGCCGCCGTGATCGGCGACCGCTGGGCCTTGTGGGCGAAAAAAATCGGGGTCGCCGGCGTGGTGTGTGATGGCTTGGTGCGCGACATCGCCGGCCTGCTGGCGGTCGGATTGCCGATCTTTGCGCGCGGTCTATCCCCTAACTCCGGTTTCAAGCACGGCCCTGGCGAGATCAACACGCGGGTCGCTTGCGGCGGAATCGCGCTCGACCCTGGCGACATCATCGTCGGTGATCGCGACGGAGTGGTGGTGGTGCCGCGCGGCGATGCAGCGCATGTCGCCAAGCGCCTCGCGCTGGTCGAGAAGAAGGAGGCCGAGATGGATGCCTTTCTGCGCAAAACAAAGACCATGCGTTTCTGGGACGAGGCCGAGACCCAGGGGCGCGGCGGCGTGCGTTATCTCGACTAAGCTGCAAACGATTTGCACCGCGCGACTGGCGCTGCGCAGCGGTGCAAATCGCACCACATGGAAAATGACATGAACTTCAAACACGCGCTCAACACCTACGACCTCGAGCGCCTGGCGCGCAAGCGCCTGCCGGCCGGGGTGTACGGCTTTATTGCAGGCGGCGCGCAGGACGACCGGACGCTTACCGACAACCGCGCCGCGCTAGATCGCATCCGCCTGATGCCGCGCGGCCTCGTCGACGTCTCGCAGCGCTCGCAGGAGGTCACGCTCTTCGGCCACCGCTTTGCCAGTCCTTTCGGCATCGCGCCCATGGGAATTTCCGGCATTGCGCATTTCGAGGCGGACATCGCGATGGCGCGCGCGGCGGCGCAAATGAACGTGCCGTTCGTCTTATCGAACATGGCGACCGTGCCGATGGAACAGGTGGCGCGTTCGTGCGACAGCGTCAAATGGCTGCAGGTCTACATGCCGGGTGATCGCGAACGCGCCGCCAGATTCGTCAGGCGCGCCTACGAAGCGGATTACCAGGCGCTGTTGGTCACCATCGACGTGCCCGTGGGTGCCAACCGCGAGAATAATTTGCGCAGCGACTTCACGCTACCGCTGCGCCTGACACCGAAACTCGTGCTCGATGGCTTGATGCATCCACGCTGGCTGGCGGGGGTCCTGGCACGCACCCTGATTTCCGGCGGCGTTCCGCGCCTGGAGAATTCTGCCATGCTCGAACGCCCCAGCATACTGGCTTCCGACGACCCGAATTTCCACTCCAGCGGCGACCGCATCGACTGGGGCTTCATGCGCTGGCTGCGCGAGCACTGGCGTCGCCCGCTGTTGATCAAAGGGGTGCTGCATCCGGCCGATGCGCTGGAGGCGATCGCCTGCGGCCTCGAGGGCATCGTCGTCTCGAACCACGGCGGCCGCCAGCTCGACGGTGCGGTCTCGCCGGTCGACGTGTTGGCGCAAATCAGCGCCGCCGCCGCCGGCAGACTGACAATCGGCGTCGACAGCGGATTTCGCCGCGGCGGTGACATTCTCAAGGCATTCGCGCTAGGTGCCAACTTCGTGCTGTGCGGGCGCGCGGTGCTGTTCGGCGCGGCGGCCGGCGGCGAAGCGGGCGTACTGCATGCCCTGAACATCCTCAAGACCGAGGTCGACCGAGACCTGGCCCTGATGGGTTGCACCGGCATGGCGTCGCTTTCGCCAGACCTTGTCTCTGTATTCAGCGCCCCATAGAAAAAGCCCGGGCGCCCGGGCTTCTTTTCAGACTGTGCTGCGAAAGACTAGAAACCAAAACCCTTGCTGCCATACTTTGATGGATTGAAGGTTCAGCCCCAGATTTTGTCACCAAATTAAGGCCAGAGTACCGGGCTGAGCAAGGGCTGGCCGGCAAAATGCGCATGCAGATTTTCCACCGCCAGACTGGCCATCGCTGCTCGCGTCTGTCGGGTCGCACTGGCGATGTGCGGCGTCAGCACCACGTTGTCCATGGCCCACAAGGCTTCGGGCACATGCGGCTCTTTTTCAAACACATCAAGACCTGCGCCGGCAATCAGGCCTTTTTGCAGTGCATCAATCAGGGCCGCTTCATCGACCACGGATCCGCGCGCGACGTTGATCAGGTAGCCTTTTGGGCCGAGCGCCTGGAGAACCTCGGCATTGATCAGGTGGCGTGTGCCTGCGCCGCCCGGCGTGATGACGATCAGAAAATCAACTTGCGCCGCCAAGGCCTGCGCCGTGGGGTAAAAACTGTAGGCCAGCCCCGACTTGGCGCTGCGTGCCGTGTAGGCGATCGACATGCCGAATGCTTCGGCCCGG
>Ga0209491_10005214_pt1 | contig 19202 bp, 18 predicted proteins | sample BON02_FD_187213 | JGI IMG/M metagenome (GOLD analysis project Ga0209491, IMG submission 187213) | Freshwater microbial communities from Lake Bonney liftoff mats and glacier meltwater in Antarctica - BON-02 (SPAdes) (version 2) | ecosystem: Environmental > Aquatic > Freshwater > Ice > Glacier... | reverse complement strand
TTTGGATTATAAGATAATTGGTCCCAATGAATTTGTTCTGGATGCTTTTCCAACAAATGTATTGCGTTTGGATTTTTAGATAACCAACCCCAATGAATTTTATCAGGATTCTTTTCCAAGAGGGATATTGCGTTTGGATTTTCAGATAAGGTACAATATTCAGATAAGGTACAATAAATGTTACATTGTAGTATCCAGCATCGCAATATCATCATTTGTTCTAAAAGGTGCATCCATATTAAAATAATTATAATTCATTTTTTATAAAATATAAAAAAAATATAAATTGTGTTGGGATATCAAGTACATTTTAACAAAATATAATTGTTTTATTTTCGAAATTATAATATCCACAATTTGGTTCTCTATTAATCTCAAAATCTAGCATATATACGTTTCCATGTTTAAAATATTCATTTGATTTCTGAGTATACACCCAATAGTCTACCGCTTCAAACGATACTTTGGTGAAATTATTATAATTTATTGAATATGTTGAATATGGGATTGACAATTCACTTTTTGAATTATTTGAATCTTGAGACAATGCATCAATATTTTTCATCACCATTTTTTGTATATCAATTTCCTCATCATTATTGTCCACTATTTTTTTTTCCATATTTTTTGGTCTTCCTCTTTTTTTTTGCACCTTTTCTTGTTTATTTGCCTCTTTTTCTTGTTTTAACAACAATTTATTGTTTTTTAATTTATCTTTTTCTTCCTTTTTTTGTTTTAACAACAATTTATTGTTTTTTAATTTATCTTTTTCTTCCTTTTCTTGATTTTCCTTTTCTACCTTTTCTTGATTTTCCTTTTCCTTTTCTTCCTTTTCCTTTTCTACCTTTTCTTGATTTTCCTTTTCTACCTTTTCTTCCTTTTCCTTTTCTTCCTTTTCCTTTTCTACCTTTTCTTGATTTTCCTTTTCTACCTTTTCTTCCTTTTCCTTTTCTTCCTTTTCTTGATTTTCCTTTTCTACCTTTTCTTGATTTTCCTTTTTTACCGGTTCTACCTTTTCTACCTTTTCTACCTTTTTTTGTTTTTCTACCTTTTTTTGTTTTTCTACCTTTTTTTGTTTTTCTACCTTTTTTTGTTTTTCTACCTTTTCTACCTGTTCTTGATTTTTATTTTTGATTTCATTTTCTTTATTTTTCATTACTAATTTTAACATCTCTAAAGAATAATTTTCAGAACCAAATTCTGGGTTATGCAAAATCATGTTAACCACAACTAACATTTTGCCAATAGTAATATTGTTTTGTTCGGTCGACATTATGAATAATGATATTTTTATTTTTATTAATCTATTTATAATCTAGTATTAATTTTAAATCATTTTTTTGTTTTACATAGTATTTTATTTTTATTTCTTACCAAAAATAAAATACTATGTAAGATTACAATAACATGTGAAACATATTTATTTAATGATGAACATTGTCAATTGTATAGTCAATGATATTATTCAACAATAAAATAGAACTACCATATAACATAATGTTGGCACAATATTGAACTTGTGTTCGTGTTGTTACATCATGACATGATTCTGCAATTTTTTCTATCAAGATAGAAAGACTAGTAAAAATAACAGGTACAAAAAGAAACGGTTTGATTAATAATGACATTAATATATATTATAATGTTCACCTTAATACATTTTTTGATATTTCAACTTAAAAAATATAAATAACATAAATTAATGTTATTTATTATGTCTGTACCTAAACCTAACGATTCGTTTTTATTATGTACTGTTCCAGTTTAAAAAGATGCTGTATTTATTCAGTATAAGTCTTGGAAATAATCCGATTTATTTTTGTTAGGCTAACTGGTTTACGGCTTTTTGCCGCCCCAAATTTTCCACCATTTTTTTGTTTTTTTTAATTTCGCATCTTCTTCTTCATCCCGTTTAGTTTCTTTCTGGCTTGCATCAAAAACCGCTTTGTTTTGTTTATAATAGTCTTGATAATTGGAATCCAGTTGTTTGCAATATGGAGATGAATTTTTCCGACCAAACCATCCTTTGGGACAGCACATTTGGTATTTCGCATGCATTTGCGTCGGATTTGTCAAAGATGTTAGTTCTGTCGAATCACATTCAGGGTTTTTTATTCTTTGATTTAAATTTTCACAATATAATGATTTGCGTGCTTTGCGAGTTTTGCATTCTATGTTGTATTTTGATTTTAACGCATTTTTTAATGTATATACACTAACCGGATCATAAGTTTTTTTATAACGAAGTGTTTTGTTATTATTAAATTTACTCAAAGAGTTGGATTTACTTAAAGAGTTGGATTTACTCAAAGAGTTGGATTTGGGAAATTGCTTTTTGTTCCATTGTTTTTGTTTATTATCTTCTTGTATTTCTCGTTGTTTTTTTTCTTGTTGTGCAATATCAATTAAATATTTATCATGATATTCTTGTTGTTCTTGCTGTCTATGCGGTTCCCAATTATTATACAATTCGTTTTTTATACTATTCATGGAACGACTGGAATCTCCTCCGCGTTTTTTACTGGTTTTGTTTTTTTTTATTTTTTTCATGATTTATTTAACTTAATATTATTTAAAAAAAATCAGTAAAATGTATTAAAGACAACACGGTTTATTATATATTCACATATTAATGATGAATAAAGGACATGAAATAAGTAGAATGGATGGCGGAATGAGTAGTAGTGAAAGCAATATGATGGACCAGTTGAAAAATAATTTAATGACCATGTTAATGTTTAAGAATATGAATAATTCTGGTACCAGCAGCAGTGGGAGTCAAGATATGTTTTACATAGTATATGTGTTTATCATTACCCAACTAGTAAATCTGTTTATCAAGTATGTTCCAGTATTTATTCGGCACACACAAACCCATTATTTTGGAAAAAAAGCGCAAACCCATTATTTTGGAAAAAAAGCGCAAACCGCAAAGGATATTACCGACCCAAAACATACCGTTAAAACCAAAAGTGCATCTATCGTGATTCATATTGGGGTAACAGACCACGAAAATATATTAGGACAAGCATTGTTGGACCACATTACAAACAACCCCAACACCAAACACATTAAATATTTTAAACAGAATTTTATTTTAAACGAAACGGATGTAATCTGCATTAATGATGAAATATTTGCGATTATGACCGAAAACGAAACAACACAAACTACTTCCGACCAAACACAACTCACAAGTGGACAACAACATCCTTCCACCATAGTAGTGCAAAACATCGAGGTATTTAGTTTTACAAAAACAACTGACAGCCTACGTGATTTTTTAATGAAACTTCGTCATAATTATGCTATTAATACACAAAATAAACTGGGGAACAAACGATTTTATTTTAATGTGCTAGCAATAGCGGCACCAAGACAACCAGGACAAAATCAAGGAAGCACCATACCTGATTTTTCCAAATTGCCCCCCTATTTTGTATTCATGATGAAAGAATTTCAAACGAACCGAAAATTCAGTAATTTGTTTGGAGATGAAATCGATGCGATTAAACAAAGGGTACAGTTTTTTATTAAAAACCGCAAGTGGTATGACGAAAAGGGGATTCCATACACACTCGGGTTGTTATTATCGGGTGCTCCTGGCACCGGAAAAACATCTTGTATCAAGTGTTTATCAAATGAAACCAACCGACATATTGTGAATATTAATTTAAACGGAGATATTACTAAAACACAGTTGGAAAATCTATTTTTTAACGACAGTTTAGTAATAATCAATCCACTCACACGTCAAAACGAGAAATATAACATTCCGTTGGACCAACGAATTTATGTATTGGAAGATATTGATTGTCAAGGAGACGTAGTTCAAGATCGAACATCTACGTCTGTAAAAGATATAGAACAACTATCTTCTGATAAAATGGACATGTCGTTTTTGCTTAATTTATTGGACGGGGTGTTGGAAACCCCTGGTCGTATTTTAATCATGACATCTAATTACCCCGATACGTTAGATAGAGCGTTAATTCGTCCTGGACGAATCGATATTATATCCAAGTTTAAAAATTGCACCAACCAAACTATTGTAAAAATGATGGATTTCTTTTACAATAACACGCTGACCGATGCACAAAAAGATATCATTAATAAGTTTGACGCGGAACAAATAACACCCGCAGAAATGTCGAAAATTATGTTTGAAAATTTTAAACAACCCGACGCAACCATTCGGCATTTGCAACAACTATTTTCCAATAAAAAATAAAAAATAAAAATAAAAATAAAAAAATATTTATCAAACAAACAACAACACAACTAAAATGCTTTATTGCAATTTAGAGAGAGTAAAATTTGAAAATGAAACACATGATTTACTAGACAACAAAAACGCATATAATTCTGCAAATTTAGGTTGTAGTTCGCCAATAATTAAAAAGGAATAATTTTTATATTTAGTACCGCCATAATCCGAACCAGTGTTATTATAAATATCATACTTGTACAGTGAGACACATGCATCTTTTACAAATCCTAAATCTTCGAATATTTGCTTTACATCGTTAGAAGCATGCAAAGTATTGTCTGTGTTTTTTGCGATAAAAGTAGCATATGTTAATGTTGTTATTAATTCTGTCATATTTATTTTTTATATAACAAATTTATAACAAAAATAATTTTGTTGTTGGTTAGAGTAATAAAAAAATCTAAATCATTTTTTGTACAATATAACAAAATAATTTAGAACTGTCGTTTTGTCTAAATCCGTTAAATTTGCAAGTATATAAAAGAGTGCAAAACAAATTATTTTTGTTTCCTTGCAAAGGAATTATAATTTCCAATAAGCAACCAACAGTGCAATCGCGGCAGCAACCGCATAAATATCACCCAAATATGTTAACGACGATGAAATTAAATTAACGGCAAAAATTATTAACCAAAGCCATTTATTGGTGGATATCATATCGAGTAAGAAATATTTAAATCCATAATTTTTACCATTCAAATCAAAACGTTCAATCAACGGAGAAATTATCGAACCAAATGTGGTGTAAAAGGCGGAAAAAAAGGAAGTAAGTGCAATAAACGGAAGATAACAAAAAATTGGAATTATTTTCCAGTAGGAAGTAATGTGGATGCGGTTGTCATTCCAACATTGTTCGTTTTTATTGTTGCTGCAAGAAATTTTATCGTACATCAACGTAGGTAGTCGAATTAATGCAAACGCACCATTCGCAAACCAATTAAAAACCCAAATACCAATAAATAATGGAATGATTAGTATGCTATACAACATCATACCAAATCCATTGGACAAATTGGGTCCGAATATATTGGATGTTGCACTTAATGCATAACTATATTTGTCTATAAAAGAAGTATTCAACGAAAATACCCCTTCCAGTACTTGGCTGAAATAGTTTGCAATGGCGGATGTTTTCGCAGATTCAGCCAATACTTTATGTTTAAGTTGACGACATTTTTTTAATTGAGCGAATGTTTGCAAATACATTTCTGCTGTGCAATTTTGTGCTTGTTTTCCACTTACTGTTTTTGTTGTGTACATTCCAATTGAACCGATGATTCCAACGTAAAATAAAATAGGGACCACGGTAATAAAAAAATGGTATGCAAACCCATATATGTCTGGTTTTTTAATATTATTTGGAGAAGTTCCCGCATTTTCTGTTCCTTGTTGTTGATTCTTTTTTTGGTCAAGTGTTGACACTGTTGACGGGTACATTATTATTATAACCTTTTATTAAACTAACATTTTTATTTTTATACGAAATAATTGAACGTTGAATTTTTATTTCATAAAATCTACAATTAATTGTGCTTCACATGTCATATAATCATGTGGAAATGTATCCAAAGACTTAAACCTGGGTTTGTGCATTTTAGGTGTTTTATAAAATATATAATTAGGTCGTTCATATTTGCTCCGACGTATAGATATTTCCGCATTAATTTCTCGCAGTATGTCCGTTTTTTCTGTTGTCTCATTTTTGTGTTCCGCAGACAATACATTTTCTAAATATACAATTTTTTTACTATCCTTGGTTTGTATATACAACTCATTTAAATTGAGTTCTTTTTTCACCGATAAAAATGTATATTTTTTGGGATTTGTTTTATTAATAATAACTGGTCCGTTTTTTCCCACTGTTAAAACCAACTTAAATTTGTTATTGTTGCGGTCCATAATTGGGATGCAAATATTTGTATTATCGTTTGTGATTGATTCAACGTTTGTTTTGAAATTTGTACACAATTCGGTGCATAAACGGATTATGTTGGTCGGATTATCTTTAATTGAAGATGTTGCAATTAAATCCATTTCTTTTTCCATTTTATTTGTAAAATCGTAATCAAACAGGACCGGCCAATGTTCCATGCAATATATAATCACTTTTATACCAATAGGCTGAATCACTAGTTTATTTTTTTCATTACCAAAAAATTGAACTCTGGGAACAGACACAATGTGTTTATAGGTTGGTTCTGTTTTAAGTATATAATCTATGGTGTTTTTTTTTATACCTTCAATATCTTGGTTTTTTACATATCCGTTTTCTTGGATTTTTAACACAATGTTGGCGTAAGTAGATGGTCTGCCGATCCCACGGTCTTTTAATAACTGAATCAAATGGGCTTCGGATAAATGGGAAGTTGTTTTAATTGAATGCTGTGAGCAATCAATATTCAAACATTCTATTAAACAAGATGGTTGTTTCTGTTGTTGTTGCAAATAACGGTATATTTTATTGTTTAGTTCTTCTTTTTGTGTCTTTTTATTATCGGTTTTTATAACTTTCCACCCACCAAATATAATTTGTTCGCATGCAAAAACGTAAGTATGGTTTTGTGGGGCCACTATTTCGGCGCGTAAAATATGTATTTGAGCGGATGCCATACACGATTCCATGGTGCGTTTCCAAATTAACTCATAAAGACGTTTAGAAAATTTATCCAATTCTAAATCCGAATCTGAATTACTGTTTGGAATTGTTATTATAGATATAAAAACAGGGCGTATTGCTTCGTGTGCTGCACTTTCCTCTTGATTGGACAGTCGGGTGTTTAAATGTGGATTAATATTTTGTCGCAACAAAATATCGTCACGGATATATTGTTGCACGGATTCTAGAAATCCATTGCTATATTTTTCACAGTCGGTGCGCATATAAGTAATGAACCCTTTTTCATACAATTTTTGGGCACATTTCATGGTTTCTTTTGGACTTAACTTTAGTTCGTTGGTTGCCGCTTGCAATAAACTGTCGGTAGTAAAAGGTATTGGCGCGGAACGAATGGACAAAACGGGAGAGGAAACCGTCATTGTGTGTGAAAAATCCATGCTTGCGTTTAAAAATTTTAATATTTCCACATCAGTTTCAAAGTTGGTTTGTAAAACAAACGGCAACACATGGTTAGTAAATAACCCCGTTATTTTATAAACCAATATTTGGTCTGATTTTTGTATTGCTAAATAATTATCATACACTAACCGCAAAGCAGGAGTATGACATCGCCCAGCGGATAAACCAACCGATGACTTATTTAACCTTTTTTCTTCACATTTCTTTTTATAAGACATATTGAACGGGTGTTTTATAAATCAAACATAAAACAAAATCATTTTTAAAAAAATATCAATCCATTCTTTTATAAAACTAAATGATATTTGCAAAGACAATCAAAAAAATGTGGCGTGGTTTTTAGTTATTTTGCCGTTTGTGTTTTATTTTGTTATTATAGGAGCCGTCATGATGAATCAAAACAAAAAAAATAGATTGTAAATTTTTATCATTTTTAGGATTTTATAAAGTCTTTGCACTTTTATAATTTTTAAACTAACAACGTTAATGCTATTTTTTTATTTATAAAACAAAAAAATGATTTACTTTTGATTTATTTTGATTTATTTATTATTTATTATTTCGTTATTATTTATTAATAATGATAAACCACCAATTGCAACAAAGAATGACAAAACTGCGATTATTACTTTTACTTCGACCCTTGTTGATTTTCCACGTTTCTACATCACCACGACAAAGATATGAAGTAATAGAATATCTAGATATTTTAAGAACATTAAGACCAAACACAGATATAAACGATTTAGTAAATAATGAAGACCGAATAAATTTAGAAAACATTATTAATTGTGCCAACAATTATTTAATTCATCCGTTTAATAATGAAATAAGTTCTCCCGAATATGCTCGTGCAGTCCGAACTTGGACGGATTTAAGTACGTGGAACAATTTAAACAATGAATGTATCCAATTAATTATAAACCATTGTGCAGACACAACCAACCGACATATGGGTACTCGTATTAATGAAATGGAAGATAGATTAAACACTGTATATGCGTTTTTACATTAAAATATATGTTGTTTTTATTAATTCAATCCAAACAAACTTAGTGATTGGAAACACGCCTTTTGTTCTGCGTTTTTCTTAATATTTTGGATTCCCTCTCCAAGCAGTGCCAACATTTTACCACCATTGTCTTCCATATGTTTGTGTAAAACGTCCAAGGATGTGCAACTTGGCGTTTTGACAACATTTATTGTTATTTTTTTCATTATATCTTCAATTGCATCATATTTTGGATTTACATTTATTCCTATGCATAAAAACGCACCCATATGATACATATTGGTATTTTTATTATGTTCTATGGTGACGTATATTGGCGTGACTCCTCCAAATTTTTTTTGCAAAGTTTCTTGCAATATTTTTTTATAATTGTCATTGGTGGTTATTAACATATTCCAGTCAACATGTTGTTCCAACACAGTTGTTATCCATATATTTGCAATTTGAAACCCAGGCCCAATAAATAAATTTTGCGGTTTAATTATGCCGTTGTAGTCATCTACAATTGCCAATGATAGTTTATTAAAATCTAAAAACATTGCTCCCAAAAATGCCTCAAATAAATTTCCCAGCTGTTTTCTAACATCGTATCTTAAATTTTCATTTTCAGCATGCTGTGACAACATCATCCATTTATTTAACCCAATTTCCGCGGCAATTTTTCCAATTGCTTCATTTTTCACAATCGATTGCATCATATCTGTTTTAAACCCTTCTTGCGATTTCGGATAACGTTGGTAAAGATAAAATTTAGCAACCAATTCAAGTACTCCGTCTCCTAAAAATTCTACATTTTGAAACGATTTACTTTTGAGTGGCAAACAATTGTCGGGTTTATCCGCCATGACAATACCAAGTTGTTCGTTTTCGGTGGACGTGCGTTTAGTATACGATTGGTGGACGAATGCACGTTTATATAATTCAATATTGTTTACTCGCGCTAATTCTGCGGGAATTCCGTATTTTACCAGCAATTCACAAACATCGGATTCTGTAATTTCAACATTAATAGGATTATACGGATTGTGAATCAAAAGTCCCGCGGAAGATGTTATTATATCATTGGAAAACATATATTGTTCCTATCAATCGTCCTTTTTATAATTATTTGTTTGTTTATAAATCATTTTTTACAAATCAAAAACAAGTTAAAATCCAATTTTGAAAAACGAGCGAGTTAGGGTTCATTTTAAACAAACAAAAGCAATAATAATTTTCAGAGTGCATTAATTATAGTTTTTGTTAGTTAAGAAAAAAAGGATTGAAAAATAAAAAATAATCTAGTAATGTCTACTTACTTACTTTTTGCGTTGCACAACCCATTACTAAATCCATTCACTTGCTAATTGAACGAGTTTCGATGGGTTTTTAATAAATTGGATCAAAAAATAAGTTAAAAATAGTTATCCTATAATATTAAATAGGAAGCCCAAATATGCAGCAAATTGGCAGTACACCAACACAATCAATTTTAAATAATCAAAATTTATATATTTCAACACAGAAAATTAAATCAGGATGCACCACATCCTCTTCATTGATATTTTATCATTTTATTATTCATTCTAAAATTAATATAAATATCAATAATTTATGCCCCGAACTAAGCCCAATTATTATATCTCACAGTGTGTATAATAAAGTAAAAGAATTAACGGATAATATACTTGTTCTTCATTCTAAATCAAACAAAGACATTCAACAACCATATCATTTATTAATATCAAATGAACGGTTAGGGTTGTCTAGTATTTGTAAAATGCATATGTGTTTATTTTATTTAGAATTGGCGGAATTAATAAGCATTACATATTTAGTGAATTTAATCGAAAAAAAATCAACAACTATATTGTTTGTAAACTCGGCGTTCCATGAACAAAATATGGGGTTTATGAATTTATATCAAAAAGATGATAATATATATACCACAAATATTCATGATAATAATATAATGGGTTCGAATATAGCATCGGATGTTGCCATGGATGTTGTATTTATGGATAATTTAACCCATTTAGATTACCATGCCGCACTAAAAATTATTTATAAATATCAACACGAAGGTTCAACATTGATGATTAAAACCAGCGATTTGTTTTACAAACAATCGATTGAATTTATTAATATTTTAAAATCTCTATATCATCAAGTAATATTTATTCAACCAAGCATATCCGATGTGTTGCGGGGAGATAAATACATTGTTTGTAAAAATAAAAAAAACAATTATACTGTTTCATCGTTTTATTCAGATACACCATGGTCCGTTCATTTATTAAATAAAATAGAAGATATGAATATTTATTTTGGGAAAAAACAACTTGAATCTTTGCAGCAATATATTGAATCCCCCGATAATGCAAAGTTTAATATTTGCAAAAGCATTCAGTGGTGCAAAACATTTAAAATCCCATACAATTCTTTATTTTGAATCGAATCAAATTCAATCTTTTTTCAATATAAACCAACATAAAATAATAATTCCCAAAAATGTGAGAACAACAAAAATAGCGGGCTGCTAAAACAAAAAAACTAACAAACCATAAAAAAAGGATTGGATAATAACAACCAAAAAAACAATTATTTAATAATTTAATTTACACAATACATATCTAGTCTTTTTACTTTCTACTTACTTCTTGTGTTGAACGCATCACCACCAATTCCACCAACTCGATTTACGTCCACTCGCTAATCGAACGGCTTTCGACGGTTTTTTAATACAATGAATAGCATATTTATTTTGTCTAACCGCTAACAACTGCACGGCTTCCGACGGATTTTTAATATATTTAATGGCATATCCATTTTGTGTAACCGCAACCAATTGTATTTCTTCCGTTGGATTTTCAATATATTCGAGAGCAAATCCAGTATGTCTTACAGATAACAACTGAATTTCTTCCGATGGATTTTCAATATATTGGATAGCAAACCCATTATGTCTTACCGCCGCCAACTGAATTTCTTCCGTTTGTTTTTCTGGGTCCAAGTATTTTAACAAATCGAGGTACCGATTGACTGCCTTTGTCAATTCTTCGGGAGATAAATTATTCGCCCAAACTTGCATTTTGGCTTGACGGTCAATCTCGACTTGATGCTCTTTTAGATTCATAGTAGCATTCATAGTATTTAATTTTATTAAACGAATGTGTAGAATGTAAAGTGTGTTTGATAACAAGTTCTAAAAATAAAAAGAGTGGAAAATGCAAATCATTTTTATATTTTACATAGTTTTTGTTTTTGTTTTATCCAAAAACCCCAAGAAACAAACTAACAAAAATATAAAAAGGATGATTATTGCTGTTTGTCTAAATATTCCATGGCAACATTGAGATTGTCTTTAGCCGATTTTAAAATATTAAGTGCATCTAGCCCTATTAGCATTTCTTTCCCCCCGTCCAATTTCAAGTTCAATGACTGTTGTATCATTAGCATTCCAACATAATCGTCCAAGTTAATAAGACATATTTCATATTCTTTTCTATATTTTTGAACTAGCAACGCATCTTGGATTTCCACCGATTTAGCTTTAATTTCGTCCGCATATTTTGCGGCTAAACCGGCTTCTCCAACTGAAGACGCAGATGAAGAAGATGACGTGAATCCTTCTTTTTTTGATAAATTCTTTCCAAAGTAAGTCGCAAAAAGTATCACTAATAAAAAGGCTATTATAATTATAATTAAATCGTTATTTGACATATTGCTATTATAATATATATTATTTTATTTTGTTAGTTTGGTACATTTAAAATCCGTTTAAAATAGATGCGAACTAACAAAGTTTAATATTATTTAATGATTTTATTTTTTTTACGTTCTTCCATTTGTTTTTTTATCTCCATTGGATACTCACGATTATTGTATGCCATGCATGCCATAGCGTCTATGGATATTTTTTTGAATACATTTTCCTCCTTTTCTGGAATGTCATCTTCCACAAACCAACGAAACGCATTTACTAATCGTAAAATCAATATTTTGTCTTTACACATTCTGTCATATGCAACGGATAAATTGTCTTTTGTATCATAATACATTTTATTTAGCGTGATTTCTTTATTTGCTATATTCCACTGACCGTCTTCATAAATCATCAAGTGGTTATCTCGCATATTGCTAATGTACACGTTATGGTTGCGTTGCATATTGAGAGAAAAATGCTTTCGTTCGAATAATTTTTCCACAGATCCTTTAACTTTTTCAAAACAAGACTTAAAAAAATCATCGGTAAGGTGAGTTAATGTTTCATTTCCATACATGTTGATGGTTATTTTGTTGTTGTTGATATTGTTGCTAATTGTATTGTTAGTTGTATTGTTTATTGGTTGTTTATTCTGTACCTTTAACAACTTATATTTTAATTTTAAATTTTCATTTTCTATTTTTAATTGCTCACTGTGTTTATCGGTTGATTTATTTTGCAATATATCCTTTAGCATTTTTATTTCATCTTGCAATTTTATTTGTGATTGTTCATGTTCGTTTTTTAATTGTTCAAATAAAGCACGCAATTCTATTTCTTCTGGTTGTTGGTTTTTCAATTTGCATGGAAATTTTCTTTTCAAATGATATTGTAATCTACTTTTAGTTGTAAATAGACAATCACAACGATTGCATTGGAATTTTATTTTGGTTTTTTCAATATACGATTCAAATAAAACAACACAAGGTTTTTTTCGGTTTATATGGTAGTTGTAATTTGCATTGGTTGAAAATGTTCTTCCACAATTCTGACAAGTTTTTGACATATTATATATTATTAACATAATATTTTTATTTGACATTTTTTTAAAAAATATTGTCAAATATTGTTAAATAAAATTAAATACTGTCAAATAAAATTAAATACTATTAAATAAAATTAAATATTGTCAAATAAAATTAAATAATTATCAAATACTTTTATATAATTGTTAAATACTTTTATATAATTGTTAAATACTATTAAATACTGTTAAATAATTGTGATTCAATAACAGTTGAAAATGCAAAATTAAATACTGTCAAATAATACTATTAAATAATGTTAAATACTATTAAATACTGTTAAATAAAATTAAATAATTGTCAAATAAAATTAAATACTTTTTAATAATGTTAAAAACTCTTAAATAATTGTGATTCAATAACAGTTAAAAATGCAAAATTAAATACTGTCAAATAATACTATTAAATAATGTTAAATACTATTAAATACTGTTAAATAAAATTAAATAATTGTCAAATAAAATTAAATACTTTTATATAATTGTCAAATAAAATTAAATAATTGTGATTCAATAACAGTTGAAAATGCAAAATTAAATACTATCAAATAATACTATTAAATACTGTCAAATATTTGTTAAATAATTGTCAAATAAAATTAAATACTGTCAAATAAATTTAACAATTATTTGACAACATTTAATTTTGCATTTTCAGCTGTTATTGAAACACAATTAATTATTTAATAATTTAATTAACAAACACACTTTTTAAATTGTTTGACATATTTTAATTGTGTTTATTTTATTTTAGGTGGGGGGATTTTGTTTTTTTTATTTTTTGGAAATGAAAAGAATATTTTTTTATTTTCTTTATTTTTCTTAAAAATTTAGCCAACTTTTTGTCCCTTATATAATGTATGTTTATTTATTTAGACCATTTAATATTTTTACACACTTAGAAATGCCTATTCAGATGTAATTGCAATTTAAAAAAACAATATTATAGATGCAAAAAATTAAAATAAATTAAATATATAAGGGTATTTTTTAATAATTAAACAACATAATGGACGGTGGTGTTGCAAACTGCGATGTTACAAACAGTGATATTAAATGCGTTTTTATCCCATTATTTTTAAAAAAAGATAATAAAAATAAATATAATAAAAATAAAGAGCATAAAGTAAACAGCAAAAAATGGAACTTGACTTTGTTGGAAAAAAACACTACCTTTCAATGCACTTTAATAAATCAGTTAAAACAAAATATACTTAATACATATAACGTTGTTTCTGAAGTAGAAAAAATAGAACATGTGCATTTGCCTCTAATTAAAAATAATTATTTGGTACAAGAATTAACCAAATTAATAAAAATAAAACAGTCAAGTTATAAACACCAAGATTGTTTAAAAAACAAATATAATGCATCATTATTTATAAATTTTTCAGACATTGTCTATTTGTTGAGCGAATGTAATTTGATTTGTCATTATTGTAGTTCCGATATACTAATTATGTACGAAGTGATGTATGACCCAAAACAATGGACGCTAGACCGAATAGATAACAATTTAGGACATAACTCTGGAAACGTACTAATATCGTGTTTGGAATGCAATTTAAAACGAAGATTAATGCATAAAAATAAATTTCATTTTAGCAAAAAGGTCATATTAACGTTGAACAAAACAGAAGAATAATATTGTCCTATTTTAAATGAAACTACATTTGGGGAAATTTATCCATACTATACAAGGCAAATATTTAATGTCTGTGTTACTTGGTTTTGGTTTTGCTACTTTTTTTCGCGCCGTTTGTCATGGTTCAGATTGCATCATTCGTGTTGCTCCTCCATTAGACGCAATGAAATCAGATAAAATATACTCGTTTAATCAATATTGTTATTCTTTTCAAAAAAAAAATATATCATGTCCTTTGAATGCAGACCTTGTTGTTACCATATAATTACTATTTTTTCCGCACATAATAAGAAACTAATCCACCAACACTAACAAATAATAATAATAGAGCATATTCTGTAAAATCAATTCCATTCTTCGTGACATGTCCTACATCTCCTATGGGTCCTGTAGGACCAACATCTCCTATGGGTCCTGTAGGACCAACGGTTAATTTATATTTTTTTATAAAAGATGGGGGTATTATTAGGGTTTTATTTACATTTGACCGTACCACCATTAAAGATGATAAATTATCCACATCATTCTTTTTATCTATTTTGTCTTCTTTATCCAAGGATACAACAGGACATTCATAAGTATTGTTTATTAGAGAAGATATTGTACTTATTATGTCATAGTCGTCCATGTTTATTAATAATATGCAAAATTGGTTTATATTGTTTTTATTATAATACATATGTTGGAAAAGTATCCGAGTAATAATTGGTTGCATGTCCCAAAACCAGCCATCATCCTTATTATTTATTTATTTAAAAACTTATTTGATAAATATTGCATTCTAATAGTGTAATTATGATTTACTGTGTGGGAGATAGCATGCTAAACAATGCCCGTTATGTGGGTTATAACCAATCTGTACTGGACCATCTACGCAATATATCTGAAAAAGAAAACAATAAAATGAAATTTACCATGCTTGCCCAAGATGGTGCACGAATCAGCGATGTTTATTCGCAATTGACTGCAATTAAACAAAGTGATAATCCAATAACTATTATTTTGTCGGTTGGAGGAAATGATTTATTAGCCGAAGATGCAGAACCGCGCGAACAATTTCATCAGTGGTTAAATTTAGTAAACGCAATACAAATTCAATTTTATGATTCATCCATAAAAATATTCGTGCTTGGGTTATATTACCCCCAAACCCAAACACGTTTTTTTGACCGTATTCGGCAGTGGAATCAATGGCAAAAAATAAATAAATATACTGTTATATCTACCGACGATATTATTACCGAGAGCAAAGACATTTGTTATAAAATTGAACCATCGAATCAAGGTGGGTCAAAAATTGCTTCCAAAATAGTGAATTATTTATCTGGTTTTAACAAAATAATGTTAAAGTTTTATTGATTGATAACAATTTTGACGAGCCGTTCATAATGAATATTTGCAACAGGGTTGGGTATAAAAAAACGATTATGTGTAAATAATTTTATGAAAAAAATTGTTTATTTTATACTTATTTAATTTTAATTTTATACTTATTTAATTTTAATTTTATACTTATTTAATTTTAATTTTCTAATTATGCAATATACTTGTACATACCTGGGTTTTCATCGTCTCTCATTAAATAATCGCGTTCAATCAGACACTCTATACGTTTTTTAATGATTTTAATATCTGGTTTGAAGAATGTTAACTGGGTTGCTACTTCCGCAAGCAACATTTGATGTCCCATCGTTTTTCTGGCTTTCATAATTCGAACAATGCTTGCATCCACCACAAAAGAACGGTCCTCGTCAATCTTACGACTGTCATTATGTTCTTCTAAACTAGCCATTGGGATGCGGAATTTGCGCACCGGGGAGGTGAATTTCGTATTTATTTGAAAAGTATCCATATTTTTTATACTTCCCTTTTTTTCATCAGCTGGGTCGGACGCATTCTTGCGCAGAATTTTAAATTTACCACATACCAAAGAATGCAAGGTGCGTTTCAAATATTCTTCTGAAATATTCATTGAATCTTGTAGTTGTTTAAAAGACATGGATTCGGATTGCGCAATAGTAGATTCCTTTTCACTTATGAAAGCAGTTAGTACACATGATTGTAATAGGCTCATTGTTATCTCGTATGCTTTAGAACCAAACGAGCATTTCATAATTACATGTCCGAGTGTATACATATTATACAACAATCGACCTGGAGTTTTATGGTTATATAACGCGCTGTAAATATCCAAGCATTTTTGCATATTGGATGGCAATTTTAGAGGAATGTTGGGATAAGTCGGCCAATTGCCCTGTGTTAGCAACTGAACTCCAAAATCAATATTTTCGCAAGTAGTTCCGTGTGACATTTCTTTAAAGTATTTTCTGAATTCGTCGACTTGCTCTTCTGACACATTATTATCGTTCAACATGCACTCTAATTTAGAAGTGTATTGTGCACCATATTTTATTTTTAACTTGCTTACAACGTGTCGTTCCATTTCGTTAGATGCACTGCGCTTATTTAATAAACGCTTTCCCAGTTGGTTTTTGTATAAGAGACCAAAAACGTCTTTGTCGTGAATGTATGCAAATATGTCTATAGATTTATTAATATACCAACTTGTTTCGGTTTCGGACATCTTTTCTGCTCCATTAGTTAGTAGTCTGTCGCAAAACGACGCTAAAAATTCCGCCATTAAGTGTTTATCAATCGTTTGGTTCATAATTGTGTTGAATGATTTAAGGATCGGTGTATTAAAAATTGGGTTTTTATTAAATGTGTTGTCGCATATGGTAATATATTTTTCGTGCATTTGAATTATATTTTTTATAAAATGCGGATCGTCGATTATTTCTGTTTTTTCTGTTTTTTCTGTTTTTTCTGAAACTGAATTAGAATCAGTTACCATTGCGGATACAATGGATTTTCCAACCTCATCCATATGTTTTTTAAACAATTCGGACATTGGTTCCAGCATGTTTGCACGATTAAAAATGCGAAATATACACCCAATCTCTTTTAAATCGGGGTTATTATTAAATAATTTTCCGTCGTTTAGTAGGTAATCTGTTCGTTTTCGGACACCATCTTCATAGATTATATCAAGAACTTTTTCCTTTATTTCTTTTGTAATCAAATATGTGTCTAGTTGATGATTTTCGTTTTCTATACATTTTTCTATTATTAATGCGTATTCTTCAAATTGATTTTCTGACATCCATACCTCTGTTTGTTTTTTATAATAAACTGAAGTAGATAATAGTAACGCCATTTCAAATTCATTGAGTGACTCCATTTTCTTATAAATGCTAATGATATTTTGCACAATATTTACATCATCAATATTTCCATCGCGGTTGCTATTTATTAATTTTAACAGTGCATTGGTAATATTTGTTTTTTTTGCATCAAAGACAATTGTTTTAAAATGAACGTCCGCATTATGTGTTAAAGAAAACAAGGATGGGTCGGTCAAAATATAAAAACGTTCCAAGAAAATGAAGAATTTATAATTCCAATTAGTCATGATTTGGTGATTATTATATCGTAACAGAAATTCTTTCAACAGTCTTTCGTCGTTATATTTGTTTAAATCGGGCAGTACACACCGATGTAAATATTCGGATATTGTTTTATTTTGAAGTATATACAAAGAGGCCGAGTGGTTGTCGGCGTTATTTTGTGTACACATTTCGAATACAATAGTATATATTTCTGCAAATTCTTTGGGATGAAATGCGGGTCCTTTAAAATCTTCCTCGATTATTTTCTCCAACCGATCCATCCCCCGCTCCTTTATTTCCCGCCAACCCGCCTCCAATGAAATAATTGACTGTTTTGAATTCATAGTAAGATATGTGTAAATTATGAATGTGTAGAAGTGTAGAATGTGTTTGGATAACAACTGATAAATCAAAAAAGAGTAGAATTGTAAATCATTTTTTTGTTTTACATAGTGTTATATTTTGAATTCCAAAAAAACACGATAAAAACCACGCAGCGAATAATGTATATTCAATAAACCTTAAACGTCACCTATCCTGTTGATGTGAAAAAGTGTAACCCGACATTGGTTGATTACGTTTGTGCGTGCCGGTGGTTTGTGCGCGATAGTTAGGGTTAGGGTGTACGGTACATGCAAGTCGGTTGTTTTGCAAATACTTAAAAACGACTAAAATAAAACTAAAAAATGAATAAAGGAACAATTCATAAATGTTGTTTATTTAAGAAGATATAGTTTGCTTTGTTTGCTTTGTTTTGAATTGAATTTCCAATATGGATGCATTGGAGACACGAATATATGATGTGAAAAAGTGTAACACGAAGAATATAACCCTACCTTTCAAGAAAAGACATTAAACGTCACTTATGCACGAAGATACAAAAAACGTCACTTATGCACGAAGATACAAAAAACGTCACTTATGCTGTTGATGTGAAAAAGTGTAATAATTTATTTATAATAATGTTAGTTTACACAAACC
>Ga0209491_10005213_pt1 | contig 19218 bp, 15 predicted proteins | sample BON02_FD_187213 | JGI IMG/M metagenome (GOLD analysis project Ga0209491, IMG submission 187213) | Freshwater microbial communities from Lake Bonney liftoff mats and glacier meltwater in Antarctica - BON-02 (SPAdes) (version 2) | ecosystem: Environmental > Aquatic > Freshwater > Ice > Glacier... | reverse complement strand
ACCGCCGAATTAGACTAAGAAAAAGAAGGAAGAAGAGATCTTTTGAGAAGTCCTATTTGAAGAAAATGCAGAAGAATAGCCACTTTCAAACCGCCACTTTTACACCACTTTTAAATCGCCGCTGACAGTGCCCGGTGAGACCGAATCCGGCAAGTGCTTTCCCCTCCTTTAATTCCTTTTTTTGGTTCATAAATTACACAGGGTTCATAAATTACACAGGGTATTTAATTGGTTCATAAATTACACAGGGTTCATAAATTACACAGGTTCATAAATTACACAGGTTCATAAATTACACAGGGTATTTAATTGCACAAAGAACTCGTGAACATTCGAAACGAGGCAATGTCGTCTACCGGATTGCAACATGAAGTGGACAGTCTTCTTTAATTAGGACTCGCTGGTTCAGCGGTAAGTTGAGCTGCCAGCGGCGCAAGATCTCATGTTGGGCGTCCTTTTTAGCCGGGTAGCGTCTAATTTCGAAGCGGAAAGGTGGCATACCAATCGAGCGAGCGCAGGAAAATCGTCCGTCTGGATCTCGAAATCAGGGTTGTTGGCATGGGCTGCCAGCATTTTGGTCAAGCGGGCGCGGGCGTCTTCGAGAGGGATTTCGGCGCCCGCATTTTCAAAGAGCGGTTTGAGGCAACCTATCACAAGGGGCGCACGGCGTGCGGCCAAAAGTTGCCATGCCGGGTGTTGTTGCCGGTCGAGGATCAGGTCGCTGGTGGCGATCGTGTCTGACAGATCGTTTGGCTGATCTCCATGCGAGACTTCTCCCCGAGGGCGGGCAAAAAGGTCAGCTTGCGAAGAGGTGTCGGACATGGGTTCAATAAAGAAGTCTCTTTTTTGAACCGCAATTCTTAATTAGTTAGTGTTAGAAGGGCGTCCGGCGAGCGGACACGCCACGGACGAAGTGTTGGGTGACGTGGCGACGAGCAAGTTCGTAGACTACACGGTTATGCCGTGTGCTCAACTGTCATCTGGTATTTTACCTGCCCCTGCCAGCGCGGCGAATTTTGCGAATCCGGCAGCGAGGGCTTGTAGACTGGCGTCATCGGGCAGGGTAATGCGGAGACTGGGGCGGCCTTCGGCGTCGCGTTCGGTGCATTGCTCTAGGCCTTCGGCGAATTGGCGGCTGAGGGTGACATGTGCGGCGGTGTCTTTTTCCGAAGGTGCGGGAAGGGCGCTTTCTAGGAATGCGAAAGCCGCGCTGAAGAGTTGCCCGCCGCTTAGAGCGAGGCGTTCCTTGCGAGCTGCGCGCTCGGTGACTTCTTCCGCTCGTTGGCTTTCATCAATGGGGGCGTCGTCGTCGGCCCCTAGCAGAATCTCAAGACGCCGCTTGAGCTCTTCGACGCCGCTTTCCATGGTCACTTCGCTGAGTTCGGAGTCCATGTCGATGGCGGCTGATGCGAGTTCTTTTTTGGCGGAGAGCGTGCCTAGTAAATTTTCTTCGATGGTTTCGTCGGTCACGAGTATGTAAACCTGCACGGGGCGCTTTTGACCCATGCGGTGGGCGCGGGCGATGCGCTGCTCAAGGATGGCGGGGTTCCATGGTAGGTCGACGTTGATGACGGTGTCGGCGGCTTGCAGGTTAAGTCCGGTTGAGCCTGCGTTCGTCATGATGATGAAGCGACAATCGGGGTCGGTTTGGAAGGTCTTGACGATTTGCTGGCGCTTCTTTTGCGGGACTTTGCCATCGAGCCGCACGAAGCCTGTCTTGCAGGCGTTCAGCTTTTCTTCAATTAGGTCGAGCATCTGTGTCCACTCCGAAAAGAGCACGACCTTGCGGCCGGGTTCGGCGCTGAGTTGTTCAATCAATTCGCCGATTTTTTCCAGTTTGCTGGAGTAGCCGGGGCGTTGTTTGTCGACGAGGGTGGTGCTGTTGGCAGCCATGCGGCACATGAGCAGGGCCTTTTGCAGGCGCATGAAGTCCATCTCGGTGAGATAGCTTTTGCGTGTAATACTGGCCACGATTTGCATGTTTGCCGCGTGTAGGTCGAGTTGTTCCTGGGTGGGCGGGATGCGAATGAATTGCGTGCGGCGTGGCGGTAACTCTCCGAGCACGCCGTCGCGTGTGCGGCGCAAGAGGATGGGCTGGATGTGTGTGCGTAACTCATCGAGCTTACGGAAGCCTGTGACTTTGCCGTCTTCGTTGACGACTCTGTGCTTACTGAAAAAGCGATAGGCAGGGCCGAGGCGTCGGTCGTCGATAAATTCGATGACGGAGTAAAGCTCGTCGAGTCGGTTCTCCAATGGCGTGCCTGAGAGCACGAGTGCGAAGGGGGAGCGCAGACCTTTGATGACGCGGCTGGTTTTGGCTTCCCAGTTCTTAATGCGTTGGCCTTCGTCGAGTATGATGAGATCCCATTTCTGCGATTCGACGTGGAGGATGTCGCGCATGACCTGCTCGTAGTTGCAGATCGTAAAGAACTTGGTGTTGGTATATTGCTCGGCGCGTTGGTCGGCGTTACCGAGGATCTGGGTCGAATCGAGATCGGAGAATTTCGTGATCTCAGCCTGCCACTGTGATTTTAGAGAGGCTGGGCAAATGACTAGCACCTTTTGAATGTTGGCTTCCATCTTCAGCAAAGCGGCAAGGCCGATGCCTTGGATGGTTTTGCCCAAACCCATATCGTCGGCGAGAATGGCGCGGCAGGCTCCAGCGGCAAAGGCGATGCCGTCGAGCTGGTAGGGGAGCAATTCTGCATTCAAAAGCTGAGTGCGCAGCGGATGACCTTCGGGGTTTTTACGTATGAGCGCTGTTTTTAGCTCAAGGTTGCTGCGGATGAGTTGGCCTTCGATCCAACGCTCTGCGTCGGGGTAGATGTGCACGGATTGGCCCGCTGCCTCCAGTTCTCGAGCGAGGTCGAGTAGGCGGCGAACCATGTCGGGGGCGGCTTTGTTAGTGAGCGCATCGTAAGCTTGAAGCTTTGAGGCGAGTTTCTTGGGGATGTCAGGAGCGGCTGGACGGAGCAGGCGTGGTGTGAGCTCAATTTCGTAAGAGAGGGCGACGGCGAATTCCTTTTGGATATGTGGGATCTCGAGGGCGGCTTTGTTGAACTTCCGGCGGATGTGTGCCTGTAGTTTGATCAGGTGCTTACAGGTGCCGAGCAGGTTGACCTTGAAATCTTGGCAGGAGCAGTAGGCATCGCCTGGCGCGAAACTGCGTAGGGCGCTGTGATAGGTCTTGCCGGATTGATAGTTGAAGATGCTGTAGTCGGCCCACGGGGTATTTGAATCGTGGGACTCGATTTTCATTCGCTCGTCCTTAGCGCGGAGTTCGCGTTGCGTGATGGCGTAGAGGGTGAGCGCTTCGTCGTCGAGCAGTTCCCAGGGCGGCTCTTCGCCGGGAGGGATCGAGAGGCCGAGTTCGAGTTTGTTTTCTAGCACGAGGCCGAGCACGGCGGCGGTCAGGGTGTCGGATGGTGGGCAGGGTGTGCAGTCGATCTTGAGGCGCTTGCGCTTGTGCTCCGAGAGGCTGATCGTGATGACTGCGTTGCGCTTGTCGTTGATCACTGAGGGGAAACGCACCTGCAAGCGATTGCGCGTGAGCTTCACCTGCTCGGGGATATTGATGGGGAATCGGCGACAGTCGGACAGGAGTGACTTTGCATCTGGGCCTAGGAGCTTTTCAACACGCTTGAGGTTGAGGCGTGAGAGATGGTCGTGAAGGGTGCGTTGCTTTGTGGGTTTCGTAGCCATGATGTATTTTGAATAGCAACACCGCAGATGGGATCAATTGCAAAGCGCACGGTATTTATAAGCTCTAAAAATTGCTCCCGATCCGCAGCAGCACCGATCCGTAGCGTGAGCGGTTACGCTGCCCTTCGAACTCATTGCTGCGCACGGTGTGGGCGAGACTGATTTCGAGTCGATCGTAGCGAGCGGCGAGGCCGTAGCTAAGCTCGGCGACCCATGGTTCGGAATCGACCGACTGATCCCAATCGCGGAAGACGGGGCCGTCGAGGGTGATGTCGTGGAGCACGGCGTAGCCGCGGGCACCGGCGAAGCCGTAGAGGGACAATTTGCTCGAAGCGGCTCGATCCTGTTCAAAGATCGTGTCGGTAAAGCTGCCTAGCTGGACGTGCGGCGTGGCGTAACTAGCGGGAAGGTTGTATCCCGCTCTAATGAGTGCGCCGAGGTAGGCGTCGGTGCGGAAGTTGCCGAGTGAGGCACCCCATTCGCTGAAGCCGTCGAGTTCTATTGGCCAATCGCGTGTGCCGTCGAGAAATTGTATCCGGCGCTTGTGATCCAAGTGCAGATTGAGTGTCAGTTCGCCCGGAGCCTGCGAGTCCCAGCCTTGGTAAACGGGGCTGTCGGAGACCTTTTGATGAACCCACTTTTGCATATCCTGTGCGTAACTTAGCTGACCGGTGGTGCCAATGGAGAGGGTGGCCGTGCTGGCGGAATCACCCGCGCTGGCTTGGAGGGAAAACTCCAGCCCTAGCCAACCGGCATAGGGGCGCTCGCCTGCCGGGGGCGTCAATGTAGTGGGATCTTCCGGCGTGAACATCAGCTGGCTGAGGCCGATGCCGTATTGGAAGCGATTGGCTTTCGCTTCGGGAAAACGGAAATCGTTCAAACTGCCGCTTTGACCGGCACCGGTTAACTTGTGCAGCGTAGTTTGGAGGAAGTTATGTTCTGCAGAATCAGTTGGCAGTTCTCGGGTGAAGGCGAAGCGTGTGCCGCTGGTGTAGCCTTCGTCGGTTCCGGTTAGTAGGTCGTTATCGTATTGGAGGATGGCCTGCCAGTTATCATTGCTTGCAGCGCCCCCGCTTTGGAGGAAGCAGAATGTTAAGAGAATAACGAGTGTAAGTTGACGAAGCATCGGATTTATGTAGGACGGTAAGTTCTAATAATCAATCGCTATTACTGGCTCATGGCTGGGGCACTTCCGGAAGAAAGGAGATCGAGGCGGCTTGTCCGGCTTGCAAATATTTAGAGGCGAGGGCTTCGAGTTCTTCCAATGTGATGGCGCGGTAGTCGGCATCGCGGCTGCGAGCCCATTCGAGAGTGATTGGTTTCTCCTGCGAGCGCCCGAGGATCGTACTGAGCCAATGCCCGTTTTGGCGTAAACTTAAATCGAGTTCGGTTAGCACGGGTTTAAGGGCACGTTGTAACTCGTCTTCGCTCAGGCCTTCGGCTGCGATGTTTTCGGCGATCGTGCACATCGCCGTTTGTAGCTGGGGAGCGGTCTCTTTGGTCGCCATAGAAGATACGGAAAAGTTGGCGACCTCGAAGGCTTGATTGGCTGAGTAACTCGCGCTTGGGCTGTAGCTAGAGCCGAGCTCTTCACGGATTTCCTTGCGGAGGCGGTCGCGGGTGATCGAAGCGAGTATATTCATCCGGCGTGCCTCACTTACGTTGTCGCCCATCGGGTCAGTCTGCCATAAGGCAATGGCGACGGCTTTATCGATTTTTGAGTTGTAGGTAAAGGTCTTCTCCGCTGGGAAATCGGGAAGGGTGATCACGCGTGCGGCGTCTAGTATCGGTTTAGTTTCGGCTCTTTTAGATAGAGTCCCGAAGGTCGCGAGGACCTTTGGGATGACTGTCTCGATATCGAAATCGCCGACCAGACTGAGTTCGAGGTAGGTGTGCTTCATGTCTGGTCCAACCCAATCGCGAACGTCGTCTGCCGTGTAGGTGGCCAGTGTCTCGGGGTCGACTTTCGCAAAGCGTCCATCTTGGCCGTAGAGCCATTGGGTCATTTCGGCACTTGGGCCTGCTAGGGTGTGTTTGAGCTGACTCGCGAGTGCCGGAAGTTGTTTGTGAAACTGACGCAGTGCCTCGTCGCGATAGCCGGGGTCAGTCAAACTTGCCACCATGAGTTGAAGCTGTAACTCTAGGTCGTCGGGTGTGGTGCTTCCGGAAAGGATGAAGGTGTCGCCGCTTATGGAGAAACTCGCGCCGACGTTTTTACCGGCCAAGATCCGGCGAAGCTCGTCGTTGCTATGCGCTCCCAAGCCACCTGCGTTGAGGTAGGCGCTGGCGAGTTTATCCAACCCGGTTTTATCCTTGGGCTGGCTGAGTGTGCCGCTGCCGAAGCGCGCCTGCATGATGATGGAGTTCTTTTGAAAATCGGTCGTCTTAAGATTCACACGGATGTTGTTGGAGAGCTTGAGTTGAACAAAGTCGAGGTCTTCGACTTCGGTTCTTTCGGCGACGCTTCCAGAGGCTCCGAAGTCGGTGTAAGCGAATTTGGCGTCAACGATTTCGAGTGGGGGCGCGACGGCTGCCAATTGGCTATCTTTAAAGAGGGTTTCAAGTTGCTGTGCCGTGTCTGCCGAAGCAGAGTTGGTTGTGAGAATCAGGCTGAGGTCGGTGTCGCTCCACGCTTTTTTTAGTGCGGCGTGGGTGGACTCTGGTGTGACCAATGGCTCAGCCAGTTTATAAATACGCAGGCTTTCCTCGGGATGATCAAAGACGTAATCGCTGTGAATACTCTCGACCAGTCCGGATGCAAGCGCGGGTGATTTGCGGGTGGGCGCACTTTTAACGGCCTCTTCGTAGCTGTTGAGCCAATTGGCTTTGATCTCGTCGACTTCAGCTTGGGTGAAGCCGTGCTCGAGGGCACGGCGAAGTTCTTGTTCTAATATGCCCACAGCTTTAGGCCATTTGTCTGCCTCCGGGCTGACGGAGTTTGAGTGGCTTTGTATGGCATTCAGCCAGATCGATTGGCTGGCGCTGCCACCTTTGATCGGTGCGTCTTCTTCTTTCGCGAGAATTTGTAGTCGGCGACTGAGGATATCGTTCGCGATCCAAATCGGGAAATATTTAAGCCGTGTTTCTACCGTATCAGGCTCGTTTTTATAAGGTTCAAGCACGTTGAGTGAGAGGTTATCACTGCTGACTTCTTTGTCTGTAAAGACACCTGCTCGAAAACCAAAACCTGCGGGGAGCGTCCCCAGATCCGGTTCTTGGTAAGGTGTATCCGGATTCTTCATACTTCGAAATATTTCACGAATCCGAGTTTCAATGGCTTCAGGGGCAATGTCGCCAACGACTACGAATGCCATATTGCTCGGGATGTAGTGGGTCTTATAAAATTCGATAAAGCGCTCAGGCGGAGCGGTCTCAATGACCGATTGTAGCCCGATGGGCAGACGTTCGCTGGCGAGGAAATCGGGCATGAGGAAGGCGAGGCGTTGCTCCATTAGACGCATGCCGACGGAGTCGCGTGACTTTAGCTCAGCGAGGACGACACCGCGTTCCTTTTCGATCTCCTCCGGTTTGAGCAGTGCGCCGTCGGCGAAGTCGCGCATGACGGTGAAGGTCAGGTCGAGGGTATCCGCATCCGTATTCGGCAGGTCGAGCATGTAGACCGTTTCGTCGAAAGAAGTGTAGGCGTTGGCATGGGCACCGAAGGCGATGCCGAGGCGTTGCATTTGCGGGATGAGCGCTTCCACATCGGGGAAGTTGCGGCTGCCGTTGAATACCATGTGCTCCATGAAGTGGGCGAGTCCCCGCTGGTCCTCGGCTTCGTCAAGCGAGCCTGCACTGACGTGTAGGCGTAGGGAGACGCGGCCGGGTGGTTCGGCGTTCGGTAAAATCGCGTAGCGCAGCCCGTTTTCGAGTCTTCCGAAATGGACGGCCGGGTCGACTGCAATGTCGCTTTGCTCCTGCGGCCACAAGGGCGCTTTCGCGAGCGCAGTGTGGACACCGACGAGCATCAGGACTATGGCAATGAAGGAACTGGGGATTTTGAATTTTGAAACAAGCATGGTGTGTTAGTTAGATAGGCGCGAAATACTAGATCGTCAATCGTGAGGGGTGGGTGGTGTTTTAATTGGGTGTTATGAATGACATTGACCGTCGGCTATTCGTAGGGGCTTCACCAATCAAACCCTGTGATGGGCGCATCTGTTTCAGGCGCTGGACATTAAGGTCGTTCCTTGCATTCTGATAGCGTGGCTGTGGACTCATTGAAACGTAATTCTCTTATTCTAGTTGTTTGCCTACTGGTGTTCGGCGTCAGTGGATGGTTGCAGTCGAGCGACTCGATGTGGCTTTCACTTTGGCCGAGTGTGGCGGCACTTGCGATTGTGTTGATTACGCGCAGTGCTTTGGTCGGGCTTCTCGCGGGGGCGGCTTGCGGGGCGATTTTGCTCTCGGGCGGTTCGCTTTGGGGCGCTGTTGAGCAGTTGGTCTTGGGGCAGTTTTGGCCGATATTCGGCTCTTCGTGGAAGTTGAGCGCTATGCTCTTTACTTTGATCCTTGGAGGTTTCGTGTCGCTGGTCGAGGCGGGCGGTGGCTTGCAGGGGCTGGTGCATCGCTTGTTGGGGAAAGGCCGTGCGCCGCACAAGCGGATGCAGACGACGGTTTTCGGTTTCGGACTGCTGGTGTTTTTCGATGGACTGGCCAACACCATGCTGCTCGGGCGCCTCTTGCGCTCGGCGGCGGATCGCTGCGGTGTCTCGCGGGAGAAGCTGGCCTACCTAGCCGACACGACGGGCTCGGCGGTGGCCTGCCTCGCTTTCATATCGACGTGGATCGCCTTTCAACTTTCAATGATCCGCGAGGGTTTCGCGCTGGCGGGGCAGGCAGAGGTGAGCGCCTATGGATATTTCTTCCGCTCGCTGCCGACGAATTACTACTGCTGGTTCGCGCTGGCGCTGGCTCTGGTCTGTGTCTGGCGAGAGTTTAATCCGGGATCGATGGGGGTGGCTGAACGGGCGGCGCGCGAAAAGCAGGCACCCACGACCGAGGAGATCGTCCACGCTAGCCACTGGGGTTTGGCGATTATTCCAATTGCGGTGCTTACCCTTTCGATCCCCGTGCTGACCTATGTAATCGGCTCGCAGGCATTATTGCCGTTTAGCTTGAGTAAGTTTGCGCAGGCCTATGGAGCGGCCGAGGGCTATGTGCCGCAGATTTTAGTGGCTTCGAGTATCTTGGCTTCACTGGTCGCGGCGCTGGCGTATTCAGTGGCGAGGAGAGGTAGCGACGATTGCGTGTCCCGGCGTAGTCTTTTTGCGAAGCTGGATCCTCAATCGTCATCGGATCGGGCTGACGCTGAGGTATGGTGCGAAGGGACTCGCGCCGCTACCAGTGCGGCCAGGACTTTTCTTTCTGGTGTGCGGGAAATCGCTGTACCGGTTTTGATCCTGATTGCGGCTTGGATGTTGGGTGCGGCGATTAGCCAGCTCGGCACAGCGGCCTGGTTGAGTGAGAGTCTGCAGGGGCGCTTGCCGGTGGCCTTATTACCTGCGGGAATTTTTGTGTTGGGGGCGGTGATTTCGTTTTCGACGGGCACCTCTTGGGGGACGATGGGTGTGCTCATGCCGCTGGCGATCCCGGTGATCTTTTCGTTGACGGAGGGCGCGGTCGATGTGGATCGCGATCGATTAGTGCTGGCGGCTATTGGTGCAGTCTTTAGTGGCGCGGTCTTTGGAGACCATTGTAGTCCTTTTTCGGATACAACAATTGTGGCCTCGATTGCCTCGGGCGTGGAACCGCTCGACCATGTGCGGACGCAGATGCCCTTTGTATTGATCGCGGCGAGTGTGGCGTTGCTGGTTGGCTTTGTGCCGCTTGGCTTTGGGGTGCCTGCGGTGGTTTGCTTGGGTGCGGGCGGGCTGGTGCTTTGGGGGCTGCCAAGTATTTGGAAGACGGGCTGACTCTGACGTTGTGCCGATGCGGAGATCGGCGTTCCCGGGGCTGACTCTGACGTTCAATCGTTACGCTTTGCGCATGAGCTCGCGGCGGCGTAGCTGAAGCCAGAGATTCCACGCGTGCTTTTTCAGAATCTCGCGGGCGTTTTCTATCTCGGCTCTGCGGGCTTCTAGGTTTTCGTTGGCGATCGCGGAGAGGTCGTCTAGGTTGTAAAGATAGACGTTTTCGACGTCTTCCACGTTTGGGTCGACGTCGCGAGGCAGTGCCAGATCGATCAAGAAACAGGGGCGTTCGGGACGTTGCTTCATGGTGCGCGCCATGACCTCGCGCGAGAGCAGTGCGCCGGGGGCTGCGGTGGAGCAAATGATGATATCGAAGTGTTCCAACTGTTCGGTGAAATCTTCAAAATCGATGGCGGCACCGCCGAGGCTGTGCGCGAGCGTGTGCGCGTTCTCAAAGGTGCGGCTACTCACGGAAATATCGCCTACGCCACGGCTCTTGAGGGCTTGTGCGGTTTTTTCGCCGACCTCGCCGCTACCGAGGAGGAGCACGCGACTTGTGTTCAGTTTTCCGAATATGCGACTGGCCAGATCGACGGCGACGTTGCCGATGCTGATTTGCCCTCGGGTGATGCCGGTCTGTGAGCGGGCGGCTTTGGCGGCCTGAAAGCTCTTTTCAAAGAGGCGGTTGAGCACATTTCCCGTGCAACCAGCTTTGCGGGCGGTGCTGTAGGCTTGCTTGAGCTGGCCGAGGATCTCGGTTTCGCCGACCATCTGAGAGTCGAGGCCGGTGGAGACTTCAAGCACATGCTGAAGGGTGCCTAGGTTATTGTGCTTGTAAGCGTATTGTTGGAAGAGCGCCTCGGGGATATTTTGTTTTTGACAGAATAGATGACGGACTTCGTCGATTCGCTCGATACAGTCGGCTAGGCCGTATATTTCGAGGCGATTGCAGGTGTTGAGTACGAGGCACTCGCGGATGCCGTCGTGGGCGTGGAGTTGCTGTTGCAATTCGAGCGCCTGCGGCGGCGTCAGGGCAAACTGTTCACGCACTTCGAGCGGCGTCGCATGGTGCGAGGTGCCGAGCACAAACAGGGATTGCAATATTTCACTCATCGACAGAATAGAGACCCCGCTTAGTTAGCTAGTTGTGGGTAGCGCTGCACCGTCTCGGTGCGCACACGCGTTTCGTGGGTCGAATGCGCGAGAGGTTCTTGCGGCGCGGGACGCGCCTGCGCTACCAAGGAAAAGCTATGGCGGTCTAGTGCGCCCATGTCCTTAGAGGGTTCGGAGTCGCGGGCGGATTGCACTGGCCAGAGTGAGGCCATCGCAAGGACGAATAAGATGATCGTGGCAATAGCGTGTCGGCGGGTGACGAGTTTCTTTTGTATCCGTAGGACAAATACGGTGAGGTAACCCAACCAGATCATGCAGGTGGCGGTGAGTTTGAAAACGGGGACAAGGTCGTGGTTCTCCATCCAGAAGACGGCACCGAAAGCAAGCGAGGCGCTAAGCAGAATGACACCTGTAAAGAGCAGACGCTTGGCCATGAGGTCGAGCTGCTGCACAGAGGGGAGGTATTGGTAAAGGCCTTTGAACTGTTTTTTCTTTAAACCGTGTTGTTGGATGAGGAACATGACGGAGATGAGAGAAAGAATCGCAAAGACGCCATAGCTGAAGATGGCGAGTGATGCGTGTAGCTCGATCCATGGATTACCGCCGAAGATGCCGGGCGGATAGGCTCGATCCCAAGAGGGGACGAGCATCGAGCCAGCGGTGAGAATTGTCGCCAGACCTGTGGTGAAAAACCCCAGCAGGCGCAGGCGGAAAGCAGGGCCGATAATGAAAAAGAGCAGCACGAGTGACCAAGCGAGAAATTGTGCTAGCTCGAAAGGGTTGCCCAGTGGGCAGGCTTTAATTTCGGCACCGCGTAGATTCAGCGCGAGTGTCTGGAGGAGGAAACCGCCCGTAAGTAAGGCGAACATGACGGTGCTAGAGTAGGCGCGGCGTAGCAGTAGCGAGACGAGGCCGAACAAAAACGCCCCTCCGTAGATGGCGGCGGCCACCGCGAAGGCGTTTCGATCTGTCATGGCGATTTCGTTTAGCATAAAGGGCTTATTGTCTTAAAGTTTTGGCGAGGTCGATAAATACTACTTTTAATCTGGCTTTCGACAAGCATCGGGTCGGGGTGTAGCCGCTGTAAACGGGCGGTTGCGATGTCTTCGTCTATGTATGTGAGTGCTTGCTCAAGTTCTTCAGCGTGTATCCGGTTGCGTCCATGGAGAACACGTAGAGAATTTCTCAGTTTCATTTCTCCGAGGAAACTTAATGGAAGCGTCAGATGCGATCGAGCGATTTTCTTTCCACATAGGCAGGCGGGGTGGCCTTGGGGCTTTCATAGGCACCGTCGCGCCAGTCTTGCACTTTGCTGGCGAGGAAGTTGATAAAGGCGGGCGACTCGTTGAGGCAGGGGATCAGTTCGAAGTCTTCGCCGCCAGCTTCGAGGAAACTGTCGCGCCCTCGCATGGCCATCTCTTCGAGTGTTTCGAGGCAGTCGGCAGTGAAGGCGGGGCAAATGACTTTGACCTTCTTGTGGCCGTCCCGAGCTAGTTGCTCCAGGGTCTTGTCGGTGTAGGGCTGTAGCCAGGGTTCGCGGCCGAGGCGGCTTTGGAAGGTGATCATGTATTTTTCCTTCGGCAGCTTGGCCGCCGCCACGAATTTTTCAACCGTCATCGCGCATTGATGGCGGTAGCAAGTGGCGTGCGCGGGGTGGCAAGTGTTGCAGCAGTCGTGCGTGGTCAGGCAGTGCTGGTGCGAGGGGTCGCCCTTGACTAGATGGCGCTGCGGGATGCCGTGGAAGGAAAAGATGAGCTTGTCGAAATCGTGACCTTCAATCGAGGGGTGCGCCCGCGCGATCATGGCGTCGATGTAGCCGGGGTCTTGGTAGAAGGGGGGGAGGAGGGTCGTCTTGAGATCCGGCTTCTGTTCGCGGGCGGCATCCATTAGCGCGACCACGGCGGTCTCGTAGCTGGACATGGCGTAGTGCGGATACATTGGGATGATGAATAGATCGTCCACACCTTGGTCGAGTAAGCCCTTGAGTGCATCTGAGGTGGAGGGGTTGCCGTAGCGCATGCCGAGAGCGACGGGGATGTCGAGTTTCTCGGCGAGGGCAGCCTGTTGCTGGCGTGAGGTGATAATGAGCGGGGAGCCTTCGTCCTGCCATACTTCAGCGTAGGCCTCGGCGGACTCGCGCGGGCGGGTGGGCAAGATCAGGCAGTTGACCAAAAACCAGCGGATCGCATAGGGCGCATCGAGCACGCGGCCATCCATCAGGAATTCGCGTAGATAGCGGCGTACATCGCTGACTTCGGTGGAATCGGGCGAGCCGAGATTAAGGAGTATGACGCCTTTTTTGGACATGAGCTAAGAGAAGGTAGCCCCACGCGGCTTTGTCAAACCGAAGTGTGGAATCAGAGGCTGAAGAGCACCATCAAGCCAGCGAAGGAAAGCCACATCAATGCGATCGAGATTAAACGGGCGGTGATGGTGATGCGTATGGCGGTCGCCCAGTCCCGCACATCCGTCATTTGGCGGATGAGTGTCAGCAGTATGATAAAGCTGAGGCCGATCCGAATCGGATTAAATAAGCCGATGGAGAGCAGGTATTCCAAGGTCGCGCCGACCAGTGCCACGGCGAGGCTGAGCAGTGCGATCTGGTGGAAAAGGCAGGGGGCCCCACTTAAATTAAAGGCGACCTTTAGCACGATGCAGGTGAGCACTAGTTCGAGTATGAAACCGATCAACACGTCGCGCAGGTGGTTTCGCGCTTTGTCTGTTGCTGGCGTGTTGTGCGTGTTCTCGTAGTTTTCAATCGCTGAGCCGAGGTCTTTATTGATTGCGCTGAAATTATAAACCTCGCTGAGGTTTTCGGCAGTCAGTTCCTCGGATTCGATGCTTTCCGTGATGGTCATGTTGTCGCGAGCAATAGGTATTTTGATCTCCAATTCAGTGCTTCGACTATCGCTGAGTAAACCTTGTGGGGCAGCTTTGTCGCTTGTGGCCGCTTGGAGTGTGAGGCCGTTTTCCCGGACGAGTTTCCCTGACTCGAACTCCAGTTTGCGCGCGTCGGCGTAGATCCAAATCGTGCGATCGTCCATTTCCATGCTGGAGATCGGCTGGCCGAGCTCGGCCTTGACCGCGGTGGTCGTCATCCCCTGGCTCAGGGCTTGCGCAGTCAGGCAGAGCCCTAGGCATGCTAGACAGAGTAAGCAGATTTTTTTCACAGAGAGGTATGTTAAAGAGGCAGTGGTCTGTTTTAGCCAAGGATTGGGGTCGCGCACAACGATATTTTTAATCCGGAACGATCAGATCAGTATGATGGCGCATCCACAGGGTCAGGTGCTGCTCGATGCGCTCGCAGGTTTCCCTTTCGGTTGTCTCGATTTGCGCTGGGGAGGGGGCGCGCAGGATGCGCTTAGCCGCCTCCCGCAAGTCCATGCGGAGCGTCGGCCACCATGATTCACGCACGGGGTAGCCTTCGTCTTTGAGTAGTAGGTAGAGGCTTTTTAGCAGCACGACCTCGGGTGCCTTGCCTGCGGCGAAGGCATCGAAGGCCCGAGCGGTCAGCTCAAAGAGCTGTTCGGACTCCGGCATGTGGGCGCCATTGCTCACGAGTAGCTGGCTGAGTCGCGACGCGTGCCGCAGGCTGCGGTAGCTCTGCCCAATCGCTTCACGACGCCGTATTAGCTGGTAATCTTTGACAAAGCGCATCGTGCCCTGTTGCGACGTTTCCAGTAGGATCGCGGCCTGATCGAAGAGATCGGGCGTGGTCGATGTGCCAGGTTTTTTAGAGAGCCGCTTTAAGCAGAGGAAGATGCCGCTCTCTACTGTCAGCAAATGGAGCTTGAGGAAGGATTCGCCCGAGGACTCCGTCTTGAGTACTAGCGCCTCCTCGTGCTCAGGCATGATCAACCGGGGCGGCGCCCTTCGCTTGGCTCGGGTTCTCGATTGGCACGGCTTCGCCCGTTTTCGGGTTGGGCACGAGCGCGCCGCCGGAGATGATGAGTTTCATGCCGTCGGCGATGCTCATGCTTAGACGGGTGACGTCTTCATCGGGCAACATGAGGAGGAATCCGCTGGTTGGGTTGGGCGTGGTCGGCACAAAGATGTTGACGATGTGCTCGCCGACCACCGCCTGCGTCTCACCCCGTGCGGTGCTGGTCAAAAAGCCCAGCACATAGCAATGCTTGCGCGGATACTCGATCAGCACGACTTCTTGAAAGATCGCCTTCTTCTGCAGGCTGAAAGTGTCCACGATCTGTTTGACTGTGCGATACACTGCGTTGATGAAAGGCACTTGATCGAGCAGCCGCTCCAGTCCGCCTAGGATGATCCGCCCCAGCACAAAACGGGAGCCGTAGCCGAGCACTGTGATCAGCAGGAAGACGACCAGCACCGAGATCGCTTCAAGTGCGAATTTAATCGCCGGCATGTTGCGCAATTCCGAATCAAGATACCAGAAAAAGAATTGACTCGCTGGCTTGCCGAGCCGTACCAGCAGGAAATTGATCACGAAGAACGTGACCCCCAGAGGGAGCACTACGAGGATGCCAGTGATGAATGCGTTGCGAAGAGAGCGGAACATGATGTATGGTAGGTCGAAAGCCGTGTGTTAGAATTCCGATGCGAGAAGTTCCCGCAATGTTAAATACGGGCAATCGGTGCCCGATCGGTCATTGACTGATTTCTGCCTCCTGTCTTCTGTCATTCTCAAAATAATATGATCAACTTACACCACAACTACGACGGTCTCGTCTTTGATATGGACGGCACGCTGGCCGATACGATGCCCACTCACTTTGTCGCATGGTCTAGCTCCATGGCCGAGCATGGCATCGTTTTTACAGAAGAGCGCTTTTATGCCCTAGGTGGGGTGCCCGCACCTGTGATTATCGAAATGTTGGCCAAAGAACAGGGTAAAGCCGTCGACGCCCACGCCATCGCCGATGCCAAAGAATTACTGTTCCTCGAGCTACTGAAAGACGTGCAACCCGTCATCCCCGTCAAAGCCATTGCTGAATTTCATCGCGCGCACATACCCATGGCCATCGCTACAGGTAGTCCCCAGTGGGTGGCGGAGAAGATTCTCAAAACCCTTGGTATTCGCGATTGGTTTGGCGCCGTGGTGGGAGCCGACGATGTGGTCAACCCCAAGCCCGCACCCGACACCTACCTCCGTGCGGCGGAGCTGATCGGAGTCGATCCCCAGCGCTGTCACGCCTTTGAAGACACCGAGCTAGGTATGCAATCCGCGCGCAATGCCGGTATGACGGTGATCAATATTAATACGCTGCTTTAGCCCAAAAACCCAAGCTTTACATAACTGTAACCGAGCCTAGGCTCCTGCGTTTTTCACAGTCGCGCGGCCTACCCGCCGTACACACTCAACGCTCCATTTTTTATGAAACAACGCACCATACTGAGGGAAGTCTCCATCAAGGGCAAATCCCTGCACACGGGCGAAGAAGTCAACTTGACGCTCAAGCCGGCTCCGGAAAACGCCGGCGTGGTCTTTCGGCGTATCGATCTCTTTGGTAAGCCTGAGCTCAAGCCACTCATCGATCTGGTGGACGACCTCGTGCGTAGCACCACTATCGCCGACGGTCATGCTAAGGTGCACACCATTGAGCACGTGCTCAGCGCCCTTAGCGGTTGCGGTGTCGATAACGTCGTCATCGAGATGGATGCCAGCGAGCCCCCCATTCTCGACGGCTCTGCCAAGCACTTCGTCAATCTCATCCAACAAGCTGAGCCCGTTGAGCAAGACGCTGAGCGCGAATACTTCGTGCTCGAAGAGCCGGTCTCCGTCACCCGGGGCAACTCTTCGATCATCGCGCTGCCGCATGATGGATTCCGCATCACTTGCACCTCGGCCGACGACCGCGGCATCCACACGCAGCACCTCAGCCTCGACATCGACTCTGAGACTTACATCGCGCAAGTCGCCCCCGCGCGCACCTTCACTATTTACGAAGACATTGAGGAGCTGCTCAAACTCGGTAAGATCAAAGGCGGTAGCCTCGACAGCGCCATCGTGATCAAGGGTGACAAGATCGTCTCTAAAGAGCCGCTCCGTTTTAAGGACGAGTTCGTCCGCCACAAGATACTCGATATCATCGGCGACATCACCCTCATCGGTATGCCGATCAAGGCACACATCGTCGGCGTTCGCCCCGGCCACGCCCTCAACGCGGAACTCTCTAAAGTTCTGCGCAAGAAAATTCTCGAAAAGATCAAAGGCGCGAAAAAGAAAAAGACCGAATCGAAGAAGGGCGACACCATCGTCGATCCCTCCGAGACCGTCATGGATATTCGCCGCGTGCTCGACATCCTACCGCATCGTTACCCCTTCGTTATGATCGACCGCGTGCTCGAGTTCGTGAACGATGACGAGCTTGTCGCCCTAAAAAACGTCACCATCAACGAGCCTTATTTTCAAGGTCACTATCCCGGTCGCCCCGTCATGCCCGGTGTCCTCCAGATCGAGGCCATGGCGCAAGCCGCTGGCGTCCTACTACTTCGTAAGCTCCCCGTCGAGGAAAACAAAATCGCCTTCTTTATGAGCGTGGATAAGGTGAAATTTCGCCAAGCCGTCGAGCCCGGCGATTCGGTTAAGATTCGTGTCAAGTTGATCAAGATCCGTGGTAACAAGATCGCCACCGCCACCGGCCAGTGTACTGTCGGCGGCAAGGTTGTTTCCAGCGCCGAGTTAATGTTCATGCTGGCCGACGCCACGGATTAATCCCCACATATTTTATACTTATGCCAACGGACATACATCCGACCGCAATCATCGAGTCCGGCGCTGAACTCGATGAGGGCGTCATCGTGGGCGCTTACGCCTACATCGGTGCTCAAGTCAAAATAGCTAAAGGCACCGAAGTGATGCACCACGCCACCGTCGATGGGGCCACCACTATGGGCAACGATAACGAAGTGCACCCCTACGCCTACGTTGGCGGTAAGACGCACGACCTTAAGTATGTGGGCGGTTGTCCCGGCCTCCGCGTCGGTAATAGCAACGTCTTCCGCGAGTTCACCACCGTACACTGCGCCACCACCGAGGGAACCGAGACCATTGTCGGAGATAATAATCTTATCTTAGCTTACAGCCATATTGCGCACGAATGCATCGTGGGTAATCACCTCATCATGAGCAGCCACGCCGCGCTGGGCGGCCATGTTCAGCTAGGTGATCACATCAACGTTGGTTGGGGTGCAGGTCTCCACCAGTTCTGCCGTGTGGGTGACTACGCCATGGTCGGAGCTACCTCGAAAGTCGTGCAAGATGTGCCCCCCTTTATGATCGCTGATGGTAGCCCCGCCGTCGTGCGCACCACCAATAAGGTCGGCCTCGAACGCGCCGGTTTTACGCCAGAGGATATCAACCTCGTGCGCCGCGTCTTCAAAATGTTTTATAAAGAAGGTCTCAACCGCCGCCAAGCCGCCGAAAAACTAAGTGCCGAAATGGCCGACGATAACGAGATAGTCAAAACCTTCCTAGCCTTTGTGAAAGGCAGTGGACGGGGGTTGTCATAACGGGGTAGCGGCGGTCGTCCCGACCGCCATCGGTCGTCGGGGCATAGAGGTAGCATGACTGGCCTCAGTCAGCAAGTGGGCAGGTTCGCTTGCATGCACTGCACCACGCAACCTATCTCAGATTCGAGATCACGATGATCTGGAGCAAGAAGATCCCCAGGTAGATATACACGTAGACACCCAGCCTAAGGGTTTGGGATTAGTGAGGGTTGTCGCAAATCGAACGCGTTAAATGGGTTGTCTATGCCGACTGGATCTGCCTCATGATAGAGTGGATATGCTCGGGTGCAAAGTCTGCTCCGTTTGGCCAAGCGAGCGTATGCCCGACCAACGAGAAGTTCCTGAAATAGGCCTTCTCTTTGAGGGGCTGGAATATAGAGCCGTGAAGTTCATCGTGGAGATCGACTTCACCTTCCTGCCCGTCGCTAAATCTTACCCAGACCTTAAATCCGTCCAAATACTTTGCGTCTTCTATGTGTAAAAATTTCATTATTCCAGAGGTTGAATAGGTTCTAGTGGTTCACGTTGCTCGGCAAGATGCCAATCTCTTAAAAGTTCATCTTTATGGATTTCATACCATTCCAACACTGCTTTTAGGGCTCTTTTTGGGAAGTGTCCGGTAATGATACCTGTCAAAATATCTACGGTAATCTCATATTCGCCATACTCCGCATGGAAATGTGGTGGTGCATGGTCTCGATAATACATACGTATGATGATTCCGAGAAATCTTGATATTTCAGGCATGTGTTTAAATTACGCCAATATTTCGAAATTTCAATACTTTTGCAGATCGTAGAGAGGACTGATAGATGAGCGCCAGCGAAATCTATTGAGTCACTCGATTGTGTGTGCCCAGCATGGGCACGGTGTGGTAGTGTATGGGGTCAGTCCAAGAATTCATGATTATATCTTGTATAATATTGATAATTGTGGAGTCTACTTATCGATGGCACGAAAAATACGGATAGAGTACGCGGGGGCGCATTACCATGTGATCAACCGT
>Ga0209491_10005209_pt1 | contig 19227 bp, 14 predicted proteins | sample BON02_FD_187213 | JGI IMG/M metagenome (GOLD analysis project Ga0209491, IMG submission 187213) | Freshwater microbial communities from Lake Bonney liftoff mats and glacier meltwater in Antarctica - BON-02 (SPAdes) (version 2) | ecosystem: Environmental > Aquatic > Freshwater > Ice > Glacier... | reverse complement strand
AAACTTTGCGAGGCTTGACGAATAACAAGTATATTTTCCGTTACTCAACTCCAAACTTATTCCGCAAAATTTATAGCTATTTATTAGGTTACGTGGCGCGCAATTGCGCACAACGGTTTCGGGCTTGGCGAAGGTGGCGATTTTTACCACAAATGTTCATTCGAAGCATCGAGCTTCAAATTTACGAAAAACTGTCATACGAAGCACTGAACCGCCACTTTTGCCAAACCCTTGTTACCAGCTGGCGTTCTGTCTGTCGAGTTATCAAAGTCCTTGTCTGTCGTGGATTTCGCTGTCATTTTTGTCGGTTGTGAGGTTGCGGTTTTAAAAATTTTAGAAGGGAAGGAAATTTTAAAAAATAATTTTTCATTGGGCGGGAAAGATGGAAGCTTTTTTGCAATTTTTGGTTTGTGCGTTGGCTTGTGCGAATTGCAAATGTGCTTACACCTGTGTGTCAGAATTTGTAGTTGTAGCCAAGTCTTATAACTTGTGTCTCATAATAATCTGTGCTAATGTATCTGAAACCTTGTCCTTGAATTTCTTTTTTGATAATCATCGTGTTTAAAATATCTGTTGCGTTAAGTAATAATTCGCCTTTCCCTTTTTGCAAACTCTTTTTTATGCCAAGGTCTAAAGAGAAACGTTGAGCAATTTTTCCTTGCGGAATAATGTCGGGAGCCAAATAAATAGCCGTTAATTGTGCGTCAAAATTTTTAGGCAAATGAAAAGTGTTATTCAGTTTGATATTTCCTGAAATAATTTCTTGTTTGTCGGCTGTAAATGTATTTATAACAGGATATTTATTTTCAACGCTAAAAGCATTGATTTGATTGTGGTATCCATTAAGATTTAAATTAAAGGAATACCATTTTGCGACTTCCTGTGTTAAAACAATCTCTAAACCTGTATTGTAACTTCTGCCTGCGTTTTGAAATATGGCATATATCAAATTACTGTTAGGAACAATGCTTGAAATTCGTGTAATAGTTGCATCTGCAAAACGATGATAGGCAGCAGAATAAAAATATCCTTTGTCCCAACTTGTTTTGTAACCAAGCTCAAACGAATTTGTGAATTGTGGTCTTAAAGCAGGATTTCCAACTTTAATAATTTCAGCATCATCGTATTTTGGAAAAATTCTTATGTCTACTTCATTCGGTCTGTCAACTCTACGATTGTAGAATAGTGAAATTTTGTTGCGGTCGTTTATTTTGTATGCCAAGCGACCATTAGGAAAAGGTTGTGTGTAATTATATCCATCACTCTTATAGGTGTTGTGATTAGGATTTACATCATATTGAATTTTCACATATTCTATTCTCAATCCTAATTCTGCTTCCCATTTTTTGTTTTCAAAGACATAGTTTCCATAAATGGCAGGAATTAATTCTTTGTACGTTGCCCAGCCACCCGCATTGGTGTCTAAAACAGAATTTACTCCAGGAATAAATTGCATATTAGTCGGAATATTTCTATTCCGAAGTTTTATACCTGTCTCAATTCGTCCGTATTTCAAAGGTTTTATGTAGTCAAAATTAAAGTCATAAACTTGCTCGTCCGATAATAATTTAAAAGCATCTGTTCCAGTTGTTGTCGGTAAATAGTTATCATAAAAATATTTTTCATCTTCTCTATGAAATGTATAGTTCAACCCAATATTTAATAAATGTCCTGCCTGTTTAAATTTATGTTGATAGGCGGCAGTTGTCATTACCGTTGTTTTTAGTTCGTCCTCCAAAAACTGCCACAACCTTTGTCTTTCTGAATTGTCAGCATTAAAAAAAGGTTGGTCGCCCCTATCAATTATTTTTTCACTCCCGAATAATGCCGAAATAGTAAGTGTGTTGTTGTCATTTATACTCCAATCAAAACCTGCTTTTGAAGTAAAATAATTAGTGTTCCGATTTCTTCTTAATTGCTGATTGATAATGAGACCATCATCATAGATTCGGGTTACAAATTCGTTTTTGTTTAGGGTTTGTGTATAAAGATTATCTGCTTGAAAGAATGCGTTTATCTTCTTTTTCCTATAATTCAATGATAATGATGGATTTATTTTAGGTGTAAATTGGTATTGCGGTCTAATCGTTGGTAGATTTTCTTGCCTAACCCACAACGAGCCTAAGCCAGTCGTGAAACCAACTTTACCATTAAATCCTTCTTGTTTATTTTTCTTCATTACAATATTGATGATGCCAGCATTTCCATTTGCATCATACTTTGATGAAGGATTATTAATGATTTCTATTTTTTCGATTGCCGAAGCTGGAATATTATCTAAACCCGATTGACTTCCAAAACCAGTTAAGGCAGTTTGTTTGCCGTCAATTAATACAGTTATCTTATCATTGCCTCTTAATTGTACTTTTCCGTCTTGAACTGTTACACCCGGCAAATTTTGCATTGTTTGCAAAACTGAACCTCCACTTTGACTGATGTTATCTTCAACTGTAAAAGTTTTTTTATCCATTTTGCTGCCCACTTCATCTTGTTTTGCCGTAACTACAACTTCACCTAATGTTTTTATGTCTTCTTCTAAATCTATTGTGGCTATATCCAAAAATTCCGAAAGGCTTCCAACGTAAATTGATTGCCGTTTAGTAACATAGCCAATAAAAGAAATTTCAAAGTAATAGTTGTTTGGTTTAATATTAGATAGAGTGAAGCGACCTTCTTCGTTGCTTACTGTTCCCGTTACAAAGGCACTATCTTTTTCGGTTTTCAATACTACATTTACATAAGACAAAGCGGATTTGTCCGCTTTGTCTTTGATTAAACCTGATATGGTAACGCCTTTGTTTTGACCAAAGGAATATGAAGTTAAAAATGTAACTAAGATTACTATAGAAATTGATATGGTTCGCATTGACAGTTACTAAATTTAGTTTTTAATTTCTTTGATAAATTCCCCATTACTATCAAAAAGCAAATCCCTTCCTTTGATTTCAGCTTCGTAAGTTACTGTGCCTTTTGTATCAGTAATTTTAGCGGCTTCTTTTACTGATTGTCCTTTGTAATTTGTTTTAACGTAATCCAATACTCCGTTTGGCAATTGGCTTATCTCAATTTCTATTTCTGTTTCAATGATGATGCCTTGTGCATCAAATAAAACCGATTGTTCCGATTTATTCAGCTCAAATTCTGCTTCAAAATTGTCCCCTTCCTTTTCCCACTTTTCTACTTTTGCTTGTGGGAAATTCTTTTGAAAAGCGGTTTTTACTGGAGCAGGGACATCTTTTTCCTGCATTTTTTGTGCGAAGGTGAGCGATGTAATCATCGCTGCAACCGTCATTAATACTAATTTTTTCATTGTTTGTCTTTTTTAGTGTTTTAAAATTTACACTACAAAATTGCAACCTGATTTAGAAGAAATTTAGAATTTTCAGAATGTCAACGAAAAAGAATGAAGAGTATCAGAAAATGAATAGGAAATCTGCCACTTATTGAGATCAGCAACTTTTTTGACGATTGCCAAACCCAAGCCGTTTCCTTGTTCAGATGGATTTGATTTTGAAAAACGGTTGAATAACTTATCAGCGACTAAAGGCATTGTCTGTCCGCTATTTGAAAAGATTAGTGATTGATTAGTAAGAGTAACTGTAATTTTTCCATCGTTAATATTATGCCTGATAGCATTTAGAAATAGATTGCTAATTAGGATTTCTGTTAAAACGGGATTTGATTTTACTGAAACAATTTCTTTTAATTCTGTTTTTATAGTTAGGTTTTTTGCCTTTGCCTGTTCTTTAAAAAAGTCAAAGTGTTTTTCAATTGCCTCATTGAAATTAATTGTCTGTTTATCGTTATAACTGTCATTTTCCATTTTAGAAAGTAACAATAAATTTTTGTTCAAACGGTTTAGGCGTGAAACGCTATCGTTTAAGGAACTCAACATTTTATACTGTTCCTTTGTGAAATCAGAGTTTTGAATAAGTGTATCAATTTTTGCCTGAAAAACTGCCAAAGGGGTTTGTAGTTCGTGGGCTGCATTTTCAATAAATTCTCTTTGACTATTGTAGATAGAAGTATTTTTATTTATCAATTTTTCAATACTTTTATTTAAACGATTAAATTCTTCAATATTTGTTTCTATAAATTTTGGCTGATCGGATTTATCAATTTCAAATTTCTCAATTTGATTTAACGTTTCGTTAAAAGGCTTCCAAAGATTGATGGATAATCTTTTTGTTATTACAAATAAGCCAACAAGCAATAGAGAAATAATAACCAAAAAAAGTATTGCTATGCTCTCCATTAAGTCTTCTGTTTCCACTAAGTTAATTCGTGCCGAATAAGTATATGGATTTCCGTCAATAAGAATAGAAGCATTAAGTTCTCGGTAAGGTTCGGTTTCAGCGTCTAAAGTATCATAGTAAGACTTATAAAATATAGTGTCCTTACCCGAATTATTAAATGGTTCAATCTTAATGTTTCTATTGTATTTATTCCAATTTTGAATTTCTGCGGTTGTTAAAGTCGGCAATGAATATTTCAAAAATTCATTCTTGTGAAGTATAAGTGTTTCGTCTGTTTCTTCAATGTATAACCTCTCCGTAATATAATAGAACAAAGGTGCGGATACGATTAATAGCATCGCTGAAAAAAGCAAATAAACCGTTGATGTTTTATGTAATAGTTTTTTAGTCATTTTGCCATTTGTAACCTAATCCATAAACTGTTTTTATGTAATCGCTGCAACCTGCATCTTTCAATTTATTTTTTAGGTTTTTTATATGAGCATAAACAAAATCGTGATTATCAAGCATATCAGCCATATCGCCTGAAAGATGCTCGGCAATGGCACTTTTTGAAAGAACTCTATTTTCATTTCCGATTAAATACAACAGCAAATCAATTTCCTTTTTTGTGATGTCAATTTTTCTACCTTTTACTTTTACAGTTTTTGAAAGAGTATCAATTTCAATTTCGTTGTATGCAACAACGTTGTTTCCCTTAAAAATTTTTCGTCTAATGAGAGCTTGTATTCTAACCAAAAGTTCTGATAAATGAAAAGGCTTAGTAAGGTAATCGTCTGCACCCAATTGTAACCCTTCAATCCTAGTTTCAAGTGTTTCTTTTGCCGAAATAATAATTACCCCTTCGGTTTTGTTTTGCCTTTTTAGTTCTTTTAAAATTTCAAAACCATTGCCGTCAGGCAACATCAAATCAAGTAAAATGCAGTCGTAATCGTAAGTTGATATTTTGTCTATGGCTGATTTTGCATTTATAGCCCACTCACACACAAAGTTGTTTCCTGTCAAATAGGTTTGGATACTATTTGCAAGTTCTTGTTCATCTTCTATGAGTAATAATTTCATTGGTACGAAGGTAAGTATTCAATTTAGAAGAAATTTAGAATGTCGGAATAAAGCGTTAGCAAAATTGGCTCTTTTGGGGTTTGCTCGTGTGTCGGCTTGTGAGGAGGGGCAAACCCCAAATGTGCCAATGCGGGCAGGCATAAAATTATTTTTTAATTTGTTATATTGAAAAAATCACTCTTTTTATGTTCCTTTTTCGAGTACAAACATAATAAAGAGATGTTTATGAGCGAATTGTGGATGATAGTAAAAAGTTATAGTGTTGATAAAGTATTCTCTAATAAGTTGTATAGAATGCTTTCACAAACTGGATTAAGACTTAAAATTTATTTTCTTTTTTGACTTTTATGAGATAAAGATATTCCTATTCCAGCTCCAATTGCTATTCCTACACCAATCCAAAGACCAACATTATTAGTTATAATTCCTGCAATAGCTCCAAAACTCATTCCTAGTCCAATTCCAACAGCTAATTTATTGTTTTTTTTCATGTAGTTATTTTTTTGATTGTTGTTTTTTTGAAATATAATGTTTTTAATTCTGTTTCCGAGTTAAAAAAATGACAACATTTATAAACTGCGGTTTTTTTGAATGAATTCCTGTAATTGTTCCTAAATTTAACACGATTATCTGTCATTTCAATGAATTCCAATATTCTTTGTCAAAACTAGTTGTTTTTTAGAAATTTCCCACACAATTCAGTTTTTGGCTTTTAACTCAGTTTATAATTTCGTAAAATTCCTTAAAAATCCATTATGATTTTCATTCAGCATATTATTTGTCAAAAATCTAATATTTTCAAATTCCGATTTCCTCTTTCCGAGTGCGTTTCACCAATGAATGGCAACTAGTTTATACTCACTACAAAGTAGCGTGTATGCACCTAAAAGAAGGTATTTTGTCGCTATTTGGCAACGTATTGCTGGTAAATATAAATAAAAAGTTGTAATTATAAATCATCAAACGGACTTTTTATTTGTTGTATGTTTTTTGTACTCACATGTGTATAAATTTCGGTGGTTTTATTGCTGCTATGTCCTAATAGTTCTTGGATATAGCGTAAGTCGGTTCCGCTTTCTAGTAAGTGGGTAGCATAACTGTGTCGTAACCAATGTAAGGTTACTGGTTTTGTTATTCCTACTTTTGTAAGTGCTTGTTTAAGTACTTGTTGTAAGCTTCTATTATCATATGGGTTTCCTGCTGTTTGTCCTTCAAAAAGATAGTTTTTTGGTTTAAATGCTAAATAATATTCTCGTAACATTTCTAAAATTTTTGGACTCAATGGCACAATTCGATCTTTTTTACCTTTAGAATTTTTTAGCATTACTATATTTCTTTTGGAATCAATATGTACGGGTTTTAAAGCTAATAATTCTCCGCATCTTAAGCCACAGCTATATATTAACGAAAGCATCATTTTGTGTTTTGGGTTAGAATGGGCATTTAAAATAGCTTTTACTTCTTCTTTGCTCAATACATTTGGCAAGAATTTTTCTCGCTTTGGGCGATGAATTTTATCAAGTTCTAAACTTGTGTTTTGTATGGTTTTAAAATATAATTTAATAGCGTTTACAAGTTGGTTTTGATAAGAATGAGACAAATTATTCTTTAAAATGTACTCATTATTAAAGTTCACAACATCTTCGTTTGTTATCGCTGCAATATCTTTGGTGTTATAGAATATTAAAAACGTTTTTAAGGCTTCTTTGTAAGTCTTTATGGTGTTTTCGCTGTATCTTTTAGATTTTAACCAATAGGTGAATTTTTGTAAATGCTTTATTCCTTCAACCGATGGTTGTGAATAGGAGTGAGGTTGTAAATTAAATAGCTCTCTATTAGATTCGGTGTCTAATGTGTACCAACTTCTTTTGGTTTGACTCCATTTTGAATCAACAAGACTTTTTATTTCTTGTTGTTGTTCGAGATTTCTTTCAAATGTAATGAAAATCACTTTTTGACTATTATGTGTCCCTAGTGTATAGGTGAAAGGTTTTGGCGTTGACATCTTTATAAGGTGTTTAAAAGTAATAAAATTAAGAAATTTTTTAATAAGTTGGTTTTTATTGGAATACATTTTTGTGCAATATTGTCTTTCCGACGTTTGGAGGAATTCCAATAGAACTTTAGTTTCTTGTGTGACTCTTCCCTGCTTGGTGGTTACAAACTGTATTGTGGTTTATTGTGGTTTTGCGTGAAGGATGGCAGCGGCATCCTTTTTATGTAGCGTAGCGGAATAAAAGATATAGCGTACAGCCTGACCCTGAGGAGGTACGACGATGGGGCATGCCCGTAAAAAAATACGAATCTTGTGAAGTACCTGCTGCCGCACGAATCCTTTTGTGTGGTAAGTGAAAATATAAACGAAAAATAACTTGTAAAAGAGTTGCTTTTGTTGTTTTAGCATGCAGTATAAATCTTATAAAAAATTATACTTTTTAAAAACTTAAAATTCTATTATCTTTGAAACCATGAAATACTACATTATAGCAGGAGAAGCATCTGGCGATTTGCACGGTGCGAACTTAATGAAAGGTTTATACAAAGAAGATCCTAACGCGGAAATACGTTTTTGGGGTGGCGATTTAATGCAAAACGTAGGCGGAAAAATGGTTAAACATTACCGTGAGTTAGCCTTTATGGGTTTTTTAGAGGTTATTTTAAACTTAAAAACCATTTTAAGCAACATTAAAATTTGCAAAAAAGATATTGAGCAATTTAGCCCTGATGCTATTGTTTTTATAGATTATCCTGGTTTTAATATGCGCATTGCTACTTGGGCAAAAGAAAGAAATATTCCAACACATTATTATATATCGCCACAAATTTGGGCTTGGAAAGAAAGTAGAATTAAAGCCATAAAACGCGATGTGGATTTTATGTACGTGATTCTTCCGTTTGAGAAAGAGTTCTATGAAAACAAACATAACTTTCCGGTAACATTTGTTGGTCATCCATTAATTGACGCTATTGCAGACCGAAAAGACATTTCTATTGCAGCATTTAGAAAAGAACATGAACTAAGCGAAAAGCCTATTATTGCTTTATTACCGGGAAGCAGAAAGCAAGAAATTACAAAAATGTTGGAAATTATGCTTTCGGTAGTTTCTGATTTTCCAGAATATGAATTTGTAATTGCTGGAGCTCCTAGTCAGGAATTTGAGTTTTATGAACCTTTCTTAAACCAACAAAACATTAAATTTATTTCTAATAAAACCTATGATTTACTGAGTGTTTCTCATGCTGCACTTGTAACTTCAGGAACTGCTACTTTAGAAACTGCTTTGTTTAAAGTTCCAGAGGTAGTTTGCTATAAAGGGAGTTGGGTTTCTTATCAAATTGCCAAACGAATAATTACTTTGAAGTATATTTCGTTAGTAAATTTAATTATGGATAAAGAAGTGGTTAAAGAGTTAATTCAGGATGAATTTAACGCTAAAAACTTAAAAATGGAATTAACAAAAATATTGGATGGAAAACCTAGAGAAACTATGATTTCCAACTATAATTTATTAGAAACCCAATTAGGTGGAATAGGCGCTAGTGAAAAAACTTCAGCGTTAATTGTTGCAGCATTAAAAGAATAATTTTATTTTCGTAAAAAAAATATATTTTGAAAAAAATCATTTACATATTCGTTCTAATAGTTTTATTTACAAGTTGTAAAACACAATCTAATATTGTTACTTCTAAAAAAACAGCAAAAGAAAAAGGTATTTACACTTATAACGAACAAGGTATAGTATCGGTAAAAGAGAGCCCTAAGAAAAAAACAGAAAAGACTAAAAAAGGCACAATATTAGCTACAAAAAACAATAGTAAAAGTACAACTTCTGGCGCACCAATTAACTTGCAAATTGTTGAAACTGCCGTTAATAATATTGGAGTAAAATACAAAAATGGCGGAACAACAACTGCAGGAATGGACTGCTCTGGTTTAGTCTACAGTACCTATAAACAACATGACAAAAACTTGCCACGCGATTCTAGTGCAATGGCAAACGAGGGAACTTCTGTTTCTAAAAATAATGCTAAACCAGGTGATTTAATTTTTTTTAAAACAAATGGAAGAAGCGAAATTAATCATGTGGGTATTATTACTGAAATAGTAGAAGAAGAAATTAAATTTATACATTCTTCAACGAGTAAGGGAGTAATTATTTCTTCTACCAAAGAAACTTATTATGGCAGTACATTTGCCCAAATAAACAGAATAATTGACTAAATTGAAATATAGTTGAAAGCCTTAAAATTTCCTTTAATTCCAATTGTTCCTTTTTTATCCGTAGGAATTATTGCTAGTTTTCTATTACAGCTAAGTTTAAGTTTTATAATTATTGGATTAGTCGTTCTTTTTATTTGTTTTGCTATTTTGCTAATACTTCCAAAAACTAGAAACGAAACGTTTTATTTTGGTCTAATAACTTATATTCTTGCCTTTCAAATAGGTACTTTACTGTTTTTTACCCATTTTGAACCAAATAAAGAAAACCATTATTCTAAAGTTATTACTAATGCTGTTTGCTTAATTGAAGGAACCGTAAGAATTGAAACAAAACCATCTGCAACAAAAAATAAATTTATTGTTAATATTGATGCTTTAAATGGTAAAAAAACAAGCGGCAAATTTTTATTGTATTTTCCAAAAGATGCTATAACAAATCTTATTCCAGGAAATAAAATTGTTTTAAAGTCAAAATTATATCCTATAAAAGGAAGTTTTAATCCGTACCAATTTGATTATGCAAAGTACATGGAGAAACAAAATATTTTCCATCAAGTTTATGGTATAGATAAAGACATTACTATTGTACAACAAACCAAAAATTTAAATTATTATTTATATGCTTTCCGAAAAAAATTAAGTGCTGTTTTTGATATTCAAAATTTTGATGCAAAAACACATGCAGTTTTAAACGCATTGCTTTTTGGCCAACGCATTTTATTAGATGCGGAAACTATTGCAGCTTATTCAAATGCAGGGGTAATTCATATTTTAGCAATTTCAGGACTTCATGTTGGTATCTTTTTTCTTATTCTGAATTTTCTATTACAGCCTTTAAAAAAAATTAGAAAAGGAAAACTAATACAATTATTATTAATTCTTGCTTTTTTGTGGGGTTTTGCACTTATCTCGGGTTTATCTGCATCCGTAACAAGAGCTGTAATCATGTTTTCTATACTTTCTATTGGCAAACATTATAATCAACAAAACAACACCTTAAATACCGTAGCTTTCTCTGCGCTTATATTGCTTTGTTATAATCCAAATTATATTTTTGATGTTGGCTTTCAATTAAGTTATGCCGCTGTTATTTCAATTGTATTACTAAATCCGTTTTTTAAATATTTTTACTTTACAAAAAACAAAATAATTAAGTACTCTTTAGATATTATTTTGGTGTCGCTTGCGGCTCAAATTGGCGTTTTACCACTTAGCATTTATTATTTTAACCAATTTCCTGTATTGTTTTTAGTAGCGAATATTGTGGTAATACCGCTAACAACTATTATTTTATTTACAGGATTAGCAACTTTAAGTATCACGCCTTTTTCTACGCAAATTGCGTTATTACTTGGAAAAATTCTTTCAACAATAATTGAGTGGATGAATAGTTATATTAATTGGATTTCTAAATTTGAATATTCTATTAAAAATATTTCTTTTACCGCTACTTTGTGCTTTTTAGCTTATCTAATAATTTTCTTTTTTATTCATTTACTTTATCAAAAAAAAGCACGAACCTTAAAATATTTATTGGTAAGTGTTTTAGTATTTCAGCTAACGTATTTTTATACAAAAATCAAGGAAAACAATTCCGAAGAACTTATCGTCTTTAATAGTAAATATAGTTTAGTAACTATTAAAGAAAGCAACAAAATTTCTGCATTTACAAATACACTAGAAGAAAACATAGCTAGTATTTCAAATTACAAAAGAGAAACCTTTACAGAAGAAGTTTTTGTGGAACCATTAGAAAATATTTTGCTTTTTAAGAATACTAAAATTTTAGTAATAGATAGTTTTTCTACTTATAAACTCTCACAAAAGCCAGACGTTATTATCTTAACCCAAGGAACTAGAGTAAATTTGGAACGAGTATTACAAATGAACACTCCAAAAATTGTTATTGCTGACAATAGTAATAGTAAATACAAAGTGGAACGCTGGAAAGCAACTTGCACTAAAAAGAAAATCCCTTTTCATAGTACTTATGAAAAGGGAATTTATAAAATTGTAAAATAATTTATTTAGAATTTAAAATACCTTTTGCAACAGGGAGCCATTTTTCTGGACCACCAGCAACATAACCAGTACTTCCTATACCCGTAAGATTCATTTTTCCTTCTTTTTTCTCTGGAGAAACAAACCAAATAGTAGGATATCCTCTTACTTGAAAAATACCTTGTAATTCAAAATTTTGTTTTTTTATCGCTTCATCTTGAGGTGTTCTTCTTGGAAAATCTAATTCAACAAGAATCACATTGTCCTTAGCCCATTTTTCAAATTCGGCTGTTTTTAAAACTTCTTTTTGTAAACGAATACACCATCCACACCAATCAGAACCTGTAAAGAATAATAACATTGGTTTTTTTTCTTTAATGGATAATTCTGACGCTTTAGACATATCTGTATGCCAAGTTAATTCTTGTGCAGAAATTGCTGATGAACAAAATATAAATAAAAAGGCAATTAAAATATTTTTCATAATCTGTAAATTTATAAAACAAATTTAGGCAAAAAGATGCCAATATTTTTTGTTATCTAACACCGTGCATTAGTTTCTTTAAAACTGGATTTAAAACCATTACTAAAAGTCCGGCAACAATAGGCACAATCGTAAATATTAAAAAGAAAGTAGACAATGAGTATTCTTTAGTAATATTTTCAATTTGTCCTCCTAAGATAGCGGCTAATTTATTTCCAATTGCAATTGCTAAATACCACATACCAAACATAAAAGCAATCATACGCGCTGGAACTAATTTACTCACATAAGACAATCCAACTGGAGATAAGAATAACTCTCCTAAAGTATGAAATAAATAGGCTAATACTAACCAAATCATAGATACTTTAATACCTTCTTTAACGCCGTATGCACCGTATGCTAAAAGTCCAAATCCAACAGCCATAATAATTAAACCTAGTCCATATTTTATAGCCGCTGGTGGGTTGTACTTACTGTCCCAAAGTTTAGATACGGTAGATGCAAAGGCAATAATAAAAAATGAATTTAGAATGCTAAACCACGAAACCGTAATTTCTGAAGAAGTAGCTGTAAATTCTTTATATAACATCCAAATTGCAACTGCCCAAACACCTAAGAAACAAATTGCCAAAACAATATTTGATCCAGGTATTTTAGCCCATGATTGTTTTCCTAATAAAACTAAAACCCATGTTACAATTAATAATGGCACAATCGTTAGTAAAGTATTGATAACATTAAAAATTGTTAAAGAACTACCTTCTAGAGATCTATCTACATTATCTCTCGCAAATATAACTAAGGAAGATGCTCCTTGTTCAAAAGCCATCCAGAAAAACACAGTAAAAAAAGCAAAAATAATAACAGCTATCATTCTGTGTCTAATTACTGTTGTGTATCGCATTAATCTTGAAATAACTAATATTAAAAAGAAAATAAGCGCAATTAATATCATTACATTTTGCCCATCAATATCGCCTAATTTAAAAGGAAATAAATTTGTGTTCGCAATTTTAGACAATGGATCGTTAAATGCATATAGCAAACCAATAACTGTAGTAACAATAATTAAAACTTTATCTACTAAAGTAAAAGGATTCCTTTTATCTTCATCTAAATTACTTTTTTTCGCTAATTCTTCTTGCGCTTTAACTGCAGCTCTGTTTGGCACTTCCCCAATCGAACCAAATAATGGTTTTGCTAACCAAAATTGTAGTGTTCCTAAAAGCATAAAAACTCCAGCTAAACCAAAACCCCAATGCCAACCAACTTTTTCAGCTAAATAACCACAAAGCATCATACCAAAGAAAGCACCCGCATTTACGCCCATATAGAAAATAGTATAAGCACCATCTTTCTTTTCTGGATGCTCTTTATACATCTCCGATAATATCGAAGTCATATTTGGTTTAAAGAAACCTGTTCCTAAAACCAACAAACCTAAACCTATATACAGCATGGTTGGAGAATCAATAGCCATTGCTGCATGCCCTAGCGTCATTATTAAAGCTCCTATAACAACAGCCCAGCGATAACCAATGTATTTATCGGCAATAATTCCCCCAAAAATAGGCGTTATATAAAGCAACATTGCATAAGTACCATATAATGCACCTGCATTTTCAGCAGACCAGCCCCATCCAGCATTGTCGCCAACAATTGCCATTGTTAAAAAATTGATAAGAAGTACTCGCATTCCGTAGAATGAAAAACGTTCCCACATTTCTGTGAAGAATAATACAAATAATCCTGAAGGATGCCCTAGAACGGTACTCTTAAAGAAATGTTCTGTTGAATTTTGATTCATAATAATACTGTAGATTTGAATTAATTATTTTGAGACAGGTGCTAAATCTTCTGCACCATGGGTTAATCTTTTTAATGGTTTTAGTATTGCTAAAATTAATATTCCAAACAAAACACAGAAGATAAAAATACTGGTAAATACTTTAAATTCTCCAGCTCCTTCAGACATACCACCTACAGCTCCTGCTACTTTATTTCCTAATCCTGTTGCAGCAAAGTAGGCGCCCATCATAAAAGAAGCATACTTTACAGGCGCCAATTTTGTAATAAATGAAAGGGAAACAGGTGAAGCACAAAGCTCTCCAATAGTATGAAATAAATAGGCTAGTACTAACCAAATCATTGCTGATTTTTGCACAACTTCATCACCACTCATTTGCACTTCAGTAGCGGCTTTACTCATGAAAACGAAACCAAAACCCATGATAATTAAACCAATTGCCATTTTAAATATTGAAGAAGATTCTTTACCTTTCAAAGCCCGTTTATACCAAAAGTTTCCAACTAAAGTTGCAAATGCAATAATAAAAAATGCGTTAATAGATTGAAAAACAGCAGCTGGTATTTCATTTCCTATCAAGGGTAAAGAAAATGAAAGTACTCGATTTGTTTTTTGTTCGGTATATAAACTCATCAAACCTCCTGCTTGTTCAAATGCTCCCCAAAAAACAATAATAATTAAAAAGGATAAGAAAAGAACCAACATCCTATCTTTTTCGATCTTCGTTAACGGTTTTTTCATTAACTCTATACTTGCTTCATCTTTTTTTCCTAAAAAATCTCCGATTCCGTCTAAGTGTTTCAGACCAAACATATAAACTAATTGTCCAATTGCCATTCCTATTCCAGCTAAACCGAAACCATAATGCCAACCATATTTAGCAGCAACTCCGCCAACTATAATTGCACCTAAAAAAGCGCCTAAATTAATTCCTAAATAAAAAACATAGAATCCTTTATCTCTTCGTGCATCACCATGTGCATATAAACCTCCAACCATAGTTGAAATATTTGGTTTTAAAAATCCAACTCCAATTACTATTAAGACAAGACCTGTAAAAAAAGCCCATTGTGCATCGATTGCTAAAATAGCATGACCAATACATAAAAATATTCCACCAATCATAACCGCTTTTTTTTGACCTAAAAATCTATCTGCTAACCAACCGCCAGGAATAGATGTTAAATAAACGAACATAGTGTAAGTACCATAAAATGATAAAGTTTCAGCATTTGTCCAACCGTAACCCGATTGTGGATCATCCATAATAATAGGTGCGGCTAAAAACAAAGTTAAAATGGCACGCATTCCGTAATATGAAAATCGTTCCCACATTTCTACAAAGAACAATACATATAAACCTATTGGATGACCGAATACTTCTTTTTGATTTGAAAATTTACTAGTATTCATAATTTATAATTTTTCTAAGATGAAATTTGTCATTTTTGTGTACAATTGTAAGCGCGTTTTTCCACCATAAATACCGTGGTTTTTATCTGGATATATGGCCCAATCAAATTGTTTATTGGCTTGTATTAAAGCTTCCACCATTTTCATTGTATTTTGAACATGCACATTATCATCCGCAGTTCCATGAATTAAAAGATAATTACCTTTTAATTTTTCTACATGATTGATTGGCGAATTTTCATCATAACCACTTGGATTTTCTTGTGGCGTACGCATGTATCTTTCTGTGTAAATACTATCGTAATATCTCCAACTTGTAACAGGCGCAACAGCAATTGCAGCTTTAAACACATCGTTACCTTTTAAAATACAATTACTCGACATGAATCCTCCGTAAGACCAACCCCAAATACCTATTCTTGTAGCGTCTACATAATCATATTGTGCAATAACTTTAGCTGCATCAATTTGATCTTCTACTTCATACTTCCCTAACTCTTTATAAGTACATTTTTTAAATGCTGCTCCTTTGTAACCAGTTCCTCTACCGTCAACACAAATGACAATATATCCTTTTTGCGCTAACATATAATACCAATAATCATCTGAACTATTCCAATGATTAACAACAGATTGCGATCCTGGTCCAGAATATTGGTACATTAAAACTGGATATTTTTTTGTAGTATCAAAATCTGTTGGTTTTATAATCCAAGCATTTAATTCATTCCCTTTTTCTGTATTTATAGTAAAAAATTCTTTTGGAGTAATATTATATGCTTTCAATTTGTTTTCTAAATCTTCATTTGAAATAATTTTTTTAATTTCATTACCCAAAATTGATTCGTTTAATGTATAAATTGGTGCTTTAGTAACACTTGAAAAGGAATTGATGAAGTACTCAAAATTTGGACTAAAAGTGGCAGCATTAGTCCCTGTTTGTTTCGTTAATCTTTTTTTATTTTTTCCCTTCAAGTCAATGGAATAAATATCTCTATTAACCGAACCATTTTCAACCGATTGGTAAAAAACTTTATTTGTTTTTGCATCAAAACCGTAATAAGTAGTTACTTCCCAGTTTCCTTTAGTAATCTGATTTTTTAGTTTCCCTGCTTTATCGTAATGATAAATATGATTAAATCCATCTTTTTCAGAAGTCCAAATAAAACTATTGTCCTTTAAAAACGTAAGATTATCTGTTACATCCACATAAGCAGCATCTTTCTCTTTCAAAACAATATTTGAAAGACCATTTGTAGCATCTATAAAATGTAAATTTAATTCGTTTTGATGTCTGTTCAAAATTTGAGCACTCAATGTGTTATTTTCATTAGTCCATTTAATTCTAGGAATATAAAAATCTGTATAGTTATCTAAATTAATAGTGCTTTTTTTATTATTCTTTAAATCGTAAATATGTAAGGAAACTAAAGCATTTTTTTCTCCTGCTTTTGGATATTTAAAAACTTGTTGTGTAGGATATAAACCTTCGTTATAAACATCCATGGAAAACTGCGGCACTTCTTTCTCATCAAAACGAATAAAAGCAATTTTATCTCCAGAAGCATTCCATTCATAAGCTTTTACAAAGGCAAATTCTTCTTCGTAAACCCAATCTGTAATACCATTTATAATTTCGTTTTTCTTACCATCTGAAGTAATTTGAACAGTAACATTTGAAACTAAATCCAGTACATACAAGTTGTTTTCAAAAGCATAAGCAATTTTAGTTCCGTCTGCAGAAAAAGAAGGTTCTTGAATCTCTTTATCTGTTACTAAACGAATTTCTTTAGAATTAATATCAAAAATATGGTACGTTGCAGTAAATGAACGCCTAAATATGGGAGACGAATTGGAAGCAATTAATAATTTATCTTCTTTTTTATTAAAAATATAGGAATCAATGCCCTGCAATTTTGGATAATCTTTAGTATCAATTAAAGTAGCTACTTTATTTAAAGTTGCAAAATCATGTAAAACAATTTGCATCGACCTTGAAGATCTATCGTAATTTAAAACGGTATATTGATTGGAGTTTTTCATTGCGTAAAGCTCATCCATACCTTCTGTTCTAAACTTTCCAGTCCAAATTTCTTCTAATGTAATTTTTTGTTGGGCTGTTATTGTAAATACATTTAAAAAAACAATAATTGCAACAATACTAAGTTTCTTCATCTTATAGTTTTAACCCCCAATTTTAGTGAAAATTTATGAATTAACCATAACTTTTTTCTTAAATGATTAAGGGCGTGTTATTTTTGATAAGACTTCTATTCTTCTTATTTTGTTTTTTTTAAGGAATATAACAAACGAAGTTACTGTACATTAACACTTTGCGAACTGCAACTCCTTGCGGAAATTTAATTATTACTTATCTAAGGAATTTTGTATTCTAAAGAAAGATTGTATTTCTAGAGCTATTAAAAATATTTTTGAATATATATTTTTAAAACAGATAAATACAATTGATAAATAATTCAATTAGTATCTTTGCACTTCATTGTATTCTAAAAAAGTATGACTTCAAATATTAAAGGTTTCTCAAAACTATCCAAAGTAGAAAAAGTAGATTGGATAACAAATCAATATTTTGCAAATCCAAAGGAAGCTAAAGACCTGGTAATAAATTATTGGAATGCAGATGAAAATTTGCAAAAGCTACATGACGAGTTTATTGAAAATACGATTACTAATTTTTACTTACCCCTTGGAGTAGCACCAAATTTTACAATAAACAACAAAAACTATACGATTCCAATGGCGGTTGAAGAAAGTTCTGTTGTTGCAGCAGCATCGAAAGCTGCAAAGTTTTGGGGAGAACGCGGCGGTTTTAAAGCAACTGTTTTAAACACCGAAAAAATAGGACAAGTTCACTTTCTTTTTAATGGAGACTCTGAAAAACTAGAGCTTTTTTTCAACGAAATAAAACCAAAATTTTATTCCAACACAGAAGGTTTTACTAAAAATATGCAGAAACGTGGCGGCGGAATAATAGATATTGCGTTGTGTAATAAAACATCTAAATTAGAAAACTACTACCAGCTACACGCTACATTTAATACTAAAGACAGCATGGGTGCAAATTTCATAAACACTTGTTTAGAGGAGTTTGCCAAAACATTAGAAACGGAAGCTCAAAATTATTCAGAATTTACTTTGGAAGAAAAAAACATTCAGGTAATAATGAGTATTTTAAGTAATTATGTTCCAAATTGCATTGTAAGAGCCGAAGTTTCTTGTCCGGTAAATGAATTAAGTGATGACCCAGACATTGATGCTAAAGAATTTGCTGAAAAATTTATAAATGCTATAAAAATTGCCGAAATAGAACCTTATAGAGCGGTAACGCACAATAAAGGTATCATGAATGGAATAGACGCAGTTGTTTTAGCTACTGGAAATGATTTTAGAGCAATAGAAGCGGGAGCACACGCTTATGCGAGTAGAAACGGTGAATATTCAAGTTTATCTCATGCAAAAATTGATAAGGATATTTTTACTTTTTGGATAGAAATTCCTTTAGCAATAGGAACTGTAGGTGGTTTAACCAATTTACATCCGTTAGTTAAATTTTCTCTAGAAATGCTTGGAAAACCAAATGCGCAAGAGTTAATGCAAATTATAGCTGTTGCCGGTTTAGCGCAAAATTTTGCTGCAATTCGTTCTTTAACAACTACTGGTATTCAAGAAGGACATATGAAAATGCACATTATGAATATTTTAAACCAACATGGCGCAACTAAAGTGGAAAAAAAAATAGTTTTAGATTATTTTAAAAACAAAACTATTTCTCACAGCTTAGTTGTAGATTATTTAGAAGATTTAAGAAAAAAATAATATCTTTTAACTATCTGTCCCGTCCTAAATAATCGATACAGATTATTTGGTAAAAATAATTAATTAAACACTTGCAAAAACGTTTTTGCAAGTGTTTTTTCTTTTATAGGTTCTCATTTTAATTTCATTTTGTTGATGCATT
>Ga0209491_10005208_pt1 | contig 19228 bp, 5 predicted proteins | sample BON02_FD_187213 | JGI IMG/M metagenome (GOLD analysis project Ga0209491, IMG submission 187213) | Freshwater microbial communities from Lake Bonney liftoff mats and glacier meltwater in Antarctica - BON-02 (SPAdes) (version 2) | ecosystem: Environmental > Aquatic > Freshwater > Ice > Glacier... | reverse complement strand
GTGTTGTGTTGTTTTGGTGCGCGGAAGAGTGAATCTAGGGGAGGGTCAAGGAGGGCACTCACAACCACAACAGCAAATAGTCTCACTTTCTACATGCTAAAGAAATAATACGAAAAAAACATTGCAACAAAAAGACAAAGGAAACTTGCAAGATTTCACACATGTTCACAAGAAATATGGTCCACGGGGCTGGAAGGAGCCGCATGAAGCAACTCCAGCAAAGGCAATCGCCCAAAAAAGGCAAGACACGACGGCCTGATTTGTGTCTTGTGTGTGCGTGAGCGTGTCTGTGTCGTCCATGCAGTGGGCGGTGAAAGGGTGCAGGCTTGCTTTGGACAAGCGCCTGCTTTGGACAAGCGCCTGCTTTGCTTTCCTCTCCCCGACCTCGAGAATGAGGTTTGCCGCCATGAATGACACATTTGAATTAGAGACCCTCGTTCGTTTGCCTGTGCCTGTGCCCGTGTCTCTCCTGCGGCTAAGCAAGGCCTCGCACACCCTGCACAAGAGGCTGGGTAAAGCATGCCCTGGGGGAGTAGGGCACTTGATTGTAGTAATGGAGGCCCTCCTCCTACCTTCCCGCGCACGCCTCCTCAACTCACGCCTCTCACTCACCCACAGCGCACCCCTTACGCACACCTCACAGGCCCACAGCAAAGACACGAGCAAGACAGCATTCGAAGCAACGAAAGAATGGCGGCAGCGGCAGCAGCAGCGGCGGCGCAAGAAGAGGACGAAGAAGGGGAAGACTACGACGAGGAGGACGAGGACGAGGAGGGGGAAGACGACGCCTCAATCGACTACGCTTACGATGACGACGACGGCGGCGAACAACTGGAATTTCAAGCCATGACGGCGATGGGTGGAAGCCAACCCGGGACGGGTCAACGACAGGGACAAACACGGAGAGACGCCCCTGTACGTGGCTGCTCGGTCGATGAAGAGTCTGTCGGCCACCGTGTGGTTGTTGGACGAGAAAGGTGCGAGCGTGCATGCCACCACGTCGAGCGGGTCTACCGCTCTTCGTTGGGCTGAGTACTTGGATATCCTTACCGCCCTGTTGGACCGTGGCGCGAATCCCGGCCACCTGTTAGGTTCAGCAACGGTTGGAGTCCCGTCGTCTGTCAAGTGCAAAAAGCAAGAGTGGAGAATGTGGCGCGCTTGCTGCAGGACCCACGTGCCCGAGCTACTGTCAACATTCAAGGTAGTCGTGGCTATACAGCACTCCACCATGCCTGCGAAATCGGGGACGAGACCTTGGTCTTCTCCATCGTTAGACTCCTCCTCCAAGCTGGCGCCAACCCGTTCGTTCAGGATGATTTCGATGAGTCGCCTTGGTGTACCCTTGGACAAGACTATCCCACCTACCACACCGTCTTCACCCTCTTCGAAAAATTCCGGGAGAATGCCGAGAAGGCCTCACTCCTCGTCAAGGCCCGCCGTCTCGCAGTCGCCGCCAATAGCAACACCGTAGCGCAGTCCTATCTGGAAGGCCGGGTGGCCTTGCCGCGGGTGGCGCTGGCGCCGGTGGAGGAGGAGGAGGAGGAGGAAGTCCGCGAAATCCACACTTTGGTGGCATTGACCCTGGGAATGGAGGGCGGGCCCGAGAACGCAGGCATGCCGCGGGACGTCTTGGGACCCGCTTAGGCGCAAGGATGTTGGCGCCGGACAGCAACTGTAGAGCTAAGAAAGCGGTGACGTTGAAGATAGGGAAGGGAGCTAAGAGAGATCGTTGTACGAAGAGATGGATGAAGGTAGATATTGAAGTGAATTGGTCGAGGGGCAATGGCGATTGACGCAAACAGTGATTAAGTAGCAGTGACAACAGGAGCAGTAGCAGTAGTGGCCAATGGCAGCAAGAAAAACGAAAAGAACAAGGATTGAATTGTTGGAAGAGCTACTGCAGCAAGACAAAGAAGAAGAACACGGTCCTTTAAATTTCCATCCAAAAAACACGATTATGCTAAATTTTGTTTAAGAGAAGATGGTCACAGTCCCCGACAGGAAATGTCATTCGGCTCGTCACTCTCGCACTCACCCACAGCGCACCCCCTACGCACACCTCGCAGGCCCACAGCAAACACACGAGCAAGACAGCATTCGAAGCAAGGGAAGGATGGCATCGGCGGCGCAAGATGAGGACGAAGAAGGGGAAGACTACGACGAGGAGGACGAGGACGAGGAGGGGGGGGACGACGATTCAATCGACTACGCTTATGATGACGACAACGGCGGCGAACACATAGAATTTAGATCCCTGCTCGAGGGGGAGCTGCGGCAGTGGGTGGAAGTCAACCCGGGACGGGTCGACGACAGGGACAAACACGGAGAGACGCCCCTGTACATGGCTGCTCGGTCGTTGAAGAGTCTGTCGCTCACCGTGTGGTTGCTGGTCAAGAAAGGCGCGAACGTGAATGCCACCACGTCGAGCGGGTCTACCGCTCTTCATTGGGCTGAGTCCTTGGATATCCTCACCGCCTTATAAGACCGTGGCGCGAATTCCACCCCAACGAACGTGGACCTGCTCATGCCAACGTGGGATCCGCTTAGGCGCAGGGGTGCACTCACGGGGCCGCCGCATGTGAGGGGCGGGGAAAAGTGGAGCAGGAAGGGGGCGACGGTGGTAGGGACAATGACTTGAAATAGGATGATATGGTGGAGAGCGTGTGCAACAGTAGTAGCAACAACAACAACAACAGTGACAGCAATAGCGAGGAGGGCAAGAACGGAAAAAACAAGGTGACCTACACCATCCTTGATATGCTTACTTGCCTTTGTAATTCTCAATAATAGATAAAGGTACTTCTATCCTATTCCTGTTTTGCTTTTTCTTCTCTTTATTTCCTATCCCTCCGTGTTGCACAGCAGCGCCGTAGCCCGCAAGGCCCAATGCGCAGGTGTGCGATCTCCGCCCTTGAGCGTCACCATCAGCACCAGGAAGCGATCAGTGCGGGAGGGGTACTTGTAGCACGGTGCCTCATAGGGTCCCTGGGTTCCAAACATCTCCTTTCGCACCTTGGCCTGCTCGCCCTTTACATTCGCCGTCACGTACAACACGGGCAAGGGCACAAAGAGCTTCTTCGCCTCGCTCTCCACAAGCGTCCCTTCAGCATTGTTCCACCCCGCGCCTTCCAAAGACAGGCCATGCACGTAGATGCCCTCCGAAGGCGGAGCGCGCACTTGATCGGGCCGCTCGTAGGTGGTGACCTCCGTGTGGTAGACCACGTCGTCCAGAGCCCACTTGTCGGCCTTGTGCTTGCGGGTCACCTCCTGCTTCATGGCCGTCAGCAGGCCCTGGGGGTTGAAGAAGCCCGGCAGCCAATACGAATTAGGCCGACCATTGTTCAACCAACCGCGCAGCTGCTCGTCCCGCTGGAGGAGCGAAGAGAACCACAACCCCAACGTGGGCAGGATCCAGGAGAACTCGTCGCCCGCCACCGTGAACACCCAGGTTTGCGGGACCTTGGCATCGTACACTGCCGCGAGCGTGGCAGCTAGCTCCTCGGACATGACGACCTCGCCCTTGATGGCAAGCTGAAGCTGCTGTAACGTGCTCTTGACCTTGCTCAGGACGCGTTGCAAGCGTTGAATCTCTTGAAAGAGGAAAATGTTGAGCGGCACGGCAAGTCCGCCCAGCTTGGTCAGCTTGGCCCGGTAGTCGTCCTCCTTGTATTCCTCAGGCAAGCGCGCCAAAAGCTCCGTGGCCTTGTCATACACCACCTCTTCCCGCGAAGCGCCCGTGCCGTCGCTGGTGCTGCCCTTGGGCTGCGTCTCCCCCAGAGTATGAAAGAGGGCATTCACCTCCTTCACCCGGAATGTTAGGTCCGCGTTCGGGTGCAGGCCAAAGATCTCGGGCGAGTCCACCTCGGGAAATTGACCCACGTACTTGCGATACTCCTGAATGTCCATGCCCGTGTACCCAATCTGGTACTGAAAGTCGTCGGGAATCTTGAACAAGGGTTGGGCGGGGTTGTAGGAGAATTTTTCACTGCACGTCTGTGGGTTCAGCCACACCTGGGTGTAGGTCTTGAAGAGCCGCCGGTCCAAGTTGTCCGTGATCTTGCCCCCGTACTGTACTTCACAGACCATGTACTGAAAGGTCGGCCAAGAGATGGTCCCGCTGTAGAGATGCTTCTCCAAGAAAAGGATGCAAGCCGTCAGGTCCCCGTTGTTGTATTCGTAAGGAATGGACCAACCCAAAGCCCCAAACTTGCGGCGCTCTTGCACCGTGGAGTGCAAGAAGCACAGGGCGAAGAGCAGCTGCCGCCATTGCAAGCTCTCGACACGCTCCAACCGGTCTTGATCCACGATGGAGATGTAGGAGCGCAAGAGCCCTGCCTTGAGGCCTGCGGGCGGCTCGTTGGTCACTTTGGTCGACAGCTGCAGGAGGCCCAGCGGGAACTCGGGCGACGGTAGCGCCGTAATGAAGAGGCGAAAATCAGGATCCAAGGTCTCCCGGAGCCGGTTCAGCAGATCCTCCATCTGCATCATGAGAGGGATGCCCAGCTCGCAATTCTGCAGCAAGACCCAGGTGCCGCTCTGGGCCGCCGCTGTCAGAGCCTTGATAGCCACGGGCTCCTGCCCCTCACCCAAGGAAATGACGGCGGGCGAGGGTAGCTTCTTCCGGCGCGCCAGCGTTTCAATGGCATCCGTAGGGTCAGCCCCGACCGAGAGCAAAAAGATGACTGGTACATGCGCCACCATGTCTTGATAAATGCTTTCGATCGTATCGGTGACAGGCTCCACGAACTTGGGTCCCATAGCGGCGGTCTGCCGGATAAAGTCCTTGCACGAAAGAATACAGCGGTCCATGCGCAGCATGCGCACCAGCAGAAGCTTGAGGAAAGGCGCAACTTCGGCAGAGGTCGATTGGTGTGGTGCCACCGAAGCGACCAGCACAGTGTTATCGGCTCCAGCAGCCGCATCCTCTTCCCCGGCAACGCCTCCAACCATGCGGGTGTCGTAGCCGTCGGGCAACAGCAGCTGCTCAGGCTCATTATCCTCGTACCATCGCCGCCATGCAGCCTCGTTAGCCACCATCTCATCCGGCAAGGCCTTGAAGAAGGGATGGCTGGTCGAGAGCTCCACCACATTCAGCCACGCTTCGTTCGTCATCCACGCAAACGGCTTGCGCCGCACCTGGTTGATGTCCAGCGCTGCGCCTCCCCGCAAGAAGAGCATCAGGTCCGTGGCCCTCAGCTTTTTTGCCGTAATCAAGATCTTGAGCGTGACGATGAGCACAAAGGTCAGCTTGTCCCGCTCGTACAAGCCCCGGTTCATGTATCGATAGGTCATGTAGGTCATCATATCAATGATATTGGTGACGCGCTTGAAGGCCAATGCTGCGCGATCTGCCTTGTCCATAGCGTCCATAAAGAGGGAGAGAAACTGGTCCAAGGAGGTCTGATACATACAGTTAGCCAGCGACATCTCCACGATGGAAAAGTAGAGGACAGAACCACGCTCAGCCACCTTGCGATATTGCTCCCGCTTCTCGTTGATGCTGGTGCGGGTCTCGTCCGCTGCAATCAGTTTGGCATTCACGTCCGCCGCCTTGGCCTTTGTGTTGGCAAGCACACCCACAAGCTCGTCGTCCTCCAGCAAGTTGCCCGTGTTAGATGTGAGGCGTTCGAGCAGGGAAGCGTCCAGCTGCATTAAAGCCTTGCGATTACTGTTCACCTCCTCAAGCACCTGACTCAACTGTTCCTCCAGCACCTTCTGCTCTTTCCCAATGACTTTGCCGAGAAGCTGCTCCTCAAGGCCGTGCTGCGTGACAGTAAAGTCCACCACCGTGGTTTTGGCTTGGAGCTCGGGAGAGAAGTTGGGGTTGGCCAGGCGGGTGATGAAATAGAGGCGGAAGCGGGGGTCGTAGTCCATCATTTTATCGGCCACCACAATGTACTGCTTCTTGCCCTTGACAACCACCTGCCGCTCTAGCACCGGGTCCAGGATGGGATCAATATCCTCCTCCACTTGCACGATGATCAAAGCCTTGCCGTCACCCATGCAGTACTCAAGCTTATCCCGCAGCTTCGGGTCGTTAAGCGTGGTGCACTGCCAGGCCGGCACATTCTGGCGCTCACGAGACCGAATCCAGCCCAACGCTTGGGCCTGGGGATCAATTAGCAGCGGGTAGCGGCTAGAGCGCGTCACCAAAATACCGTTCTGCACGGAGAGCGTGTCCTGCGGTAGGCCCTCTTGCGTCCAGTCGCCCAAGGTGCCCACATCCACCAAAAATTGGACAATCGTCTCGTCGTCCAGCGTCCGCGTGACAGGCACGCCACGTTCCTCGCAGTCGCGTCGGAACTTGTCGTTGATAAGGAGCTTGCGGAACTGCTGGTTGAAAGGCCCGCAGTACGAGACGAAGGCGCAGGCCACTGCGCAGTCGCCCACCAACCGCCGCTTCATGTCGGCAAAATTATCGGCATCCTCCGTCCAGCGTGCCCGCTCACCCGCAAGCCCATTAATCAGCTGAGAAGCCTGGTGCATCTTGCGCTGCAGCATCAGGGCTCCATCCTCAATACGCCGCTTCTCAGCCATTTGTGCCTCGAACATGTCCTGCAGCTCCTTGAGCCGGGCCCGGCAAGCATCCAAGCGAGATTCGGCCGCGCCCAAGGCTTTATTGGCGGCATCCATCTGCGCCTGTGCCAACGACAGTGCCTCGAGCTTGGGCTTGACCACCTTGGACGCCTCATGGTACGAAGTCATGGCCCGCACCCACGTACACAAGCCCTCGGCAGCTGCTGAAGCGTTCTTGGCCACGGCAGAAGTGAAGTGCTCCAGCTCCATGTAAGGCTGCAAAAACTCGATCGTCTCTTCGTTGATCTTGTCCTTGCCCACCTGACCAAATTCCAGCAAGATCTGCAAAAAGCGCGAGTCGTTCAGCATGTTCATGGCATAGGGCTTGAATGACGTCTCGATAAAGGCCAGCTCCTTTTTGGCGACGCTCAGCTTGGCAGGACGCACAGTGTTCAAAGGCTTTTGGAAGAGGATCAGGACGCCATCGAAAACCAGCTTGATAATGTCGGAGGGGTTAGGCAGCTTCTTGATCTCTCCAATGTGGGCTGGCTTGATAGAAGCAATGGCCGCCTCAGCCTCCTTGACAAAAGGCTGGGCTTTGGCAAGATCTTGCTCGCAGGCTGCCTTCTCCGCCGCGATGCGCGCCGCGTCATCTTCACACCTGACCTTGATAGAAGCGACTTGATCCCCCTCCTTCTGCGCTTCCGCCGAAGAAATCTCGAGAGAGGCCAGCATCTTGTTGGTCTCAAGCGTAGCGACCTCCAGCTTGCGCTGCTCTTCCGCCAGCACCACTTTCATGGCTTCCACGTCCTCGGCGCCCTGGATGAGCTTATGCAGGCCCAAATTCACACGCTCCTCCTTCACCTGCAGCTCCTTCAGCTTAATGCTGTACAAGGCTTTAAAATTCTGGATAAAGGAGAGATAGGACTTGGGCGTCTGGTACACAGGCCGGCGCATTTTCAGGAAGTACTCGTCGCATACATCCGTCACCATCTTGTGCACCATGCCCATATGCACCATCAGATTCTCCTTCACTTCCAGCGTGCACTCCATCGGGAAATCCTTGATCAAGCCCTGCGACACGCTGACCAATGCCTCCTTGGGCCAGGGCAAGAACCAGTCGATGGTGGGGCCGCTGACGAGACCAGGAAACTTGCGCGCCCGCACCGCAAACTTGGGATTGAGGGGCGACATGCACAGCACCAAATGCAAGTTATCTCGCACCGTATCAATGAAGAACTGCTTCATGTTCTCGGGCGTATCCTCCAGGCCCGGGCGCTCTCTCAAGAAGGCCGGCCGCAGGTCCGCCGACATGGCCATGTACTCCTCCTTGGCAAACAAACCGGGCACTTCGCCAGTGGTCAAGATGGAATTGATGAGCTCCAAAAACACCTCGTCTTTGATCTCCGACTCAGTAAACAAAAAGACCGTCTGCTTGCGCAGCTGGCCGGCAGATTTGTACAGGAACTTGAGGTCTTCCAGAAACGCATTGAGGTTGTAGGTCTTGGTCAGCGTGATCTGGAAGCAGGTCGCCCGCGAGATATAGGCTGCCAGCCGGGTCAAGGACTGCTTCCCCGAGCCACCCACACCCACCAGCAACGCCGAGCCCCGTGGCATTTCCAGCAACCTGTTCAGGCGCAGCAAGTGCTTGAGGGCGTCGTCAAAAAAGACAAGGTCCATCTTCTTGGACGGGAACTCCTCGTTGTACCGACGCGCAAAGTACTCCACCCGGCTCCGGACCTGTGCTAAGGACCCGCCGACTTCGTATATATTGGGGGCTTCCTGCTGCAAGATGCCGTCATCGTCAAATATATCGTCGCGCAAGAAATTGACCATGTACAGCTCGTCACGGAGGGCGGCAGTGCTCGGCGTCATCGCGGTCATGGCGCCATTGTCGGCGGTGACAGCTTGTGAGTTGGCTTCGTCCGGGGGTGAAGACAGCGGCGCCGAGGATGCTAGCGACAAGCGCGGCACCGCCGTCTGTTGCGAAGACACGAGCAAAGACGGCGAGAAGGTACCGTGCAGCACCTCGTCCATCACATGGGCATATGTTTCCTTGTCCTTGTTGTTGGTCAGCTTGTCGCAGAAAACTCGCTCGCACTCATGCTTCCACAGGCCCAGCAAAGTCTTGGCTGGCGTTAGGGCTAGTCGAGAGGCCTGTAGGCCGCCGCTGCTCAACAAGGTCTCCTTGGGCGTCAGCAGCACACCCTGGAAAACCCGGCTCAGCTCCCGCAAATTGAAAATGTAGTGGAACTTGGCCGGGGTCGGTAGCATCTTCTCCTTCATCGTCTTCCACAAGTGAATGGTGCCCTTGGTCAACTGCGACACGACCTGCAACATGTCCTCGCTAAAGACTTCGCCGCCGCCGCCACCGAAGCGCCCCGCCAGCATCTGCCCGTAGATATCGTTGATGGACGTGATAGAAGGCAGCACCAGATTGAACATGAAAAAGTTGCGCTTCAAGCGGTTGGGGATGTCGTTCTTGCCGCCGCCGGGGTGCCCCATCGCCCCCAAGAACTGCAGGTCCTCACAGGCCTTGAACTCGCCGCGCTTGTCCTTGTCCAGGAAGGGGAAACCGCTATTCTCCATCACCATGCGGACCATCTCCAGCGTGGGCTGGTCGCCCCACTTGTTCTTCTCCGGCATAGAGAGATCGTCCATGAAGATGGTCATGCGCTTCCCGCCGGGAGGTCCGAAGCTGCGGCCGCCCCGCTTATCCAGCTCGGTTTCGATGGCGTGCTGGCACATGAACGGCGTGGTGGCGCTGGAGAAATTGATGCGCTTCACCACGTTAATGTCAGTGGGCAGGGTCTTGAGGAACATCAAATTTGTCGACGTCTTCGCGGTGCCCTCGGCACCTACCACCAAGACAGATTTGCGTTGCTTGTGCAGTTGCTGCAGCAAAAAGCTGGCGCGCGTCGAGTCCATGGTCGGCACCAGCAGGTTCGAGAAGTCGAGCTTGCCACCAGGCGAGAAGGAGGACGACGGATAGGTCCAGAGGGGCGGACGCCACTTCTCCCAAGCCAGGGATTTGAGGCTGACGAAGTACTCGTAGACGGTCTCGCCATCCTCCTCGAGGGTAGGCAAGAGGCGGTTGGTGTCGCGCGCCGCCAGCCAGTGGTGAAACTTGACGCGGTCCTCTTGCTCCAGCAAGGCGCCCAAGGACCAGCACAACGAATAGAGGAACAACTTTTCCATGGCCAGGGCCAAGGCCTCCAAGGTCGAAGCACCCGAAGTGGCGCCGCTGCTGTTGCCCCCTATGTCCGTGTCGAGAGTAATAGTGCCGCCATCGGGCATTGAAAAGGGACCCGCGGCCAGGTCCACGCCGCCCGTTTCTGCGTCCGTCAAGCCTGCAAACAGATCGCACAATGAAGTCACCATGCCGACGCGCGCTGTGGGCACAACCATCATCGTGTGGCGGTTCAGGAATTCAATGCAGTGCCCCACATCAGTAGGCGTGTTCTCGCCTAACCATTTTTGCTGCAAGTCCCGCAGGATAGGCTGCTGGACGGCGGGCCGCTTACGGATCCAAGCCTCGAGCACAGGAGCCCAGTCCAGATCCGTGTCCGAGACGTAGATGATGCCTGCGCGAGAGACAGTGGCAGGCGACGCGTTCGTCAGCGTTTCCACCTCAAACAGCAGCTTGACATTGTCAGTCATGGGGATGCGGTCGCCATTAGCCAGCGTCAGGAGCTTGTTGTCATCCAACACCGTGTTGAGATCCTCGATCCAGATGGCGTCCACAGGCCCATCTGCCACGATCCAGGTGTTGTAGTTGTTCGCCTTGCTATTGTACTTGGCCCACATGGCGGCAAAGACGCCCGTGGTCCATTCTCCCGACAAAGGGTCGATCTCGCCGTACATCTCCGGGGCTCGCAAAGCCTTGGGATTGAAGCGCGCGAGCTTGTGCAGCTTGCCAGTGTACTCCGTCAGAACAGCAGCCAAGCAATCGATCATCTTGGTCTTGCCGCCACCGGCAGCACCGACCAGCATGACTCCGTGTCGCACCAGGGTGGTTTCGTAGAGCTGTACGACTTTACCGACCCAGCCAGGATGATGCACCAGGCCCTCCTTCTCCACCTGCTGCCGCAATAAGTCCTCTACCTCGAGATATTCTCCCTTGGGCGGAGCGGGAATGGAGGGGAAAAGGTCTGCCAGGAGAGACAAAAACAAGGGCACGTCCTGAGCCACGAGCTTGGAGAGATTCATGTCCCGCAAGGTCCTGTAGATGAGGTAGGCCTCAGACTTATCGGCATTGTCCCGCTTCGTCTGGCCAGCCGTGCGCAGCACTGCCAAGATGTTGCGCAGCCCCCAATCGTAGTGCTTCTGAGCCGAAAGCTGCTCCTTGCAGGTGCTGTAGAGGACAAAGAACTTCTGCGCCATGAGGTCGAAATCCGTGAAGCCCACCGAGCAGAGCTTGACCTTCTTGATGATTTGGAAGTCCGGCGTCATCATGGCCACGCCGCGGAACAGCGCCTTGAGATTCTCCGGCAGCTCCTGGCGGCCTGCATAGCCTGGATTCATGGTGATGAAGAAGCCGCAGCAGGGCTTGAGAAGCACGTTCTGCGAGTCGCCGGGGAACTGGAAGTACTCCACCCCAGCTTTCTTGGCGTTCTGGATAGCCAAGACCTGCTGCGCCACCACAGAGAGGACTGGCAAGAGGATACGATTGAACTCGTCGAAGCATCCCCACAGCCCGCCCTGGCACAGACCCTTGAAGATCTTGGCGCAGTCCGTGTACTTTTGCTGGTCCGTGCAGTTCGTCACCACCACAAAAAGCCCCAGCGTGCGGCCCAGGTCCTTGACAGTCTCGGTCTTGCCCGTACCCGCAGGCCCTGCCGGGGCGCCGCCAAAGTACATCCCCAACGCTTGCGCTAGCGTGATGTAGCAGCGATCAGTGAGCGGAGTAACCACCAGCCGTTCCTTGGCGCCCAAGTATTCGTACTGGTAGTTGAAATCGACGTCGGTGATGCTCACCACGCAGGCCCCGTCGGGATCACACTCGTCCTGCGCGTTAGGGCGCCAGTAAAAGCGGGCCTGCTTGAGCCACTCAAAGTCGTTGGCGTCGCTGATCTTCTTGGCCCGGTACAACGCCGTCAGATCCGCCATGACATCTCGCTGGTGAACGTGAATAGTGACCAAGGTCTCGATCTTGCGCCGGTTCGCCTTGGAGCCCAGGTCTTGCAAGCACCACGACGACATCTCCTGGAGCACGGCCAGCTGCTTCTGGTTCGTCTCCTTCATGATGTTCTTCTTGGCCTTGCACGTCTCGAGGGCCGTCTGACAGTCCATGGTCCAGAGCAGCTGAATGCCCAACAGCGCAAACTGTGCAATGTTGTTGTCGACGAACTTGCGGAGCTGGCTGATGTCGTTCCCAACCTGAGCGTGGATGTCGATGGCGCAGGTCCGGCACAGATCCTTCATGGTCAACTGCATCTTCTTGAGCAAGTCCGCCAGCCAATCCTCGATGTTGCCCACGGCCCGAACCACGCCGCCGCAAGCTGGAGAGCTGGAGAAGGACACCTTTTGGTCGTCCCCATTCATGGCCTCGATCAAAGTCTTGTCCTTCTTGTTGTGGTCAACGGTCTCCACGGCGTCGAAGACCTTCTCGTAGTGGTCGTTCATGGAGGTCGGGTCCGAGCCCTGGCTCAAGATGGTGAGGAGGCCGGGGTTGGAGACAAAGAAGAAGCGGGGGAACTTGTTCCTCTTTTGCTCGAGATAGCCCTCCAGAGACTTTTGGCACTTCTCAAGCTCGGCATACATGACGGGCAGCGTCGCCTTCAGGCCCTCGTTGCTGGTGGACTCCACCACCTTGCCAGTGTGGAAGGAGGTGGACATCATCTTCGACCAGTCCTTGTCAATCTTGGCAAATTTCTTGGCTTCGGTGGGCATCTGCTTGGCAATGTCCCCGCCCATAAACACGGACTCGAGCGAGCACCACATAAGCTGGACCTTGACCCACCGCTCCAGCGTGTCCGATGCATCCGAGAGCATGCCCAGGCGGTCTTGAGCCTCAGCTCGAAAGGGTGCCACGTGCCGCTGCGTCAGCATCTGTTGCAACCGCATCTGAGACTCCTCCAGCTCCTCCATGACGCCCGCGGTGCCTTTCAGGACCATGACCCCGCGGCTCTTCCACTCCTGGAATGCAAAGCACTGCTCCGACCACTTCGCGGCAATGTCCTTCAGCTCTCGCTCAAGCTTGCGCTGCTTGTCGGCTCCATCCGTCACCTCCTCGATTTCTTCCTTGTGCGCCAGCAGGTCGAACTTGAGAATGTCGCCCAGCGGCGTTGCTCCCGGGAAGTCCTCGGTGATGGTCAGTATCTCCGAGTCCTGCCGCGTCAGCGTGGCCGTAGCCGTGGCGGGTGGGGCAGTGGCGGTGACGGCCGTGCTTGACGATGGTGCTGACGCGAGCGGCGGCGGCTGAGTGACGGCACCGCTGCTGCCCGCAGTCACCGCCGCCGCTCTGACCGCCGCACCCGCGCCGGCAGCGCCCGGGCCTGCCGTGCGTCCTTGAGCTTGGAAGTGCACGCTACAGATTGTGGCCACCTCTACCCAATGCCGCTTCTTGACCGATTCCTTGGACAGCTCCTGGAGCAAAGGCAGCAGCGTCTGATAGTCTTCGATGCGCTGGCGCAGCTGCTTGAAGGCTTCCCAGTCCCGGAGCCGCACGGGCAGCTTCTTGGTCCGCAAAGAAAACGCCTCCATTTTCTCCGTCAGCTCAGGCAGCAAAGGCATCAGCTCATTCCAGCCCATGCGCGACCAGTCCTGCACTGTGTCCAAGACCTCCGTATAAAGCCCGTAGAGCTGGTCCAGCAGCTTGAGCTCCTTCTCCGTAGTCTTTAGCTCAGGGTACTCGGTGGCGTCCAAATGGAAAATGCTCTCGCCCACCTGGTACAAGTTGTACTTGCGCTCTCGAATCTTGAATTCCTCCTTGAAGCGCTTCAGCCGCTCCACAGCCACCATGGGCTCCACGCCCAGCACCATCGGGCCGTTGCGGAGGAAATCTTGGCGGAAGTGTTCCACGTCCTCCACAAAAGTGCGGATGTCCCGGATGAGCCCGCGCTTGAAGCCAGCCTGGCGCCGTACCAGCTCGTCCGTACGGCTTTCCGCCTGCTTGAGAAGCCGCTTCCAGGAGCTGCGAAGCACAGTAATCTTGTCGATCTCCTCCTTTTCCACGAAGCCCGAGGGCAAGAAGGACTCCAGCATCGTGTACATGCTCAAAATTGGCTCCATCTCCATCTCCATGCCCGCCTCGCGCGTCCGCACCTCCTGCAGCAGCAGCATCATGGAGCGTAGAGTGTCCAGGTCGTTCACATTCCGTGTGGTGAGCTTGCCCATGGTGACGCGGATGTACTCCGTCAGACGCTCCAACTCGTCCTTGGCGCGCACGTGTAGGTTCAAGGCAAAGCGCAGCTTCCACTGGCCACACTCGTTCTTGAAGGACAGCTTCAGGCTCGAGGTGTCGAGAGACAGGGCTCCAATATTGTGCAAGGGCGAAATGGCTTCGATTTCAGCCTCCACGCCATCAAAGCCCTCCAGCTTCTCCTTGTACGCTTCAAGGGAGGGCGTGCGGGTGACGAACGCCTTGTAGAAGAAGTCCTTGTCATCCCGCCACACCCAATCGTAGACGCCAAAGGATGCCAGGTACTCTTGCACTGTGTTGCGGATGCCCTGGATGCAGCCCGTGAGCAGCAAGGCAACCCGCACAATCTCGATGTCCCGCGTCACGCGCTCAAAAAAAGTGCCGACCACCGTGCGAGCGGCTAAGGGCGCGGTGGTGGTGATAGGAGCAGCGGTCATGGCCGCATCACCGGCAGCTCCCGGCATCGGCAATGCCGTCGAGGGCGGCACCGTCAAAGCGGACGACTCGGACGCGAGACTGCCAGCACCTGAAGCAGCGGCCGTGTTGACGTTCCCACTGCTGCTGATGCTACTGCCACCGACGCTGGCACTCCCGCCCTTATCCCAGCCATTCGCTTCAGCGCCGCCGTCGGCACCCTCGCTCGCACCACTGACGCTGAGGCCGGCGCTGGCATTACCCGTGCCGTCGGCCTCAGTGCTTTCGTCGAGCAAGTCCTCGACGCCGGCATCCAGCCCAGTGATGCTGAGCCAATCATGGACTTTGGTGAAGCACCGCAAGATGGCCTGCGCGGATTTGTTGATGCAGCTCTGGATCTCGTCCAGCGAGGGCTGCAGCACGACCGACGGCGCAGTCAAGTGCACGTTCACCTCGAAGAAGGGCTTGATGAGTGAAGAATTGTAGTTGTTGAGGGCGTTGCTGCCATCGGACGCAGCAGCAGCATCCGCCACAGCCGCGTTGCCTCGCCCCACTCCTCGTGCCGCGCCTGCCTCAGGATTGCCAGTGCTCGGCACCGCCAGCAGGACCCGCGGCGCAATGCGCTTCTTCAATGTGTTCATGGAGTTCTTGGCGCAGTGCAGCAAGGCCTGGAACATGAAGTGATTGTAATGCCGCCGCAGCTTGAGCAGCTCCTCGGGTTCGCTCATTCGGTCGATGTGCGGATCAATTGCATAGGCTGCCATGAGACGGGCCAAGTCGTCGACTGCATGCTCAATCTCCACATTCTTGCCTTGCAGCAGCCGGGACTGCGTGGCCACGTGCCGCTCTTGGGTCTTGACAAACTCCTCTACCGTAAAGGACTCGCCCTCGGGCAGGTTCACCAGCAAGGTCTTGCTCACCACCTTGAGGGCCTTCTCCACGCGATTCTCGATGATGTCGTTGATGTTGGTCACCAAGGCGTCCAGCCGGCTCAGGCCCGCGCGCGCAGCAGCGATAAATGCGTCAATGTTCATCGAGGTCCAGGTCAGCGTCGTCATACCGGGCCGCAGCTTGAGCTCCATGTCCTTGAAGTGGGGTCGTAGCGCAAGGGCCGTCACCGGAATCACGCGCGTCACCACGCGATTATACTCGAGCAGCACCCACTGCAAATCGTCGTGATATGTCTTGAACTTCTCCTCCTGGTAAAGGGCAATCTTGGCGCTTTCAGGGATCACCACGCCGCCCATGCGGTCCAAGCACTTGGCCTCTCGGATGAGCTGCAAGATCTCCCCGTCGAAATTGACGTACAGCTTGCCGTCCTCCGGGTGCCGGACGATCAAGGTGGCATGCAGCCCGCTCTTGGCTTGCTCCAGTGCAGCGACCCACGCCTCGTGCCACCGGTACTCAAACGTGATCAGGGTGCGCGCAATCTTGTTGTACATCTTGATGATCTTCTTGGCCTCCTTGCCGGCAAGCACATTCTGGTTCTTCTCAAACTGCTTCATGGGTGACTCGATGCGCTGGTAGAGGTGGCGGGCCCAGGTGATGTTGCCCGCGACGGGCGGCAGGTTCCGCGGGATGGGTGGATCGTGCTTCTGCTTCTCATACAACTGCTGCGTCTGCTCCAGGTCCATGCCATAGTTCTGGAAGATGATGCTGAGTTTAGAGTCCAGATCCGACTTGAGGCTCTCTCGTTGAAGGATAGACTGAAACTTGCGGAGCAGGTCCAAAGAGTGCTCGATCGACGTGATGTTCTCAAAGCTTTGGTTGATGAAGGCCTGCAGCGCCGCCTCAAGCTCTGCGATGCGCGCGTGAAAATCCAGAAAATCCCGGTCGAATCTGGCATTGTGATGGTCCAGCAAGTCGTGGCGCTTGGCCCGGAATTCCTTGACGATAGCGTGGAATTGCGTTATCAGACCTTCCATGCCCTCCAGCTTGTGGTGCGACAAGGCCAAAAATTGATCCAGCGTCGTGAAGAGGTCAATGAGCTTCAGCAAGCGCTTGCAAAAAGCCTCGAATCGGCCGAAGATTGCGGCTTCTTCAAAGTCGAACTGCTTCCCCTTGGGCGCTTCTTGCAGCTTCGCCTTGGCCAACCCGTACTGCTCCTGGTACCCCTGGTTCAGGCGCAAGCAATTCTCCAGCTGCCGCACTAGGTCCTGGGGGTTGCGGTCCCACAACGCATCCACCGAACCACCCGCCAAGATCCAGGTCTTACAGCCCTTGACCATCTGGTCCGTGACCTTGCCCAGCAGAGCAGTCATGCGTTCGGTCGTGTTGTAGTAGCGGGAGATGGTGTGGATCATCTTGAAGCTGTTAAAGAGCCCGGGCAAGCTGTCGAGCATGCTAGTGGGCGTACCGGCGTACAAGGGCTCAATGAACTTCTCCAATGTGACGAGGTACTTGACGTTGTCCTTGGCTTCATTAGCTGCCTCGGTAATATTCACGTCGATTTGCTTCCAGCGCCGCAGCGTCACCACCAGCTTTTGCTTGCCCGTCGAGGGGTCGCTCTCCCCGCTGCTGACAGCACCCGCAGCTCCAGCTCCTGTAGCTCCCACTACCCCCAGCCTGGCTGACGATGTAGTGGGCGCTACTGCCCCAGCGGCAGAAAACGTGTTGGAGGAAGAGGAGGACGAGGAGGCCGACGCGGGAGGGGACATCATGAGAGAAGACGTCAGCAGGGCCATGATGGTGTTGACGTCCTTGCGGCGAAGCTGCTCCGTGATGCTCGTCAGGCGTTGCATACGATTTCGCCAGTGATCCAGCTCGCCCTTAGGCCCTTCGTCCAGAATGGCCGTCAAGGCCCCCACTGCACTCGCCGCCGCCGAGGCAGCTGCAGCACCGGGCTTCTTGTCCTTGGCCGCCGGCCGTGCCTCCAGGTAAGCCTCGATCTGGTCACACCAACTCTCCAGCAGGCCTTCAAAATACTGCAACAACTCCTGCTGGTGCGGGCTAGAGTGATGGTGCATCTGGTAGCGGCCACTATTGCGGTTCGCGACCAATGCCATGACGGCGGTGTCGAGCTCCTGGGTCTTTTTCAAGTCCGGGTGCCGAAGCTCCAGGCCCGCCGCCACGCTCTTGAGTGCCTCGTTGAGGTTATGAGCGAGATGGTCCATTTCCCCCAAGAATTCGACCTTGTTCTCCTCGTCGGCCTTGCCCCAGCAGGTCACATCCGCAGCCTCAAAGAGCGGTTTGAAGGCGTGGGAGAGCAAGGTCTCAAAGGAGTTGAGCGCGTGGCCACTGACCTCCCCAAAGAGGAGGTCGGCCTCCCCTTCCTTGCTTGTGTCGATGGCCTGGCCCAGCGGCATGGTGCGCAGAAAGTAGCAGCACTTGGCCTCCAACCCATCGGAGTCGCTGTCGCCCTCGGAGAGGAAAAGCACAGGCGGCGAGGGAGGCTTGTTGCTGGGGTCGCCGTTCACCAAGGACGGCAGGGCGGACGACGCGCCGCCTGGACCGTGGGCGGATGCATCTGTGCTAGATCCCGCAGAAATACTTTCGGGCGAGGACGTGGAGGACGGGGAGGAAGGGCGGGGCTGAAAGTAGACAAAGAGCTTGCTGGGGCTGCCGGGCTCGCCGCGGAAGAGGGCCAGGAATTTTTGGTGCACGTCCTCTTGCCGGATGAAGGCTTGGGCTTTGGCGTCGTCGACCGCAGGACTAAAGGCTTCCACAATCTTGATTGCACACCATCGGTGCCGTGCCGACAGGGCCATGACGCGCGCCTGTTTATGGTTGTGTGGTGTGTTGGGGTGTGGAAAAAGTGAGGGGCGCGTGGAAAAAAATGGAAAAAAAGGCAGACACCGCAGAGAGATGTGGCAAAATAGATAGCGGCCGCACGAACAAAGCTTGCTGGGACTACAAACTTGCACCTTAGGGTTTTCCATTGGGTGGAAGCGGGTCTACAAGGACAAAAGTGCCCCCCAAAATGCTGGGAGAGGGCAAGGGAGGCGAAAGTTGCAACGGATAAGAACACGGCGCGCTTTGATGAGATGCGCTTGCTCTGGCTCTTGGCCAGTCGCGGGGCAAGCAATGCCCTTGACCGCTGTCGGCGGCTCACAGACACAGACACACCTGTACTGCCCTCTTGATTAAGCTTGCGGTGGGGGTGCCGTAGTCGTGCTGCTGCATAGAGGCGTAGGACGAGGAAAGCAAGCCGTGAGAGGAGGCAAGCAACGAGATCTCTCATGCATGCATCATGCCCTTTTGCTTGTCTGCCTCCCCTCCTGCACACACTCACACGTACCCCTCCAACACAAACATACACCAACACAGCTGCCAGACACGCACCGGCACGACAGCAGCGAGCAGCAGCAGCAGGTCTTCTTGCTTGCGCCGCAAAGAGAGACGAGATCAATCGAGCGAGCGAGGAGGGCTACAGCAGCACTAGAACGACACACCGACACACACGACCAGCAGCACCATGAGCGGCGGCATGAAGCCCTACAAGTGGTTCCCCGGCACGTCCGGGTGGGTACACGAGGTCTTGAACAAGCTCCCGGAGAACATGCGGACTAAGGTAGGGAGGACAGGGAGGGAGGGAGGGAGGGAGGGGAGGGAGGACGGATGATGATGCTGCTTGTGCTCCGCAGCATCAGGGCGTCTACAAGCATTCACTAATAATCCGAATCTTCTTAATGCTCGCTGCACTCGCCTGTGTTTGCCCAGCTACACCCACTTACACTCTCCAACCCTCCATCTCTCCCTCCTCCCTCCCCCCTTCCCCCACCACCACAGCTCCGTTCCCTGGTCCTCTTCCGCCCCGACGATATCAATGACCTTTATCCTACCCCTCGCAATCGTATCTCCTACCCGGGCGTGGAGAGGATTAAGGGCTTTCGGTACCCGGCTCCTGGGTCGAGGGGCAAGGTGAATGTGCCGCAGAGCGAGAGTGATGATAAGTAAGGAGGGAGGGAGGGAGGGAGGGAGGGAGGGGGGGAGGGA
>Ga0209491_10005204_pt1 | contig 19239 bp, 8 predicted proteins | sample BON02_FD_187213 | JGI IMG/M metagenome (GOLD analysis project Ga0209491, IMG submission 187213) | Freshwater microbial communities from Lake Bonney liftoff mats and glacier meltwater in Antarctica - BON-02 (SPAdes) (version 2) | ecosystem: Environmental > Aquatic > Freshwater > Ice > Glacier... | reverse complement strand
CTTTCAAAAGGCAAATGATGCGTATGCAAAGGCATCGACACTCTGCCAAAAGGTCGGAAATATGGCGTATGTCAACGCGCTCAAGGATCTTGCCTTTAAATCAATGGAGGCTTTCAAAACGGTTGCAGCGGCTGACGCAGAAAGTCCAGTGGAGGAGGGTATTGAGGATATTGAAAAGTCGGTGGAAGATTTTGCTGATATGCTGGATGGTAAGTCCGATGAAGAAGAACCAGATGCTGGCGGATCTGTCGAGCCGTGCCTAACAGGTGTTGTGTCAAAGCGCATCATGGCACCATCAAAGATCTTTTCTGTGTATGTGTCTTCATCAATTTCTGAGAATGAGCCCGAGCGTCTATGTATTGCGCGTGAAGTTTCTCAGATGGTGCGCGAGGCCGTAGTCGCTTTTGGATTTGAGATTGAGTTTGTGGATCCTTTCTATTCACTTTGGAATGCTCCAGAGCTGGCACACGACTTTGATTTTCGAGCTGCAGGTAACCGAGTATTAAAGCAGTGTCAGCAGGAGTCGGCAGGTATCGATTTCTTGTGTATGGTAGGCCAGGATGACAACGGTATTTCTTTTCCTGGTCAGATTGACTTTGATGTTTTCAGCTCCGTTGTCAAGTGCATTCCTGATCGAGGAGAGTTGGGTAAGCTTCGCAAAGTGATCATTGATTGGTACAAGCTCGACACAAACTCCAATCCCCGAAAATACGTCATGTTGGATCGAAGAAAGAAGATCCCCAACCTCATTAGCATTGACAAAAGGAAAAAGGATATCGGTGTGCAGGAGTGGACCCGGCAGTATGCACAGCTGCAACAGGGATTTTATGAGGCCACCAAAATCCAAAAGGCTACTCTGCAGATGCAAAAGATTAGAATTGGAATCTTGCAAAAGCTCGGTAAGGTGGATAGCTACAGCATGAAAAAGAAAGTGTATGAACTGTTCAGTGAAATCGATGTCGACGGTTCTGGCCAAATCGACGTGGAGGAGTTGCAAATTGCGTTCCAGCAACTAGAAGTCAATTTGTCGCCGGAAGAAACAAGGTCATTTATGGATGAATTTGATGAGGATCAGAGTGGTGAAATCGGTTTTGATGAATTTTTGCTCATTGTTGAAAAACTTCTTTTGGACGCCAAAAATCACGAAAAAGAGGAGCATATCGACAATGTGAACCACGCAAAGTATTTTATGCAATCAATCTTATACCAGGACGCTTGCGATGGAATTCTTGACCGCGCGCGTGATGTCGCTCTCGAGCGTAGTGCCTGTATTCTTTGGGGATTTGATCCCATGCAGATGGGTCAAGAATTAAAGTATATTGAGCAGGGAGATGGATTTGACGGAGAGGATTCGATGGCTCGTTTGCGGCAGAAAAATATCAAAGCAAAAGGAGGTGACGAGGCTGTAGAAATTCGCGGTGGAAATAGACCTGAATATTTTGCCCACATTCAGTCTTGGCAACTGAAAGAACTTTTGTTCAAAAAACTTGTTGATATGGAGGAGTATTTTGAAGAAAATCCTCCTGACGACAGTATTACTCCGCAGACGCCGAATTCACGTGGCAGCGACGTAATGGTAATCAATGGTGGTTCGGATTTTTCCAATCTCGAGCCCAACACCCCACCACACCCCAAAACCCCTCCATCCAGAGACCAGATGGGGAGATATCCGCCTCCGCCTACTGGGGACGCGCTGGCAGGTGGGGATGACTTGAGAGAAGACACGGCCAATGAAAAGTTTGGTGGTCGGCGGATCGATGCAGATGTGTGGGAAGCAATGAGCCACCGCAAGTCCCCATTATTGAAGACACTGTCAGACTGGGAATTTATGCGCGTTGTCTCGCGATCTAAACGACGAACATTTCGGGGGTCGACTGATGATCCTTTTGTCATGGTGCAACCCTCTGAAATAGATTGGACGGGTAGCGACGAAGACATAATAAAAGCCCAGGATACTGTCCAACGTATGCACGACAAGATCGCAAGGCTTTCAGATAGTGAGAGAAGAGAACGAAATGCCATGGCAAAGGCTCGAATGCAGAGCGAAATCAAGACGTGCGAAGAAACCATTCAGTGCCTGCAGGCAGACGTTGATAGGACAATGTTTGTTGTTCTACAAGGCGAGCTTGAGGTCGTGCTCATCGAAGAGGTAGCAATTGCGCCGTCAAGTCGGTCTGCAAGTAGAGCGGGGAGCCGCCCAAAAACGACTGAGAAAATTGAGCCCACTGTCACAAAGCTTGCTATTCTCAAACGAGGCGATGCATTTGGAGACTTGACATTGATATTAGGCATGCCGCGCGACACCACAATCCGCGCGTTGACGCCCGTTGATGTGGCTGTGATACGGTATGATATGGTTGAGTCTCTGATTACCCGGAACCCTGCAATTCAAGAGAGAACGCAGGCCCTAGTGCAACTATTTCATCCCCAAAGCAGCGATCTGCGCACCCACATCTTGACCCGCGCTGTTCCTTACAATTTCGACTCTTGTAAAAGAATCAACGCTGCAATGGCTACCCTCAAGTCGCCGTTGATGAAAGTGCTGACCGGCAAAGAAATTGAAAATCTTTCCAAGCTCGTGTCGATTACAACCTTTCCACCAGACGTCGAGCTTTGCAGACAGGATGACAGTCAAGACAGTGGGTGGGGACCCTTTGGCGACTCTGCATTTCTGGTCCTGGAAGGTGAACTGAGTGTTACCATTACCTTTGAGGACGGCCATGACGAGGTTGCAAAACCAAAACCCATCGAAGTGGCACGTGTCATGACAATGGGAGAATCCGTGGGCGAAATGAACCTGGTGACTGGAGTGCCTCGCACTAGCACAATTATGACGGCTACCAAGTGTATTTTGGTAGAGATCGCTCGGCACCATCTGGCGGCGGTTCTGAATCGAGATGTCCGAGAGGATCTCGTGGCATTCCTTACGCAAAGACAAAATGGGAACGTAGAAGCAAGAGTCTTGCAGCAGAGAACCCAGCACGCCATGCGACAGAGGCAGTCAACGTATCTCAAGCAGCTTTCGGACATCGAGATCGATTTCCTGGCTGCCGTTGCCAACATCCGCATTGAAGATAAGGGGACGTGGATTGTAAAGCAAGACGAATGGGGCGACTCTTTTTTTGTTGTCCTGCGCGGAGAACTGCGCGCTATGGTCGCCTTTGCAGAAGGTGAGGATTTCCGCGAAGTGGGTCGTTTGAAAGGGGGGGATGTGTTTGGTGAAATGACATTGCTCTTAGATTACCCACGGTCTAGTACCATTGAAGTTCTCTCCAAAAACGTCATGCTTGCGGAGGTCACCAGAGATGCAGCTGAAAAAATGCTCAACGCTCGATCGGATATCATAGACACGATGGAAATGATGTTGCGGGGCAGTCAGGGGCTGGACGATATCATGCGAGCTCGTACGCCTCTAGGAGGCCGTGCCGCAACTCCAGGCGGTATTGTGGCAACGGGTCTGAAAACTTCCATCAGTGTTGTGAGTTATCCCTGGAAAGCAGAGGCGAAAGGCATGCATGCTGAAATGCGTGGGGCAAACTACAAGAGTGCCTTTGTTCGAAAAGTGGCGAATGCCGTTCTTGAGCGGATCGAACCGGCGTTGGAGAAAGACTCACACATGCTCGACGACACACGATTGCCGATTCTTCAGGAATGTTCGTTTCATCTCGACGTGGCCGCTAGGAAGACGGAAGTTTTCGGGGGGCGCAAACTTGAAATGAAGCGGCTTGTAGATTCCATCGAAGGGGAGTATCAACAGCGTATGGGTCTGAAAAATCAGCCCGTTATTGTTATGGGTGCGGCTGGTGTCGGCAAGTCAGCGCTCCTGGCGATGGCAGGAATCAGGGCGAAGGCCCGCAATCCTGGTGCGATTTGCGTGTTTAGATTCATGGGTTGGACGCAAGAGTCGCTCAATGTTTTGCGAATGATGAAGAGTGTCTTGACTCAAATGATGACAACTTTCGGAATGAAAGTCCCCACATTTCCCGACAATCTGGAGGAGCTCCGGGACATGCTCATGTCATTGCTTGAGAAAGCGACCAAACATGAAAAGATTTGTCTGATTCTAGACGCTGTAGATGATCTTGATACGCCAGCAGGTTTCATGCCGTCATTTGAGTGGCTGCCAAAGAGGCTACCCCAATACAGTAGCATCATATTGTCTCTCAAAACAGATTCGGTCGACTCCGTCAATGTGCTCAACACCATGTTCACAGGGGAAGTATATTTCAATATATATGCACTGAGACCTGTCGATGCCTCGCCAATACTTGAAGGCTATCTAGACAAGAGAGGCAAAACAGGTTTTCAGAATGCCCACTTTGAAGTCATCAGAACTGCGTCTTTCGAATCAGCAGGACTAGAAGGAGTCCCAATGAATTGTTCACCTCTCTTTTTGAACCTATGTATCAATCTGTCTGAAGACTGGGTGTCGTTTGATCCCGCTCCGGGTATCCCTGGGAATATTCCCGACCTGGTTAAGATGGTCTTTGAGCAACTTGGAAAAACGCACGGTGAAGTTCTGGTTGAACGAGCCTTGTCTTATCTCTACACTGCAAGAGAAGGCCTGATCTGGCAGGAATTGTTTGACCTACTGTCTTTGGACGACGATGTGCTCGATGATGTATACAAACCAATCGTCCCGACCTTCAGACGAATCCCCAGCTACAAAGCAAAAATGCTATCGAATGATCTTGGCAAATTGGTTGAGCCTCGCTTCAATAACCAGGTTCCAACGCACAAATATCGATACATTGTCTTCAGGGACGCCGTGTTTGAGAAATACGGCTTGGAAAATAGTGTCCGGCAGTGCTCGTTTCACAGGGCTATGGCTATGTATTTTAGTGGAGAGTGGGCCGACGGCAAGCAAATCTTGAACCTTCATACTCAGCAGTGGAAACCGCATCCTGATGATGACCGAAAGCATCATCGTGGAATTAATCACCAAGCGACATTTCTTGAGGGCGAGTCTCAACTCTTTTTCCACCAAAGAAGAAGAGTAGCAAATATGCGCAAAATTCGCGAAATGCCCTATCATATTTGCTGGTCAAGCGGCAGATCATCTAAGACCATCGATCCCATCAGCCGTGCACTGTCGCAGCGGCCGCCATCCGCGTGGAACGCTCGTAGCGAAAGTGATCGCAATGCCCAAATGATGTTTCTCAAGCATTTTTGTCGGCTAGACATTGTCGAGGCAGCATGTCTTGCGGGATTCGCGCACGAACTGCATGATGACATGTTGCTTGCCAAAAAGATTTTCCCATACAGCGAGCTAGTGCGGCAATTTCACAAATTAGTGCACGAGGCAATCGTGACGCTGGCTGGAAGCGGGCATTTGACGTTTCAATGTGCTCTGAATGCTGCAGGAAACGGACAAGGGCTCATCAACGATATTGCAGAAGGCATACTGAAACAAAGTGTGACTCAAGATACCAAAGCTGAAATTCCCAACGTTTGGCTCATACATACCAACAAAGATGAGGTTGGATGTTGGAACTATAACTTTTACAAGATATTATAACATTAGCATCGTGTAGCCCAATTAAGTTAAGTCTGACGTGTGTGGTGATTTGGCAGGTTATGGATTCGTTGTATGTGCAGTACTTGGGGCATTGGGGGGGAGCATTCTGTGTTGCCATCTCTAACAAGGATGATATTGTCCTTACTGGTGGTGCCGACTGCACCTGCCGCATCTATGACGCAACATCTGGAAATGAAGTAAAGCGGATTGAGGGTCATGTGGAAGCTGTGCTCAAAGTCAATTTTTCGCTCGACAACAAGAAGATCATCACATCCTCTGCAGACATGACTGCTATTATTTGGGATATTGTCACTGGAGACCAGGTCACCAGACTCGAGGGCCATGATGGTGAAGTGCTGGACGGCATTTTTTTGAGCAGCTCGTTGGCCTTGACTGCTTCAAACGATTCATCTTTACGCACGTGGAGAGTGGACACCGGGCAGCTCGTCACAATTTTCTACGGGCACAAGTCTGCTGTAACCTGTTGCATCAGTATGGCAAAAGGGATTCAAGCAGTGTCATCTTCCTTCGATAAAACCATCAGAATTTGGGAAATTTCGTCAGGAATGGAACTCCTAATGCTAACTGGACATGTGGGAGTGATCTATCATATAGATCTTTCCCGGGATCAGCGAAAGCTCCTCTCGTGTGCCAGTGATGAGATGGTCAAGGTGTGGAATCTTGACGAAGGACTTGAGATAGAGACGCTCCATCTCCACGAATATGCAGTCACCGCATGTTCATTTGATCCCACTGGAAGTTGGATCGTAACTGGGGGTATCGACAAGACCGTTCGTCTTTTTGAGCTGAGTTCTAGTGGCGACGCAGTCATTGTCGGGGAGCACAAGGCCGCTGTTTGCAGCATCAAGTTTTCTAACGACGGCGAATTCATTTTGTCTGCAGGAGCAGATGGAGTGATTTCAAAATGGGAGTGGGCTGTGGCGCACCAAGTGGCAACGGATTCCACGCCGGATCACACAGCCCCAATATGCCACGTCGAGTTTTCATCAACAGGGAAACACTGTATATCTTTGTCGGTAGATGGTGTGTCGATTATCCGTGTATTAGATTGGCGATGCGTCTCTCTCGCAGCGCATCAGCTTACCGACGAAAAAGATCCTGCCACCGCTTGTAAATTTGCACCCAACGGATTGACGGTTGCGACGTTGCATGCATTTGGCTGCTTGCTCTGGGACACTAAGACGGGCACTATTGTTGGACGTTTTGCCCAGGTGTTTAATCTACTTTCGCTAGAGTTTCCTGATGAAATCGAGTACGCTATCGCACGTCCGCAGTCACCTCTTGTGAGACCCGATGGCGATGTTGCTGCAGCAGCAGCACAGGAGGCACTCGATGCTCAGGATCCGAATGCCTTCAACCAGGCACAAATGGAAATCTTTAGAAAACACGCCCAGAATCGCCACAAGAAACGTTTCCGAGCAGACTATTTGGCGATCGCTAGAGAAATTGATCATTTAGAGGGCGGAAGAGGTGTGGACTGGAAAGACATACGTGAAGAGCTAGATAAGTTGGTCAAAGAGGAAGACAGAAAAGCAGTTGATGCGGCGCAAAGGAAACAGGATGAAGAGCTTGAAGCTAGGAAGCTGCAGAAACAACAAGAGATTGCGCAGATCAAGCACAGAGCAGCCGAGGTGAAGATATTAGCTGCATCAGAGGCAGAAGCTGCCATCGAACGGCTTATGAGCGATTTCCGTTTTTGTGAAGATTGCGGAGTGCCGTGGGTCGCAGATTCAAAAGAGTGTTCAACATGCAATTATTCTGGACCGTCGGACGCGCTCACCATTGATTTCGGCGCATGTACAAAGTGCGAATCAGTATGGATTCGGGATGGTAAATTTTGCCATCGGTGTGGCTCTGCAAGAGATCGTGATGCTGAGGATGATGCGCGTGAATTAGGTATTGTGGATCATGAACCAGATTCGGTCCTGCCAGCATCTTCTGGTTTGAACATCACGTCCACGACAAAAAACCCTGACGACATGTTTGCGAACGGACTTGCAATATGGTTTGATGCGCTCGATCGAATAGTGACAGGCACTACCGATGAGGTCGCAGTAGTGCGCCGCTTAGTACAAGCAGACACAGATATTTTGGCTCAAGGCAAGTTGAATGCTGAAATCTCAGTTTTTGGCAGAGAGCTAACAGCGAATGAAAGAGATGCCTTCGATTGGAACGTGGAAGCAACGAGTAGTGCTCCAATTCGCGAGGAAGCAGAGCTTAAAGAGCGTATTGAAGCAAAGTCAGCTGAATCCACTCCAGCGTTGGCCAATGTCGAAGAAATCACGTCAGACAAAGATGCTCCCACGCGAGGTACAGAGATTCCCGAGCCTGTCACAAAGAAGTCGATGTTTTCGTCGACGGCTGCAAAAGGTGCACTTGCTAGTATGGGCATGAACATGAAATTGACTTTCGGGAAGAAAAAGAAGAGAGAACTTTCTGAAAATGCCCAAAACAAAGATGACAAAAACAGTTTGGAAAACATGTCAACAGATAACGCGGAGCAGCACAAGGAGACACATCAGCCAAAAGTTACCAAACTGACAGCAAAGCAAAGCAAACCAAAGGAGTCTGGCAACAAGAAAAGGTCTGCTGCGGCTGAGCTGAAAGCTAAAGCTGCTAGCCGTCGCGCCCTTGTCGACGAGATGTTGAAGGCTGATGCGGAAGTGGCAGTTTTTGGCTACGAATTGGGAGAGGACGCAAGGGATGCTGAATGGCAGGTTCCGATGTCCTGTAGTGTCATGATGATAATTGCTTTTATCACTACAAAACCAAGTCTAGTATCCTTTTTGGGATCTATTTGCTCGGATCTTGCAGGATTTGAGGCATTGTATAATCGGGCCACAGTTTCCTGATTCTACTCTGTAGACAGCTTTCTTTTCTGTATTTGTATTGCTGCTGCTGCTATTCCTATATCTTATTTTTGATGACGCCTGTATTTCCCATGTGTACAGGGTCCAAAAAAAAAGGAGCTGCAGAAGAGGTTGATGGAGGCTGAAGCTGCTAAGAAAAGGTCTCTGCAAGATGACCTGCAGCAGTTTTTGAAGCGCGAGGGCTATGGTGAACTCCCTGTCAATCTAGAACATTTGTCTGCTGATACTGGCCCTTCAGAGGCAATTCGTGAGAAGCACGGTAGCCCCACATTGGGTAACTTATGGAAACAGTCGCCAGATGTGGACGACGCACCAACAGACAGCACGTCAATCTTAACAAAAGGTGTTACCCTGTGGATGGGCGGCATTGCAAGGATATTGACTGGCCCGCAACAAGAGATGGATCTAGTTAAACGACTCATGCAAGACGAAAAAGCCAAATTGGAGCTCATGAAGGCAAACGCTGAAATTGGTGTCTTTGGCCGCGAGCTCACGCACCAGGAACGGGAAGCTGCGTGGGGAACGGGGAACGATAACAGGCTACTCTTTCTGAGGCCTGCTGCAGAAATTTCTGTCTTAGGGCACGAGCTGGCTGTGGAAGAGCGTGGTCGGGCGTGGGACACAGGTCCAGCGAAAACGAAACTTGCCAAGTCCTATTCGTCAATTGTGAAGAGACATCAACAAATTCTTCAGCAAACTCTTTTGACAATTCGGCGGGCTGATGAACGTATTGGGGAGGCGGCCAGTAGACCACATTCGGCTGTTGCATGCAGCTCTGCTAGTCGCCAGAGTAATGGAGTTGTTTCGTCCAACGAGTCGCTGCAGGATGCTGCCATGGCTGAGGCGCAGGCTCGATTTGGGATTCTGTACTCAGAGGCTGAGGCTATCGCACTGGCTTTGCCTGATAAAAGAATGCAAGATGGTCCGGACAATGCGAGTGTCGGTGAGTCGTACCCTGATATTGATAACGATCACTATTCGAACCTGAGCGATCAGTACCGCATGGTAGGGGTGTCAGTAGCAGGAGGAGAGGATGAGACAGGAGAACAAATCGGGGAGAAAGAGCCCCACGAGGTCGTGCAAGAAAGAGCGACCAGGACAGACTCAGCAAGATCCAATGTGTCCTTTGGTAATACAGCTGCGGCCGAAAAGGGACAGAGAAGTTTCGAATCGAGTATATCTGTAAGAGGATCAAATGCGGACACATCCCACAGGCAGATGCCTCGGAACTTGAAGGCTAGAGTTGGCCCAGTTGAGAGCCAGAATCAGACCACCGTTACATCCAGCGCGGCGAATTTTGGCTCCTCTGAGAGTGGCCATGAAATCAACGTCGAGGCCGAAGAGGTGGGTCGGCAGGAAGATGGTGAGGCAACAAATGAGGTGGTGACTTCAGAGAGTGCTGATGGCAACCGTGCAGAAGTGCTCCGCATCTCAACAGCTCCTGATGAAACAGATGGTGCGCACCAGTTGGGTCCTGAAGACGAAGCGCTGCAGCAGAGAATCAGCATGTACACTGATGTTGACGTTGAATTCGTCGACGACCGACCTGGCACGAGCGGCAGCGTGGTTTTGCGTCCGAGGACCGGCAATTCCGGATTGAGTCGTCCACAAACTGGATTCAGCGGTGACAGACCACGAACTTTCCAAACCAACCGAAGTGGTGCAGGCAGTAAAGACGGGCCAAGCCGTCCCGCCACGGGGGATGGAAAATTATCAGGGCCCAATTCACTGCCTGCAAGCAGAGGACAAAGTAGAGGTGCCGAAGGTTTTGATTTGGACGGGGTGAGAGATCCTGGAGCAATGCAGACAGTTGACATTTGGAGTGAAGAGCAGGAGCAGGAGGAATTAGATGGAGCAGAGGTCGACTTATCAGTGTCGCATGAGACAGCCCTGTGGTCTCTGAATAGTCTGCTCAAGTTTATGGAGAAAGTCGACCCCAAACAGATGCAGGAAAAAGCCAAAAAAGACGCCGAAGATGCGCGCAGGGCCAAGCTCAAGATCGAGGCCCGCAAGCGGTCTAAGATAGTGACAGAAGAAAAAGAGCCAAAAGAGGTGTATGATGTTGATAAGCCAGAAAAGGACGTGGACGTTGAAATCGTGCAAAACATCCTATTCATGCTGGACCAACTGGAGGCCACCACGAACCCGGGATCTGAAATGTTTGGTCAAAGTGCCGATGTGCTTACCAGGCTCGGTAATGAAAGAATGTGCCGGAGAAATGTTGCCTTTCCCGCGCGCGGGATTCCATCTCTGAATTTTCTCGTGATTGAGACGATAAAGCCCTATCTGAAGCATCCAGAAAAAGAAATCAGGCTCGTGACAATCGCAAGCATATCTAAGATGGCAGGTCCTGGTGACCCCTCGGCATCACAGATACTCGGGGAATTAGCCGGCGATGAAGATCCTGAGATCAAGGCTGCCGCAGTTTCTGCAATATCAGCCATTGCAACTGCTGACGATGGCGATGACGAAGAAGACATGAAGAACCCGCAGGTTCGCAAGATGTTGACTATCACTATCAAGGCCGCCAGCAAGCTGGTCGCAGCTGACGCTTCAGGCACATCAGACCCGTTTGCGACAATTGCTCTGCAGGCGTTTGACGCCCACATCGACGAGACAAAGACTATGCAGTCCCAGAATTTTGGCTCGGCAAAGGAGCTTTTGAAGAGCAACCTGGCAGAAACCATGGATGAAGCTCCGTCTATGGTGGAGCTCGCGTTAAAGCGCATGCTCCTTAAAAAGGCACTCCTTTTGGAGGTATGTACCGAGTGTCAGACTTTGGAATACCCTTTGATAGCGTGCAGCAAACACTTTGTGGCATTCGGGCTTGCACCCTCGTCCCTGCGCGCCACTCAACTCAGACATGCTACGCAAAAGATTTGCATATTCCTTTCGTTGATCAGGTTGAGTCTTCAAAAATCAATTAGGGTCACACTGCTACGGATTTCAAGCAGTTTGCACGAATAGATTTTTTTTTGGTTTTGAATTGCCACGTTCCCCTTTCGCAGCTCGAATTCTTGCCTTGTATTTTCATTTTTTTGTGGCCAGTGGGCAAAGGGTCTCTGATGAAGTCCGAGGTCTTTTAACGTGAGACTGCCACTCGAGTGGCGCGCGGCAACGTCGGGCTAAAATCCTCCGCCGCCATGCGTATATCTAACAGTATGCCCCACTGCACATATTCATACCTTTTGCTTACATACATTCTTGCACTGTTCTGGGGTGCTTTGAAACTGTCTCTTCGAACACTGCATCTACGCTGCCTTCGGACTGGTGGCCGTTGTGCCGTCTGGTGGCACGCTTGTTGTGCCTTCATGACGACATTAATGTCTGCACAGACTATGAATTCACCAATTTGGTAATCCACTACGGATGCTACTACTAAACAGAAAACTGGACATGGATTTGTTTTGGGTGCAAACGTGAAATGACACATGACTGATGCGCAGATGACCTCGGCCTGGGACCACAAAGAGATGCTCAAAGAATGCAACTTTGTCACTCTCGAGAAGAACAAGATCCTGTTCGTGCAAGGAGACGCTGTGGGCAGTCTGTTCATGGTCATCAGCGGAACGCTGCGCGTAATGATCAAGTTTGGTACCCACAACACACCAAAGAATGAGCAGTCGATGGAGTCATCAAACCCGGTTAAGAAAGTTCCTGTTGCTGGAAAGCACGATCTTGGGCAGCAGGTAGCACTGTTGGACAAGGGCGATACGATTGGTGAAATGAGCCTTATTCTGCAAGAAGATCAAAGTGCATCAGTCGTAGCGGCCGAGGACTGCAACATACTGGAGATTACCCGCCAGGCACTCATTGCTCTCGAGAAGCGCCGGCCCACCGTCGTCACTGATCTCAAGATTCGCGCAATGAAAATCCGAGGATTGATGTCTGATGATCAGGCCCAAAAGGGGCCTAAGGCTGTGAAAAAAACTGACGTTCAGACTAAAACTCTAGATCCGGTGTGGGAGGAGACGTTTCACTACTACAACGTTGATGTGACGTCATCGCTGGTCGTCAGTATATTTGATCACGATATTGTGGGCAGCCATGACTTTTTGGGGCGGGTCATGCTCGAGCTTCAATCGCTTCCTATCAATCAAGATCTTGAGTCTTGGTTTCCCCTCGAGGCACGCTCAGAAGAAGATGAGGTGTCTGGCAGTGTGAGTCTCTTTCTTCGTCTCCAGACCGACAAACGCCCACGAGTGCAGATGATGGATGGAGAAACTTTTGTGTCCGAAGTCAATGGGCACGTCTTAAACGTAATGCGGGACTCGGCCAGCAACGATGCAGCGCCCAAGCCTGAGACTCTTTTCCAACTCAAATCCAAAGTCGGGGCCTGGCATGTTAGCCCTGCGGATCCTAGAAATGTCGCTGTCGGTGATCAGAATGGAGGCGTTTACCTGCTGCGGGTGCAGGATCCCATGAATTACCGATGGGAGTGCCAAACTCTCGCGGAGTTGCTGGAGAATGAGCAAGAGGAGCATCGGCACGCATCGGAGACCCTCACTATTGTGGACCAAGTGTGAGTGAGGCGATGGCAAGGCTCCAAATATGTGAAAGCTCAGATTGGAGTGGTATTTGGGGCGCAGTATCCTCTGTTAGGAAATGTGTAATTGTCAACTATAAATGTAAAATAACATCGAGGTTGGTAAGTGCGCCTGCCTGGCAAACGCGAGGGGTGGCGCACTGATACTCTGTGAGTCTGAGTCGTACCTTTCTTTGGGCGGTGGCGTTGAGGCGAACGCCCTCCGCCGCCGCGCTTGGCGTGCGGCATGCGCGCACCCGGGTACCTTTGTGTTATGAGGATGTTTGCGTACCCATCAAGTTTGCCTGCCCTGGAAGTTGGCCTCCCATGGACTCTTTATAGATGGTCCAGAAATATACAAACAGGGTTTTGGGTGAGTAAAGGGCGGCGTCATTAAATTTGAGATTCGAATGGGAAATTGACACTCAATGGGATTGGCTGTACTCGGGCGTGCGGCGGCAAGGCGCCAAAGTTACCGCGCGCCATGGGGTAAGTCCAAAGGCGTCGAGAAAAGTTCTGGGTAGGTCCAAACTCGTGGACAGTTGATGGGGGGAGTTTAGTAGGGGAGGTTCATTGTGTAATCATTTTTCATGACCTTATCAATCTCCCCAACTTAGTGCCCCAATTCAGTGCGGTGCTATCGCCAGAAGAATCTGCCGTGCAAAAGATAGGCGCCACTCCAGAGGACCACAGAAATGACGATATTCCACCGACAAGTTGTTTCTCATACCTAGCCCCTGTTTTTCAGAGAATCTGGACTCATGTTCTCCCCGTGATAGAAAACGTTAAAAAAAAAAACGAAGAGAAAAGCAACCAACAGAGAGAGATCACTTTTTATTCAAGCCTGAGCCTGAGTCTGAGAGCTACATGCTGACGTCATCTAATCTACTGCTCAGATCAAACACTGCCTCAACTCTCGTCGGGGGGCCTTGAACTGACCGTGCCTCCTCCAAATGGTTGCCAAAACGGAGTCCTGCCCGGCATATGCTGTTGCAACGATTCATGACCCAGTGCAAACACTATTCTCTTGGGTTGGCTTATTGTCTCGAGGGTTTGATAGCAATTTTTGGTTTAACTTTGCTTGTTGACGGGAACCGCTACTACCATGCAGAGTCCCTCAGACCCTCACTCTCAAAATCTACGAGTTGACTGAACATCTGCCAATTTTCAGTACTCAGGCGAATCTCCAAATTTGACACTAAAGTGGCCTGGACAGCAGCAGGCGACGGAAGATGGGCTGCAGCGTTGCAAAGCTGCCAGCGCCAGGCGAGAGTGAATGAACCCGCCCCAGAATGAAGAAATCGAGAATATACGTCTCACAGACGCCAAACGAGGACAATGATCAGAGCCAGTGATTGTGTGTTCCAACATCTGAAATTTCCCCCCCCGGCCTTTTGGAGGGGAAAAGACGCCCTCCCTGGGGGATACAGATCCCTCCTCGTACCGGGCGCAAAGTAGCTCCTCCTCGTACCGGTCGCCAAGTTGTGTCCAGTGTGACCCAGTTGAAAGGACTCTGCTGGAAACTGAGAGAGCTGCGCACACACTGGCATGAGTATTTTCCTGGTCCCGTTTTCTTTTTTACGTATTGATGGGAAGAGCCTGCATGGTATCGTCCCCAATATTTGGTGCTCAAGCGGTCTCGATTTAGTAACGAACCAAATTGTCATAGTGCTGAGATATCGATCTAATCCACATGGTTCGCGTAAGATGATGCTCAAATGGGATTTTGGGGGTCTCCAGAAGACAGCTACAGTAGCGTTCCGGGACATAGAAACTGGCAGATAGAAATTTCATGCTGGAATTGGGCCGGTTTCTTTACTGAGGGTTTAGAAACCCACTGGCAGCGATTTGGGCAGTTTCCCAATGATTTATGATTTTCTCTATGAAAATCTTAATTTTCTCTATGAAACTTTAAATTTTCTTTGTGAAACTCTCAGATTTTTCCTGTAAAAATCTTAATGATTTTCTTTATGATTTTCTTAACGATTCATAAAATCTCTTACTATAAAGTTAGAGTTTCTATGGGGAGTGTAGAAACTCGCTGGCTGGGTGGCAGTTTTTTAATGGTTTACAGAAACAACACTGGCAGGCTGGGTTCTGGTTTCATCAGTGTGTGCTTAGAAACTTGCTGGCTGGGTCAAAAAAGCGGTTTCTATGTCCCAGAACGCTACTGTACCCTGAAAACACATTGAAAACTGATAGTGGGTATCCCAAGTTTGTTTTCCGAAATTTTTGCACAAAATAGTTTTGACATTTTGTTTCGGTTGTGTTAGTATTTTCCCGGGGTAGTCCCGAGTTGTCAGTACTTTGCACCTGTCACGAGGCGACATTGACATTTTAACCCCAAATTGGGGTGGTGCAGGGGGCGTCGGCACCCCTGCAAAAGGGCAGCAAAAAAAAATTCCAAGATTGTCGGGTCCAAAATCATCGAAACAATGATTGGAAAATTTACTGTCTGACACACTTCCTCCTGGACGGGGTATTCTGGAGACTCGTAAACTTTGAAATATCTGTGAGGCTGCAACAAAAGAGTCAGATTTAAATTGTTTTTTTGGCCACACACCCCTGTTTTTGCGCTTTTCCAGATTCCCGGTCGATCGCCTGTACTGCAGTTGATGTGGTTTTTTGAAATCTTAATTATAGCCGAAAAGAAATTTTAAACGAATATACCATTCAATTTGAATTAATTATGCCCGTACACCATTTAATAAATAATCAATTTCTGAATCCGAATGGCAGCTGATCTAATCCGTCAAAGTGACCTGGAAAGTGGTGCTGCTTTCTAATTTCTGTTTTCTGACTTTTCATAGGTCTGAATCCCCAGCAAGAAATCAAAATGAGGTTTTGGCAGCACAAAAATAGGTCTCATTGCGGAACAGAAATGTTCAAAACTCGAATTGGCTGCTGATTGCACACGATCGTAATGATTCGACAGCGTCCTTTCCCTCTTCCCTTGCTTGACTCATACTTTTTATTTTTTTGGAAGTTGGAGAAAGGACATTTTTTTCACACAGTGTTTGGTTTTTTCGACATTTTTTTTTTACCAATTGGATTGTCTCTTTCTTGTACCTATTTCTGCGCACGCTAGCGCACACGCTCGGCACGTTTTGGTGTTTGTGGTTTCGAGATCTTCAGCCGGCAATAATCCATACAAAAATCAATTGTACCAGTACAATATTTCAGAATTAAATAATTTCCGTTCTGGAAAACCATCTCAACTACAGTGGTCGTTCGCTTTCCTTGTTTTCCAATCTGGGATTCTTCTTTGGTGTGTTTGACATGGATCCATTCAGTAATTGTCGTTTGTCATGGTTTGTGACGATCTGGTGTTCCTTTTTTCCTCACGATAAAATTTCCCACAAATTTGGCCCAAATTATCCATATTTTGGTCTCAAACCCCAAAATTCACCCTTCCCAGATTTCCACCTCATTGCCTGTATATTTCTGATCGACCAGAAATCAGGGGCCCCTTTTTCTGGTCCAACAGAAACACTTCTGATCGACTTCTATTCGACCTGAAATGTTTAAGCGAGTGATCTTACAATTATGTATTGATTGCAAGGTAACCGAATGCCTGCGTGCCGCACGCGCGCTCACTGGGGTCGTTTACAGACGATGGGGAGGATATCTGGGAAACACGATGGACAACCAGGAATCTGGGATCTGGATATATGAAAATTGATTTACACGCACGTTTGAAAATTCTGTATGAATTCGAAGGAAATCGAATGGGCGCGTGCCGCGCATCAAAATCAATGTGGGTTTGAAATTCAAAGTTTTTCCAAAAACTTTGAAAGTCAGGGGATCGAGATTTGGGCAAATCGCCTGCTGACTCATGATCCCGCTCTTACTGAACCTGCTGACTCTGTTGGAGACACTCTTTCTTTCTTTGTTTCTTTCTGTCAGACTCAAGCCTGCCATGTGCTCTCGTCATCAAACCGAGGGGTGGAATCGTTGACCCTCATTTGCGTCGGCATGTACCCACCATACATGACAGGAGACGGTGCCGGGACAACCTCTTCTCTCGACTCTGTTTTCAATTGCTTCTCGCTTTTGGGTTTCCACGTCGAACCGACTGGCACGCCAAAACGCATACACTCTTCCGTGGAAAGTGCTCTCGCCCCCCACAGATTTTCGCTCTTGATATTCATCATGGATCCCCGCGTCACGGTCTGTGCTGGTGCAAGGTATGACCCTGATTGCTCATTCAGGGTCTGACGCCCTTGTTGTTGATGCGCTGGAGCTGGAGGCACGTTGGTAAACATCGACCACTGGTGCGTTTGCATATCGACGCTTACGGTACCGACGCCTACGAAATGTGTGCACGTCAGATTTTTGCATGCAAGGCACGTGGCCACCCGAGAGCACCACTGTTGGGCGCGCGGTGGCGAGGCGCACCGCGCCGAAGCTGCCATAGTAAATCCAAATTTCGGAGGAAATTGGTGGTCTGTGCGCACTTCGGCCCAGCGCGAAGTCGCCGCGCGCCACTCGGGTTACCTTTGCGTCCGGTGCAATTTTAAACAAAAAATCAATTCGAAAAAATACGGGTACCTATCTTTTTTCAGAAAACCCGGCACAGAGTAAACAGGAGTTTATACACGGAGTTTACACACGCCCGTGTTTTTTTTCCATGCATTTGCACCTATGTCTATAACACTCCATCTTCTTCACTTTAAGCCTCACCGCCGCCTGTGCGCCTCGCCGCCGCGCGCCCGACATTTTAGACACGCATTATGTTTTCTCTGCCTGCCAAAGAGGCTAGGAGGTCGCTGACCTTTGGGGGGAGACGCGATTGTGCTATCTTTCTTCCCTTTCGGGGAAGACGTGATAGTGCCATCTTTGTTCCTGTATCCAGCATACTCCCAGAGGTACGTCCAGCCAGGCAATGGGAGTGGAACAGGCTATAGAAAGGAGGGTCGGCCGGGGGCAGGGGGGCAGCACAGTGTCAGTGAGCGCAAATAAAAACTGCAGAGGCAAGATAACAGTGGTGTGTACGAAGCATGGTGACCTGCTCCCGATCATTAAACTCGGCTCTTCCGAACACCTCTGGCAGCATGTATGTGCTCTGCACCGTGTCGATGGTGTCGCGCGTGATAAGTTTCGGTCCACGCGGAAACACCACATCGCGATGCGCGGCATCATGAAGAGCTTGGACTGCGGAGGCCTCCTCCCTCTGTCGATGCAGCATTTGCTCCAGTTGCTGCACCCGGAAGCGAGCTTCCTCCAATTTGCCGCTTAGGTCAAACGCTGGTGTTTCTACCCTCGCGCCACCTCCCAGGCCGGACCAGGACGGCGTTCTGCCTAGCGCATGCTGTTGCAGCGATTCGTGGCCCTGCGCAAACACCACTCTCTTGTGAGGGCTTGCTGTTGTGGCCATATAATAGCAGCGAGCATGAGCTGGCTGGGTTTTGGCTGTGATTGTCTCAACGTGCTAAAAACTCGTTATGATTGACATTGATTGTCTCAACGTTGCCGCCAATTCTACGATGACTAAAAATTTACGGATACTATCATCAACTTTGGGCGAGCTGTAGCGGCGCACACATAGCATCTGCATCTTCCACACCAGCTTGCTCCTCAGCGCACCTCAGCAATCAAGTTGAGCTGTAGCGGCGCACACATAGCAGCGAGCATGAGCTGGCTGGGTTTTGGCTGTGATTGTCTCAACGTGCGGCAGCCAGCGCGAGAAAAAAATAACGAAGTACGGCGAGGCTTCCATGCATCCACGCTGAGTCCGACCCAGCGATTTGCCAGCGTTGCCGGCAACCCCGCCGGTCCACACCCTTGTGTTTTGTCTTTGCTCATGTTGGTGCGAGAGCTCACTTTCAAGTCTGTATTTCCCTCACATTCTGGTGCTGGCTGACCTTGGTGCGCTCTGCACACTGCTGCATGTGCCATCCGTCTTCCTCCAGCTTCTGTTGCCATCGCTAGCCCAACCACTTACTTTTCTGATAGAAATGAACTTCAGTTTTAAGTCCCTGTTTGCAATTTGGTCGTTATTCCCACAGCGATTCCCCTATTACTTTTGTCTCTCTGTCTCTGTCTTTCTGTGTCCGTCTCTGTTGCTCACTCATTCTCTCGCTCGCTCGCTCGCTTGCTCGCTCGCTCTCTTTCTCGCTCTCTATGATTGTATCTCTTTCTCTCTCTCTTTCTCTCTCTCTCTCTCTCTCTCTCTCTCTCTCTGTCGCGCGTGTGCGCGCACACTCTTTCTCTCTCTCTCGCTTGTGAGCGCGCACGCTGGCTCTCTTTTTCTCGCTCACTTGCTCACTCTTGCCAGTTTTTTAGCTCGCGTGCTCTCTTTCCCT
>Ga0209491_10005203_pt1 | contig 19247 bp, 12 predicted proteins | sample BON02_FD_187213 | JGI IMG/M metagenome (GOLD analysis project Ga0209491, IMG submission 187213) | Freshwater microbial communities from Lake Bonney liftoff mats and glacier meltwater in Antarctica - BON-02 (SPAdes) (version 2) | ecosystem: Environmental > Aquatic > Freshwater > Ice > Glacier... | reverse complement strand
ACGACTCGCGATGGGGCATACCGGAGCCCTAAGTCGGCTGATCGGGGGTTTCCACAAAGACAAAAACCACATGGGAAAACTGAATGAGATCATAGAAATGTTAAAATGAGACACCTGACCCCAAAAACCTGACCCCAAAAACTGACCCCAAAAATAATCAGGAATTTTGCGCAGGCACCATCTACACGGGAAAGTGTATAATGAGGCGATCAAGAGGGCGGCCGAAGCGGCAGGAATCGATAAGCGGGTGACAAGCCATGCCCTGCGACATTCGTTCGCAACGCATCTGCTGGAGAACGGGACGGATTTACGGACGATCCAAGAACTCCTCGGTCATGAGGATATCACGACGACGGAGATTTACCTGCATGTGGTTATGGGGGAGAATGGACTTGGCGTCGTGAGTCCGCTGGATGCGCTGGTCGCGTTCGCATAAAAGGAAAATGGTGAGTAGAGGAAGTGTGTGAAAACTCTTGAACAATGGACACAAGCCCGAATGGGGATAGCAATTTTTTAAACCACGAATTTCGCGAATCTCACGAATGAAGACAATTTCTTGCGGCGGAGCAATGACCCTAAAGGTTCTCCGCCTGAAAATTCGTAGGATTCGTGAGATTCGTGGTTCGATTCCTGTTTTTTTCTTATACCGCCAAAGGTGTTGCCACCATACGGCGGGCGCGGTGGGGAATGGAGAGGGATGAATGATTTGGGAGTGTTGTCCCTTGGCCCTGGCTTCGGGGCAAACTGGCGTCAGCCCTTCCTTGTCGGTCAGGCTGGGCTTGGGGTTTTATTTAGGGTCTTTTATTTAGGGTCAGGTTATTTAGGGTCAGGTGTCGCATTTCAACATTTGGCTGGATACCGACTTTAAAACAAAGGAGCTCTGGCGGTGAAATTAGAAAAATGTTGTGATGCGACACATGACCCCAAACAACCACTTTTAAGATTGGTTCAGAGACTTCCGACCGCGAATGAACGCCAATGACCACGAATTTTTCTGAAAAGGAACAGGGAAGGGGGTTTCTAGACGATGAGCCGTCTTCACGAGGACGAAACCCATGCATTTCAACTCTTGATTCGAGGCCGTTTGCATTCATTCGCGGTTAAATCTTCAAAGTTAGGTAGCCCTGCGTCGCTGCTATGGATTTCCACGTTGGGGGTGTTCCATGACGAGATCAGCCCGCTGTCTCGAATAAGCCCGCTTCGCGGTCTTGTTGGAATTGGCGGGTGTAGAGGGCGTGGTAGTGGCCTTTGGCGGTGAGGAGTTCTTCGTGGGTTCCGCTTTCGAGGATGCGGCCTTTTTCGATGACAAGGATTCGGTCGGCGGTGCGGATGGTGGAGAGGCGGTGGGCGATGACGAAGCTGATGCGGCCGTGGAAGATGGCTTTCAGGCCGTGCTGGATGAGCTGCTCGGTCTCGGTGTCGATGGAGGAGGTGGCCTCATCCATGATGAAGATGCGCGGGTTCGCCAGCAGGGCGCGGGCGAAGGAGATGAGTTGCTTCTGGCCGGTGGAAAGGCGGTTGCCGCCCTCGCCGACGTCGGTTTCGTAGCCGTTTTCGAGAGCGAGGATGAAGGCGTCTGCATTCACGCTGCGGGCGGCGGTTTCAATTTCCGCGTCGGTGGCATTGAGGCGGCCGTAGCGGATGTTTTCCCGGACAGATCCGCTGAAGAGGTGGGGGCCTTGGAGGACGATGCCGAGGTTGGATTGATACCAGGCGAGGCCGCGGTCGCGGAGGTCGTGGCCGTTGACGAGGATCTGCCCGGCTGTAGGTTCGTAGAAGCGGGCGGCGAGGTTTGCGATCGTGCTTTTGCCGCCGCCGCTGGCTCCGACGAGCGCGATGGTCTGGCCGGATTGGACGCTGAGGTTAAAATCTTTGAGCACCGGAGTGCCATCCGAGTAGGCGAAATCGACGTGGCGGAATTCGAGGTTCTCGACGCCATCGGGGTAGCCGTCCGGCGCGGTGCCGGGCGGGTGGTCTTGGGTTTCGAGGCGTTTCCTGACCGCTTCGCTATCGCTGATTCCGGGTACGGTGGCGAGCAGGCTGAGCACGCGCTCGCCGGCGGCTTGGGCGCCCTGCATCTGCACGAGGACCTGGGCGATGCGGTTGATGGGATTGAAGAACTGGCCGGCGTAGAAGATGAATGCGACCAGAGTTCCGAGCGTCAGTTTTTCATCGATCACATCCGCACCACCGCGCCAGAGGGCGATGCCGGCGGCGAGGCTGCCGAGGGTGAGGACGATGGGTATGTAGACGGCGGATTGCAGCGCGTTCTGCATCGAGACGGCATACATCTGATTGGAAAGGCTTTGGAACTCGCTGAGGTTTTCCTTTTCCCGCACCAGCGCCTTGCTGGTGCGGAGTCCTTGTAGCGCCTCGGCGAAGGAGGCGGTGATCATGGAGTTAAACTTGCGGGTCTCGCGCGAGCTGAGCAGCAGTTTTTTCTGGAAGATGGCGCTGACGTAGATCAACGGCGGCACGACGGATAGGATCAGCAGGCCGAGCACGGGATGCAGCACGACGAGGATGACGGCGATCATGACAACGAGGCACAAGGCCCAGACCAGATCGAGGCTGCCCCACGAGATGATGCGGGCGAGCTTGTCGCAATCGGAGGTGAGGCGCGAGATCAGCCAACCGGTGGGGCGGTGGTCGAAGTAGGCGAATTCCAGTTCCTGGAGGCGTTTAAAGCTTTCCGCGCGGATGTCGTGGCTCATGTGGTTGGAGAGTCCGCCAGCGGAGTTGATGAAGATCAGGACGCCACCGGAAAGCAAGAGGGTGAGGATTCCGTAGACCGTGATGTGCGGCCATAGGTTCAGCACGTTTCCGGCTTCCACGACGTCGTCCACCGCCCAGCGGGTGACTAGGGCGAAACTGGCGTCCACCAGCGCGATTCCTACGGCGGAAATCGCGAGCGGGACGAGCAGGCGCTTGTAGGGGAGGGCGTGGCGGAACACGCGCATCCACAAGCTCAGGTCGAGCTTGTCGCTGAAAACATCTTCCTGCGGTTCTTCTTTCATTGGGCGGTGGTGGAATCTAACATTTCATCTTCAAGCGAGTTCTGGATGGTCCAGAGGCGGCGGTAGAGGCCGTCCTGTGCGCTGAGTTCGGCGTGGGTGCCGTGCTGGATGATACGGCCGCCTTCGAGCACGATGACCTTGTCGGCATGCGCGAGTGTCGAGAGCCGGTGGGCGATGACGAGGGTGGTGCGCTTGCCATGGCGGCTGCGCAGGGCATCGAGGATGGTGAATTCGGTTTCCGCATCGACGGCGCTCAGGGCGTCGTCCAACAGGAGGACAGGGGTGTCTTGTAAGAGGGCACGAGCCAAGGCGACGCGCTGGCGCTGGCCACCCGAGAGGGTGACGCCGCGCTCGCCGACTAGGGTTGAGTAGCCGGAGGGGAAACCGTTGATCGTGTCGTGGATGTCCGCCACGCGTGCGGCTTCGTTGATCTCGCCGCTGATCGCGCCGTTGCGACCGAGACGGATGTTTTCGCCTATGGTTTTCGAGAACAGGAACGGTTCCTGCATCACGACGCTGAACTGCGAGCGCACCCACTGGCGGTCGAGATCGCGCAGCTCATGGCCGTCGAATTTGATCGAGCCTGAGCTGTAGTCGTAGAGACGTAGTAGCAAGTGCATGACGGTGGATTTTCCCGAGCCGGATGGGCCGAGAATCGCCAGGGTTTCGCCCGGCTCGACGGTGAACGAGATTCCGTTGATTGCTGGGGTTGCCTCGCCGTGGCCGAAAATCAGATCGGCGACTTCGATTTTCCCGGCAGGGGATGCAGGCACTACAGGGCGGTCAGGAACGCTTTCCTCTGGCACCGCGAGGATTTCGCCAAGGCGGGTCAGCGCGACCACGGATTTTCCGAGATCCGTCAGGGTTCTGCCCATCTGGCGTACCGGCCATAGCAGCATGTTGAGGAACATGATGAAGGCGAACAGGGTGCCGACAGTGAGGGTGCCTTGGGAAATGAAATAGGCTCCGGTGAAAAGCACGATGCCCTGCTGGGTGATCACGATCAGATCCGAGGTGGACCAATACCAGCTCATGACCCGCAGCAGGCGCAGGTTGCGGTCGCGGTATTGTTGGTTGGGCACGGCGAATTTCGCGATCTCAAAATCCTGGCGGGCGAAGGCGCGGACGACGCGGAGCCCAGTAAGGTTTTCCTGCACTACCCGGGTGACTTGGCCTTCCGACTCTGCGACCTCGGTGAAAAGGTGTTTCACTTTCCCCATGTAGATGTAGCCGAAGAAGATGATGGGACCGATCAGCACGAAAGAAGCGAGCGTCATCCGCCCGTCGAGCATGACCATGATGGGAAGGGCTGTTAGGAGCAGGAGTATGGCATTGCTGACGTCCACCACCTGGGTGGAAATGGCGAGGCGCAGTGTTTCGACATCGGAGGTGCAGCGCTGGATGAGGTCGCCGGTTTCCGCGCGGTCGTGATAGCTCGCGGGCAGGTGCTGGAGGTGATCGTAAAGCCTGTCCTTCAAACGGCGCGCGATCCCCTCCGATGCGTCCGCCGCGAAACGTCCTTTCAGATAGCTGAATCCACCGGCGACGAGCGTGAGCAGTAGCATCAGTAAAGCAGGGAACCACAGGCGCTGCCGGATGAAGTCTTCACCACCCATCAGTCCGATGATGCGCGAGGTCAGGCGACCTTCTCGGGGCTCCTGCGAGAGGGCGAAATCGATGGTCGCGCTGGCGATCAAGGGTGTGATGTAGTTGATGGCAGTGAAGGCGAACAACGCGGCGATCGCCCACGCGTATTTACCGCGGAAGCCGAGCATGAGTTGCCAGAGCAGGGCTGCTGGAGATGGTTGGGAAGACTTGGACATTGAGAATGGAATAAGAAAGCCCGTTGTCGAAGCGGGCGGCTTCCAACCTCATATGTCAAGCATCCTGCGATCCATTTTTGAGGTTGCCTGGAATTGGTTTTAAACCATCAGACAGCGCCCCACTCTTGGGATCCAGGAGGGTCGGTTTAGGATAACGGGAATCGCGTTCATGAAGGTTGAAAGTGTGATGCGAACAATAAATCTTAACCAACGGTTAGCCACCCGTTTTCTGAGAGACAAGAAAAATATAGGATTCTCAAAGATGCGACCAAGGATGATCAGTCTCGCATTAGACGCGCACTTTTCTTCCTGGCGTGGCTCAGTTACCTGCGGCTTGACGTCGCAAGGGTGCATGCCATCTTATATTTGAATTTACTATCACCCCCATGCCAGACCAGATTGAATTGGAAAATATCGAGCCCGATGAAGAAGAGGCGGTTCGCGGGGCATCTCACCTTTCAGCCAAGCTGATTTATCAGGTTGTCCGCCGCGAGGGTGACGAGGAACTGCTGCGTCCCAAAGTATCCCTGTTTTGGTCGGGTATGGCAGCCGGTGTCTGTATCAGCTTTTCGGTTATCGGAGAGGCGCTGTTCAGGACATACCTTCCGGACTCGACGTGGCTGCCGCTGCTGGAAAGCCTAGGCTATTCCTTCGGCTTTTTGATCGTCATCATCGGTCGGATGCAGTTGTTCACGGAGAATACACTGACGACGGTGCTGCCGCTGCTGGCGCGACCGAGCCTCTATAACTTCTGGTGTGTCGCTCGGCTCTGGGGGATCGTGCTGGGAGCTAACGTGATCGGCTGTTTCATTGCGGCCGCTTTCATCGCCTTCATGCCCACGTTCGGGCCGGATATGATAGCGAGCATCACCGAAATCAGCAAACACGCGACGGGAAACAGTGCATGGATTGCCTTTGCCAAGGCAGTACCGGCGGGACTTCTGATTGCAGCACTCGTTTGGATGCTGGCGGCAGGCGAAGAGGATAATTTCTTCATCATCATTCTGATGACATGGTTGATTGCCGCTGGCGGCTTCACCCACATCATCGCCGGTTCAGTCGAGATGGCCTTCCTGCTGCTGACCGGACAGATGGGGCTGAGTGCCGGGATCTTCGGGTTTTTCCTTCCTGTGTTTTTGGGAAACGTTTTTGGCGGAACATTCGTCTTCAGCCTGATTACGTGGGGGCAGGTCCGTGAAGAGGTCAAGGATGTCAGTGACTAGGGGTGGAACTGAAAGTGGTGGGCAGGATGGTTTCCAACCGTGGGGAGAAGGGTGTTTTCTACCTGTCCGCCCGTGGCCTTGGCGTAGGAGGAACCCCTTTTTATGAAGTGGAGTCTTCACTGCCTATCCTCCGCGAAGGGCTTGGAAAGACCCTTCTCCTTATATTCTTAGGTTGGAGTTTAAGGACTGTGCACTCCACTTTCAGGAAGGCACGGGCTGGTTGGACTTGGATGAAGCTCTTTTTGGGCAAAGCTTTATCTGGCTAGCTTGAGCCGCTGGGTTGCGGTTGCTGAGACTTCGTGGTAATAGGCGGCGTTTTCCGGATTTTTGATATCCACATCGTAGTTGGGGATCATTGCTTTCAGCCTGGTCTTTCCCGCGTCGGTTTCGAGCAGTTTTGGGAAGCATTTCTTGATCACTTCGAGCACAATGTGCACCGAGACGGATGCTCCAGGAGATGCGCCCAGGAGGGCCGAGATGGTGTGATCCGCATTGGTGATGACCTCGGTGCCGTAGTGAACGATTCCGGCTTCACCGTCGGTCTTTTTGATTGCTTGCACGCGGATGCCGGCGTCGATGAGTTTCCAGTCTTTGGCTTCGGCACCGGGGTAGAAGACGTGGAGAACTTTCATGCGATCCGCCATGCTCTGGGTTCCTTGCTGGACTAGGTATTTCACGAGATCGAGGTTGTGGATGCCGATCTTGAGGAGGGTTGCGATGTTGTCCGGTTTCACCGAAAGGGGTAGGTCAAAGAAGCTACCTTTCTTGTGGAGGAACTTGGTGGTCCAGGCGGCGAAGGGGCCGAAGAGCAGGGTCTTCTTGCCGTCGAGGATACGCGTGTCGAGGTGGGGGACGGCCATGGTAGGGGCGGCGCCGAGAGGCTGGCCATAGACCTTGGCCTCGTGGCGGGCGACGATTTCCGGGTTGTCGCATACCAGCCACTGGCCACCGATAGGGAAGCCGCCGAGGCCTTTTGCTTCAGGGATTCCACTTTTTTGGAGAAGGGGCAGACTGCCGCCGCCAGCGCCGACGAAGACGAAAGTCGCGGTGTTGTGTTTCACTTCACCGGTTTTGAGATCCTTGGCTTTTAGTTTCCAGCCGGTGGCGGTTTTATCGAGATCAATGACACGGTGGCCGGTTGCGATTCCGCAGCCATCCTGTTGTTCGAGCCAGTCGAGCAGCTTGCGGGAGATGTTCCCGAAATTCACGTCGGTGCCGGAATCCATTTTTGTCGCGGCGATCGGGATACCATCACGTTTTTCCGTGAGTAGCGGTGCCCATCCGGAGATGGTCCCATGTTCCGTGCTGTATTCCATTTCAGAGAAGAAATGGTGTGCCGCCATGCCTTCGTAGCGTGCTTTGAGGAAATCCACCTGTTCCTGCCCGTGGACGAAGCTCAAATGAGGAACCGGGTTGATGAACTCCTCGGGTTTTTCCACCATGCCTTCAGAGACCGCGTAGCCCCAGAACTGGCGTGAGTACTCGAATTGTTCGAAAATTTTGACCACGTTGGAGACATCAACGCTGCCATCCGCCTCGCGTTTGGGAGTGTAGCTGAGCTCGCAAATACCGGCATGTCCGGTGCCTGCATTGTTCCAGCCATGTGAGCTTTCCTGGGCGGCGTCTTCAGTGACTTCGTAAACCTGGATTTTGAGTTCCGGGTCGAGCTTTTTGAGCAGGGCTCCGAGATTCGCGGACATGACTCCGCTGCCGATCAGGACAACGTCGGGATTTTCAATGTGTGAGGAATAGTTCATTCGCGTGGCAAGCTTTGCATCATTTTTCGGAACTATCTACTCTCATATTTACCGCTGAGATCGTAAATTTCAGAGGTGTTACTGGCAGGTTCTCACTCGAATCACTTGAATGATTCTTTCTGGGTGGTGATAAGGGGGGGGCAGGATGACCAAGCCACGCTTCTTCGGATTTCTGAAACGGTCCTACCTCCAAACATGCCCGGGGAATTTTTTCGCCACGGTGGGGCGATGCTTCGACCATTCACGGGCGAGGAAGCGTGGCCAGTCGGTGGTGGTGGCGAGGCGTTTGCCATCGGGGGTGCAGAGGTTGAGTGTTACGGGTAGGCGGTCTTCGCAGAGGCTGGGATGCTCTTTGAGAGCCCAGCAGTCTTGGATTTTCACCAAGGTTTCCGGTGAGCCGTTCACATAGGAAATTTTCAGGGAGGGGCCGTCGAGAAATGGGATGGAAGCGGGTAGTAATTCATTGAGCCAATCGATCTGGCCTTTTTCCAGATGACGGTGAAAGGCGGGGATGAGAGGTGCGGCTTGGGCTTCTTTGACTAAAGAAAGGCCATTGAAGGCGCGAGCTAGGCAGGTGGTAATGGCATTTTCGTCGATGGGCGCAAATTCGAGTTCGGGCAAGGTGGCGTGCACGAGGTTCACGCGGGCGATGAATTGTTTCAGGCGATGATCCATGAGTGGCAGACTGAAGGCTCCGGCGCGCTGTGCTTCGGCAAGGCAGCGTCCGCTGGCTGCGGGATCGAGGTCGCGTTGCTGGGGTTTCCGCTCAATGACCAGATCCCGATAGCGGGTGAGGCTGGTGGCGGCGACGCGCTTATGAGTGGCATCGAAGAGGTGCTCGACGGTGGTGGTGAGATGCTGGGGAAACATCTCGGCGATCCACTCGGGTTTCACCGCGGTGGCTAGGCTGAGAAGGGTCAGGGAGGTGGGGCCGCGGGAGGGTGCTTGGCGCAGGCTGGCGGCGACGAAATAGGGGGCGTCCTGGACTACGCTTTCACGGACGAGTTGGCCTTGACGTTGCTCGGTGAGGTCGCAGGCTGGCTTTGCGGGTTCGCGGCGTTTTGCGAGCTGATCGACGAAGCCGGCCATGAGACAGCGGAGGAGGGGATGGTTGTTTTTCGGCGGGTTTGTGGCGTGTTCGTCGCGGTTGTAAAGGCGCTGTTGGTGGGCGGCTTGTAGGATTTGTTTGTAGGTTTCCTCCACTTGGCGGGCGACCTGAGCGTTGATGCCGTGGCTGCGGCAGCGCTCGAAGCTGAAGCGATTTTCCCGGGCGAACTCGTAGGCGCGCATCAGGGTGAGGAAATCGGATTCTTCGCTTTCCTCGAACATTTGGCGGACATCTTGGGTGCGTGTGTCATCGCAATCCAGGCGGGTGAGCAGATCGCGACCACTGACGAGGGCTGCGCACAGGGCGGCATCGGGCACGCAGCCGCGCTGGCTGGCTTCGATCAACATGCGGGAGTAACGCGGATGCATGGGCAGGCGCAGCATTTTCCTGCCGATGGCGGTGAGTTCCGCATCATCCAAGGCACCGAGCATGGTGAGCAGGCTTTCGGCGCGCTCGACCGCCTGGGTGTCGGGTTTGTCCAACCAGTCGAAGGTGGCGGCTTTGCGGATGCCGAGCGAGTGGAGGAGGAGGACGACCTCGGCGAGGTCGCTGCGCTGGATCTCCGGGGTGTTGCGTTCTTCGCAGTCCTTGTGGCTGATCACGGTCCACAAGCGATGGCAAGTGCCGGGTGCGGTGCGGCCGGCGCGGCCTTTGCGTTGGTCGGCACTGGCCCGGCTGATGGGTTCCAATAAAAGCGTGCCGATGCCGCGTTCGGCATCGTAGCGAGCCACGCGGGCAATGCCGCTGTCGACGACATGGCGGATGCCATCGATGGTGATGCTGGTCTCTGCAACGTTGGTGGCGACGATAACTTTTCGTAAACTGTTCGGCGCAAAGGCACGGTCCTGTTCCTGCGGTTCAAGTGCGCCGTGCAAGGGGATGCAAGCGACTCGCTCTTGAGTTTTTAAGCCGCGCAACGCGTCTAGGGTGCCGTTGATTTCGCCGCGCCCTGGCATGAAGACGAGGATATCGCCGGGGGCGTTTTCAGTGATGATGCGCTCGACCGCCTCGGCTGCTTGGGTGGTGATGGCACGCTGATCTGGGAGGGGGAGATAGCCGACTTCTACGGGATAGTTCTGGCCTTCGGAGATGAGGATGGGGCAGTGATCGAGATACTCGGCGACCGGCTCGGCATCGAGCGTGGCGGACATCACCAGCATCGCCAGATCGGGGCGCTGGGTCTGTTGCAAGAGTTTCACCAAAGCGAGCGCGACATCACTGAGCAGGTTCCGCTCGTGGAACTCGTCAAAAACCACCGCGCCGATGTTCGCCAGCGTGCGATCATCCTGTAGCCAGCGCAGGAGGATGCCTTCGGTGACGAAGCAGATGCGGGTGCCAACGCTGGTGTGATCGTCAAAGCGGATTTGATAGCCGACCTCAGCGCCGAGTTTGGCATCCCGTTCCCAGGCGACGCGGGTGGCCACGGTGCGGGCGGCGACGCGGCGGGGTTGCAGTACGACGATCATCTTGTCGCCCGCGATGCCTGCATCGAGCAGCATCTGCGGCACCTGGGTGGTTTTGCCCGAACCCGTGGGCGCGACGAGCACCAAGCGATTGCCGGCTTGCATGGTATGCAGGATTTCGGAATGGATTTTCCAGATGGGGAGTGAGGTGGGAGCAGGCATAAGGTGGTGCGGCCCACGCTAGGACTTAGCGAGGGAAATGGAAACACGAAGCTGGGTCACGCAGCTGGCGATTCGTCCGGGAATTTTGACCGTTTTCAAAAAAGATGTCACAAAACAGCTGGCGAAACGCAATCAAGGGTAGAAGCCATGAAAGCCGCTATTCAAATTTCCCCACCAAAACCCATCATGACCCGTGAAATCTTCTCCGGATTAGTCCGTGAAAACCACGCCACGCTGACCGCTTACGCCAGAATGATCACCGGTGACGGGGTGAAAGCTGGGGAGGTCGTGCAGGATGCCTTTGTCACCGCCTGGCGGAATATCGGGAAGTTCGATGTGACGCGGGATATCTCAAGCTGGTTGCGGGGGATTGTGCGCAACAAGTGGCGGGAAGCGTGTCGCCTGGGGAATCGTGAGATCAGCATGGATGAGGAGACTCTCGAAGCGATAGAATGTACCATTGTCGAATGGCAGGCGGATAGACCGGAAGTGTTCGACCGGCTCGCGCATTGTCGCGGCCAATTGCCCAGCGCCTTGGCGGAGAGCATCGATGTTTTTTATGACGAACAACTGAGCACCGCAGAAGCCGCGGTGCGTCTCGAAATCAATGCAGCAACCTTGCGAAAACGTCTTGAACGAGGCCGCGAAGCGCTGCGCCAATGCCTGCAACTGAAAACCACAAACGCTTAAAATTATGAAACCGGATCAAGAAAAACTAGAAGACCAATTGCTCGACGCACTGTTGCACGAGCAGAACCGCAGGGGCAGGGATGAGTCCCTTGATGATATTGAAACCGCGATTGATGACAATCTCCGCTCGAACCATGTGCACGTTCAACCAAAATGGCCGAAGCGATTGGGAGCTATTGCCGCGACGATTGCCCTGGGTGGACTCACCGTGTTTTGGGTGGATAGATTCCAGAAAGATGAGGATGCGCTGGCGATGCTTGAGGTCCAAGAATCTCGTCAGCGGGAAAGTGCCGAATTAAGTATGGCGATCCGAGATCTTGAGGAAAAAGTTGACGAAAGTCGTAAGGTGCTAACGACGTTAAGTAGAACCAAGGAGGTTAAATACAGGAGCGAAGGTGAGCTCAAAGGAGATGCGCTAGAACGCGGCCTTGATGCACAGGACTATGCTGAAGCGAAGCGTGATTTTGAAGCTAGCCAAGAGCAGCTAACGCAAATGAAACTCAGGCAATTGGCGGATTCTAACGCTCAGGTGGATTCCACACTGGCCGCTAATGAGCCGATAGTGGCTGCGAGTGTGAAAAAACCATCTGCACCGGCCGGATCGAAGGCCAAAGTGATTTCCAGTGCTCCGGCATCACCGAATTCCATCCCGGTTCCAGAGATTGCTTTGAATAGCCCTTCTGCGGATTATGGAGACGGTGCAGATTTTGGCCAAGGTTGGGGAGGCGCAGGGAATGGCGTGAGAGGGGGATTTGGCCGTATCCCTGACACTATGCGAAGAGGGCGAGGAGCGCTTCGTGATGAATCAAAGAACACCGAGCGCTACGGAAAGCTCATCGACCCCATCTGGCAGCGCCCGACGGAGAATCCTTTATCCACCTTTTCCATCGACGTCGATACGGCATCGTATGCGAACATCCGGCGGCTCATCCGCGAAGGCCGTCAGATTCCTGCCGATGCGGTGCGGATCGAAGAATGCATCAATGCTTTTAAGTATGACTACGAACCACCTGCCGGAGACGAAGCGTTCGCTGTTCACACCCAGCTCGCAACCTGTCCATGGAACGAAAACAACCTGCTGGTAAAGTTCGGAATCAAGGGGCGTGAGATCGCCCGGGAGAAACGTCCGGTTTCTAACTTGGTGTTCCTGATCGATGTCTCGGGATCGATGCAGGCCAGCAACAAGCTGCCGCTGGTTAAAGAGTCGTTGAAACTTCTTGTGGATCAACTCGATGAGAGGGACAGCGTGTCCTATGTTGTCTATGCCGGACGCGAGGGGGTGGTGCTACCGCCGACCAAGATGACCGAGGCGGGGCGTGTGCAAGCATCGGATGCGCTCGATAAGCTGGAATCCGGTGGGTCCACAAATGGTGGCGCGGGCATCAAACGAGCTTACCAACTGGCGATGGAGAACTTCATCGATGGCGGCGTCAACCGCGTCATTCTCGCCAGTGACGGCGACTTCAATGTGGGTCTCACAAGCAATGACGCGTTGGTGGAACTCGTCAAAGAGCGTGCTGCGAAAAACATCTATCTGAGCGCTCTCGCTTTTGGCACGGGCAACCTGAATGACGCGCTGTTTGAAGCGATCAGCAATGACGGAAATGGCAACTATTTCTACATCGATAGCATTCGCGAAAGCCGAAAGGTGTTTCTTGAGAACCTGACAGGCTCGCTGATCACAATCGCGAAGGATGTGAAGATCCAGGTGGAATTCAATCCGCAGAAGGTCGGTTCCTATCGTTTGATTGGCTATGCCAACCGTGTGCTTAAAGATGAGGATTTCAACAATGACAAGGTCGATGCCGGTGACATCGGTGCAGGCCACACGGTGACCGCTTTTTATGAAATCGTTCCTGCTGGGATGCCGCAGTCGAATGGTGGTGGCGTTGATGCACTCAAGTATCAGAAAACCGAACCCCAGGAGAAGGCCCCGGTTGCAGAACCCAGCGATGAGTGGCTCACACTGAAGCTACGACACAAGCACCCTGAGGGAGACATCAGCGCCTTGCAGGAGAGCGTCGTCAAAGGTGCGGCGACCCCTTGGCAGGAGAGCGGATCCGATTTTCAATTCGCAACAGCCGTCACCATGTTCGGCATGAAACTGCGCGGCATGACGGATGTCTCTGACATCTCATGGGATGGAGTTCGCCAACTGGCTCAGTCGGGTCTGAAAGATGATATAAACGAAGACCGTGCCGAGTTTGTGGAGTTGATCGGTGAGTTGGAGAAGCGGTCTCGGTAAGGATGCCTCTTCCTTAGTGATCGGAAATTTATCAGCTTCTGGGAAAACTCAGCAATGAGTCGTGGGCTGTCAAAAAGACAGTTTTCCCATCTCTCCCGCCGAATGCTACATTGGCGGTGGCCTTACCGGTCAGCACCCTGCCGAGGAGTTTCCCTTGCGGGGAAATGATCAGGAGTCCGCCGGGGCCGGTCGCCCAGAGATTGCCAGCGGAATCGACCTTGAGACCGTCGGGGGAGCCTCTGCCGTCCAGTCCTTTGGTGTTGAAAAAGACCTCCAGATTTCCAGCGCCTCCGTCGGCGTTTATCGAGATAGCGACAATCACTGGCTTGGGGCCATGAGAATTGGCCACGTATAGGGTTTTCTCGTCCGGGGAGAAAGCAAGGCCGTTGGGGCGGTCCATTTCCTGGCTGATAAACGTGACCTTCCCATCGGTTCCGATCCGGTAGACACCGCACGTATCAATTTCGCGGGAGGGATCTTTTTCTCCTTTCGGCAGGCCGTAGATCGGGTCGGTGAAATAGATCGCCCCTGACGAATGGACGACGACATCGTTCGGGCTGTTAAAACGTTTGCCTTCGAAACGGTTGGCAAGGGTCATTTTTCCACCATCTTTTGTCAGCACGGAGATTCGGCGGTCGCCGTGTTCCGCGAGGATGAGTTGTCCTTTCGAATTGAAAGTCAGGCCGTTAGATCCTGCCTCGCGACCGTAGTCCTGCACGCCGGTGTAGCCGGATGGGCGCATGAAATCGCGGATTTTTTCGCCGTCCCAGGCGTGGATGACATTGTTGGGGACGTCCGAAAAAAGCAGCTCGCCGGTATCCGCTTTCCATACGGGCCCCTCCGCCCATCTGAAGCCGGTTGCGAGCACTGTAATTTCGGCATCCGCAGGGATGAGCTTGTCGAGGGCGGGATCGAGGCGCTCCACGGACATTCCAGCACAGGCCAGTGCGGAGCTGCCGAGAAATATCACGAGGGAAACAGGAAATTTCATGCTTTAGATACAAGCAGTTGCCGCCCTCCGGTATCAAGAGGATTCCATCGGTTGAGATTCGGGTCTGGGGTCATTTTTTCGCCATTCTTTTGTGAGGAAGAAAAATGAGAATCGGGTCTTGTCCATCCGTGCGTGGCGGCAAGGCTTCTTCGCCATGAAGCCCTACGTAAAAATTGATGAATCCACGATGCCTGATGGCACCCACTATTCGCTTCATAAGCACGATGGGAAAATCTACCTAAAATACAACGGCTACGAACTGATGAGCACGGCACTGACTTTTTCGGAGCAGCAGCTCGCTGATATTGGTTGCCAGCTGTTGCTGGAAGGGAAGGCATCGAGGCCGGCGCATCCCAAGATCCTGATTGGTGGCTTGGGTCTGGGGTTTACGCTTAAAAGGACGCTCGAGCTGGTGGGCAGTCCTGCGACGGTGGATGTCGCGGAGCTGATGCCGCCATTGATCGAATGGAACCGGACTCATCTTGTGGAGTTCAACGGGCCATTGCTGGAGGATACTCGGACGGTGATCATTCAGGGTGATCTTTTCGATATCGTTTCGAAGAAGAAGCCCGGCTCCTACGATGCCTTGCTTCTCGATATCGATAACACTCCGGATGATCTAATCACATCCGGGAACGCTCGCTTGTATTCGCCGGGATTTTTGGAGAAACTGCGACAAGTGATCACGCCGCAGGGCTGCATCGCTTACTGGCTCTCCGAACCGGCACCGAAGTTCAAAAAACTCCTGATCAAAGCCGGGCTTACCGTGGAAGAGTTTGCATCCAAGACTCACGAACGGGCGAAGCGGTCGAGGCATTGCCTCTTGCTCGCTCGGCGCAAGTCGTGAGCAGGAGGCAGGAGGGCTGCTTCGTTCGGACGGTTTCGTGGCTTGCGTGGCTGCTGTGTTTTGAGCGAGCTTTGGGCGCATGATTGAAGTGGTTTGCGGTGTGATATTTGACTCGTTGGGGAAGGTGCTGAGTTGCCGGAGAGATTTGCAGCGGCATCTTGGGGGGAAATGGGAATTTCCTGGGGGCAAGGTTCATGCGGGAGAGACGCCGCAGGATGCGCTGTTGCGGGAGATTCGGGAGGAACTCGGGATAGGCGTGGTGGTGGGGGAGGTGCTTGAGTCTGTGGTGGAATGGACCGACGGTGAAGTTTCGATCTGTTTGACCGGATTCAGGTGCGAGATCACGGAAGGCGAGCCGGTGGCGCTGGAGCATGAGGAAATCCGCTGGTGCGAGATTTCGGAGCTCAGGGATTTGGATTGGGCGGAGGCGGACGTGCCGTTGGTGGATGAGCTGGTCGGGGATCGATGAGGTCGTTGTTTTTTTTGACAAGCGGGCGGCTGGCGGGCTATGACCCAGTCGACCGATTTTCAAAACTTAGAAGCAACTAAAACGATGAGCGAAACGACGACAGAAAAACATGTTTTCCAGGCAGAGATCCAACAACTGCTGGATTTGGTGGTGCACTCCCTTTACACCGATAAGGACATTTTCCTGCGGGAGCTGATTTCCAACGCTTCTGACTCGATGGAAAAGGTCCGCTACCTAGAGGGGACGGAGAAAAATTTCAAAGACGCCGGTGATGAACTCCAGATTATTTTGGAAGCTGACAAAGAGGCGGGAACGGTGACGCTCACCGACCGCGGGGTCGGGATGACACGCGAGGAATTGGTCGAGAATCTTGGAACCATTGCGCATTCCGGGACCAAGGCGTTTCTCGAACAGCTCAAGGAAGGTGGCGGAAGCCCGGCGGGCCTGATCGGGCAGTTCGGGGTCGGTTTCTACTCGGCCTTCATGGTCGCGGATAAGGTCGAGGTTTTTAGTCGTTCGTGGAAGGAAGGTGCGGAAAGCCTGCGCTGGGAAAGCGACGGGAAAAGCGGTTACGAGATTGAGCAGGTGGAGGATCTGCCGCGCGGGGCGAGGATCGTGCTGCATCTCAGTGAGGCGAGCAAAGAGTTTGCTGATGAGTTCCGGATCAAGGGTCTGATTGAGCGATATAGCAATTTTGTGGGTTTCCCGATTTTGATCGATGGGAAGAGGATTAACGAGGTCGAGGCCCTATGGCTGAAGAATAAGTCCGAGGTTTCCGATGAGGAATACAAGGCCTTCTATCAATTTGCCTGCAAGGGGTTCGATGAACCGGCATATCGCATGCACTTCGCAGCGGACGCGCCAATCACCATCAACTCCCTGATCTTTGTTCCCGGCGAGAATCCGGAAAAAATGGGCTTTGGTAAGGTTGATGGGGCAGTCGCGCTCTACTGCAAGAAGGTGCTGATCGATCCTGAGCCGAAGGGGCTGTTGCCCGAGTGGCTGCGTTTTGTAAAAGGCGTGGTCGATAGTGCGGACCTGCCGTTAAATATTTCCCGCGAGACCATGCAGGACAGCGCTCTGGTGCAGAAGCTCAACGCGGTGATTAGCAAGCGCATCATCAAGATGTTCGAGAAAGAAGCCAAAGCCGATCCAGCGAAATACCGCGAGTTCTACCGGAAATTCGAGCGTTTCTTCAAAGAGGGAATCGCCACGGATTTCGCTAACAAAGGCGCGCTCGCGAAGCTGCTCCGTTTCGAGACATCAATGACCGAAGCCGGTGAAGTCTGTAGCCTCACGGATTACGCAGGTCGGATGAAAGACGGGCAGGAGAAAATCTATTTCTTAGTTGGCCAAGGCCGCGAGCAGATCGAGAGCGGGCCTTATGTGGAGGCATTCAAGGCGCGTGGACTTGAGGTGATCTATTTTGTCGATGCAGTGGACGAATACGTGGTCGATTCACTCGGAGATTTTGAAGGCAAGAAGCTGATGTCGATCCGGAATGCCGGAGTCGAGCTCGACGATGTGGATTCGGATGAGGATAGCCTCAGCGAAGAGCAAATCGAGGGGCTTTGCGAGTTTCTCAAAGCCGAGCTGGGCGGGAAGATCACTAAAGTATCGAGCGGGAAGCGCTTGGTCGGTAGCCCGGTGATCGCGCTGGTGCCGGAAGACGGAATGAGCCCGCAGGTGCGGCAGATGATGAAGGCGATGGACGAGAATTTCAAAGACGAGGTAAAAGTCGAACTGGAGATTAATCCGCGTCATCCTTTGGTCAGAAAGCTTTCGGAAACTCGCGAGAGCCAACCGGAGGTCGCCAAGTTGGTCGCCGCGCAGATGCTTGACAATGCTCTCATCTCCGCAGGACTTCTCGATGACGCCCGTGACACCATCAAGCGCATGAACGATCTGATGGAGAAAGCGATGGGCTGAACAGTTGGGGGTTTTGTGAATAGCTTCCGTGGACTGTTGAGTTGACGGGGGAGGTGATTGAGTTAGGCTACCTAGATTAAAAAAATCCATGAAAATTTTGATCACTTCGTTGTTCCTCTGTGCTTTGTGCGTTCCAGCCTTTGCTCAGTTGGATCGGGACAAGAGACCCGGGGACGATCCGGAATTTCTTAGTAAGTCTGCGCTCGAGATCGATACCTTCATTGCAAAATTTTACCGGAATAAAAAGCTTCCGGTTCCGAATGTCACCGACGACGCGACTTTCATGCGGCGGGCGTTTCTTGTCGGAATTGGGCGAATTCCAACTGCGGAGGAAGCTCTGGCGTTTATCGAGATTGAAGGGGAATCGAAGCGTTCGGATTTGGTTGCATACCTGATGAAATCTCCAGGATATTCCAGCCACATGACTAACTGGGCGTTTGACCTGCTCCGGCTTAGAGACAACCGGCAGGGCAGTCGTGCGAGCAACGAACCTTATCGGAATTGGATTCGCAGCGCGATTGATGGAAACATGCCTTGGGATGAATTCGTATCCCGGCTGGTCAACAGCAGTGGGAGCGGTTGGGATCCCGAAACTGCTTCGGTGGGATATTACACAATTGATCGCGGGATGCCGCTGGATAACTTGGCGAATACGATGCGGATTTTCCTCGGCTCCCGGATGGAGTGCGCGCAGTGCCACGACGATCCGTTTGGCGAGACGGAAAGGAAGGATTTCTATCATTTGGCGGCTTTCACGAACGGGCAGTATGAGAGCAAGAAGCATCTCATGGCGGACATCTGGAACGAGGTTCGCGAGGAGGAGAGAGCTCGAGGTAGGGAGTATCAGGTCGCGCAGCTTTTCTGGGATCAGGTCTATGGGATGTCGTTATCGGGTAGTGGCAAAGGCCGCATCAACCTGCCATCGGACTATCAGTATCGCGACGGAAGGCCTGGCGAGATGGTCGGGGCGAGGACGCCTTTTGGTAAAACCGTTCGGATGTCGGATCGCAAGGATGAGGGTGACGGTCGCGAAGAATTCGCGGACTGGATACTTACTAGGACCGGATCGCAGTTTTCTACTGTGATCGCCAACCGGATGTGGGAGCGCATCATGGGCAAGGGGATTTTTGAGCCAGTGGACGAGTATATCGAAGCCTCCGAAACGGTCTATCCGGAGCTGACGAGATACGTCGGGAAATTGATGCATGATCTCGGCTACGATCTGCGCGCCTTCCAGCACATTCTGTTGCTGACCAAGACTTTTCAGTTCGCGACCAATCCGAATCCGTCGTCATTGAAAGGCGGTGAAGACTTCCACGGGCGCAAGATCGAACGCCTTTCCTCTGAACAGATCTGGGATTCCCTGATCACCCTTTCCAACGGCGATCCCGATAAGAAGCCGATCCGGACGGGGGATAATCGGATCTACGTGGGAAATAAGCCAGTGCTGGTCGGGAAAATGGATATGGTGAAATTGTCCGCTGAGGTTCTTGCGTTGGATTCGGAGGCCGAGGTTCGGAAGT
>Ga0209491_10005202_pt1 | contig 19248 bp, 18 predicted proteins | sample BON02_FD_187213 | JGI IMG/M metagenome (GOLD analysis project Ga0209491, IMG submission 187213) | Freshwater microbial communities from Lake Bonney liftoff mats and glacier meltwater in Antarctica - BON-02 (SPAdes) (version 2) | ecosystem: Environmental > Aquatic > Freshwater > Ice > Glacier... | reverse complement strand
ATGGAGTTTATCCGCGCCAAACGTGAAGCTGGTCGCTTAAGGCAGTTTAACTGCTCGCTATTGATTACCGATGAATTTATGCAGGCGGTTGCAGATGAAACCGACTGGCCGCTGGCTTTCCCGATTACGCCGGATGAAGCCTCGGAACTCGACATTGATGATCCCGAGCAGGTGCTGTGGCGTGAGTGGCCATTGACTGCAGATTATGTCAGCCGTGAAGACGGTCTGGTAGCCTGCAAGATTTACCGAACCATTCCAGCGCGACGTATGTGGGACATGATCATGTCATCCACTTACGATTTCGCCGAGCCGGGTTTCATTTTGATTGATCGTATCAACGAGATGAATAACAACTGGTTTTGTGAGAATATCCGCGCGACCAACCCCTGTGGTGAACAGCCTCTGCCACCTTACGGTGCGTGCCTGCTGGGTTCGGTTAATCTGACCCGTTTCGTTAACAACCCATTTACCGAAGCAGCAGCGTTTGACTGGGAAGAATATGGCAAGGTCGTAAAAATATTCACCCGCATGCTGGATAATGTGGTTGAAATCAATGGTTTGCCTCTAGGTAAGCAGCGTGATGAGATCGAGCGCAAACGCCGTCACGGCATGGGCTTTTTAGGCCTGGGCTCTACATTGGCGTTATTGGGTAGAAAGTACGGTTCAGAAGAATCGCTGGAATTCACCGAGAAAGTATCTCGCGAGATGGCGATTGCCGGTTGGCATGCTGCACTTGATTTGTCGATTGAAAAAGGCCCGGCTCCGGTGATGAAAGAGTTGTTTCCTGTCACTGCCGAGATGTTGCGCAAACGGCCGGAAATGGAAACTGCTGGCTATAAATCAGGCGATTCGGTAACAGGTGCCATATTGCACGCAAAATATAGCCGTTATATGCAACAAGTGGCGGAATTTGAACCGGAACTGGTGGAGAAACTGGCAGAGCAGGGAGCCCGTTTTACGCATCATACCTCGATCGCCCCTACCGGTACCATTTCGCTGTCTTTGGCCAATAATGCCTCTAACGGTATCGAGCCAAGCTTTGCGCATCATTACAGCCGCAACGTCATTCGTGAAGGCAAAAAGTCCAAAGAGAAGATCGAGGTTTTCAGCTTCGAATTGCTTGCCTATCGCGAACTGGTTAACGCCGATGCCATGCCCGGTTCAACTGACGAAGCAACTATGCTGCCAGGGCAATTTGTGTCCGCAGATGATATTTCACCTAAAGAGCATGTTGATATTCAGGCCGCTGCGCAGAAATGGATTGATTCATCGATTTCCAAAACTGCCAACGTCCCGACTGATTATCCGTACGAAGACTTTAAGCACATTTATACCTATGCACACAGTAAAGGCCTGAAGGGTTGCACCACTTTCCGCTTTAATCCGGAAGCGTTCCAGGGCGTTTTGGTGAAAGAGGAAGATCTGGCCAACACCACCTACCGGTTTGTGCTGGACGACGGTGAAGTGGTTGAAGTGAAGGGCAATGAGAACATTGAGTACGACGGTGAAATTCACACTGCTGCGAACTTGTTTGACGCCCTTAAAGAAGGCTACTACGGAAAATTTTAGGCTGGATTAAGATTAATGACTATCAAGATTAGTAAAAATATTGCCGGCTACGAAGTCGTCAAGCCCGAAGAACAACTGGCCGCAATGCAAAAAGCTGCTGCAGAAGTTGAGGCGCGCTCGTCGGCAAAAGTAATTCGCATGACTGAAAAAGTGATGCGACCAGAAGGCATGGAAGCGCTGGAAGGCTCAACCTACAAAATCAAGACACCGCTTGATGACCATGCCATGTATGTCACCATTAACGATATCATACTCAACCCTGGTACCGAACATGAGCAGCGGCGGCCGTTTGAGATCTTTATCAACTCCAAGAATATGGATCACTTTCAGTGGATTGTGGCCTTGACCCGATTGATGTCAGCCGTATTTCGCAAGGGTGGCGATGTGACTTTCCTGGCCGAAGAGCTACAAGCAGTATTCGATCCGAAAGGTGGCTATTTCAAACCGGGCGGCCGTTTTATGCCGTCCATCATTGCTGAGATTGGCGATGTCATCGCTCATCACATGCGTAAGATCGGTTTGATGGAAAAAGAAGAGTTGTCTGAGCAGCAAAAACTGATTTTGAACCAGAAACGCGCTGAAGTTGAGAGCCTGCAAACGGTTGTCGTGCCAGCGGCTGCTGACGGTGACGATGGAACCTACCCGGCTTCTGCAACTTTGTGTAACAAGTGCAGCACCAAAGCCGTGATTGTGATGGATAACTGCGCCACCTGTCTTTCTTGTGGTTACTCTAAGTGCGGTTGACGGGGAGGGTGGTTGAAGGGACGGGTGGTTGAAGGACCGGGTGATTGAAGGAACGGGTGATTGGCGATTAGCGCAAACTTCTGGTTCGCTGCTATAGTGATGGTATGTTTCTGCCTTCCGAAATAATCAGGGCCAAAAGCAACGCCCAGCCGGTCTCGGCTGAGGCGTTGAAGCATTTTATTGTCGGCGTCACTGACGGCTCGGTGAGTGATGCACAGATTGCCGCGTTTTGTATGGCGGTTTACTGCAAAGGCATGAGCATGCCCGAACAGACCGCGTTAACGCTTGCCATGCGTGACAGCGGCCAGACGCTGCACTGGCGTGATATTAACGGTCCTGTTCTGGACAAGCATTCAACTGGCGGAGTTGGGGACGCAGTCAGTCTTGTGCTGGCGCCCTTGATGGCCGCCTGCGGTGCCTACATTCCCATGATTTCCGGCCGTGGCCTTGGCCACACCGGCGGTACGCTGGATAAACTTGAAAGTATTCCCGGCTTTGATGTCAATCCCGGTCAAACACTATTCAACCACACGGTTCGTCAAACCGGTTTTGGCATAACCGGGCAAGGCAAAGATCTGTCACCTGCCGATGGCCGTATATATGCAATTCGAGACGTGACAGCTACTATTGACTCTATTCCTTTGATCGTCGCCTCCATTTTGTCGAAAAAACTGGCCGAAGGACTTGACGGACTGGTGCTGGATATTAAAACCGGAAACGGCGCATTCATGTGCGAGCGCAATCGGGCCAGGGATCTGGCAGCAGAACTCGTTAAAGTTTCTCAGCTTGCTGGCCTGCCATGTCGTGCCTTGATAACAGACATGAACCAGTCGTTATCCCGGAATGCGGGCAATGCATTGGAATTGCTCGAGGTTATCGAGTTTTTAAATGGCGATCGACGCGATGGGCGGTTTGAACAAGTGGTCATGGCGTTGTGCACTCAACTCATGCTGTTGGGTGGTTTAGCAAACAACGAGAAAGCGGCCGGGTTTAAATTGAAGACGGCATTGGAAGACGGTTCTGCAGCCGAACGTTTTGCGCGCATGGTTGCGATGCAGGGCGGGCCGGCCGATATAATGGAGCATCCGCTGAAATATCTTCAGGTCGCACCTTTTAGCAGGCCTTTCATTGCGGCGGGCAATGGTTGCATTGAATTCATTGATACCAGAGCGCTTGGTTTGTGCATCGTCGGGCTGGGTGGCGGACGTGTTCATCTTGAGGACAAACTGGATCACTCTGTGGGGCTCTCCCAACTTTGCAATGTCGGTGATATAGTCACGCAGGATCAGCCATTGGCGACTATTCATGCTGCCAATGAGTCTGATTGGGATGCTGCTGCAGCAGAATTGTCTACGGCCATTAAAATTGGCCGAATGACGGACAGCCTGCCAGCTGTTTATGAAATATACTAGTAAGGTTCCGCCAACACTTTCTGGGAGATAGCATGACCGGGACACCTCATATTGAAGCCGCCAAGGGTGATTTTGCCGATACTGTACTGATGCCGGGTGACCCGTTGCGGGCACAGGCTTTAGCCACCCAACACCTCGACAACGTCCGACAAGTCAACAGCGTCCGTAACATGTTGGGCTTTACCGGCACCTACAAAGGCAAACAAGTTTCCATTATGGGCTCTGGCATGGGCATGCCATCGATCAGTATCTATGCCCATGAATTGTTTGATTATTACGATGTACAACAAATCATTAGAGTTGGAACCTGCGGTGCCTTGCTGCCGGATTTCAAACTGGGCGATTTGATTCTCGCATCCGCAGCCAGTACTGACTCGGCCATGAACCGCGAAAGGCTGGGCGGTTGGGATTTATCGGCCGTGGCAGATTTCGACCTGTTGAGCCGGGTGCATACAAAGGCACAGGAAAGCGGGCTTGATATACGCACCGGCAATGTCTTTGCCAGTGACTGGTTTTATCACCCTGATGAAGCCTTTATCGAAAAACTGCAGAAAATGGGGATTCTGGCGCTGGATATGGAATCGGCCGCTTTGTATGCATTGGCACAACAGCACGGCAGACGTGCGTTGACTATACTATCGGTAAGCGATGTTATTCCAACAGGTCTGCATGCGTCTCATGCCGAGCGCCAAAATGCTTTTGGTGCTGTTATCGATGTCGTGTTGGCTGCGGTGTTGGGCACCTCATGATGCACGCAGGGAAAGACGATATTGCAACTCTGTTTGCGCAGGCGCAGCAGGCCAGTGAGCGAGCTTACTCGCCTTACAGCAAGGTAAAAGTCGGTGCATGCGTGGTAGCTGAAGATGGTCAGATACACACGGGCTGCAACGTTGAGAATGCATCCTATGGGCTCACCCAATGCGCGGAAAGAAATGCTTTGGCGGGTGCCATCAATGCAGGCATGCAAGCCGGTCAAGCACGCACTTTGCTGATTTACGCCACCGGTTTTGAAGTGTTAGCGCCGTGTGGTGCCTGCCGGCAGGTCATGAGTGAGTTGATGGCCCCTGAGGCAATCGTTATTTCAAGTATCAGTGAAGCTGATTATAAAAGTTGGACAGTAGGAGAGTTGTTGCCAGACCCGTTTGTCCTTGAATAGTCAGCCTCAATAGTCAACCTTGGGAGGAATCAGAAATGTCAGGCTTTAAAAACACACGCAGGCAGTTTTTGAGTTGTTCTGGCATTACGCTTAGTGCTGGTTGGGTGGCATTGAACATGCCAGCATTACTGGCGGCAGGTGAGACAGCTCAAGCTGATCTGGAGAGCGGCGCAAAATATCAGAATATCAGCGCCGAGCAGGCGATTGAGTTGAGTGCCTTCGCAGATCAGATTATTCCTGCGGATGACTCTCCAGGTGCTGCTGAGATAGGCGCCGTGTATTTCATGGACGGTGTGCTGGGTTCTTTTATGGCGGGTACCAAGCCGATGATTGAGGCGGGCTTGGCCGACTGGAATCAAAAAGCCCGGGTTATGAACGCAGACGCTGAGCGATTTTCCCAGCTATCTTATGATGAGCAGACTGAACTACTGAAAAGCGAAGAGCAATCGCCCGTGTTCGGTTTGTTACAGATGTTGGTGTTGTGGGGCATGTTCAGTTCTCCTGAATACGGCGGTAATCGGGATGGAGCAGGCTGGAAGTTGATCGGTTTCGACAAACAGCATGCCTGGAGCCCGCCGTTTGGTTACTACGATGCGCAAGCCATGGGTTCGACTGAATATTCGGGAGAAAAACATGCCTGATGCAAGCAAAAAAGTAGCATTCCCAACCCGCCAGGAAGTGGATTTTGTCATCATAGGTTCTGGTGCAGCGGGCGGTGTGATGGCCAAAGAACTATCCACGCAGGGTTTCGATGTCGTCGTGCTGGAACAAGGTGAATACCGGACGGCTGCTGACTTTACTCACGATGAGTTGGCGGTTGGTTTACAAAATGAGCTGATGAATCATCCCGGCTGGAACGATCCACAAACATTCCGTGCCACGGACAAAGAAGTTGCAGAACAGTCACGACAAGGCCCACCACCTGCACTTTATGCTCGTGGTGTGGGCGGCAGCAGTGTCCACTTTACCGCCAATTACTGGCGCTTTCATCAAAGCGACTTCAAAGAGCGCAGCATGTTCGGCGCGATGGAGGGCACGGGCTTTGCTGACTGGCCGATCAGCTATGAAGAACTTGAGCCGTATTACACCAAAGTAGAATGGGAGTGTGGGGTTTCCGGGCAGGTGGGTCCTTTTGAGGCGCCGCGTTCCAAACCATACCCAATGCCGCCATTACCGGTCAAGTCATCGGGGGTGTTGCTTGAAAAAGGTGCCAAGGCGCTTGGCCTGCACCCGCAGCCAGCGCCAATGGCAATTTTATCGCAAGCATTCAATGGCCGCCCGCCCTGCATGCATTGTGGCTTTTGTATGGGCTATGGGTGCGAGGCTAATGCCAAGTCGTCTACATTGGCGAGTATGATCCCAATCGCGGAGGCCAGCGGTCACTGTGAAATTCGGCCGCTGTCTACGGTATTCAAAATTCAGACCAATGACAAAGGTCGGGTGACAGAAGTGTTGTATCTGGATGCAAACGGCCAACAACAGGCACAGAAAGCCAAAGCTGTTGTGTTATCGGCCAATGGTGCCGAAACGCCGCGCTTGTTGTTTTTGTCAGAGTCGGACTTATTCCCCGATGGCCTGGCCAACTCATCCGGCATGGTTGGAAAATACCTGATGGGCAATGGGCACTCTGCGGTCCATGCGTCATTTGAGCATCCGTTGAACGAGTTTAAAAGTGTACAAGTCACCCGCATTGTGCATGACTTTTATGAAAATGATCCCGCGCGTGGTTTTTACGGCGGTGGCGGCATTGATGCAAGACCTTTTCTGGACTCAACACCGATCTTTTACAGCATGATGGGTTTGCCACCGGATGCCCCATTGTGGGGAGCTGAATACAAGAAGATGTTGGCTCACTATTACACGCATAAATTGTCGGTTCTGGGTAGCACCACATCCATACCGTTGGAGAGTAACAATATTACACTCGACCCTACACTCAAGGACGACAAAGGCAGGGCGGCGATACGTATGACCTACCTGGATCATGCTGACGACCTGGCAATGGCTGCTTTTTTGCAAGACAAAGCGGTTGAAATAATGGAAGCCGCTGGAGCTGAGAAAATCTGGCGTAACCCTGTCGAGGGTGGAACGATTCAAGCGCACTTGCTTGGCACCTGCCGTATGGGTGACGATCCGGCCACCTCAGTAGTCGATAAATACCATCGTGCGCATGATGTACCCAACCTGTTTATATGTGATGGCTCCAGTTTTGTGAGTTCCGGCCGTGGTCAACCAACCATGACCATCCAGGCGCTGGCGTTTCGCGCCGCAGAGCACATCGGCGGATTCGCCCGCCGGGGTGAAATTTGATCTGATATCGGTAGACTGTATGACCGTAGCCGATTTAAGTAACATGTTTAGATAACCTGCTTGGTTAACCTGTTTAAATAACCTGAAATGGAGTTGAGAATGATGAGATTATTAAAAACCCCCTTGTGTGCAGCCCTGTTGTTACTGAGTCCATTGGCTTTGGCTGATGTTGAATACCACACCCCGAACCCGGATCGACCTTTTTCTGAAGCGGTGCGGGTTGACGATATGCTTTACCTGTCCGGACAAATTGGCTTTGATGAAGCAACCGGAGCGCTGGCAGAAGGCGGTATTGTCGGTGAAACAAAAAAGACGATGGAAAATATTAAAGCCACGCTTGATAAATACGGTTCGTCTCTGTCACAAGTGGTCAAGTGCACTGTTTATCTGGCTGACATCGCGGAATGGGGTGCCATGAACGAGGTTTACGTTACTTTTTTCCCGGTAAACCCACCCGCCAGAAGCGCATTAGGATCTAGCGGATTGGCATTGGGCGCGCGCACCGAAATAGAATGCATGGCTACCGTCGGAGAAGACTGATCATGGAACAGTATAAGAGGATTTTGATTGCAGTTGATTTGAGCAGCGAGTCTGAACAAGTATTGCACAAAGCCCGGCATTTCGCCGGAGAGAGTGTGGTATCTCATCTGGTTTATGTGCAGGAGCCCATGGACAATGTATATGTCGGTATCGTGCCTCAGAGTGCTGCCTATGGAGGGCTCGGGGAACTGGAAGCCCAACTGCGAAACGAGTACCAGCAAAAACTCAATGATCTGGGTGAAAAATACGCTATTGCGCCTGACCATCGCCATATGCTCAATGGCGCTCCGGCACGCGAAATCCACCAATTTGCCAAAGACAAAGATATCGAGTTGATTGTCATTGGTACGCACGGTCAGAAGGGCTTGCAGTTATTGTTGGGCTCGACTGCCAATTCGGTATTGCACGGCGCTCAGTGCGATGTGCTTTCTGTGCGGATCGCCAGTAAATAGGCGCGATGTTGATATAGCGTAGCTATCGGGGAACGGAATAACTGGAATGGGAATGACCGGAATGAGAATGGCAAATTCATGAACCCACGAACCTTGTCGTGGTTAGTCCTTTTTTTTGCAGTACTCATCTGGTCGGCGATTAACCCGGCAGAGCGTGGCACCTGGTGGCTCGAAGTGCTTCCAGCGTTGGCGGGTTTGGCTTTACTGGTATACACCCGCAAGTCTTTTCCGCTGACGCCATTGTGTTACTGGCTGATTTTGGTGCACTCGGTCATCCTGATGGTTGGCGGGCACTATACCTATGCCGAAGTACCAATAGGCGAATGGCTTGAGCAATTGGTTGGCGGAAGTCGCAACAACTACGACAAGCTGGGGCATTTGGCACAAGGTTTCGTGCCGGCGATTATCGCCCGGGAAATCATGATCCGCAAAGATGTTGTCCGCGGTCGGGGCTGGTTGAGTTACCTGGTGATCAGCATCGTGTTGGCAATCAGTGCGTTTTATGAGCTTATAGAATGGTGGGCAGCCCTGCTCAGTAAGGACGCTTCTGATTCATTTCTGGGCACACAAGGTTATATCTGGGACACGCAATCAGATATGTTGTATGCCTTGGTCGGGGCGAGCGCGGCGCTGTTGCTGTTGTCAAAGCTGCACAACCGGCAAATCAAAGCCCTGAGTTAATTTTTTCTGGGTTAATTGTTTTTGCGCTAGCGGCTTTTGGGCTAGCTATTTCCGGGTTAGCGGTTATTGCTGTCCTGACAAATGACGTGCTTGTGCGTCTGCATCTTCAAGCAGTGACTCACCGAGACTTTCAAGTCGTTCGTTGATCTGTTTGAAAATGCCATCGACATCCAGCCCCGCCATTGCCAGACAATCGTCACGGGAGCCGTGATCGATAAAGCGATCGGGTAAGCCAATGTTCTGAATTTGCACACTGATGGCTACACCACAAAGCACTTCATTTACAGCACTGCCTGCGCCGCCAGCGATGGCATTTTCTTCTATCGTAATCAGTAGCTTGTGAGTGTTCGCCATATGCTTGATCAGCGCTTCATCCAAAGGCTTCACAAAGCGCATATTGACCAAAGTGGCACCCAGCTTGCCGGCAACACTTCTGGCGGCATTCAGCATTGAGCCAAATGCCAGAATGGCAATGTTTTTGCCTTCTGTAATAACGTCAGCTTTGCCGATTGGCAGGCATGTCATGTCTCTTTCAACTGCAACACCCGGACCTCGACCACGAGGGTAACGGACCGCGGCAGGGCCTTTGTGCATGAAGCCCGTATAGAGCATCTGCCTGCACTCATTTTCATCTGCCGGTGCCATGATTAGCATGTTTGGAATACAGCGCATAAAGCTGAGGTCAAAACTGCCAGCGTGAGTAGGGCCATCAGAACCCACCAGGCCGGCGCGGTCAATGGCAAACAACACGGGTAAATTCTGCATCGCCACATCGTGGATCAACTGGTCGTAGGCGCGTTGTAAAAATGTACTGTAAATCGCAACCACAGGATGGGCGCCCTCGCATGCCATACCACCTGCCAATGTAACTGCATGCTGTTCGGCGATGCTGACATCGAAGTAACGCGCTGCAAAGCGTTTTTCAAACTCGATCAGGCCAGAGCCCTCGCGCATTGCCGGGGTGATTGCAAGCAAGGATTCATCCTTCTCTGCCATGTCACATATCCACTCGCTAAACACGTCCGTATAGGTTGGTGTTGGCTTGATGACTGGCGTTGAAGGCTGGATGCCCACAGCCGGATCAAATGGCGCTACGGCGTGGTATTTGACCGGATCTTTCTCTGCCGGCTCGTAGCCTTTGCCTTTGGAAGTGATGACATGCAGGAAATTGGGGCCTTCAACGGTTTGAATGGTGTTCAGTGTTCTCACCAGCAACGGTACGTCATGGCCGTCAATGGGTCCGATATAATTGAAGCCGAGTTCTTCAAACAGCGTGCTGGGCACTATCATGCCTTTGACATGCTCTTCCCAGCGACTCATAAACCGATACACGGCAGAATCCCGGGGCATCATTTTTTTGCCGCTTTCACGTATGTTGGTCACAGTAGGGCCGCTCATTAAACGCCCCAGCATTTTGGTCATTGATCCGACGTTAGGGGATATCGACATTTGATTGTCATTCAGGATGACCAGCATGTTCGGGTTCAGTGTCCCGCCGTGGTTGAGCGCCTCAAACACCATGCCTGCGGTCATCGCGCCATCGCCGATTATAGATACGACGCGCCGGTTTTCGTTTTGCAGCGCAGATGCCAATGCCATACCCAAGCCCGCACTGACGGAAGTGGATGAGTGCCCGACGCCAAAAGTATCGTATTCAGATTCGCTTCGCTTGGGGAATGGCGCCAGTCCACCGGTTTTTTTGATGGTGCCAATGGTGCCGGCACGACCGGTCAGAATTTTGTGCGGATACGCCTGATGACCCACATCCCAGATCAGGCGGTCATAAGGCGTATTGAAGCAATAATGCAAAGCCACTGTCAGCTCAATACAGCCGAGGCCGGCGCCAAAATGTCCGCCACTTTGTGAAATTACCTCGATCAGATAGGCGCGCAGTTCATCGGCAAGCTGGGGCAATTGCTGCTCTTCAAGCTTGCGTAGATCCGAAGGGGCGGCAATGTTATGCAGCAATGGGTATTTGGTTAAGTCCATCTGCTCTATTCTACCGGTCCCGGTCTACCGAGTAACCTGCCAGCCACGCCAGAGCATCCACATTGCCAGGCAGGGTTTGCAGTGATTCCAGTGCTTGATCACGTAATTCATAGGCGCGATCGTATGATTTTTGTGCGCCGATGATGGATGGAAATGCTGGTTTGAGCCGGGCCGCGTCAGATTGCGAAGGTTTACCGATCACTTCGCTGTCACCCGTGACGTCCAGCAAATCATCGAAAACCTGAAATGCAAGACCGGTCAATTTACCAAAACGTGACAAAGCATCCAGCCGGGTACTGTCGACTTTTGCGATCAACGCGGCGGCTGTGGTGCTGATTTCAATCAAAGCGCCGGTTTTTAACGCGTGGATATCTTCAAGCTCGCTTTGCGTTATTTTTTTGCCGATACTGGCGAGATCCAGCATTTGTCCGCCAGCCATTCCACTTGCACCACACGCCCGTGCCAACCCGAGGACAATGGTTGTCTGAGCTTGGGGGTACTGTTTCAGGTACGGGTCTGCAGCTAGTATTTCAAATGCCAGTGCTTGCAGGGCATCACCGGCAAGAATGGCGGTTGCCTCGTCAAATTTCCGGTGGCAGCTGGGTTGGCCACGACGCAAATCATCGTCGTCCATGGCGGGCAAATCATCGTGTATCAATGAATAGGTATGAATAAACTCGATGGCAACTGATATACCATCCAGAGACTCCGGTTCGAGATTCAAGGCTTTTCCGGAAGCATATACAAACAGTGGCCGAATGCGTTTGGCCGGCGCGCTAACTGCGTATTGCATTGCTGCAAACAGTTGCGCCGGAGTATCTGATTCTGAAGGCAGATAGGCAGGAACAATACTTTCGAAATGGGCCCGCCATGCCTTGATTGTGGCTGCGGTGTCAGGCATCGGGTTCAAAAGGTACGATCGAGTCCTCGTCCTCCGGGTTAATCAGCTGCTCTACCGTTTGTTGAGCGTGATCGAGCACCCTCTGGCATTGCTTGGTTAAATCCATCCCTTGTTGGAAGCCTGACAGAGATTCGTCCAGCGACAAATCACCTTTCTCGAGCTTTTCTACCAGCTTTTCGAGCTCCGCCAGTGTTTTTTCGAAGTCGATGTTTGTATCAGCCTTCTTGCTCATTGTCTAAGATTCCATTGCTTGTTGTGAAAGCCAGTCAGCGCTCGCTGATCCGGTGTATACCAATGTTATGTTTGCCGGGCCCGATGGTGTTGCTGCAATGTCAGGTATTGCAGAATCGGAGCGTTTGGCTGCCAGCTGAATTTTACATGGTTTTCGGACAGCCATGAGGCAAATGTTTTACTTAATGCCCAGTCACCAACAGCCACCAGTTCATCGTCAATCAATGTCATTGGAATGCTGTCCCTTAGCCACACCGGGATTGCAGCGGCTTGGAACAAATTCTTTATCGATTGATGGTGATCACCACGCAATAGCGACAATCCCGGTTGGCTATGGCGGGAAGTGATGGTGATTTTGCCCGGCAGCACAAACTGGTTTTCTGCCGCAAAATGCAAGTTGCCCAGATTGGGGCTTAGTTCGGCATCATCTGAATTTTCGGGCCATTCCAGATCCGGGCAGGTTTCAATATCCGCTCCTTGCTGCAGCCACAGGTGCTTCTGATAAAAACGGATACAGAAATCTGTCCACATCACACTGATTTGATGGCCTGAGCTTGCATGCTGCAGCTGAGAAAACAGATCAGTTAGTTGCCGGGCTGGCAATCCGGGAACTCCGGATCGTTTCAGCCAGCGGCGGATAACCAATTTGAACAGGGCAGGGTTGTTCAGCAGTTCGTTACTGATGCGTAAAACCAGTGGATGGAGCAGTTCTGCTTGCAGGTGTTGTTCTGCTAGTGGTTTAAGCAATGCTCGGGTCTCGAGCATTGCCTGTTGGGTGAGCAGCAATCGCTTTACGCTGCCGGCAAACTGGCTTTCAAGCAGGGGTAGCGCTTTGTTACGAATAAAATTTCGATCCTGATCAACGTTTTGATTGGAAGGGTCTTCCAGCCATTTGATCCCATGCAGATTCAAGTAATCAACCAGTGCCTGGCGGTGGAATCTCAACAGCGGTCGCTGCAATTGATTTTGCCCGAAAGCTTTATGCGGGGGCATAGCGGAAAGGCCATCGACACCACTGCCGCGCATCAAATTCAGTAACAGGGTTTCTGCCTGGTCGTCGGCATGGTGTGCGGTGAACACCGCTTCACCATTTTTCAGGAGCGTATTAATGGCTGTGTAACGCCTTTCGCGTGCCTCGGCTTCCAATCCCTGGCCTGTGCCGTCAATATGGACGTTTAAGCTGGTGAATGCTACTGACCAATCGCGACAGAGTGCCTCGCAATGTTGTGACCATTGATGCGAATCCGGGTGCAAACCGTGGTTGATATGCACCGCCCTGAAAGGCGTTTGCAGCTGCTCGCGGAGCTGCACCATGGCGTGTAGCAGAGCGGTTGAATCAGCGCCGCCGCTAAACCCCACCAGCCAGGAACTTGCCGGCGGCAGCGATGACAGCGATTGAAGCAGTTGATCTGCAGAATAGGGCGGCAGTCGTTGGCTCATCTATCCGCCTCGGCGGTTTATTCTTTATACTCGCCGTACGACAACAAGCGTTGATAACGTTGGTCCAGCAAAGCATCGGTGGTCAAATCATCTAATTCGGCAAGCTGTGCAGCAATACAGTCGCCGACGTGACCTGCAACGGTTTCCGGGTCAGTGTGTGCACCACCCAGTGGTTCCGGAATCACCTGATCGACCAAGCCTAGTTGCAGTAAGCGGTCAGAGGTTATTCCAAGCGCCGTGGCAGCGGTTTCAGCCATGCCGGGATCATTCCAGAGAATAGAGGCGCAGCCTTCGGGTGATATCACCGAATAAGTGCTGTATTGCAGGATATTGACGCGATCGCCCACACCGATGGCCAGGGCACCGCCCGAGCCACCCTCACCAATAACGGTGCACACCACCGGTACCCGCATTCGCGACATGTATTTTAGATTCGTTGCAATCGCTTCCGACTGGCCACGTTCTTCTGCACCCACGCCAGGGTAGGCGCCGGGTGTGTCAATAAACGTGATCAATGGCAAGCGAAAACGCTCTGCCATTTTCATCAAACGCAGCGCTTTGCGATAGCCTTCGGGTCTTGGCATGCCGAAGTTCCTGAATACTTTGGCCTTTGTGTCGCGACCTTTTTGCTGGCCAATGACCATGACTGAGCGACCGCGAAAACGTGCCAATCCAGCGACGATGGCATGGTCATCTGCAAATGCCCGGTCTCCATGCAGTTCGTAAAACTCATCGAACAGGTAGTCAACGTAATCCAGGGTATACGGGCGCAATGGGTGGCGGCTTAGTTGTGACACCTGCCAGGGCGTCAGGTCTTTAAAAATGCTTGCCAGTTTGGTGCGCATCTTGGACTGAAGACGCTGAATTTCCTCTTCCAGATTCAATGCGTTGTCTGATCCGACATTACGCAATTCGTCAATTTTGGCCTGCAACTCTGCAATCGGTTGCTCGAAATCGAGGTAGTTCGGGTTCATGATATTCCGATAGGCTGTTTGGAATGGCAAGTATAACGGCAACTGTCCATTTAGTTTAGACCTTTGCGGGAAAAATGGCTGCATTGCGAGGAATTCCTTGCTCGTCCCAATGCTTTTCGGCCCACTGCCAAAGTTTATCCAGAGCTAAGCCCTTGGGTGGGATTTGGCCCAGAACCCGAAGCGCAAGCCCAATACATTCAGTAGCTGCCAATTGTCTGACCGGGTCAGAGCGATCTCGTTTGCTTAACTTGTTGCCGTGCGAATCCAGCACCAAAGGTAAGTGCATATACTCCGGTGTATCATAGCCCAGTGCGCGCTGCAGGCAGATTTGATTGCCGGTGGAATCCAACAAATCAGCACCGCGAACCACTTGTGTTATACCCTGAAAGTGGTCATCTACAACAACTGCAAGATGATAAGCATGCAAGCCATCTGCACGTTTGATGATGAAATCTCCACTGTCAGGAGACATGGTTTCTTTGATGACACCCTGCACTTTATCGGTGAACATGCAGGTCTGGGGCTTGATTAAAAACCGCACGGAACGAGCCTTCTTGCCAGCACCGATGCCGTTCCTGCAGGTGCCAGGGTAAATGCCTGATTCAGGCAGGTCCTTGCGTGAACACCCGCAGTAGTAAGCCTGTCCAGTCGTCAGTAAGTAATCTACGGCTTGCTCATAAGCCGCTGTCCGATTGCTTTGGTACAAAATAGCTATGCTTGAGTTCAAGCCCAGAGAATGCAGATCGCGCAAAATCCCGTCCGCACTTCCGGCAACTTCACGAGGAGGGTCGAGATCTTCTATTCTTATCAGCCATTGGCCTGAAATGGCTGCCAGGTAACTGCCGACAGCGCAAACCAATGAGCCGAAATGCAAATCACCCGTTGGGGATGGAGAAAACCTGCCGATAACAGCTGCAGATTTCATTGAAAATCAACTGGATCGTTTGCCAACGACCTGTGGCGCTTCGTTCAGAAAATCACCGGTAACCAGTTTGACGCCACATTGCCACAATACAGACAAGTCAGCCGCATCCTTGACTTCATCTGCTACCACCGTAATGTTGTAAGGCGCAATTGCTCTGACAATGCTACGGACGGATTCCTGGTTAAGGGTATTGGCCGCAAGTCCCGGCGCCAGGCCAGGACGCAACTTGATCATGTCGACTTTCAAATGCTCGAGTAACTGAATAGTGCGGCGGTCGTTGTCAAACTCGGATAAGACAACTGCACATCCCATCTCTCTGAGTTCATCTATAACACGACCTGTCGCTTTCAAGTTGGATTCTGCAGAAATTGCGGAGATCTGCAAGATGAGCTGTGAACCCACTGCGTCGGTTTCTTCCAGTGTGCGTTTAAACCAGTTCAGGAAGCTGAAATCTAGCACGGAATTGATGCTCAGCGGTAATATGTGGCGATCACCGGTGCCGGCAATAGCAGTCAGCAATTGCGGAATTATGTGGCGGTCTATGGTGCTGCTCAAATCGTTTCTTTCTGCCACTGGCATAAATTCAGAGGATGCAGTGTCGCCGCTTTCTTCACGCATAAACGTGCGGTTTTCAAATAGACCTTCGTTCTCTCCCTCCAGATCCACAATGGACTGCTGAACAGTGTAGAACTCATGATTATTCAGCGCGTGTCGGATGCGCTCCACCCAGTCCCGCTCGTCATCACCGGCACGAACGGTAATCAGCGCTGGCTTGTAAGTGGACATGGTGCTGCCTGTTTTAGACGCTTCTATAAACGCTTTCTTGGCTTGAGCGATAACTTCTTCCGCATTGCGTGTCAATGAACCCAGTGTTGCCAGGCCAATACTGCAGGCTGCCGACATTGTTTGGTCGCCAAGGTCAATTATATGGCTTGTATAACTATCGATGATGCTCTGCGCAGTTGTTTCCAGGCCCGACTTGTCCTTGCGTCGTATAAGTGCCGCAAATCCATAATCAGAGATGCGGGCACAAACATCATCACCTTCCATGCAGCCACTGATAAAGTTGGCCATATCCAGAATATAGGCATCAATGCTTTTCAGGCCCAGTTCCTGCTGTAACTTTGCCATGCCGTCAGGTTCAATGTACAAAACCGCGCTGCGGCGGTCATCACTATTTTGTTCTTGAACATAGCCGGACAGTGCTTCTGTAAACGCTGAACGATTGCGCAACTGAGTCAGGTGATCGGTTTTACGCAGACGATCCAACTCGACCTGCAATAGCAGGTTGGCATCTTTCTCACGCACCATCATTTGTATGCAGTGCTCACCATTAAAACGCGCAGGTGAAAAGGTTAAATCGGCTTTCAATTCTTTGCCGGTAGGCGTCATGATAGTGACGTCGAGCGTTTCTTCAGAAAAAATATCCTGATTCATGTCTCTGAGCAGTGATTTCAGGTCATGGCCTTCGCCGGTCGACATAAGTTCCAGCAATGACAAACCTTCGATATCATTCAGACTGGAGACTTGTAAAAGGTCCAGGTAGGCGCGGTTGGCATAGATATGCAGGCCTTCATGAATGTAGGCGATGGAATCGCGCGCGCTATCAAGCAACAAGTCATAGCGATGCTGAAGTTCCTCCAGTTTTTCATTTACTTCGTCGAACTGCCGCACTGAGTGGCCACCTGACATGTGACTTTCAACCAAATGTATTAGCTGTAAGTTGTCTTCAGCTGAAATGACAGTGACGGGATGTGTGGCAACTGCTTCAAAAGCAATATGGCTGTTGTCGGCTGATAGTTGCAGAGCCACAGGGATGTTGTGCTGCCCGGCTAGCTGCAATATCTGCTCGATGGTTAAAGCAGATGGCAAGTGCAAGCCGATGACGATCAATATTGGCGGATTTTCCCGCAGGTTGCTTTCCAACCCGGAATAATTGCTGGCATTGGCAACCTGCACACGTTTGCCCGCATTGCGCAGCAAACTGTTGATGGTTTGAGCGTGCTCCGAGGAGCTGTCGATAACCAGAAGATTGGCGCTATCCATGCCTTTTTCTCTCAATTCCTTTGTTTGAAACAATTCTTGATATCATTTGTGTCCCGGGATTGTCTGATTGTTAGTTTAGTATCACCCGATCTGGTTCATTATTGTTTAGTAGAATGTCCTAGCATACCACCATTATATACATTAATTATCCTGCCTTGAACGTGTCACCTTAGCGGCGTTCACGTTATCATTGTCCTATTGAGTATAGAAAAGATTAAATAGCGAACAATTTTGCCTTAATTGTTCAATACGGAGAAAGAAATGGCGACATACAATAGCAACGAGTTCAAAAGTGGCATGAAAATCATGATCAATGGCGACCCTCATAACATCGTTGAAAACGAGTTTGTAAAGCCGGGTAAAGGACAAGCGTTCAGCCGTGTACGGGTACGCAATCTGAATACCGGCAGGGTGGTAGAAAAGACTTACAAGGCCGGTGAGAACGTGGAAGCTGCTGACGTGTTTGAAACTGACGCCACCTATTTATACAACGATGGTGAGTTCTGGCATTTTATGCATCCCGAGAGCTTCGAGCAGTATCAAATCAGCAAAGAAGGGATTGGAGATGCGGCCTATTGGATGCAGGAAGAGGGCGTATGCAGTGTGACTCTTTTTAACGGTTCTCCGATAACGATAACACCACCTAATTTTGTTGAAATGAAAATTGTTGAAACTGATCCGGGTTTGAAAGGCGACACATCCGGTGGCGGTGGTAAGCCGGCTTTGCTGGCGACTGGCGCGACTGTACGAGTACCTTTGTTTATACAGGAAGAAGAGGTTATCAAGGTTGATACACGCACCGGTGAATATGTATCCCGGGTGAAGACTTAATTGAAGTTGGTAGTGACTAAAGCATGACCCAAAGCACGCTCAATATAGATCCCGCCGAGCAAAAGAAATTTGATGCTATTGCGGCGTCGTGGTGGGACCCGGACGGCGAATCCCGTCCACTGCATGACCTGAATCCTGCCCGGCTGGCCTATATTCAGGAGCGCTTTGATTTGTCTGAAGTGAAGGCAATTGATGTTGGCTGTGGCGGCGGAATCCTGTCGGAGTCGATGGCAGCTTGTGGTGCGCAGGTTACAGGTCTTGATGTGGCCGAAAAAGCGTTGGCCGTGGCGCGTTTACATCTGCATGAATCAGGCTTGGCGGTAGACTATCAGTTATCGACTGCCGAAGCCTGGGCGCAGAAGCACCCTGGCACAGCCGCTGTGGTCACCTGCATGGAAATGTTGGAACACGTGCCCGATCCAGCTTCGGTTATCTCAGCTTGTGCACAGCTGCTGGATGACGGTGGCCACTTATTTCTAAGCACACTAAATCGAAACGCGTTTTCGTTTGCCATGGCCATCGTGGGTGGGGAACACATCGCTGGCGTTGTGCCCAAGGGCACCCATCAATATGACCGCTTTATCAAGCCGTCTGAGATATGCCATTGGCTCAGGCAGGCCGGAATGAAGCCGCTGGAGATAACCGGCATTCACTACAATCCGATTTTGAGAACTGCCCGCACAGGAAGTCATGTGCAGGTCAATTATCTGGTACATGCGTTCAAGCCGGCCGCGTTTAAGCTGGAAGGCGCTGCATGATTAAGGCAGTTCTATTTGATCTTGATGGCACATTGCTCGATTCTGCCCCTGACCTCGTTGCCACTTTGAACCATCTGCGTTCCGGTCGCGGACTTTCTGCTATGCCGGTGGATGAATTGCGCCATTTTGTCTCTCACGGTGCCCCGGGCTTGATCAAAGCCGGTATGCCGCCTTGTGATGAAGAAGCATTTCAGCAAAGTCGCAAAGCGTTTCTAGAGCACTATGCCGACAACAGTTTTATAAAGACACGACCTTTTGATGGAATTGAAGGCGTGTTGGAAAAGCTGAA
>Ga0209491_10005200_pt1 | contig 19251 bp, 11 predicted proteins | sample BON02_FD_187213 | JGI IMG/M metagenome (GOLD analysis project Ga0209491, IMG submission 187213) | Freshwater microbial communities from Lake Bonney liftoff mats and glacier meltwater in Antarctica - BON-02 (SPAdes) (version 2) | ecosystem: Environmental > Aquatic > Freshwater > Ice > Glacier... | reverse complement strand
CAGCACCGATCCTGAAAGCCGCACCAGCGAGGAATCCGATCACTCCGTCCCCCGAAGCATCGCAAAAGAGCGGTGCCGTGAGCTCGTAAAACGTGGAATTCTGCGAGCAAAACGCGTGGATCCTCTCGATCGTGTCGGCATCGCGCTTCTCCGCCTGAAAAGCCGCAGTATTAAGGAGCAATCGGATATTCGCTTCCTCCGAAAGTTTTTCAAGCAGAAGGGCGTCCAGCATGAGCGGATTGCCCTCTGGATTCCGAAACGTGTTCTCGACGAGAATCTCATCGATGACACCCCCTTCACGAGCCCAACGGTTGTTATTTCCCATGTGGGATGTAGCACCAAGAATCCATAGCCGAACCTCGCTGGACGCATTTCCCCCGACCACGGGCCGGTCTTGCACCAACACCACCCGGACTCCCTCGCGAGCGGCGGTAATCGCCCCACAAACGCCTGCCAACCCGCCACCTACAACGACCAGGTCGCATGAAATCTTCTCGGTCTTCATCGACCGTTTAGATGCTGGAGCTTCGATAATCATAATTTTTTTACGGTTGCACACTGCCTGTTTTGAGTGAGTCGGCATATGCCCCTCGTCCAGAAACAAAGAGAATCGCACCGCCAATCAGCGCGAGGGCCGCGGCAAAACTTCCAAGAACCACAATATCTTCGCGGTTAATCGCCGCGAGCAAAGCCATGAGTAGAGCGACCGCCGTCACGCCCCACCCGCACATCAGCGCAGGGAGCGTTGACGCTTTCAGCACTGGTGCTTCGAGCTGCAGGGTTCTCTTGGCCGACACCCGATCCCAGCCCGGGTGGATTTTGCGCTCCAAAACTTCAGCAACCCCAAGAATAATCAGTGGGACTAACGATCCGACGACGAGATCCGTGACTCTCGCATTCACCTGCGCGAGATCAACGACAGGTGCCAGCCACGTCCAGTCCTCAAGCCATCCACCCACACCAATTCCAAATTTGACAGCAAACCCAACGACGATCCCGCCAGCGGTTGCCAGCCACGCCGTGCCTAATCCGATTCGTTTTGAGAACAGTCCCCAAATGGTAGGCAGCATCAGGGGGCCGCTGAAAATTGCCGCAGTGGTAAGCACGTATCCCGTGTAGGTTCCAAGTGCGGGGATTAACAATGCACCCGCCACGACCAGACCGCCCAGAAGCAGTGTGATCCAGCGGCCAGCCGAGATCAGCTCACTTTCCGCTGCCGCTGGACGCCAGAACCGCTTGTAAACTTCGGTGGTGAACGCACCGGCAAACACATTGAGAAACGTAGTGACCATGCTCGCTGTGGCAGAACTCATCGCTGCAATCATGAGACCCATCATACCTGCCGGGAGCACTAGCTGGCAGGCGAGGATGTATGCCTGCTCTGGATTCGCATCAGAGTTAATCGTCCGATACAGCATAGGAGGCAACATCCAGAAAATCGGGCTGATCAGATATAGTATTCCAAAAAGGTAAGTGGACTTGCGAGCATCTTTAGGGGACGGCACGCAGATAAAGCGCTGCACGAACGCCCACTCTGCACCGATCTTGAAAAAATGCACTGCTACCCAGCCCGCCAAGAACCACCAAGTGAAATCCCCCGCTATAGGCAGGAAAAAGCCCTCTGGAGCCTGTTCCACAAAACGCGTTAGGCCTCCGGTTTCGACAAAAAGAAGAGGCACTACGACCACGACCGCCACGGAAAGAATGATAAACTGCATCATATCCGTAATCAGAACCGCCCAGAGTCCTCCGCCCAGCGTGATCACGACGACCACGGCGCAGATCACCAACGAAACGAAGGTAACGGAGAGATTACCCGTCGCAGGATCAGCAAGGATGTCGTCAGGCGCTAAAGGCACCAACGTGCAGATCAGCACCGACAACGCATAGACGGACCCGCCCATGCCAAAGATGCCGATGGTGCCTTGCAGCCAAATGTAGAACTGAACGAGCGAATTCCCGAATCGGAGCTCCAGGAATTCCGCCGCTGACTGAACGCCCAGCTTCTTCCACAACCCGGCCAGGAACCATCCAGCCAACATGGCCGCGACGCCGTAGCACATGCAGATTGCCACGGCTACCAAGCCAAACTGATACGCGATCCCACCCCACACGACAAACGTGCCGGCGGAGAACATCGTCATGAAAGCGGACAACCCCGAGAGCCACCACGGAGACTGACCACCCGCGGCAAACATGTCTCCGCTCGTCTTCATTCGTTTGATGAAGACGCTGCCCATGGCCAGTAGGCCGAGCACATAAAGCCCAAATACGCAGAGATCGAGAGCGTTCAATTTATTGGGAGGGGAAGCATCGGAGTTAGCGGCGGAATTCTACGATCTCGGATTTCGTTTCGGCACCTTCGGCATCCGCGACGACAAGCTGGAGTTGAAGCGACGCTGCACCCGGGCTGACCGGCACAGTGAACTCATACGGGAACGAGCCATCGCCAGTCTCTGCCCAATCGGTGCCATTCTCCGAAGTGCGTAAGGTCGCCTTCGCGATGCCGTCTCGTCCGCGCAAAAAGACGTACAGAGAATTCATTTTGTCTCCAAAATTCACCAATGAGGTGCGGGCGTTTCCGAGTTTAATCTCTGCCGAGGACTTTGCCCATGCGACACCGGATGCTGCAAAATCCGTCTGGAACTCCGGCTCGATTTTGCCACCAGCGAGACGAACTGCGGTCAATCCGTCAGCTGGAATCTCGAGTTCGAAGCTCTGCGGGTCGAGGCGACGTTGGGTTGCGTTTCCGGCGGCATCCCAGACGGTCGCGTCGACTTCTCCACCTTCTGCAAACGCAACCCGCTCCGGATCTAAGCCAAGGGTTACTTTGCGGTCCGACTTTGACTGGTTGGCAAACGCGAGGAACACCGTGCCGTCGTCATTCCTCGCGGAAACGTAGTTAATCTCCGGATCAGCGTATTTCACCAATCCCGGAGGCATCCAGAGGATCGCCTTATTTCCAAAAAACTCTCCCGGGTCGGTGCCATAAACCCGCGTTTGGAAGTAAGCGTATCCCTCAGAAAATTTACCGGGAAAGTCGATCTTTCCGCCGCTGCGAGCGGCCACGTCGGAGACGAGATAGTCGAGCAACAGCGAGATGTGGGGCCAGATATGGTTGTAATGAACCGAGTTGTTTGAGTTCAATGTGTCTTTCTCGCGCTCAGCATAACCTTCCTTTTCATAGACCGTCGTTCGGGCGGTATTCATGTGATAGCCAGGGAAGCTGCGGTAGCGACCAATAATCGCAGACCGACCGATGGCACGCAGGAAATCATCATTGGTCGCTGCCGCAACACGAAGCATATAGGCGGCATAGGAATTCGGAAAAATCGCCCGGTGCCCCTTGCTGGTGCCGGAAGACTCCGGTGTGAGACCAATCTCCGAAACACGCCACGCGGGGACGCTTTCCTTTTCAATTTCAATCCGAGGGAAACGCTTCGCATTGGTGCGGTATGCGGGGGCCAACCCGTCTTCGTGAACGGTAACCTCTCCGACGGGAATCGTTGGAACCATAAAGACGAACTGCGCAAATTTCCGCGCTCCTTTGTGAGCTGCTTCGAGGTAACGTTTCTCGCTGGTCACCTCATAGAGTTCGAAGAGTTCAATCCAGTTTGGCGCAAAACTCGTCCAGAAAAACATCCCGCGCGATTTGCGATCAGTGAAGTCGGTCTGCGGCGTATCGATCCGCGTCTTGATATACTCGTCTGCGCCGTTTTTTGCCTTTTCGAGCCATTTCTTGTCCCCGGTGGCGCGGTAAATCGCGAACCAATTTTGCCAAACATCTTCTGGCTGGACCACCTCAAGATTTAGTGACCGTTCTTTAGGCAGGATTTCTTTGGCAAGTTCGGTAAAATCCGGATTACGCCCACCCGAAAATTCCTCGAGTGCCGTCAACTCGGAAAGCGGGACTCCCGGTCCATCGATTTTCGCGGAAGCACTCTGGCCGGTAACCTCCGGGTCCGTGGTAAATAGAAAACGCTCGCGGGACAACGCGTATTCGACCATTGGCCTGGCCCTGGTGTCAAAGATGTCTTTGGAATCTGTCACTAATGCGACTGATAACGGATGCAGGGCGGATACATTCTTCACCGACCCGGGGACGTCCGTGTCATAAGAGGCTCCACGCAAGTCATCGTTAAACCTAGCCCAAGGACCCATCGCGAAACGCACCATGCTCTCAAATGTTTGGTTCAACGGTCCGATCTCGTCGTTGGACCGGTAGTCATGGAAGTCGAACAATCCCTGGGCTAATTGCGCATAGGCATCTGTAGCGCCTGCTTTCGCAACAAAAAGTCGCATTGCAAAATCGAAAGTCTCGCCTGCCTTGCGCCTGGATCCAACACCCCCGGGAATGGGTGCCACCACGATGGGTTGCGCATCGCCGTCTGCGTTGCGCACAGCCACGCCGAAGGTCGAGTTTGCCACGGTCGGCAGTGGCTGGAACGGCAACTCGCCGGGATCAGCCGCGACCGCCACCGTCACGCCGGCAGTAGTGACCGTCGTCGCCGGAATCGTGCATCGGGCCGACTCGGTCATATACGCTTGATCCGGAAAACGCATCTCCTGCCAAATCAGCGGTTGCCAGATCTCCGAAACCGCACCGATTTTTTCCGCAGGTGCTCCGACATAGGCGACCGCGTAATACGCATCTTTTTTAGGTGTGATCTCGAAACTCAGCTTCGGCTCAACATCTCCATCCGTCTGCGTCAACTCGGCGGAAAACGTAAAATCATCTGTATCAGCGAACTTCCAAACGATGCTGCCGTCGGCACGCTTCTCAGCGGACTCCGCCTCAATCATCTGCACCGGAGCGACCTTGAAAAGATCAACAACGACATCAGTCGTGGCCGCCTGATCCGTGCTGGGATCAAAACCGTCCTCGACGTGTTGCGGCACTGCTTTGGCAAGCGACGGTGCAGGTTCATCCGCCGTCCAGGCCATCACGTTATACAAGATCCCTTCGGGACGCTGATCACCAAACTCCATCCACCGGAGCTTCGGCTTCGGATCTTTCTCACTCACGATCACCGCAAAGCGGGGCTTGAAGACAGCCTTGGCATCTGACCCGGCGCTTAGAGCGACCGAATGATCAGGCAAAAGCTCAATACTTAATGGGGCAGGATTTTCTGCGAAGGCAGTGCTACAAAAAACAGTTCCAAGGACGACGACAGAAAAGAAACGGGGAAAAAAATAGGGAGACATGGCGGTATTATAAGGGTCCGGATCGAATCCGATAGACATAAACACGCATATAATCTAAGATTTTGCGTCATGCCCCCGAAACGGATTCACGCCCCGTCCATCCAGCACAACAACCGGATTGTTGGTATCCTCGTAGATACCTCCTCTAGCTGGGGGCGTCGAGTGATCGAAGGCGCTGCGCATCACTCCCGGCAACACTCGCACTGGCGGCTTTATTTTGAGGCACGCGGCATGGAGGAAGATCTGCGTGTTCCGTCAGGATGGAACGGCGATGGAATCATTGCACGTGTGAGTTCGGCGAAAATGGCACGTGAACTCGCGAAGCTAGCCATTCCCGTCGTTAACGTCTCCGGCGTTCAAGTCCCGGACGCACACTTCCCGAGAATCACAACCGACATGCCAGCGGGCGCGAACATGGCACTGGACCACTTTCTAAACCGCGGTTTCAGAAATTTCGCCTACTTCAGCTTGCGAGGTCTTTCCTACGTTACGACCCACCGGGACGCCTTCGTTGCTGCTGCCGCTGCGAAAGGCCTCCCCTGCTCTGTATTTGAAGTTAAACCACAATTCGGGGCGGAGCCGGACTGGACAATCGACCATGCGACGATCCTATCGTGGCTGAACACACTCACGCTTCCCGTCGCTATCGTGGCTTGGAACGCAAGTTGCGCGCGGGCAATCGTATTCGCAGCACAAAGCGGCGGGCTGCTCGTGCCAGAGGAAGTCGCTATTTTATCTGGTGCGGACGACGAACTGCTTTGCGAACACATCCAGCCTCCTGTGTCGGGCATCGCGGTGGATGCACGTAAGATCGGCCATGAGGCTGCTGCCACGCTGAAGCAGATGCTGGAAGGTAAAAAAAAGCGCCACCGCGATATCCTCATCACCCCGCTCGGGATCGAAGCCCGCCAATCCACTGACACCTTGGCAATCAAAGATTCCGCCCTTGTTAAAGCCCTCTCGTATATCCGTCAGAACGCTGCAAACCCGATTCAAGTGGACGACGTGGCCGCCGTATCCGGGCTTTCGCGGCGCGCCTTGGAGCGCCGATTTGCCGAGACCCTTAATCGCTCACCGGCGGTCGAAATCCGTCGCTGCCACATCGACCGCGCTAAAAAGCTGCTTCAGATTACCAACCATTCGATACCCACGGTTGCGGAGTCCGCAGGCTTCTGTTCACCAGAGCATTTTTCAACTTACTTCAAGTCAGCCACCGGAAAGACGCCCTTGCAGTTCCGGAAGGAAAACACCTTTTCAGATTTGTAAACCCATCACTACCGGCGACCGTGCTCGAAATGCGCAAAACCATGCGTGCATCAACCGTCAGCCAGCACAGTGCTGCTCCATTGCCACCGCAAACATGGTGGGGCCGATGTCGCAAAATCTCATCTTTAATACGCAAATGCCCCTGTCGAAAATTCTGGCGCGTGAATAACTTGCCGGAGTGCCTCCCTCACATCACATGCTTCTTGCCGGCTGCTGCTGGTTGCTTTCCTCCGCGTCGGCGCTCGCCGCGGATGCCGCCGACGGCCCGCCTTTTGTGGCTTACCTTCAAATGGCGGCAAATCCCAACAACCTCGGGTTGCGTGAAGACGGACGTTTTTATCCCTATTCATCGCCAGTGGGGAGGAGGATCGGCTTTCGCCAAGTGGTGACTGACAAAAAGCTTTTCCGCGATGGATGGTCGCAGGAGGAGGCCATGGAGTCTTTTACCCGCCAGATTGCGGAGGTGGAGAACGAGTGGCGCAAGAGAGTGTCGGCGGAATTCAAACGGGATTTCGACGAGTTGCCCGTGGAGAGCCGTGAGATCCTTGTGGACTTCGGGCTCAGCGAGGGAGTAGAGAAAGTGAAGGCGGAGTTGATCCGGGCCGCCATCGGGCTCGACTGGAAGCGCATCCTGGATCCCGGGATCTACGTGCGCTACGAGGTCGCGTGGCCCCACACCGAACGAAACAAGCCTTTCTATGAGCGGTGGTCCGGAAAAGGGGGGGCGCAATGAGTTGCCGATGGATTCTGCTGCTGCTCGCCGCTTCGATCTGCGCATTGCCAGCCATGGCAGGGGCAGCGAAAGTGCTTGCCAATGCGGATTACCAGGTACTCCCGCAGGAGGACGGCTCGGCCATCGTGCGCAATGCGCAGGGAAGCGAGGCCCGCATTGTTCCAACGTTTACCGTCATGTTCAGTCAGAAAGACCCCAAGCCTCATCAAAATTGGCGAAACTTCCTTCTTTCACCGCGGTGGGCTATGCGCTGGGAGGCGTATGATGTCCCGCTGGATGAACTGAACCAATGGCTGGACCAGGAGATGAAGCTGAATGTCCTAGTGAGCGAGGACGCGCAAGGTAAACGTGAGTGGGACTATGGTAAAGGCAAGCTCAAGGTCACCGGGCGGGACGCCAGTGGCACGACGGATCCCTTCCGGGCCGGAATACGCAACGACCTGCGCGCCGACACCGTCACGATCGAGGGTGACGTGATCCAATGGATTTTTCCCGCCGCTGAAGATTTCTCGCTCACAGCCGAACTGTCCTTGCCGCCGGGAGGAGGAGAACCCGTCATTAGCTACAATCTCACAGCCAGCACGAACGGCTTTTTCTCCATCATATTCACCGGCATGCCCGGAGTCGCCGAGGCTGATGCCGTAGCTGTTCCACAGCCTACCGCGGGATGGAATACCAACCAGTCCCATTTTGTGATGTTGGAGGTCAACGAGCGGCTGCCGCGGGCCCATGTCAGTGACGGTAATCGCAACTACATGGCGGTCGTGCACCCGGACTCCGCGTCGTGGCGCGACGCGATGGTTCTTCGCGAGACATCGCGCTTCGGCACGATGATCCGCAAGGAGAACGGCATCTTCTTTCCGGCGATCATTGCGCCGGTGATGGGAATGGAGGGCTCAAAACTGGAAGCCGGGCAGACTGCCGGGTTCAAGCTACTCTTTGCGCTGCGCGATGGCAACTGGCAGGAGGCTTTCCGCCATGTGGCGGAAAACATCTATGGTCTTAGCGACATGCGGGACAACTCGGGACCGGGGCCGCTTTACCTTGCGATCGGCCGGACGATGGATTTCCTGCGCGATCGCAACGGGAAAAACTTTGCCCAGTGGGATACGGAGCAGAAATATTACAATTACTGGTCTGACCAGTCAGGCATTTTCAAGCCGTTCTCGCCGATTTTCGGGTTGAGTGCCGCGGTGGTTCTTGATGACGAGGATTTCTACCGCCAGCGCGCGCTGCCTGTCGTGGAGATGGGCCTCTCGCGGATGGGCAATGTGTTTGCGCCCTATGACATCGTCAAAACGGGGCATGCGGCCAACTCCATGCAGCGCAAGTTGGGTTCTCCTTATGTCACCGTCCCGCAGCTCGTTACTTTATGGGAATTTTTCCAGAGCAGGACGTATGCTTTCAAATACTACGCAGAGCGAGAGGTCAGCGGAGGCAACATGACCGATCTTCTGGCTCAATGGAGATTGACCGGCGATGCCTCCAAGCTGCAGATGGCCAAGGAATCAGCCCTCAAGGCGGCGGAGCGGAGCGGAGGGAGGTATTTCGACTTCCTGGAACTGTATGAGGCCACGGGTGAAAGGAGCCTCCTCGATGCGGCAACCCGGCGGCTTTACACAAGAATTTCGCAGAATGTTAACTTGTCCCCGGCGGTGCCGGACAAGGACGTGTTATTGGACCGGGGCGGCAGGGTCCCTGTGCATTACCATTCTCCGGGAAGGCACAGGAGATGGGGATTACCGGCTCCGGAGGGTTTGCCCACCAAGGAAAAACTGGCTCCGGCCTGGCGTGGCTCGGAGATTGGATTGGAGACATTCTCCCATCACCGCGCTGAGCTGTGGCTCAATCATCCTCCGCAATTTTTGCGTGCAGCCGCGCATGCCGATGACAACTTCCTGCGCACGGTGGCTAGCTGGGCCATGGTCGGCCGCTATGGCAACTACGCCGGGGATAACCGCACCCAGCGCTCCCTTGTCACGGAGTTACCCGATGCAACGGAAAACCCCGTATGGATGCAGAACTACACCTCCTTTAATCCCGGGCATGCATGGGAGGTTGTTGGTGCAATGATCGACTTTCTGGTCACGGACTGTTTCGACCGTTCCGAACGGAAAATTTCCTTTCCGGGCAGCACGATGTCTGGGAGCGCCTTCCAAGTGCAGGCATTCGGAGCACGTCCGGGCCGGTTTTACGACGAGGAGAACGTGCAACTTTGGTGTCCGACAGATTTGCTAACCATCGACAATCCCCAACTCGAGTGGATCGCCGGGTGGGGGAACGGCAAGCTTTACTTTGCCGTTTGGAACCAGTCCTTCCGCGAGGAGAAGGCCATCTTGAAATTCAACCCCACCAGAGCGGAATTCTCCGGAGCGGTCTCCATGCGGCGGTGGGTGGATAACAAGGAGGTTTCCGATGGAGCGACGGCATCCCGGGAGATGAATGTCTCGCTCGCTCCGAAGGGGATAGTGGCTTTCGCGATCGAGGGTGTCGATGTCCGGAAGACATTGCAGGCAAAGATGTTCGCCCCAAGCGGTCCGAAGCTCGGGCCGGGGAGTATCCAGACGATTGAAGCGCCGTTCGGGAAACTTCACGGTCTTTTGCTATCCATGGGCCCCGGCTTGACCAATGCGTTCGTTTATACCGACGCGTTGCCGGAGGATGTGATCACCGCCCGGCTCAGATGGCGACAAGGCAAAGGGGAATGGAAAACTCTCGAGGACGGCATGTTCCCTTTTGAATTTTCCATCTGGCTGGACGAAGCCGGTAATGCCTTTGAATGCGAGATGGAAGTCGAGACAACCGGTCTCGAAGTGAAGAAATCCACCGCCTTGTCCTTGATCGTTACTGACAAGAGCGCCGCGCCGTGAATTTGCGCGGATATCAATTATATCAAGCTTTTCTTTTCACGCCTTGAAAACTGCGAAACTTCAAAATGATAAAACAAAACATTAAGTATTGCTCCACGCTCCTCATTGCTTGCCTCACGACAGCTTGCACACCCGGCGAATCTCGCGCAGGGGCTGGGGAAGAACTCAACGCTTCATCTTCCCTTTGGTACCGCCAGCCGGCTGCCAAATGGTCGGAAGCTCTGCCGGTCGGCAACGGGCGTCTCGGTGCCATGGTTTTCGGCGGGGTCGGGACCGAGCGGTTGTCGTTGAATGAAGAGTCTGTCTGGTCGCGTGAAAAAATCGAAACTGACAGATCTGGTGCACACCAGTTCTTGCCGGAGATTCGCGAGCTTTTGTTTGCCGGTCGCCACGCGGAAGCGCAGAAGCTGATCGATCGCGAGCTGCTCGGCCCCCGGCCTCTAGGATCCTTCCAGCCCCTCGGCGATCTTACCCTCGAGTTTCCGGGCTTGAATGCGGAGGATTATGTCCGCTGGCTCGATCTCGGGAAAGGCGTGGCTGCCGTGCGTTTTAAAAGCGATCGTGGCACAATGTATCGTGAAGTGTTTGCCAGCCCCGTTCAGGATGTGCTGGTCGTCCGGCTTGACGGTAACAAAGCACGCAGCATCGATGTTTCGCTGGCACTTTCACGGGAGGAGGGAGCCCAGACCGAAGTTGTTAATTCTTCCACGCTCCGCATGTCTGGCGTCACCGATCCCGGCAAGGTCACCGAAGGTGTGCATTTCGTGGCCGGCTTGCAAGTGGTTGCCGACGGCGGAAGCGTAAGCACCGAGAATGGTCAGCTCCATGTGCGCGGGGCAGATAGCGTCACGATTCTGCTCACTGCAGCAACTGACTATGCTGGAGATGAGGTGCCAGAGACGCGAGTTGCGCGAATCTTGGAAGCGGCGGTGAAGATTCCCTACGAGCAACTCAAGGAGGCGCACGTTGCCTCACACGACGAGCTCATGCAGCGTGTGAGTTTAAATCTGGGAGATAAACCGATGGACCATCTTCCAACGGACGAGCGCTTGCAGCGGGTGCGGGAAGGCGGAAATGACCCTGGGTTGTTGGCGCTCTATTTTCAATATGGTCGATATCTCCTGATCGGTTCCTCGCGCGAACCCGGGACGTTGCCAGCCAACTTGCAGGGAATCTGGAACCACCGGTTGGCCCCCCCGTGGTTCTGTGGCTGGCATTTCAACATCAACGTCCAGATGAACTATTGGCCGGTGGAGACGGCCAACCTCGCCGAGCTACATCCCAAGTTCATAGGCTTTCTTGACCGGATGCGGGTTAATGGACGAAAGACTGCCCGCGATGTTTACGGGGCAGAAGGATTTGTTATTTCCCACCGCACCAATGCCAACCTGTTCACCAGTCCAGTGAAAGGACTCAATGTCTGGCCGCTCGGGGCGGCATGGTCCTGCCAGCACGTCTGGGAGCATTACGCTTTCAACGGCGACAAGGAATACCTGCGCGAAACGGGCTACCCGATTCTGAAAGATGGATCGGCGTTTTTTCTCGACTGGCTCGTGCCCAATCCGGCCACTGGGGAGTTGGTCAGCGGTCCATCGATTTCCCCGGAAAACGCGTATATAACCCCCGACGGTTTGACGGCTACCGTGGACATGGGGCCGACAATGGACCATCAAATCATTGCAGAGCTGTTCGACAACACGCTATCCGCAGCCGCTGAGCTGGGGATCGAGGACGAGTTTGTTGGACAGATCCGCGCAGCCCGCGCCAAACTGGCTCCAACGCGCATCGCAAGTGACGGCCGTATCATGGAGTGGTCACAGGAGTTTCAAGAAAGAGAGCCGAACCACCGGCATGCCTCGCATCTTTACGCGCTTTATCCCGGCGGAGCGATCACGCTGCGCGGCACACCGGAGCTTGCGGCGGCCGCGCGCAAGTCCATCCAGATCCGCACGGCAACGGCCAAGGTGAGTTCCCTGCCGGACGAGGAGGGTCAACCCGTGGAGGTTCGCCATACCAACTTGAGCAATACGAGTAACACAGGGTGGAGTTTGGCCCAGTTTGCCGGGCTCTGGGCGCGGCTGGGCGACGGGGAGGAAACGCTTGCCACGTTGCTCAAACTCCTTCGCAACGCAACCTATCCTAACCTCATGGATACGCATCCGACCAAGGATGGTGAGGGGGTTTTCATGATTGATGGCAATCTCGGGGCCACGGCGGCGATTGCCGAGATGCTTTTGCAGAGCCATGTAGGTGAACTAGAACTGCTGCCGGCATTGCCAAAAGAGTGGCCAACAGGGTCGGTCACGGGACTGCGCGCGCGAGGTGGGTTCACAGTGGATATCGCATGGGAGGGCGGAAAACTGCGGGAAGCGGTGGTCAGGGTCTCTAAGACGGGACCTTGCCGGATCAGGGTTCCGGGCCGCGCGAATGTCTTCCTGGATGACAAATCCGTAGGAATCGCAACTGCGATGGAACCTCTCGACATTACAGCGAACAAAGGAGACGTCCTAAAAATCCGCTCCCTCTGAGGCCGGCCATACCGATGACTATCTACAGCACATCTACGCCCCCCGTATTCTCAAACGCCTATTGCCTGGCGGCGCAAATAGTTAAATTAATTACGTGTAGGCGTCTTGTGAACCGTTGTGATTAGAGTTTTTATTTCTCCCCTGCGCCTAAACCGTTCGTGCCATAACATCCCCACCTGTCCCACCCTTATGATCTCTCGCATCTTTTTGTCCGTTTTGCTCGCCGGTATCATCGACGCCCAGGCATCCCCTGTTTTTCAGAATGAGGCTTATAAAATGGCCTTCGCGGAGGATGGAAGCTTCCAACTCAAGCCGCATGCCGGCGAGACGGTAATGTTTCGCCCTGAGTTTATCGCGGTGATCCAAACAAGCAAGCTCACTCCGATCACCGTCAAATGGGAGAACCCCGTTTACAATCTCGCCGGATGGAAAACGGGGGAGGAGAAAATCCTCCGCGATGTTTTTCAGATCGGAGATGTGGAAACCTTGAAAAGCCCGCAGGTTACCTTCGGCAAGGATTCGGTAACCTGGAAATTCACTTCCAACCGTCTGACCATTGAGGCCGTAGTGACATTGCCACCCGGCGGGGCCGAGCCCCGTTTGCAATATCAATTTACCGCGAAAGAACCCGCGATCTATTCCGTCGCTTTCAGCGGAGCTCCCGCGACTCCGCTGGCCGAGGTCAAGGAACTCTGGCAACCGCTGGTGTGGGATGGCCGACGACTTCCGCCGGAGAGTTTTCTCATCTCGGACGAACATTGCTCGATTCCCGGATGTCTGGTCGAAACGAACAATGGCACCGTGGGTGTGATGGCCGATCCGTGGCAGTTCCCTTTCGAGATGCCGAACCCCACTAAGCGACGCTTCGGGGTCACGGTGAGAAATGCCGCCGGACTCGCCCAACCACTAGTGTTTGCACCCTTCCCTGGGGCGAAGAATTCCCGATTAAAAGCGGGCGAGACTTTTGATTTCGCTCTGAACCTTGTCGCGCAGCCTTCCCCGCTGAATGCGACGTTCGAGCACGTGGCGCGCAATGTATGTGGATTTCGCGACCTCCGCGAAAACACGCTGGTCACTCTTAATCAGGCGCTGGATAATATCATCGAATATGTGCTCGGACCGTCGGGAAACTTTGATCCGGCCAACCGTTCATTCCACTACCCGGACAATCACGGCACGGTCAAAAACGTCAGCGCCCTGCATCCGCTCACCCTCGGCCTGATAACCGACAATGAGGAACTCTTCCGAAAGCAGGGCATCCCCATTCTGGAGTATTTGATGTCGCGCGAGAAATTCCTCTTTGCCATTAGTGCCGAAGGGGAAGCCGGTTCCCAAACTCCCTCGCGGAAACTGGACGGACCGGCAATGCCCGTCTCGGAATTGGTGGCACTACATCGAATGACCGGAGGATCATCGCCGGTTTTCTTGGATAATGCGCGACGCCTGCATGGTCAAGATCGCATGTTGAATATGAAATGGATCAGCCCCGGGGCGTCCTGGCAAAATGACCTCTGGCTATATCGAGGCACCGGGGAAAAAAAATATTTGGAGTCCGCACGAAGCAAAGCCGACACCTACATCGCGGAGCGCGTCGATGTGCCGCCGGTCGATTTCCAAGAGGCCGGGACAGGCACATTTTTCGATTATATGATGCCTTGGTGGAAGGACCTCTACGAGCTTTATGTGGAAACAAAGGATCCAAGATACCTCAAGGCTGCCCATCAAGGCGCCCGCCGTTACGCGCAACTGGTCTGGTTTTATCCAGCCGTGCCTGATGCGGAGGTGACGGTAAATCAAAGCGGCTTTGCACCCTCGCGGGGCGGCAACAAGCCGGGATTGATACCGGTGAAACCGGAGACCGTGCCAGCTTGGCGGGTTTCCGAACAGGGCTTGATTTGCGAAGGTAATGGCACCGTGGCGCGACTAGCCATCCTGCTCGCCATTCACGCGCCGTATTTTGCACGGCTGGCGCATGATACCAATGATCCCTTCCTGCGTGATATTGCCCGGTCCGCCATGATTGGACGTTTTGCGAATTTCCCCGGCTACCATCTCAATACCCATTACTCAACTGCGCAGGAAAAAGCCGACTTCCCGCTGCACAGCTACGCGGAATTGAAGCCCACGACGTCCTTTCACTTCAACCACATCCTGCCCATGGCTAATCTTGTGCTCGATTACCTTATGTCCGCAGCCTACGACCGCTCGGACGCTGCCGTGGATTTTCCTTTTGAATATGCCGAGGCCTACGCCTATCTGGGATCGCTGGTTTACGGCGCACCCGGAAAATTTTACGACCGCACTGGTGTGCAACCGTGGATGCCCAAAGGTTTGCTAACCACGGACTCCGTGCAGGTCAATTATGTGGCCGGGCGCACAGAGGACACGTTCTTCGTCTTATTGATGAACGAAAGTGATCGGCCGCTTGAGAAAGTCACCGTCCAATTGGACGATGCGCGCTTCACAGATCAGGCGAAGGGAACATTTCCTGTCGAAGTCTGGCGCGACAACAAGCGCCAGGAGGAAACACTCACCATGAAGGATGGGATGATCCAAGTGTCGTTGTCACCGAAGGGCATCACAGCGCTGGCAGTGAAGGGGCTCAAGGCCAAGCCGGTCTTTCAAGATAAAGTGAAGCCTCACATGGCCGGGAAGACTGCTGCCACCCATCAGCGGATCGCCACACCCTTCGGCGATGTGGAGGCAATGATTCTTTCCTTTGGTCCTGAATTGACCTGGGTTTATGCCTATCAGCGCGGGGGACCAGGCCCGGTGAAATCTCTCACACTCCATGCCCGCTCGGGCGATGATACCGAAACGCTTACCGACGAGAGTTTTCCGTTTGAGTTCACCTTGCCGCTCGCCGACCCGGAGCAGCCAGTGGAGTTGTTCTTCGAAGCGCAAAACGCCAGCGAGACCCAGCGGAGCGAATCGGTAACTCTAAAACCTTGAGACTGGGCACAAGCACTACCCGGACCAGGGCGGAATCGCAAAATTCCATCGCCATATTTACCTCGAAGACCCATGTTATGCCTATAAACTGCGACCATAAGCCGCCTTTTGTAAAATTGCCTTTCCCCGGATTATGAATACCCCGCACCACAAGGCATCCATCGTTCCCCGCGAATACCGGTTCGCTTTTATCCTGCTTACCGCGTGCTTTGCCGCCTGGGGACTGGCAAACAACATGACCGATCCGTTGGTGAAAGTCTTTCCCCGGATTTTTACCATGACCGCCCTGCAGGGGGCGCTAGTGCAATTTTCCTTTTATGGAGCGTATTTTTGTTTCGCACTACCGGCGGCCATCCTAATCAAAAAAACCTCCTATAAAACCGGGGTGCTTGCCGGACTTGGCCTCTTCATCACTGGAGCATTCCTGTTTTATCCGGCCAGCGTGAGTCTGACTTACGGGAGCTTTCTTTGTGCGTTGTTTGTCCTGGCGGGAGGTCTTGCCATTCTGGAAACCAGCGCGAATCCTTTCATTATTGCTCTGGGACCGGAGGAGACCGCCACCCAGCGGCTGAATCTCGCTCAGGCCTTTAACCCCGTGGGCTCAAACATCGGAGTTTTTTTGGCAGCTCTGTTTATTTTGCCTAATCTCAACATCGCCGGGGATGCGGAACGGTTGGCTATGAAAATAGCGGACCCCGCCGCCTTGCGCGAGATCCAAAGCAATGAACTCGCAGCCGTCATGGGGCCATATGTCGGCATGGCGGCCTGTATGCTGTTCCTGTGGCTGGCAATTGCCCTCACCCACATGCCACGGGCCTCAGACGCCAGTCCGCGCATTGATCTCTGGCCGACTATCAAACGACTGATGAGCAACCCTCACTATGTCTTTGGGGTGGTAGCACAATTTTTCTATGTGGCGGCGCAGATTTGCATGTGGACCTTCACCATCCAATACGGAACTGAAGTGCTCGGTCTGACCGTGACTCAATCCGGGTTTTATCTCCAGGCATCTCTCATCGTGTTTTTGCTATTTCGATTCGTCTGCACCGCGCTGATGCGCGTGATGCGTCCGTCGAAACTATTGCTGGCCATGGCAGCAGGCGGGGCGGCGCTTTGCGCCGTGGCGGTTCTATCGCCCGGGCAGGTCGGATTGATTGCCATCGTTGCGGTCTCCGCCTGTATGTCGCTGATGTATCCGACGATTTACGGGATCGCTCTCAAGGGACTGGGTGAGGATACCAAACTCGGCGCAGGGGGACTGGTCATGGCCATTCTCGGCGGAGCGCTTCTCCCCTTGCTACAGGCCGGAATCATTGACCGCTTTGGAGCGGCGGTCTCCTATTTGGTGCCGCTGGCTTGCTTCGGAGTGGTCCTCGCCTTTGCCCGCTTTGATCTTGTTCATCCACCAAGAACGGGACGGTAATCAGCGCTTACCAGTGATGCTGAGGTGACTCGAATTTCTGGCCCCACAATGTTTCACTTCCTCCTTTTTCAACTTTGGTGACCATAATCATTTGTTCACTCAGCCCAAGGCACATTACCCTCTGCTCCACCATGCGACCGGTTTATGCAAGTGGCGCAGATGAGGCGCTACATGCTGTTCAGTCATCGAGCCGGTTCAGGCATTCGTGCTTGATCGCTCAGTAACGTGCTATGATTGCGGCAGCGGTTTCGCCTAGTGCGATGAGCAAAGAATGTTCGACCAGCTTGCCTTTCGCCGACTCAGAAGCTCACGCGCAGGGCAGTGTCGGCCAGCCCCGCGACGACTGCCCCCGCGCCTGCTATACCATCTACGATTCCGAACGTCGCGTCGTCTGGTTCCGGCGGGTCGCATACGACATACCAAAAGCTCAGGAACGCTTCCTCAATGCCGGGCTGGTCAGTCGGAGTGCCTCCCGCTTAGCAGCAGGGGAATAGGCATGAAAATCGTCAAGTCAGGCAGCGCAGAGTGAGCGAGCGGCGAAACGGTGTTTTTTTGTCTGCGATTCCTGGTGGAAACCTCGACCAAAGAGAAAAGCCATCAATGAACACCAAACTCGCCATTCGGGTCGGAACTAATCCCGGCCACCACCTCTGGAAAAACAGGATTCAAAACAAACCAAAATCAAATTTGAAAATGATTTGGAAGGGCTTTCGGCAACCTGATTTTGTCTGATCCGTTTTCGGGGGAAGCGAGTCATTGCCCTCGTCCTCATCCCACGGCTTGTTCGGAGGAATTTGGGATTGTGTTTGTTTGAATCGTTTTTAGGTGATTGGGGTTTTCACGGGGTTACCTCTCGTTCCGTGTCCGGGTTTTAGGGTTTCACAAGGACGCTTCCTGAGCGATCACCTGCTGCTCCACACGCATGCAGAGGTAACGCGCCATCGAGGGGAGTTTCTCCATTGTTGGCATTGGTTCCCTTTCATCGTAACCGACAATTGATCGAAGGAAGCCCCAACGGCAGGCTTCCATAGTTGAGTGCTCAGCCTTGATGGATGCGCGCCAGTGCACAGCCGAATCATCTAGGCTAGATTTCATGCAAGAATCACCTCGATATGTCGCGTCGAAGCGTTCGACCTCGTCGGCCGAAAGGCGATAAATGGCAATGAGATCGTTCATACGCTGGTCACGCTGGGGAATAACGTTCTGTGAGGGCACTTGTTTTTGGGGATTTGGGGCGCCAGATTGTCATGGCCATGCTTGTAGAAACTGCAACCCCTCGCCGTCCCATTGGAAAAGAACGCACCAGCCGGGACAGATGCCGTGCCGATGGATAAGTTCTTTTACCGAAATGACGCTGAGGGCGAGAACGCGTGTCGGGCCGAGTTGAAAATCGGACGCAGTATGGTGGTGCCCGCAGCAGACGAAAGCCGGGCGAGCGGCCTCGACAATCTCCGCCTCGGGACGGCGGTCTTGGACAAGACGGATATGTGGGGGAGCCGACGGCCAGTCGTGGAGTAGCAGCAGGTGAGGATGGAGGGACTCTATATGCAAGTCGGCAAGATGAGGGATTCGCATTTCAATTGAGGAAGAATATTTCCTGAATTTCAGGACGCCCTATACGTGATCTCCCAGCTCTTACCGTCACGTTGTCGCCGACTTTTACGTTTGCACCAGAGTGCGTGTGCCCACAGAGAATCGTGACCCTTCTGTCGGGAAACTTTTCAGCAATGCCTTTGATCACTCCCCCAGCAGAGAAGTTTGAGTAGTAGGGCTGCCGCAGCCAATCACATGGTTTTCCGTTGTAAAAAGCCGCTTGAGGGAACGGAGGAACATGGGTTGCGATCCATAGATGTTCGTTACATTTTAATGCATACGGCAGCATATCCCGAAAATATTTCCCCGAAGTTTTGCCAAGATCGCCCATCAGTCCAAATGCAGCGCGCTTGGAAAGCCCACGAAAGTCGGCGATTCCATAGCCATCTGGATTGCGGACTACGGATCGCGCCCCCCATCCCGCGCGGCCGTCAGCCCATCCCCGGTGGCCGATTAATGCCGAATTGTTGCCAAGGGAGATTCTTTCTCCATGCCCTAGATGGTGAAGATTCTTCTGCTGCTTGCAGACCACCTCGACGGACTGATCCACATGGGAGAAACGTGATCCGTAAAAGTCATGATTGCCGAGCACGAAATACACAGGACGCGGAAAACACGCCCCTCCAATTTCAAGGAGGTGCCCCGGCAGAGACTGCGCAATAGAAATGTCGCCCGTGATGA